>Ga0070665_100005485_pt1 | contig 13075 bp, 12 predicted proteins | sample KBSS13metaG_FD_65862 | JGI IMG/M metagenome (GOLD analysis project Ga0070665, IMG submission 65862) | Switchgrass rhizosphere microbial communities from Kellogg Biological Station, Michigan, USA - KBS S1-3 metaG | ecosystem: Host-associated > Plants > Roots > Rhizosphere > Soil ... | reverse complement strand
CTCGTGCTGCCGGGCATCACCGGGCTGTGGCAGGTCAGCGGCCGCTCGGATCTGTCATGGGAGGACTCGGTTCGGCTCGACCTGTCGTATGTCGAGAATTGGTCGATCGCCAACGACCTGCTGATCGCGGCCAAAACCGTGCGCACGGTGTTCGCCGGCAGCGGCGCGTACTGACGTCCAGCAACCTCGCAGGCTTCGCGACTGGGACTCCGGCCGGACGCACGCGCAGCCCGAAATTAACGCTATGGCAAACGCCACGAAATCGCTCGGCTGCAACGGGCTCCAATTGCAACGGGCACGGGCTTGAAATAATCGGCGGCGATGCCTGAACACGACGCACCGCCACCGCTCGATACTCCTTCCCTGCGCGCCGAGGTTGCTGGCCCCGGCCAGCACTGGCGACAACTGGACGTGGTCGAGCAGACCGGCTCCACCAACGCCGACCTGCTTGCGCGTGCTGCGGCAGGCGAGGACATCGCCGGCGCAGTGCTGATCGCCGAACACCAGACCGCCGGGCGCGGCCGCAATGGACGGGTGTGGACCTCCCCGGGAGCGCAGCTGACGATGTCGGTCGGCGTTGACGGCGGCGGGGTGCCGCCCGACGCGTGGGGCTGGCTGCCGCTCGCCACCGGGGTGGCTGTCGTCGATACCGTCGCGCCTTTCGGCGTCGACGCGGGGCTGAAGTGGCCCAACGACGTATTAGTTGGCGGTCGCAAGCTGGCGGGCATTCTGACCGAGGTCGCCGCGGCCCAGCGATTCATCGTCGTCGGCATCGGCCTCAACGTGACGCTGCGCGTCGACGAGGTGCCAGACGCGGACGCCACCTCCCTGCGCGCCCTCGGCGTCGAGACGCTCGACAGGGCTCAACTCGTGCGGGCGCTGCTGCGGGAGTTGGGGACGCGCTTCTCGCGTTGGCGTGAGGCCAACGGCGCCGACGCGGGTCTGATCGCGGACTATCGCGCCCGCAGTGTGACCGTCGGTTCGCGGGTGCGTGCGATCCTTCCGGGTGGCGGCGAGGTGCTCGGCGTCGCGCAATCGATCGACGAGCAGGGCAGGCTGCACATCGATTCGGACGCAGGATCGGTCGCGGTGTCCGCGGGCGACGTGGTGCATCTGCGCTGAAATCGCTGGGCGGCGTTGGCACCCGGCGACGCGAAGGTTGGTCAGGTAGGTTGTGCCGGGGCTGGTGTCCGTGGGGTTAGCCAAGGGAGGCGCATGCGCCGTAGAGCGCTCTGGTCCGGTGTGGCGCTTGTTCTGGTGGCCGAAATCGTGGCGGTGGTGCTGCTGCTTCCCTACCTGCAGCCGTCCCTCATAAAGTTTCTCGACATATTTCCGTCGTCGGGCGGTGCGCCGGTTCATGTAGCGACGGCGGACTTGACGGACGCCGGGCCGGGAAGCCTGGTGTCGGCCACCACAATGCCCGGCGTCACCCGCACCTTCGCGGGCAGAGATTTGCAGGCCGCAAGGGTGCTATACCGATCAACGTCGGGTGACACCGGGGCGCCGACCGTCGTATCGGGTTCGGTGTTCGTGCCCAAAGGAAAGGCGCCCGACGGCGGCTGGCCCGTCGTCGGGTTCGGCCACGGCACGCTTGGCATCGACAACGAGTGCGCGCCGTCGCTATCCCCGGATCTCTCCACCTACATCGGTGTGGTGCGAGTGCTGATCAAGCTCGGCTATGCGGTCGCGTTTCCCGACTATCAGGGACTCGGTGCGAAAGGCGTTCACCCGTACGCGGATTCGAAAACCGCGGCGCTCAACATGATCGACGCGGTGCGGGCGCTGCACCGGACGTTTCCCGACATCTCCAACAAGTGGGCGGCGATGGGCGGATCTCAGGGCGGCGGCGCCGCATGGGCGGCCGACGAACAGGCCGCCGGCTACGCGCCCGAGCTGACACTCGTCGGCGCCGCCGCGACCTCACCGCCGACCGACCTTTCCGACCTCGTCGACAAAGCCCAGGACGGCAAGCTGACCACGGAGCAGGGCGCGGTGATGCAGGCGATCATCGAATCGCTTGCGCGGCTACACCCGGACCTCGACCGCGACCTGTACCGCCACGGCACGGCCAAGGAATTCTGGAACGCCATGTCCGCCTGCAGTGAGGACACCGCATACCAACGCGGAGAGGCGATCAAGCGGCTCGGGCCCAAGGACTTCGCGCCCGACACCGCCGACGCGGCCATCCACTTGCGCGATCTGCTGAAGCAATGGGCCTTGCCGCAAAAGCCGCTGTCCGCGCCGCTGTATGTCTGGTATGGCGGTCGGGATCCGTTCATCGACGCGGACTGGACGAAGGACGGCATTGAAAAGGCATGCGAGATGGGCGGCACGGTCACCGTCGACTTCGACCCGAACGGCGGCCACAACCCGCCGACGGGCGACGCCGTGATCGCCTGGATCGCCGACCGGTTTGCAGGCAAACCGGCGGCCAACGACTGCAAGTCGGGGTAAGTCCCGCTCGGCGGGGTGGCGGCTGGGTAGAGTTCCAGCCGTGGGCTACCCGGACAATGTGCTCGCCGGCGACGAGCAGGTCGTGCTACACCGCCATCCGCATTGGAAGCGGCTGATCGGCCCGGTGCTGATCCTTTTGATCGCCACCGCAATCGCCGCGTTCGGCCTTGGCTACGTCAACAGCCTCAACTGGGACGCCACCGCGAAGCGGGTCGTGCTGATCGTCATCGGGGTGGTTTGGCTCGTCATCATCGGCTGGCTGACGGTCTGGCCGTTCCTCAATTGGTGGACAACGCATTTCGTCATCACCGATCGGCGGGTGATGTTCCGCCATGGCTTGCTCACCAGATCGGGCATCGACATTCCACTGGCACGCATCAACAGCGTCGAGTTCCGGCACGGCCTGCTAAACCGGATGCTGCGCACCGGAACGCTGATCATCGAGTCCGCGTCGCAGGATCCCCTTGAATTCCACGACATTCCGCGCGTGGAACGGGTGCACTCACTGCTGTATCACGAAGTCTTCGACACCCTGGGCTCGGAGGAATCACCGAGCTGAGCCAGCCGGCGCGCCCGCCGGGTGGGGCGACGCAGCGGGGTGACAGTGCCGTTTTCGTGCGCTCGCTCGACACTGTCTTCCAGAGCCTCGGCGATGCCGCCCGCCGTGAAGGTCGATTCGACCGCCACGTCCGGGTGGCGGCCGAACTCGTCGGGGAACACCCACCGGCGGAACGCCCAGAACCGGAACGCCATCTGCAGCAGGTTGCCGATGACGTAAGCCGAGACGAAGTCGGCGATGTTCTCGACCGTCAGCGAGACGTCGGGCACGCGCAACTGCAGCACGTAACTGGAGAACCACAGCGGCGCCATGGACAGCAGCACGCCGACACCGCTGAACGCGAAGAACATCAGCGCCTCGTGGTGACGCTCGCGGCCACCGCGATTCTGGAAGCTCCATTCGCGGTTGAGGATGTACGACGCGATCACCGCAACGATGCCTGCGATGATCTTGGCGGTGACGGGCTTGGGCTCGAGCACCGTGAGCTTGAGCGTGTAGAACACCGCCGAGTCGATGACAAAAGTCGTTGCGCCCACGATGGCGAACTTGATCAGTTCGTGATGCCGCTCGAAGTACGGCCGGATCGGGCGGGGCAGCCGTGCGATCGTGGCATCAGTAAAGGACACAACAGCGCAGTGTACGGAAATACCGGAGGCCACGCGTACCCGTGCAGGTCACGGCCTGTAAACAAGCTGATTGCCGCCATGACACCATATGGCTGTGCCGCGTAACCCTACTTCGCCTCCAACCGTGACCATGGTCGGCGGTGGGCAACTGGCCAGGATGACGCATCAAGCCGCAATCGCGCTTGGACAGACGCTGCGCGTGCTCGCCGCCAGCCCTGACGACCCGGCCGCGCAGGTCAGCCCCGACGTGGTGATCGGTGCACACACCGACCTCGAGGCGCTGCAGAAGGCGGCGACGGGCGCGAGCGCGCTGACGTTCGACCACGAGCACGTGCCCACCGAACTGCTCGAGAAACTCGTCGCCGACGGCGTGAACGTGGCACCGCCGCCGTCTGCCCTGATCCACGCCCAGGACAAGCTGGTGATGCGGCGCCGACTCGAGGCGTTGGGCGCACCCGTGCCGCGGTTCGCCGAGGTGACCGAGGTCGGCGATGTGGATGCGTTCGCCGCGCGCGTCGGCACCGACATCGTCGTCAAGACCGCGCGCGGTGGCTACGACGGCCGCGGCGTGACGCTGGCGCGTGACGTCGCCGAGGCGCGGGAGGTCGCCGGGCGCTATTTGGCCGACGGCGCTGCGGTGCTGATCGAGGAGAAGGTCGCAATGCGCCGCGAATTGGCGGCGCTGGTGGCCCGGTCGCCGTTCGGTCAGGGCGCGGCGTGGCCGGTGGTGCAGACGGTGCAGCGCGACGGTATCTGCGTCGAGGTGATCGCGCCCGCGCCGCAGCTGAATACCGAATTGGGCAGCGCTGCAAGCCAACTCGGGCTGCGACTGGCCGACGAGCTCGGTGTGGTCGGCGTGTTGGCGGTCGAACTCTTCGAGACCGTCGACGCCCACCTCGTCGTCAACGAACTCGCGATGCGGCCGCACAATTCGGGGCACTGGAGCATGGATGGTGCGCGCACCGGTCAGTTCGAGCAGCACCTTCGTGCGGTGCTCGACTATCCGCTCGGCGACACCTCGCCGATCGCGCCGGTCACGGTGATGTCCAATGTGATTGGCGCGCAACAGACTCCGACGATGAGCATGGACGAGCGACTGCATCATCTGTTCGGCAGGCTGCCTGAGGCCAGGGTGCACCTGTACGGCAAGGGGGAGCGGCCCGGTCGCAAGATCGGCCACGTCAACATTCTCGGCGCTCCTGGCGGCTCGCTCGGCGACGACGCCTACGTCGCAGATGTGCGGGAACGCGCGAATCGGGCCGCACACTGGTTGTCGCATGCCGAATGGACCGACGGATGGAGTGGACATGACTAACCCTCGCGTCGGCGTCATCATGGGCAGCGACAGCGACTGGTCGGTGATGGAGGAGGCCGCGCACGCGCTTGCCGAATTCGAGGTGCCGTTCGAAGTCGGTGTGGTGTCCGCGCATCGGACCCCCGGCAAGATGCTCGAGTACGCGCAGAGCGCGGCGGACCGCGGCATCGAGGTGATCATCGCGGGCGCGGGCGGCGCTGCGCACCTGCCCGGCATGGTCGCCTCGGCGACGCCGCTGCCGGTGATCGGGGTGCCTGTGCCGCTGGCCAACCTGGACGGCATGGACTCGCTGCTGTCGATCGTGCAGATGCCCGCGGGCGTGCCGGTCGCCACGGTGTCGATCGGCGGCGCCCGCAACGCCGGATTGTTGGCGGTGCGCATTCTCGGCGCGTCGGATTCCGCGTTGCGGACGCGAATGGCGGAATTTCAGAGCAACTTGGCAGACATGGTGCTGCAAAAGGATGCCGCACTGCGAAATCGGCTGCTCGGGCAGTAGGCTGCCAACCGATGCAGCCAAACTTCAATCGATACCGGGCAATTGGTCAGCGGCTAGTCACCGGCTTCCTGCAACCCGAGATCCTGTTGATCCTCGACGTGCTCAACGCGGCGCAGCGGGCTAAGCAGGTCTCAGGCGCCGTCGCCGAGATCGGCGTTCACCACGGCAAGCTGTTCATCGGGTTGCGCTTGCTCCAGCGGCCGGGGGAGAAGTCCGTCGCGATCGACATCTTCGGCGATCAGGAACTCAACGTCGACGGCTCTGGACACGGTGACTACGAGAAGTTCGCGAACAACGTCAAGCTGTGGTCGTCGATGGACGACGTCGCCGTGCACCAGGGTGATTCCACCAAGCTGGAACCGGCGAAGCTGCGCGAACTGACCGGTGGCGACATCCGGTTCTTCTCCGTCGACGGCGGTCACACCGACGAGATCGTGTACAGCGACATGAAGCTTGCCGAGGCGACGTTGGCCAGCGGCGGCATCGTGATCGCCGACGACGTGTTCAACGAGTACTGGCCCGGCGTTGCGACAGGCACGCTGCGGTACCTGAACGACGGCGCCAAGCTGGTGCCGTTCCTGATCGGCTTCAACAAGGTCTTCTTCACCCACGCCGAGTTCAGCGAGTTCTACCGCGGCGAGGTGTCCTCGGCGCTGGCAGACAAGCTGCTCCTGGCGACCGGGACCTCTGAGTTCGCCGGTCACGAGGTCTCGCTGGTGGCACCGCAGGGCGCGAAGGACATCCTGCGCAAGAGCCAGCTCGCCCGCACGCTCTACCACAGCACCTACCGGCAGATGGTCCGCGGGCTGCAGGTCGTCTCCGGCGGAAAAGGTAAGGTTACCGGCGAGTAGCAAGGAGTCGCCATGGACATCGGTAACCCGTCGTTCGACGCTTTCAAGCTCGCCGACGAGCACAATGAGCTGCGTTCGGTGCTGCGTGATCTCTGCGAGAAGGAGATCGCCCCGTACGCCGCCGACGTCGACGCCAAGGCCCGCTACACCGATGAAGCGCTGGCGGCGCTGACGTCGTCAGGCTTCGCCGCGATCCACATCCCCGAGGAGTACGGCGGGCAGGGCGGCGACTCGGTGGCGGCCTGCATCGTGATCGAAGAGGTCGCGCGGGTGTGTGCGTCGTCGTCGCTGATCCCGATCTGCAACAAGCTGGGCACGATGGGCCTGTTGATGCGGGGGTCCGAGGAACTCAAGAAGCAGGTGCTGCCGTCGATCGCGGCGGGCGAGGCGGTCGCGTCGTATGCGTTGTCCGAGCGCGAAGCCGGCAGCGACGCAGGGTCGATGAGGACCCGCGCCCGCCAGGAGGGCGACGAGTGGGTCCTCAACGGCGCCAAGTGCTGGATCTCCAACGGCGGGCACTCGACCTGGTACACGGTGATGGCGGTGACCGATCCGGACAAGGGCGCCAACGGCATCTCCGCGTTCGTCGTGCACAAGGACGATCCCGGTTTCACGGTGGGCGCCAAGGAACACAAGATGGGCATCAAGGGCTCGCCGACCACCGAGTTGTACTTCGAGGACTGCCGCATCCCGGGCGACCGCATCATCGGTGAGCCCGGAACCGGCTTCAAGACCGCATTGGCCACGTTGGACCACACCCGGCCGACGATCGGCGCGCAGGCGGTGGGCATCGCGCAGGGCGCGCTGGATGCGGCGATCGCATATGTCAAGGACCGCAAGCAGTTCGGCAAGGCGATCGCTGATTTCCAGGCCGTGCAGTTCATGCTCGCCGATATGGCGATGAAGCTGGAGGCCGCCCGGTTGATGGTGTACACCGCAGCCGCGCGCGCCGAGCGTGGCGAGCCCAACCTCGGCTTCATATCGTCGGCGTCGAAGTGCTTCGCCTCCGACGTCGCGATGGAGGTGACCACCGACGCCGTCCAGCTGTTCGGCGGCTACGGGTACACCACCGACTTCCCGGTCGAGCGGTTCATGCGCGACGCCAAGATCACGCAGATCTACGAGGGCACCAACCAGATTCAGCGCGTCGTGATGTCGCGCGCGCTGCTCAAGTAGGTCCCGTTCTGCGCGAGCAGACGTTAACTCGCACAAATTGCCGATGAAGCATGCGATTTCGCGTCTGCTCGCGAGTGCTAGCCGCGGGTGACTTTCTCCATCTCGCGTCGACGGTCGAGTGCGGCCGCATCGGGGTTGGCCACCTGTACCAGCGACGCGCCTGCAGCGAAGACGGCCAACAGGTTGTCGGTCAGTTCGTCGACCGTTGTCCAGGCGGCCGTCGACATCACCCGGTCGGCACGGCCGAAACCTTGTGTGGCAGCCGAGGTTTGGGCAGCGGTGAGAACCTCGGCCACTGACCGGCCGTCTAGTGCGGGTCCCGGGTGGCGTTCCGGCGATATCTGGTCGCCGTGCACCCGGACCGACGTCGCGTAATCGGTGAGGCCGACGGGGAGGTCGGCGACCGGCTTCCCGAACGGGTCAAGCGACAACACCGCGATCTCACCAGTACCGACGGCATCGTCTGCGTCGGGCAGCCGATCAGCAGTGCACATCGCGATGTCCGCATCGCCATCGAGCACAGCTTCCGCGCCGATCCACCAGATTCCGAGAAGCACTGCCGCGGTCTGCCAGTGTGCAGGCAGCAGCACCGCCACCCGACTGCCCGGTCCTGCGCCCATTTCGTCGCGCAGCAGATTGCCGGTCTTGGCGGCCCAGTTGGCCAGTGTGACCGTCGACAACTCGATGCGTTCACCGGTGGCGTCGTCGTAGTAAGTGATTCGCGGGCCCATCGGGTCCGCCACCATCGGCGGATCCAGTAGCGCAGATGTGACCGTGGTCAGTTGACGCACTCCGGGTCGTTGGAACCTGCGGTGAGAATCGGCGACGGCGCTGGCTCGGCATCGCCTGAGTCGGTCGACCCCGCCGCTGCCGGGTCGACGGTCGTCAGCGTCGGATCCATGCCCGACGAGCCGGGACCGGTGTAGTCACCGGAGAGCACCACCCGCGCGGAGCCGGGCGCAACCGAGGCGTTCTCAACGACTGGTAGCCCGCCGAGTTCCTTGGAAACCGCTTGCGCGCCAAGGTCATCGGCCTTTGCCGCCTGCACCTGGCTGCCCGACACGTGGCCGCCGTCGTTGTTGCCGGTGTTGCCTGCGGCGAAGCCCTTGTTCGTCAGCACTTGCGACACGGCAGCGGCCAGGCCGTTGATGTCGGAGTCGTTGACCACGTCGACAGTGGTTTTGCTTGGCGAGTAAGCCAATTGCTCGGTCTTGCCCTCGTCCTGATCGTGCAGCAGGCCGCCCACCCACTCCTTCACATGAGCCGGGTCGATGCGCACCACGCTCTGCATTCCGTCGTCGCTCCAGCCGGCCTCTTCGACGATCGGAATGGTCGCGAATGCGACGCTGCCCCCGGCGAGCTTCTGCAGCTGCTTGACGAAATCCATGATGTCCCAGCCCTCTGACAGCACGACCGAGCGCTGGACCGCGTCCTCGAGGCGGTTCAGGGTCGACGGGCTCGACAGGGTCTTGCTGGAGATGACGTCGTGGGCCAGCGACGCCATCACCGCCTGCTGGCGGGTCACCCGGTCCAGGTCGCCGCGCGGAAGGTCGTGGCGCTGGCGCACGAAGCTCAACGCTTGCGGGCCGTTCAACTTCTGCCAGCCCGGGGGGAAGTCGGCACCCGAAAGGGGTTCGTACACCGCATCTTTCAGACAGACGTTCACCCCGCCGAGGGCGTCGGTGATCAACGCGAAGCCGAGCAGGCCGATCTCGGCGTAATGGTCGACGGTGACACCGGTCAGGTTGGCGACCGTCTTGATCAATGCTTCGCGGCCGGCTTCCACGGCCTCCGGTTCGGCCTTCGCCGGGTCGACGCCGTCCTGCTCGACGAGTTCGGTCTTCTTGTCGAAATACGCCGAGCCGTACACACCGTTGATCTTCATCTTGTTGCCGCCAGGCGTCTGGACGTACGAGTCGCGGGGGATCGAGATCGCAGTCGCCGACTTTCCGTTGTTCGGGATGCGCACCAGGATGATCGTGTCGGTGTTGGTGGACTCGTCGTCGCCTGCCCGCAGCGTTGCCAGTTCCTCTGCCGACAGTGGATTGCCGTGCGCGTCGGTGCGGCTGTCCAAGCCGACCAGCAGGATGTCGATCGCGCCGTCCGCGCCGCCCTCGCCCAGCGCTACCGAGGAAAAGTGGTTGATGCCGGATTCGAACGACCGGATCTTGCCCCACGCGACACCCGTGCCGACCACGATGGCCAGGGCCACCGTCACAGCGATGACACGGGACAGGCGAGCGGGCATCTGCCCAGGCTACTGGCGAGATGGCCGCAGATCGGGTAGCGCAGGTCGGCGTGCCAGACTCGTGACTGTGAATTCCCGTAAGCCTGACCGAATCGTTATCTCCGGCGCGGGTGGCATGGTGGGTCGCACCCTGGTCGCGGCGGCGCGCAGGCAAGGCCGTGAAGTGCTGGCGCTGACGTCTGCGGACTGGGACATCACCGATCCGGTGGCCGCCGAGCGGTTCGTCGTGCCCGGTGACGTCGTGATCAATTGTGCGGCCTATACGCAGGTCGACGCCGCTGAGAAGGAACCGGAGCGGGCCCACGCGGTCAACGCCGTCGGGCCCGAACACATCGCGCACGCCTGCGCCCGCGCCGGGGCAGACCTCATCCACATCTCCACCGACTACGTGTTTTCGGGCGCTCAAGACCAGCCCTACGAGATCGACGACGAAACCGGGCCGCTGAGCGTGTACGGACGCACGAAGCTGGCCGGTGAGCTGCTGGTCCTCGCCGCGATGCCCGACGCGCACATCGTGCGTACCGCGTGGATCTACGAAGGCGCCGACGGCAAAGACTTCGCCGCGGTGATGCGCCGACTGGCCGCCGGTGACGGGGAGGTGGAAGTCGTGGCCGACCAGATCGGCTCGCCGACCTACGTCGGGGATCTCGTGGCAGCCCTGCTGCAACTCGCCGACGACGGATCGATCCGCGAGCCGGTGCTGCATGCCGCGAACGAGGGGGCTGCCAGTCGCTTCGAGCAGGCCCAAGCGGTGTTCGAGGCCGTCGGCGCCGATCCGCAGCGAGTCCGGCCCGTCGGCACCGACCGCCATCCGCGCCCTGCGCCGCGGCCCGCTTATTCGGCGTTGTCCGCCCGCCGATCCACCGAGGCAGGTCTCAAACCGCTGCGGCCGTGGCGTGACGCGCTGGCCGCCGCGCTCGCGCAATAGTCAGGCGCGGCGCGCCTTCTCGGCAGGCGCGGTGTCGAGAATCAACTCCGCGGCCCGCCCGGCCATCGCCAACATCGGTCCGGCGAGGTTGCCCGACATCTGCTTCGGCATGATCGAGCAGTCGACGATGCGCAGCCCCTCGATCCCGCGGACGCGCAATTGGTCGTCGACGATGTCCTCGTCGTTCGGGCCCATCATGCAGGTGCCTGCCGCGTGGCTGCCCGTCGCGCCGGTTTTGATTGTGGCGTCGACGATTTCGTCGTCGGTCTGCACCCCGGCCCCGGGCGTCGTCTCCAGCTCGACGTGCTCGGCAAGCGGCGAACGCTCGAAGATCTCCCTGATCTTGCGCACCACACCGACCATCGTCGTGCGGTCGTACTCGGTGGCCAGATAGTTGGGGTCGATCGACAGCTTGGCGTGCGGGTCGGCTGAGGTGATCCACACGCTGCCCTCAGACGTCGGCCGCAAAATCTCGGCCGCGCACGAAACGCCTCCGTGGGAATCGATTTGGCCGCGCTCGCCGCCGCTGACGTCTGCAACCGACATCAACCGTGCCAGGAACTGGCCGTCGACGCGCTCGAGCTCGGGTCGGGTCTTGAAGATCGCCATCACATCGCCCGTGGGGGTGGCCAGCGGCCCCCGACGGGTTGCCGCAAACTTCAGCGCCGCAATCGCTTTGCCGAGCGTGGTGCGCAGCTGCCTGTTGTAGCCGAGGTCGTCCTTCAGCCGGTACATCATGATGGCGCAGAAATGCTCGGTCATCCGGCGGCCGACATTGTCGCGCTCGAGATACAAAGGCACTCCGGCCTTTTCGAGCACGTCGCGGGGGCCGACGCCGGACAGCTGCAAAATCTTCGGGGTGTGCAACGCACCCAGTGCGCTGATCACTTCGCGACGCGCGCGCACCTCCGAGGTGTTGTCCCCGCTGCGGATCTCGACGCCAACGGTCCGGCCGTTCTCGAAAATCAGCCGCTGCGCGTAGGTGTCGGTGGCCAGGTGCAGATTGGGCCGCTTGAGAACCGGATCGAGGAATGCCTTGGCGGCACTGACCCGCAGGCCACGGTGGATCATGGCCATCGCAGGCCCGACGCGCTCGTCGTCGGATTCGTTGTAGTCCTGCACGCTTTTCAAACCGGTGCTGGCGGCGGCGTCAATGATGTACTGGCTCAACTCATCTGGGAACTTCGGCTGCGAGATATGCAGGGGCCCACCGACACCGCGCGTCGGCGACGGGCCGAACTGGTTGTCCTCGAAAGCCTTGAAGATCGGCAGGATGTGGTCCCAGCCCCAGCCATGGTTGCCGAGCCGCTCGAGCTCGTCGTAGTCCTCGCGGTTGCCGCGGTTGTAGACCAAGCCGTTGATGGCGGTCGAGCCGCCGACCGCCTTTCCGCGCACCCATCGTTCGTTGAGTTTGTCGGCGGCGCCGTAGGGCTCGAGTTGGTAGACGAAGCTGTGCTTGTGTCCCTCGTAGGAAAGGGGGTCGGGGTGATCCGTGCGCTGTTCGAACAGGCCTGCGCCCATCATCGGGATCGCAAAGTAGGGACCGCGGGCGGGTGGACCCGCTTCGACCACCAGCACCTCGGTTCGCGGATCCTCCGAAAGTCGGTTTGCCAGCACGCAGCCGGCGGCTCCTGCGCCGAGGATGACGTAGTCGAACGCGGGCATACTGCTCGTCCTTTCCGGGCCGCGGTTGTCCACCCCCTTAGCGGCCGTTAGACAGACTACCGGGCTGAAGCGCCAACACCGGCGTTGGTTGCCGTTGCTGCGGTGGCCCATTGGGATGCCGCTACCCTCTAGCCAATGATTGACGAACTGGGTCTGTCCGCGTGAGCGATGGCCTGACCGTGGTCACGGTGACCTATTCACCGGGGCCACACCTCGATCGGTTCCTGGCGACGCTCTCGATTGCCACCGAACGCCCTGTGACCGTGATCATGGCCGACAACGGTTCGACTGACGGCGCGCCGGAAGAGGCGACGAAGCGCTACTCGAATGCGCGATTGCTGCGCATGGACGGCAACCTTGGCTACGGCACCGCGGTCAACCGTGCGGTCGCCGAGGTCACCCCGGAGTCGGAGTTTGTGGTGGTCGCGAACCCCGATGTGCAGTGGGGACCCCGCAGCATCGACCTGTTGCTGGAAGCGGCCGAACGCTGGCCCAAGGCGGGGTCGCTGGGGCCGCTGATCCGCGATCCCGACGGCTCGGTCTACCCGTCGGCGCGCCACCTGCCAAGCCTGATCCGCGGCGGCATGCATGCCGTCGTCGGCCCGTTCTGGAAGTCGAACCCGTGGACCGCCGAATACCGCCAGGAGCGAACCGAGCCCAGCGAACGCCCTGTCGGCTGGCTTTCCGGCTCGTGCTTGTTGCTGAGGCGTTCTGCATTCGATGAGGTATCGGGCTTCGACGAGCGCTATTTCATGTA
>Ga0070665_100005484_pt1 | contig 13076 bp, 11 predicted proteins | sample KBSS13metaG_FD_65862 | JGI IMG/M metagenome (GOLD analysis project Ga0070665, IMG submission 65862) | Switchgrass rhizosphere microbial communities from Kellogg Biological Station, Michigan, USA - KBS S1-3 metaG | ecosystem: Host-associated > Plants > Roots > Rhizosphere > Soil ... | reverse complement strand
GAGCCAGATTCCTCAAAATCACCGGATTCTGGCATAAGCGATGCGACGGCGCAAAGGTGACGACCTGACCGCGTGGTACTTTTATCATCCCGCGAGCAGGGCGATGCGGATCATTGCCCTGCGGTGTGGCGCCGACGGAGCTGAAATAGACGGCACCAACGGAAGAATCGGTGGGAAAATTCAGCACCCGAACATCATTCACGTGCGGATAGTGCGGAACGAACTTATAGCGCCCAACTAGGGCCTTTGCAGAAAGTGCAGAAGTGTTAGAAGGTGCAGAAGGGTCAGAAGGTGCAGCAATTGCCGGAGCAGAAACGCCGACAGACAGAGGCAAAATACATAACGTGGAAGTCACCGCGGAGACTGCAAGAGCAATGACTCTTTTGGCAATCAACATTTAACTTATCGGCCCCGGCGACCGCCACCTCGGGCACGTCCTCCGCCACCAGCGGCTCGGCGATCGGCAAAACCACCTCCGCCACCTCTAGCAGCCGCGCGGTCACCAAAACCGCCCCCATCTCCGCCACCATCTCGGCCGGCACGATCACCGCCTGAGCCCTGGCGAACAAAAGGATTATCGCCCTGTGAATTTTTCTGCCAGCCCTCAGCGCGAGTCTTGTCCTTGCTCTGATTCTGATACCAGCTCTGTTGTTGCTGAAACTGCTGTTTTTGCTGATCGCTGAATTGCTGGCTCATTCCGCGCTGCGAACTCTGACTGCCGGCTGCGGCTCGCTGCTGCTGCATCTGTTCCATGTTCTGCGTCTGCTGAGCATTTTGATGCTGATTATAAGCCTGCGCCTGTGAGATTTTTTGTTCCTGATTGGCTTTCTGAATGTTATTGGCGGCGTAAACGTTATTCCATTTCACATCACCGTCATCGTTTACAAAAACCTGATGGCCGCGATCATCGTTGTAGGCAGGTCGACCATTATTGCCGTAGTACATCGGAGTGCCATAGGGAACATTGTGATAGTAGCCGGTATTAGCCATCGCCGCTCCTGCCATAGAACCGGCCATCGCACCGGCCGCCGCCGCCAAACCCGTGCCGGCGGAACTGGAAGAAGTCTGTTGTTGCTGCTGCGCATATTGCGGTGGGGCTGCCGAGGTCGAATACTGCGGCGGTGCTGCATACTCTTGTGGCGGCATCCCGGCAGCTACGTACTGAGGCTGCACCGCTACCGGTGCGTACTGAGGTGGTGTCGCCTGCTGCATCTGACCATACTTGGCGCGAATTTCTTGCACGTATGAGGTGATATCGACGTTTTGCCCATGGCGATCGGTATACCAGAAGCCACCGTTATTGCCCATATAAATCGAAACGACACTGCTGTTAACACCGGGGCCGGGAAGCGGCACAAGGTATCCACGCGGCGTTATCACAGACTGCGAGCCATTGGCGCTCTGTTGCACCGCAAGACTAACGCTCTGAACACTCGGCTGCCCCTGAGCCCATGCCGCATTCGGAAGCACAGCCATAGCCAGCAAAGTGCTCAATGCCAGGGCAGGACCCAATACAGATCTGCAAATAAATCTGGACGTCATCACGTTTTCTCCATCAAAAAAAGGAGGTATCTGGGACTGCCTGAACCGTATTCATATAGTGGCATATTGCGCCTTATAGCAACAGGAGGCCGCCGACGATGTGCCATTCACTTTTGACTGAAAAGGGCGCTTTGGCGTGCTTACAGACAATTTTTTATTCTGGAGCAGGACATCCTAAAATTAGGTTAATGCTTACAATTGAGACGTAAACACCGTCCATAATTGCCGGATCATCAAATCTGCGTCGAGATCATCGACAACGCGAGGACTTATGGCAAAGACAAAAATAGTGCCCGTGCCAATGCCAATGCCAAAGCCAATTTCTGCAGCGCTGGCACTTGTACTGATTGGTGGGGCAGTCCTCGCTTACAACTCACCTGCCCGCAACAGCTTGCTTCGTTCTCGCGATCAAGTAGCGGATCAACGGGCCCAAATCGAACGTGCCTACCGTGACGTTGATCGAAAAATTCAAGACCTGCAGCAGCAAAAAGCGACTCTCTATCGTTACTTGCAAGACTGTGACCGTTCAATCCGAGACTTGGACCGCGCTCTGAGCACCCAAGATGCCGCCTACAGAGATGCACGTTGAGCAAGGAGATTTGAAATGTTGAAATCCAAAATTAGTTGTTTAGTTTTAGCAGTCATAATTTCCGGCCTGGCATCCGCCGCCTCTGCCACCGATATGACTAAGACTGATATCGAAGTCGAATTGATAGGCGCCAACGAAACCGACAAAGACTCTGCGGCAGTCATAAGCGCTCTGCAAAAATTGCTTTCCGGTCTGGCTCATCGCGACCTGACGATTATCGGTTCCTGCCTGAGCGATGATGTGACGACACTCGATCAGACTAAAAAATATGTCTACGGCAAGCAAGCCGTGCTCGATCACGTCAAGAAAAATGTTGTCGGCACAGACTCACAACCGCCGGTCAAGAGTATCAAAGTGTACAACCCGTTTGTACACGTCAAAGGCGACACAGCAATGGTCTCGTTCCGGGCCACCAAGGATCTGGCTGACAAAAATTCAACTACCATGGAATCATGGTGCTCTGAAGTGTTTGAACGAAAGAATGGTGAGTGGCTTGTCCTACAGCTCAAAACCGACTGGAAAGTAGCCAAAGCTAACACCAACACCAACGGCAACGGCAACGGAAAAGCTAACACAGACGCTCATTCAAAGGCCGACGCTAAATAACGCCGGGACAATCTTAATGGTGGCAGCGCGAGTCTTAGCCGCAATCATTGGGGCCACGTATTCACTGCCCTTGTACTTAACGCCATAAGCGGCATCAACAGCATCGTTTACCGAATCGGTCACGTGCACAAATGCCACTTCTTTTGTCATTCCAGCCGCTGATATCCGTCCGCACTTTTGCTTGATAGCGGCCTGAAACCAGCTTGATTTTTTACCATTGTATGCCCGCACATAGACGTCGCCGTCAACGACAACAGACCAGATCCAGGTGGGAGTGCCGTAAGTGACACCATCATCACGCAAGGGTGATATATGCAGGTCATCGGTTGCGGCAATTTTTTCCAGCTGAGCTTTAGACCATTTGCCCATCTTTAACTCAGCCTCAATTGAAGTTTTCTGTTTAGGCATTTCATTTCTCTCCATTCGACAATCAGCGGTAGGACATTTGCTCAGTGGCTTCCGAGTAGCGCTCGCCTTTGATGTCGATCTTTGCCGAGGCCTCATTCAACTGTTGTAATTCCGTTTTCGTTAATTTCAACGCGGCGGCGGCGATGTTTTCCTCCAGGCGCGCCAATTTTGTCGTACCTGGAATAGGCACAATCCAGGGCTGCTGTGCAAGCAACCAGGCGAGAGCAACCTGACCGGGAGTGGCATTCTTCTCGTTTGCGACACTGGTCAACAGCTCAACAATAACAAGATTGGACTTTCTGTTTTCAGAAGAAAATCGCGGTATGGTACTGCGAATATCGGTGGAATCATACTGATTTTTATCGTCAATTTTTCCGGTCAAAAACCCTTTACCAAGCGGGCTATAAGGCACAAAACCGATACCAAGCTCAGCGCAGAGCGGCAAAATTTCGGCCTCCGGTCGTTTGTACCAGAGTGAATACTCACTTTGCACAGCGGCTACAGCTTGCACGGCATGCGCCCGGCGAATAGTTTCTGCACTGGCTTCGGACAAACCAAAGTGCTTGACCTTCCCTTCTTTTATAAGCTCCTTAACGGCACCGGCAACTTCTTCAATGGGAACGGAAGGATCGACTCTGTGCTGATAGAAGAGGTCGATGACATCAATTTTCAAACGCTTGAGAGAAGCTTCAGCCACTTCTTTGATATGTTCGGGACGACTATTCAATCCGGCAAATCCCGGCCGTTTATCAGCATGCAACTCAAAACCAAACTTAGTAGCGATGACAACCTTCTCGCGCATCGGAGCAAGGGCCTCACCGACAAGCTCCTCATTTATCCACGGACCATAGACTTCAGCCGTATCAAAAAATGTGATGCCGCGCTCAACAGCCGCGTGCAATAAAGCTATCATTTGCTTTTTGTCCTTGGGTGGTCCATAGCCATGGCTCATGCCCATACAACCAAGTCCGAGAGCGGACACTTCCAATCCGGAAGCGCCAAGTAATCTCTTTTCCATCTTAATATCCTCACTTTGCTGGACAAAACAGCAAGTTGGCCCCCGGTAAATCAGACCGGGCCGTCTCTACAACCACCATAATAGGCCACACTTTGACAGCCTCGGTAGGGTAATAGTCCAGAATCTTTGGACGATCCTCCAAAGATTCAACTTTTACTTTCGACCGCTTTTACGAGGCAATTTAGCAGGCGATGATTTTTGAACCGCGGACTTCACCGACTTGGGTTCGGGGTCGCTTGTCAGCCGCAAATTACTGTAGTCACCATATTCGATATCAAAGCCGGTGGTCTGGATAAAAATGCCTGTGAGACATTCGAAGTGCTTTTCTTCCTTATAGGAGCGAGTTTTAGGATCGCGAAATATCTGCAAATTGCTGGGGGTGCGCCAATTGAGCCAGAGCTTTTGCGGAGCCGTTGTAGCCTCACGGCTGGCACAATAAACGTTGCCGATGTCATTGAGGACGACATCGCCACACCGGACTATGGAAATGTTTTCGGTTTCGGTACGAAAAGCATCGGGCTTACGATGAAAAATTACCGCTCTATATGCGCCGCCAGGACCCGGTAGTTCACTTTCAATCGTATTCTGGCCTTCTTTGCCGCAGCCGGAAAGACTTATCGCCAGTAAACCGGCAGTAAGTCCTGCCAGACAGAAAGGCATGGTCAAGTATTTGTTCGACACGGCTCGCATACAAATTCTCCTAGTGCAGCGGAGCATACAATTTTTCTACCTCGGCGTCCACCGGCTTGTTGCGCTTCCTCATAGTGTAGGAGACCGAAATCCCTGGCATGGCCAGGCGGATTTTTTCCTGCTCCTTGCGATCGTACACAGGCACCGGCATTACAATTGCCCTGAGTGGAAGTTTTTTCAATTGCATTGCCCCCGCATTAGTCATTCCCGTGCCGGAGAGTGTAATCATGCGCAAATTCTTAAAGGTCAACACAGTCGGTATGCTCTGGTCCGTAATTTTCGGATTATCGGCAAGTTGAAGGTTCAAAAGGTTTTTGCAACCAATCAAATTTTTCAATCCGGCGTCAGCGACATTACAGTGCTCAATATTTATATGCTCGAGATGCGGGACCAGAGCAAAATATTTCATGTTTTGTTCAGTCAGTGCCGTTTCCTGCAAACTCAAATTGCGCAGTGTTTTATGACCGGCGAGTTGCTTGATAAAGCTGCCGTTCAAGAGGGTGCCATAAGCGGAAAGGTACTGCAAGGCGGGCAGATCTTTAGCATGGGCGGCACCAATATCGGTGACACTGGAGCGATCAAGATTCAGCACCAGCAAACTACTCAAATGCGAAATGCGGGCAAGCACGTTATCGCAAAATTTTTCCTCCGCGTCGTCCATGGCGCAGGAGTTGAGAAATAACCTGTCTATGCCGTCGGCGGGCAATGTATCAATAATTTCAGGCGCCTGGTAAAACCGATGTGCCGGCACGAAGGTGACAAATTTGCCCGGCGGCACAATAATGGTGCCCCGGGCTGCACCGATAAGATCACGGTCCACAGGCAGCGCTGCAGTCGGACTGAGAAACAATTCGCCGAGCGAATAATCTCGGGGGAAATTGAGTGTGCGCCTTACTCTGAACGGATTATATTGAACATGAAACTTAAGCTCGGCCAGTGTGTTCTGTCCGGCAGACGCCGGTTGACCGACAAGAGCAATTGCAAAAACAGCGGCGCTGATGACGCCAAAAACTGATCGCAGGTCGGACCGGGCTAAAACCGCAAAAAATGACAAGCAAAATGCCTCGTTAATCGCCCTAAGCTTACCATTCACCTGGAGCGATTAACGGCTCTGGCGGCCTAGAGGCCCAGAAGCTTGGCCTTGGCCGCCTTAAATTCTTCCTCGGACAAGACACCGGCGTCGCGCAGCTCCATTAAACGCTCGAGTTGCTTGGCCAGATTAGCTTTGCCCCCATTGCCCGGCTGCTCTGAAGATAGGTCCATCTTGTCTAGAAGGGCACTGCCAAAGCGTTTGCCTATCTTATTGCCGACCAGACCACCGACCAGGGCGCCGGTAAAGGTGCCAATCACAGGGATAGGCAGCAAAACAGTGCCCAGCTGCGCCCCGGCAATGACGCCGGCGCCTGTCCCGGCCAGTTTGCCGGTCTTGTCGTTCTCACATTTGGCCGCGGCTGCGGCATCGTCATATGTCATGGGAAATCACCTCTAGGCACTGCACTTTGCTATTACAGCGTTATTTGCGATACTTTTGGCGTGAGACGAAACAGTTTAAAAACCGCTCGCATGGAAGTTACCTATATATGGTATTTACGGACAGGCGCGAAGCCGGCAAGAAGCTAGCCGGCAGACTGCAGCATTACGCAAACCAGGAGGACGTCCTGGTCCTGGCGCTGCCCAGAGGCGGCGTGCCGGTGGCCTTTGAGGTGGCGCAAAAATTGCAGGTGCCGCTCGATATCTTTATAGTGCGCAAGCTCGGTCTGCCCGGCCAGGAAGAGCTGGCTATCGGCGCCATAGCCAGCGGCGGCACGCTTGTTTTGAACGAGAGCCTGGTCAATCAGCTGCGCCTCAGCCGTGCCACTATAGACAGTATCACCGAGCGGGAGGAAGAAGAACTTGCCCGCCGAGAAGAACACTACCGCCGCGGTCGGCGCGCCCATAGCCTGGCAGGCAAGAAAATAATTCTGGTCGACGATGGTCTGGCCACCGGTGCTTCTATGAAAGCGGCAGCCCTGGCCATCAAAGACTATTCTCCAGCCAAAGTAATTGTGGCGGTGCCGGTGGCAGCGGCCGAGACTTGCGTCGAATTCCAAAAACTTGTGGATGAAGTTATTTGTTTCACAACTCCTGATCCTTTTTGGGCAGTCGGCAACTGGTATGCGAATTTCACGCAAACCACGGACAAAGAAGTAGAAAATTTATTGGATGAAGCGGCCAAGTTAGAGGAAAAAGAAGCTAACAAAAGGGACAAACAATGAAACTGTCAGCCGCAATTTTCTGTCTGTCGCTTTTTATTATTGCCTGTGTCAACGGCTGCGCGAATATTTCCACTTCCACACCAGGCAAGATCGATACAGTCTACGACCGCGTTATGAAAGCCGGCACCATACGCTGCGCCTATGCCATATACAACCCCGGATGCATGAAAGACCCCAATACCGGAAAACTCTCCGGCATAGGAGTGGAGGCCATCGAGTTGGTGACAAAGAAACTGGGACTGAAAGTGGAATGGACAGAGGAAGTAGGCTGGGGCACGATGATCGAAGGCCTGGAAACAAACCGCTACGACATCATCGCCACGCCCGTCTGGGCAACATCGGACCGGGCGCGTGTCGCCGCCTTCTGCGAGCCGCTTTATTTCAGTCCGGTATTTGCCTATGTCAAAGCGGGCAACAGAAAACTGAGCGCCGCTAATCTCAAGTCTCTCAACTCGCCAAAATTTTCCATCGCCAGCATCGACGGTGCCACAGCCGAAATCATTGCCCGTGAGGACTATCCAAACGTGCGGCGCGTTTCGCTGCCCCAACTGAGCGATTTCAGTCAATTGATGCTGACTGTATCAAGCGGCAAAGCCGACGCCACTTTTACCGAGCCGGCAGACGCCGCAGTTTTTATGAAGAGCAATCCCAATGCCGTAGAAAAAATTGGTGAGCCTGTAAGAATTTTTCCCAACTGTTGGATCATACGGCGCGGTCAATCGCAATTTAAGAACATGATAAACACAGTACTGGCGCAGCTCTCCAATAGCGGTGAACTGGAAAACATCATACAAAAATACGAACCGGCAAAGAACTGCCTGTACCGAACTGCAAGACCATATGCCCCAGCCGCGCGTGATTCTCAATAGTCGGTCAGAAACTATCCTGATACCGCATTTAGTGCCTGGGGCCGGTCATGTGTGGCATACTTTGGGCCAAAAAAGTGTGTCCTAAAATTGCCGTAAATGTATATAGGTATTGGGTATAAGGATAAAGGCCGCCCCTGGTTATTAAGCAGAATTCGGTTGGAAACAAGTGGGTTTCGAAAACGCAAATTTTGGAAATGTCCTCGGGGACGACGCTAAGCGCCTGGCCCAGGGCCAACACGACCAGGCCGGCAGGCTCCTGGCGGCCGACCTTGCCGTCGGCAAAGGGCAGAACGGCGGCGACGGTAATGTCGACGAAACCCAGAACCGCAACATCATTCAGGCCGCTGTCCATGAAGCGGTGGGGGTTTTCGGCGTCGGCGAGTCCAAAACCCGCGACAGCATTGAAGGCACGGCTTCGGAGTTTCTTAAGGCCGTGCCCCTTTTCATAGGCGGGGGCCGCGGGCTGGCCCTTTCGACCATCGCCTACGGTCTGGGCGAGGTAAAAGTCGGCCGTCCTATAGGCGAACAGGGACTGGAGCTGGTATCGGGCATGGCCAAGGGCTTTTTAACCAAAAAATCCTTCGACGTCCTGGGCCAAAAAGAATGGGGCTTTGCCGCCAAAGGCATGGCTATGGGCAGCTCTTCCCGTCTTATTGACACCGGGCTTTCTCTTGACAACTATATTTCTAATGGAAAATTGGACCTCAGCGGCGGACTGGGCCGTGCGGCATTAAACGCCGGCGACATTAAAGCACTGGGTGTGGATGTGGCCACATTCGGTGTCGCCCATTACATTCCGGGAGCCCTATCGGGCAAACTGGCCCGCAGCGCCATGGTAAACAGCACACTTACCGGTGCCACTTTTGGATTCACGTCAGGCACATTGAGCGAATTGCAAACGGAGTTGCACAAAGACCAGCCACTGGACTTCGGTAAGATATTTGCCTCGGGCGCCAAAGAAAGTTTGATCATGGGTGCGGCGGCCGCCACAGGCCATTCGCTCACGGTCAGACCAACGAGCTTTTCGGAGCCGGTCCGCAATTTTACTGAGCCAAAAGTTGAAAGCACAACCGCTGTAGCGCTGACGCCAACGGAAGTGCAGGCACCCAGAGAGATTTTTCCTAAAGAACTTCCGCCCAGAGAGATTTCTCCTAAAGAACTTCCGCCCAGAGAACTTCCAGCCGAAAAAGACACTCCGCCCGCCACCGGCAAGGAGCCCTCCGGCTATGTCGGATATTTCCTCAAGCCCGAATCTGCGGCGCGCACTCAAAATGCGCTCACCATCGGCGGTGAAAATATTCCATTGCGATGGAAAGAGCCAACGACTCTCCACATCACCGATAAGTTTGGAGTGAAGCAAAGCGACGGCACACAATGGACACAAAGCGCAAGCACTAAACCGCCGGAGATCAAAGTATTGGGCCTGGCTGTCGACGCCACCGGAGTGGAAGCTCTGCATGTCAGTGTCGACGGCAAGACCATACGCGAAGACGGCAAGCCGTACCATCTGACGCGCTCGATGGCTGAAGGTCGCAGAGCCAACGAAAGCATGGCAGTGGTAGAAAAAGCGCTCAAGATTGACGCGGCCAAACAAGCCGGCACCACGGCTCCCGATGTCAGTGCCGAGGACCTCAACCGATATTCTTATCGCGCGTTGGCACCGGAAGAACAATTTACACTTACGGCAGAGCCGGCATTCAGGGCCTCCGAAACGACGGCACCAAAAGAAAAAGTTTCGACGCCCAAACCGGAGATTCCTTTCGACGAGCTCTCGCCCAAGCTACAAGTAATGAGTGCCATCAAAGCGACACCGCCGGACTATCTGGCGCGCAATATAGAAACGCGCACGGCAGAAAATCGCATGGGTTCATATTTTGATATGAGCGCCGACAAGTTAAAACAATCGCTCTTCCAGGCTAAATGGGAGCCGTACGATCCAGTCGACGGGCAGGGCAACCATATCATCGGTGGTGGCGCCCGCGGTTACAGAGCCACTATCGAGGGCGGCCGCCTGGGCATGACACCGCTGGAAAGCATACCCGAAAACGCACCACTCTATCTCACAGATCCCAAAGGCACGGGCAAATGGGCACTCACCGCGGTTGGTGCCGATGCCGGTCACACCAATATGGTGACAATGATCGTCGGACCCGGTGATGCCGGCAAGCCGGTCGTCTGGACCTTTCATCCAGGGGAGCCGGTGAGGCCTTCGGCGCTGGATTCAGCTAAGCTGAACGATATTCTGTCCAGCTCGGGTATCAAAACCGACAAGCTGCCGGCCGACGGTCCGGAGCGTCGCGTGCGCATATCGCGCGATCAACTCAAGCAAATCAACGACGCCCTGCCCGAACAAGATCGCATGACTCTTGTTAAAACGGAAGCGGCACCGCGCATACCCGGGTTGGAAGCCTTAGACAGCCTGCCCAATCAAATCGACCGGGTAAATTTCGGCCAGACATTTTTAGAGCTGCCCGAGGCCTCGCGGCAGAGATTTGCCGACAAGCTCAACGATGCCGTGAAAAATCCGGACGAAGTCGCGCGCACGACACAAGTGCGCGGCGTGATTTTCGAAATGTCCAGACTGCAACGTATCTCGCAACAAGGTCTCGAGGCAGTCGCACCCACATGGACAGCCACCGAGCCGGTGCAATACACAGGCTTTAATCGCAAAGCCACAGACTTTTCACAACCGCCCAACCATGACCTGAAAGCGGCCATTACTTCCGATGTGCCGATTGAGCGCGAGGGCGGTACTCAGTATGTTTATGAGGTGAAATCGTCGCCGCGCAGACAATTCGGCAATGACGTCCAGCAGCGCAACAACATTTTAAAATTGCAAGAAGCGATCAACCAGGGGAAAATTGCCGGAGCCACCGTCGAATTGAACGGAAGAGTCAGTCCCGAGTTTGTGCAATGGCTGAACGGTAAAAATGTCGGCGACCCGGTGGCCGCGCCCAATGTTGAAGTGCTCTACAACATGACTCTGCCCAGCGGCGGTGACTACACTTTCATTCTCAAACGGGCCGCCAATAACGAAGGTCTGCGATTCACCAATGCCGACAGACAATTTTCCCAGCAAGACCGCCAGGTAATTAGCGGCATTTATAAAGCAATTCAAGATCGCAGTATCGGCGACATCATATCCGGTACCAACATAGAATCAGCACCCACGGCGCTGGCACCATTTGTCGGCGACCCCTTCCAGATAAAAGATCTCAATCTATTCAACCAATACGACCAGCTGCGCCTGCAATCGACGTGGGACAGACTGGCGGCCAAAGCCGACAGCGACCGTATTAACGACGCCAACCCACGCAACGCCGTCAGCGAATATAACACCCGGGAATATATCGACGAGGCCACGCGCTGGTATCAGAATCATCTGCAGCAAAATCCACAAACGGCCAAGGCCAAGAGCGCCTACATTATCAAAGGCGAGGACGGCATTAACAAAGTCGTGGACCTGGCTTACCAGCGGGCGCAAGAAATAAAGCACTTTGAAGAAGGACGTCAGGCTTCACCACAAAAATTACAGAGGCAGGGCGAACGCATGGCCCTGGGCTACACCGGCCGTCCAGAGGGCATTTCGCTCGACATGGAACACATCATCATGGACGCCACGCAAGAGCACAATAAGGGCGGCAACCGGCGCGGCCGCACATATGATCAGCCCGAGCGTTTCATGGGCGTCGACAAAGTCATGGACTATTTGAACGGCCAGGACAGGCGCATGGTGGAAGTGCAGGTCTATGACCCGCAGACAGGCAAGACCGAAATACAGTCAAACGCTTCCGAAAAACAAATCAATCAGCGCAACACAAGAGTGCAGGCCGAAAATCTCGAACGGGCAAAAACACAAGTTGATCAGTATGAGAGCCGCTATCAAGAATTAAAAGCGCAGGAGACGCGCAATCCCACCGAGGAAACCGAATTTCGCTTCCTCACCTCCAGACATGGCGGCTACAAAGTTCACAATGCCGCAATTGAAAAGGCGCAGGCGGCAATCGATGAAATTTCGCGTGTACGCAAATCGCAGGAAGGCCCCGACCTGAGCAAAATGGATCAAGCTGAGCGAGCTCAGCACATCGAAGCCATGCGCGCCAAGGCCGCCGAATACGACAAACAAATTGAAACTCTGCGCAACGAAATCGAAGGCCGCTACAAACAAATACTTGGCGGCGAAGCCGAGTGGAACAAAATCGCCAAACGTATGAGCGTCAACGAACAAAACATTATCAAATTTATGTACGCCGTCGACGCCGAGGGTAATATCCCTCTGACTGAAGAAGTCCTGCGCGGAGAAGCGGCCGGCCGCGCGGCGCATTCCGAGCTGGCCGGCGGACGCAATGTATATGGTGCCGGTGAACTTGTCTTTGCCAAAGACGCCACCACAGGCCAGTGGTCCCTGGTCGAAATCAACAACGCATCGGGACACTACCGCCCGCCGGGTCAGGAAACACTGGTCTACGTGCGCAATCTAATTGCCAGATACGGCATCGATACCAGCAGAGCGATTATCAACGACGCCCTGCAACGCGGCACGCCGCTCGTCGACGCGCATTTCCTCGACACGCCTGGTCACTAGTAAATACTGGCCACTAGTAAATACTGGTCACCGGTAAATTAAAGACAAAAAAAGACCGGCGCCTGATTGCTCAAGCGCCGACCTTCGAGTGGGTGAGGAAAATTTAGTTTTTATTGATTACTGCGAGCCAGTTCTTTTTTCTCACGTTTGCCGGCCTTTGTGTCGAGCTTGTCGGCCTTGGCCAGGAATTTCTCCTGTTCCTTGGCAGGCAGCGTCGGCGACAGAGCCACATAGGCACGGGTCTGCGTGGCCGCTTCGCGCAACTGCACAGGTGATGGATTTTTTACATCCTCAAGGGCTTTGGCAAGACCCAGTCTGGCAACCGGCGATTTAGGATTGAGGCCGACCGCTTCGTGGAAAGTATCCACGGCGCTGCCGGTCATCTTACGCTTGGCCTCATCGGTCGCCAGCGTCAAACTCTTGCGCGCAGACTCACGGGCCTTGGCCACTTGAGTCAATCCGCGTTGAGCGCGCTGGGCACCACCGGGCAAGCCGGCAGCTTTGCTGTAAGCGG
>Ga0070665_100005483_pt1 | contig 13076 bp, 10 predicted proteins | sample KBSS13metaG_FD_65862 | JGI IMG/M metagenome (GOLD analysis project Ga0070665, IMG submission 65862) | Switchgrass rhizosphere microbial communities from Kellogg Biological Station, Michigan, USA - KBS S1-3 metaG | ecosystem: Host-associated > Plants > Roots > Rhizosphere > Soil ... | reverse complement strand
GCAAGCCCGAGTCCGTGGAATTCCTTCTCGCCGAGCAGGTAGGCAATCGGCTCGCCTGCCAGCCGACGCGCCAGGTGCCGCTCGTACGCTGCCCGCGCATCGAGCGGCAGCGCATCGGTGTCGTGCGCCAGCAGCCAGGCGCGGTCGTGGTCGGACCGTCCGAGCCCGGCCAGCAGCAACAACTGCGCGTCGAGCCGATCGACGCCCAGCGCGGCGGCCTGGGCCAGCGCCTGTGCCAGCGTGGTCACTGAATCACCTTGTCGGCCCGGTCCAGCACGGATTGCGGCACCACCACGCCGATCCGCCTGGCCGTCTTCAGGTTGACCACCAGCTCGAACGTCGTCGGCTGCTCGATGGGCAGATCGGCCGGCCTGGCGCCTTTGAGGATCTTGTCGACGTAGCGGGCACCGTCGCGGCCCTCGGTGCTGTAGCCAGGCCCATAGGCCATCAGGCACCCGTTTTCCGCGTAGTCGCCGCGCGCGCAGATCGACGGCAGCCGGCTGTCGATGGCCAGTTCCGCAATCACTTTCTGGTTGGAGTTGGCAAGCGGGTTCAGCGTCACCCAGACGGCCTGATTGCGGGCCTTGAGCGCTTCCTTGAAGGCGGGCGCGTAGTGGTCGACGCTGCTGACCTCCATCGGGTAAAGCTGCAGCCGCAACTTTTCCGCGGGCACCTGGCTTTCTTTCCATTGCGGGATGGAGCCGGGTGCCTGCGGGTCCCACAGCACCGCCACGCGGGCGATCCCGGGCAGGGTTTCCTTCAAAAATTCCAGCCGCTTGCCCGCCAGGATGGCCGCCACGTTGGTGATTCCGGTGCTGTTTCCGCCCGGCCGCGCCAGGCTCTCGGCCAGTCCGGTGCTGATCGGATCGGTCACGCCCATGAAAACGATCGGCGTCGTGGTGGTGGTCTTCTTGGCGGCCAGCGCCGCGTTGGTCGTGACCGCGACCAGCACGTCGACGTCCAGCCGCAGCAACTCGGCGGCCAGGCGCGGCAGTCGTTCGAAGTCGACGTTCTCGTGCCGGTAGTCGATCAGGATGTTCTGTCCCTCGACATAGCCCAGTTCACGCAGGCCTTGCCGGAACGCCTCGAGCCGGGGTGCATCGGCGCTGGCCGAGACGGCGGCCAGGTAACCGACGCGCGGCACTTTTCTCGGCTGCTGGGCCGCAACCGGCAAGACGAGCGCCACCAGCAGGGTGCACCAAAGAAGAAGCCAAAAATTCTTGCTGCGCATGGGGTTCCTCCCGAGGCGTCGGGTCGCCGACTTCGAAGTGCCCACCCGGGCACCACGCGAGCCGCACAAGCCGACGCCCAGGGCTGTCACGGCGACCGGCATCGGTGTGTTTGCCGGCGCATCCGTAGAATGATTTTGCCCGGTTCCGGCCGGGCTTCCTCGCGACTCCCCGATGCTTCAGGGAGCGTTCGCCAACTCAGCGGAAGGGATCGCGGTGACCCCGAACTGCCTTGATTGCGACAAGCTGCGGCCCGAACCTTTGGTGATGGCTCGCCGCGTGTCTGCGTGCAAGACGACGCGCACCGACGAGCACCTTGCATGAGAGCACCGCGCTGGCGTCTGTTCCCGAAGTACGCGAGCCTGATCATCGCGCTGGTGGCGGGGGTGCTGGTGACCAACGGCGCGGTCAGCATCTACTTCTCCTACCGCGAGACGCGCGAGCAGTTGCTGGCGCTGCAGATCGAGAAGGCGCACGGCGCGGCCATGCGGATCGAGCAGTACATGCTCGACATCGAGCACCAGCTGAGCTGGACCGCGTTGTCGCGTGTCGATCCGGGCGACGAGCCGATGGAGCAGCGGCGCCTCGAGTACCAGAAGCTGCTGCGACAGGCGCCGGCCATCACCGAGGTGGTCTGGATGGACGAGGCGGGCCTCGAGCAGCTGCGCGTATCCCGGTTGGCCATGGACGCGATCGCGACCGGCGCCGACCGAGCGCAAGACCCGAGGTTCATCGAGGCCCGAGGCGGCAAGGTCCACTACGGCGCGGTCTATTTCCTCAAGGGCAGCGAGCCGTACATGACGATCTCGCGCCCGGCCGGCAGCGGCGGCGGCGTCACGGCGGCCGAAGTGAACCTGAAGTTCGCCTGGGACGTCGTCTCGCGCATCAAGATTGGTCAGGCTGGCCTGGCGTACGTGGTGGATTCGGGCGGCACCCTGATTGCCCATCCAGACATCAGCCTGGTGCTCAAGAAGACCGACCTGAGCGCGCTGCCACAGGTGGCGGCGCGCAACACGCCGGGCAGCGAGATCCATCCGGAGGCGCGCGACCTGAGTGGTGCCGAGGTGCTGGCTGCACAGGCCCGCATTCCGCTGCTGGGCTGGACCGTGTTCGTCGAGTCGCCGCGCGCCGAGGCCTTCGCGCCGCTGTACGCCACCATCCTTCGAACCGGGCTGTTGCTGCTGGCCGGCCTGGGGGTGGCCACGGCCGCCAGCTTTTACCTGGCGCGCACGCTGGTGCGTCCGATACGCAGGCTGCAGCGGGGCGCCGCCAAGCTCGGCGCGGGCGATCTCGAGCACCGCATCGAGGTGAGTACCGGCGACGAACTCGAACAACTGGGCGCGCAGTTCAACCAGATGGGCGCCGACCTGAAAGCCTCGTATGCCGGCCTGGAGCGCAAGGTCGACGAGCGCACCGCCGAGCTCACCGAGGCGCTGGCGCACCAGACGGCGACCAGCGAAATTCAGCGCGTGATGAGCGGGTCGCCGACCGACGTGCAGCCGGTGCTCGATGCGGTCGCGCTGCGCTCGGGCACGTTGTGCCATGCCGATGGCAGCCGCGTCTGGCTGCCCGACGGCGACCAGCTGCGTGCGGTCACCGACAACGAGCTCGAGGACGACGCGGTGTCGGGCCGCGACCAGTGGCTTCCGATGCGCCCGACCTCGGTGCTGGGCCGCGCCTTCGTCGAGCGGCGCATCGTTCAGGTTCGCGACGTGGCCGAGCTGGTCGACTCCGACTATCCCGATTCGCGGCCGGTGCTGGCGCGCCATGGCGTTCGCACGATCCTGGCCGTGCCCATGCTGCGCGAGGGCGTCGCCATCGGCGCCATCGGCTTGCTGCGCAAGCAGGTTCAGCCTTTTTCGAAGCGCGAGATCGATCTGGTGCAAACCTTCGCCGACCAGGCCGTGGTGGCGATCGAGAACGTGCGGCTCATCAACGAGATTCAGGCCAAGGGCCGCGAACTCGAACTGGCGAACCAGCACAAGTCGGAGTTTCTGGCCAACATGTCGCACGAACTGCGCACGCCGCTGAACGCGATCATCGGTTTCTCGGAGGTGCTGTCCGAGCAGATGTTCGGCCCGGTCAACCCCAAGCAACTCGAGTACCTGCAGGACATCCACGCGTCGGGACACCACCTGCTGAGCCTCATCAACGACATCCTCGACCTGTCGAAGATCGAGGCCGGCCGCATGGAGCTGGACTTGTCGGAGTTCAATCTCGCGATGCTGCTGGACAACGCAACCACCCTGGTGCGCGAGCGCGTGATGCGCCAGGGCCTGACGCTCGTGCTCGAGATCGACGAGCGCCTGGGCAACTGGGTGGCCGACCAGCGCCGGCTCAAGCAGATCGTGATCAACCTGTTGTCGAACGCCGTCAAGTTCACACCGGCGCGGGGATGCGTGACATTGCGTGCCCGTGCACTCGATCGGGCGGTGGAAATTTCGGTGGCCGACACCGGGGTCGGCATTGCGCAGGATCAGCAGGCCCTGATCTTCGAGGAGTTTCGTCAGGCTGGTGGCGACTACCTGCGCAAGTCCGAAGGCACCGGTCTCGGGCTCGCGTTGACCCGGCGCTTCGTCGAACTTCATGGTGGCACGATCCGGCTGGACAGCGCGCCTGGCCGGGGGGCGACCTTCACTTTTGTCCTGCCCCAACGAACGCTGGAGATCACAACATGAGCACCGTGCTGATCGTCGAAGACAGTGCCCGAAACATGAAATTGGTGCGCGACATCCTGCAGCACCTGGGCCACACGACGCTCGAGGCCACGACCGGCGCCGACGCCGTGCGGCTGGCGCTGCAGCAGCCGCCCGACCTGATCCTGATGGACGTCCAATTGCCCGATCTCGACGGCACCGAGGCATTGCGCCGGCTGCGCGCCCATCGCGCGCTCGACGCCACGCCGGTCGTGGCGGTTTCGGCTTCGGTGATGCCCGAGCAGCATCGGGCGATCGTCCAGTCGGGCTTCGATGCCTTCATCAGCAAGCCGATCGAGCTGAAGCAGTTTCGCGAGACCGTGCGGCACTTTCTCGCCCACGGACGAACCACGTCATGACGGGCCGGATTCTGGTCGTCGACGACGTCGCGACCAACGTCAAGCTGCTGGCCGATCTGCTGACGATCAAGGGCTATGAGGTCGTCACCGCCAGTTCCGGCGTCCAGGCGTTGGCCGCGCTCGAGGCGCAACAACCCGACCTGATGTTGCTCGACGTGATGATGCCGGGCATGAGCGGCTACGAGGTGTGCGAGGCGATCCGCGCCAACCCGGCGCACGCCATGATGCCGGTGGTGCTGATCACCGCGCTCGACCCCGACAAGGAGCGCGCCAGGGGCCTGAACGCGGGCGCCGACGACTTTCTCAGCAAGCCGGTCGGCCAGGCCGAATTGCTGGCCCGCGTGCGTTCGCTGCTGCGCATCAAGCGCTTGTACGACGAGGTGCAACGGCAGAAGCTCGAATTGACGCAATGGAATCAACAACTCGAGCAGCGGGTGGCCGACGGCGTGGCCGAACTCGAGCGCCTGGGCCGGCTCAAGCGTTTCTTCTCGCCGCAGCTGGCCGAACTGATCGTCGCTGGCGGCGCGGATGATCCGCTCAAGAGCCACCGGCGCGAGATCACCGTGGTGTTCCTCGACCTGCGCGGTTTCACCGCCTTCACCGAGACGTCCGAGCCAGAAGAGGTGATGGGCGTGTTGGCCGAGTACCACGCGGCGATGGGGCGACTGATCCTGGCGCACGAAGGAACGCTCGAGCGCTTTTCGGGCGACGGAATCATGGTGTTCTTCAACGATCCGGTGCCGATCCCCGATCCGGCGTTGCGCGCGGTGCGCATGGCGCAGCAGATGCAGCGCGAGGTCGGCCTGCTGGGGCATTCCTGGAAGCGGCGCGGCTACGACCTCGGCATGGGCGTGGGCATCGCCCAGGGCTTCGCGACGCTCGGCAGCATCGGCTTTCCGGGACGCATCGACTATGGCGCCATCGGCACCGTCACCAATCTGGCTGCGCGGCTGTGCGGCGAGGCGGCCGGTGGCGAGACGCTGGTGTCGCAGCGGGTCCGGGGCGCACTGGACGGCCACGTGAACGCGGAGCCGGCCGGCGAACTGGTGCTGAAAGGCTTTCAGCGGCCGGTGCCGGCGTTCCGGTTGGTTGACGGGTGACCAGACCGCTCAGGCCGGCAGATTCGTCTCGAGTTCTGCCAGCTGCTCGGCTTCGCGCGCGGCCTGCAGCGCATCCAGCACATCGCCCAGATCGCCTTCCATGATCGCCAGCAACTTGTACAGCGTGAGGTTGATGCGGTGGTCGGTCAGGCGGCCCTGCGGAAAGTTGTAGGTGCGGATGCGGTCGGAGCGATCGCCCGTGCCGACCAGCCCCTTGCGCATCGCCGCGTCCCTTGCGGCGCGCTCGTTGCGGTCCTTTTCCTGGATGCGCGCCGACAGCACCTGCAACGCCTTGGCCTTGTTGCGGTGCTGGCTGCGGTCGTCCTGGCACTCGGCCACGATGCCGGTCGGGATGTGCGTGATGCGCACCGCCGAATCGGTCTTGTTGATGTGCTGGCCGCCGGCGCCGCTGGCACGGTAGGTGTCGATGCGCAGATCGGCCGGGTTGATCTGCACCGCCACGGCTTCGTCGGGCTCGGCCAGTACGGCGACGGTGCAGGCGCTGGTGTGGATGCGGCCTTGCGTTTCGGTCGCCGGCACGCGCTGCACGCGGTGGCCGCCCGATTCGAAGCGCAGTCGGCCGAACACATCGGCACCGATGACGCGGATCACCACTTCCTTGAAGCCCCCCAGTTCGCTTTCGGACGCACTGACGATCTCGCAGCGCCAGCCCACGCGCTCGAAATAGCGCGTGTACATGCGCAGCAGGTCGCCCGCGAACAGGGCCGATTCGTCGCCGCCGGTGCCGGCGCGGATTTCGAGGAAGGCGTTGCGCGCGTCGTCGGGATCCTTGGGCAGCAGCAGGCGCTGCAGTTCGTCTTCGAGTTGCTGCAACTCCGCCTCGCCGCTGACGATCTCGTCGCGCGCCATCTCGGCCATGTCGGGCGAATCGTCGGAGGAAGACAGCATCTCGCGGGCATCGGCGATGTCGGCTTCGCGTTGCTGGTAGCGCACCCAGCGGCCCGCGATCTGCGTCACCTCGGCATGCTCTTTCGAGATCACGCGGTACTGCGTCATGTCGCTCATGATGTCTTCGCGCGACAGCAGGAAGTCGAGCTCGCCCAGGCGTTGCGCGTAGCGCTCGAGTTGGTGGCGGAGGAAGGGTTTCATGGATTCGGGGAACGGGAATGGGATCGGGATCGGGAACCGGACGCAGAAGGCGCAGAGGCAACGCAGAAAGCGCAGAAAAAATCAGAAGGTTTTTCGGGCCTCTTCCGCGGCTTCTGCGTTGCTTCCGCGACTTCTGCGTCCGGAAGTCCGTGTTCAGGCGCTTCGCTAACGCTCTTTGCGCAAGAACAGGCGCGAGATGGTCTGCGCCGTTTGCTCGCGCGCCTGCGCGTCGCCCGCATGCAGTTCGGCCATCGCGCCGTGCAGCATCTTTTGCGTCAGGCCGCGCGACAGGGCTTCGAGTACCGCGTCGATGTCGTCGCCACGCGCCAGCAGCTTGCGCGCGCGTGCCAACTCGGCCGCGCGCCACACGTCGGTTTGTGCGTTCAGTTGCTGGATCAGCGGCACGGTGCCGCGCTGGTCGAGCCAGTGCATGAAGCTCTGCACGCCGGCGTCGATGATGACTTCGGCCTGCGCCACCGCGGCCTGCCGGCTGGCCTCGCCCTGTTTGACCACATGCGCCAGGTCGTCGACGGTATAGAGGTACACGTCTTCCAGCTTCTTGACCTCGGGTTCGACGTCGCGGGGCACGGCCAGGTCGACCATGAACATCGGCCGGTGCTTGCGCGCCTTGAGTGCACGCTCGACGGCGCCCAGGCCGATCAACGGCAGCGTGCTGGCGGTGCAGCTCACCACGATGTCGAACTCGCCCAGCCGCGCGGGCAGGTCGGCCAGCCGCATCGCCTCGCCGCCAAAGCGCGAGGCCAGCTTTTCGCCACGCTCCAGGGTGCGGTTCGCAATCACGATGCGTTTCGGCTCTTTGGCGGCGAAGTGCGTGGCCGCCAGGTCGATCATCTCGCCAGCGCCCACGAACAGCACGCGTGTCTGCTTCAGGTCTTCGAACAACTGGCCGGCCAGGCGCACTGCGGCGGCGGCCATGCTGATCGAATGAGCGCCGATCTCGGTGGCGCTGCGCACTTCCTTGGCGACGGCGAAGCTGCGCTGAAACAGCTGATTGAGCGTGGTACCGAGCGCGCCGGCGGTTTCGGCGGCACGCACCGCGTCTTTCATCTGCCCGAGGATCTGCGCTTCGCCGAGCACCATCGAATCCAGGCCACTGGCGACGCGGAAGACGTGGCGTGCAGCCTGGCCGTCGGCCAGCGTGTAGGCGTGCGAGCGCAGCAGGGCCGGCGACACGCCGCCACTTTCGGCCAGCCAGCCCACCGTGTGCTCGAGCGCGTCGTGCTCGGACGCGCAATAGATCTCGGTGCGGTTGCAGGTGGAAATGATCGCGGCCTCGACATCCGGATGGCGTCCGGTGCCGAACGAGCGGCGCAAGCTGTGCAGCGTGGGGGCCATCTGGTCGAGCGCAAACGCGAACCGGCCGCGCAGATCGAGCGGCGCGGTGGTGTGGTTCAAGCCGAGGGCCCAGACTGCCATAGGCGGCGATTATAAAATTGACGGCCCCGTTGCGGGTTGCGCTGTGTCAGTCGCCTCATGTCGGTGCGACGGGCGGCGCCGGCCGCCTTGTATGACTGCCACCGAACTCCTCGTCCATCTGCTCAATTTCGTCGCGCCAGCGCTGTTCATCGCGCTCTTGCTGACCTTGGTTCCGCGCCTCTTTCGCCGGGCGAAGCGCGCCGGCGCGCCGGCCTGGTGGGTGCAGGTGGCGATCGTCTTTGCCGCCGGCGTCGCGGTGCTGGCGGGTGGCCTGGCCTGGTTCGGCCACGACGGGCAGATGGCGACCTATGCCGCGCTGGTGGTGGTGTGCGGCACGGCGCAGTGGCTGGCGGGACGCGGCTTCAGCCGTTGAGCTTGTCGGTCGAGGCCGCCGGCACCATGGGCGCGGCGACCGGCGGCGCCATCACCATCGTCGGCACCGACAGCGGCATGCCCGCCGTCCGCAACGCCCCCAGGATGGTGAACAGCAGATCGCTTTTGACGTTGCCCGCCACGCGCGGGTTGGCGACGTAGCCGATCGCCTGGAACAGCAACAGGCCGCCCTCGATCCCGTTCAGTTGCACCACCGGCGCCGGGTCGGTCTGTACCTCGGCGTGCGCAGCAAAGGCGGTCAGCATGATGTCGCGGGCGCCGTTGGCGTCGGTGTCCAGCGGCATCGGCAGCACGATCAGCACCCGGCCGCCGGCATTGGCCAGTGTCATGTTGCGCACGGTCTTGGTGATGAATTCGGAGTTCGGCACGATCACGGTCGAGCGGTCGCCCAGCTGGATCTCGGTGGCACGCACGTTGATGCGCCGCACGTCGCCTTCGGTCGTGCCCAGCACCACCCAGTCGCCCACCTTCACCGGACGCTCGGCCAGGAGAATGACGCCCGAGATGAAGTTCTGCACGATCGCCTGCAGCCCGAAGCCGATGCCCACCGACAGCGCGCTGGCGACCCAGGCGATGCGGTTGATGCCGATGCCCAGCGCCGACAACGCGAACGCCACCACCATGATGCCGCCTGCATAGCCCAGCAGCGTGAGGATCGAACTGCGCATGCCCGGCTCGAAAGAGGTGTGCGGCAGGTAGCGGTCCTCGAGCCATGCCTTGGCGACGCGCAGCATCACGAAGCCGCCGATCAGCACGCCGATGGACCCGAAGATCGCGCTCGGCACGATCTGGAATTCGCCGATCGCCAGGCCGGTGCCTACCTTGCCGCTGCGCTGGAACACCTCGGCCGGGCCGGTTCCGAAGGGCGCGACCAGCGCGATCACCATGTAGAAGAACAGCCCCACCCGTGCCAGCGCCGACAGCAGCACCGCCGCCTGATCGAGTCGTTGCGGCGTGAAGCCGAAGCTCTTCTGGAGCCGCAACCCGGCATTGCTGCGCGACGACACCAGCGCCATGCACAGGTCGTCGGCAAACTTGAACAGCACGTAGAAAGCCGCCGCCACGATGCCACCCCAGGTGAGTTGGGCGGCGATCAGGCTGGCCAGCGCGACGTAGCCGACCGCCACCAGCACCCACACCACCAGCAGCACGATGGCGACCGCGCCGAACAGCACGCCCACCCACAGCGGCGGATCGCGGCTGTCGTCCGCGGATTTGTCGGCCCCGGCCCGCGCGGCGCCGTCGTCGGCGCTCGGACCCAGCGGCGCGCGCAGGCTGAGCAGCATGGCCCAGATCAGCGTCGTCAGGGCCAGCGCCGTGACCACGTGCGTGGCCAGCACGGCCGCAAAGCTGGCATCGATGGCGGCGTTGACTTGCGACGGCGTCCACACCATGGCGGCCACCAGCGCGATCAGCCACGGGTAGGGCGCCAGCCGGCGCGCCAGGGCATCGGAGATCGGCGGCAGCCGCCAGCTCGGCCGGGGGTTCGATAGCAGCGCGCGCCCAAGACCGACCACGAAGGCGATGAAGACGGCGGCTTCGACCGCGGCGCGGGCCACCTTGCGGGTTTGCTCGCCCAGGATGCCGCGCGCTTCGAGCGTCGAAAAAACCCACTGCGCGGCCAGCCCGACCAGCAGCACATTGACCGCAACGATGGCGATCACCAGCAGGGAGCGGCGCAGGCGTCCGCCGGGCAGCAGGCGCTGTGCCAGGCGCACCAGAAGCCGCTCCACCAGCAGGTTGCCCAGCACGGCCAGCAACAGCGCAAGCCCCACGGTCGTGAGCACCGTGCCGCGGTGCACCGGCAACCGGGCGCGTTCGACGCCCAGGCGCAGCTCGTCGACCAGCCCTTCGACCTTGGCCACGTCCGCCGGCCACGCCGCACGCAAGTCTTCCCAGAATTCGCGACCGAACGGCGACGGGGTGCGCTCGGACAACTGCGCTTCGAACAGCGCGCGGCGCTGGTTCAACAGCTCGGTACCGCGCTGCTGCGCGTCCACCGACAACAGCCGCGCCAGGCGGATGTCGGCGTCCAGCGCGTTGCGTTCGCGGACCAGTTCGGCGCGTCGCCGCGCGATATCGGCGTCTTCCGCCGGCGCGCCGGCGGCCGGCGCGTTGCCCAGTTCGCCCAGCCGCGCGTTCAGGTCGGACAGCGGGCCGGTGCGCGCATCGGCAATGTCGTTGGCCTGCTGATTGATGGCGCGGATCTGCTGCACCAACCGCTTGGCGTCGTCGTTCGATTCGACGGTCTTGGGGATCTTGTCGAGCTGCGCGCGCAGCGCGGTCAAGCTGGCTTCGGCCGCGGGGGGCGCGTCCTGCGCCATCGCTGTGACGGCCGCAAGGGTCAGCAGGAGGCAAGCTGCGAGACGGGTGAACCAGCGCATGGAAAGCATCATAGAAGCCCGCCTTGCAGGCCCGCGCGCATCAGCGGGCCGGCGAAAACAGGTCGACGCGGTCCGTGATGATGCCGTCGGTGCCCAGGGCGACCAGGCGCTCGGCTGCCCACGCGTCGTTGACGGTGTAGCTCAACATGCGCAGGCCTGCGGCACGCGCATGGCCGACGGTGCCGGCGTCCCACAGGGCATGGTTGCAGACGATCGCCACGCAGCCCAGCGCGACGGCGCTCTCGAGCCAATCCGCCGGCAGGTGGTCGAGCAGCAGCGCGCGCGGCAACGCAGGGGCGGCGGCGCGTGCCGCCTCCAGCGCTTCGGCCTTGAAGGAACTGAGCAGCGGTGGCACGGGCGCGTCGGCCCACCAGCGCGCGGCATGCTGCGCCACCACGTCACCGGTGACGCGTTCGAGGCCCGGGGTCGGCTTGATCTCGATGTTGAGCAAGTAGTCGTTGGCCCGGCAAAAGCGGGCGGCGTTGGCCAGGCTCGCCAGCGGCTCGCCGGCGAAGCGGCGCGAATGCCACGCGCCGGCATCGAGCAGGGCCAGTTCGTGCCAGGGGCGATCTCCTCCGGTGCCCTGGCCGTTGGTCGTGCGCTCCAGCGTGGCGTCGTGCATCAGGAAGGGCACGCCGTCGTGGCTCAGTTTGGCGTCGCACTCGAACATCCGATAGCCGTGTTCAGCGCCAAGGCGAAAGGCCGCCAGGGTGTTCTCGGGCGCCAGCCGGCCCGCACCGCGGTGCGCGATCCAGCGCGGGTACGGCCAGGGTGCTGTGACCGCCATCTGTTCAGGTGTCGATGCGCTTGCCCGACCCGGCGTCGAACCAGTGCAGGCGGTCCTTGCGTGCGGCCATCTGCACCGTCGCGCCGACTTCGGGTGGGACCTCGCTTTCGTCGGCCCGCATGATGATCTGCTCGTCGCCGATGCGCCCGTAGATCAGGCGCTCGGCGCCCAGCAGTTCGATCGATTCGACCTGCACGCTCCAGCCCGATTCGTCGAAGGTCAGATGCTCCGGCCGGATGCCGAGCAGTTGCCCGGGCCGCACGCCTGGCGCTGCCTTGAGCAGGTTCATCGGCGGCGATCCGATGAAGCTGGCCACGAAGGTGGTGGCAGGCCGGGAGTACACCTCTTCGGGCGTCGCGAACTGGTCCATCACGCCGCCGTTCATCACGATGATGCGTTGCGCCAGCGTCATCGCTTCGACCTGGTCGTGCGTGACGAAGAGGGAGGTGATGCCCAGTTCGCGGTGCAGCTTCTGGATCTCCAGGCGCGTCTGGGCGCGCAGTTTGGCGTCGAGGTTGGACAGTGGCTCGTCGAACAGGAACACCTGCGGCTGCCGCACGATCGCGCGACCCATGGCCACGCGCTGGCGCTGGCCGCCCGACAACTCGCGCGGCTTGCGTGCCAGCAGGTGGCCGAGCTCCAGAATTTTCGCGGCCTTGTCGACGCGGGTCTTGATCTCGGGCACCGGTACCTTGGCGATCTTCAGGCCGTAGGCCATGTTGTCGAACACGGTCATATGCGGATACAGCGCGTAGTTCTGGAACACCATCGCGATGTCGCGCTCCGACGGTTCCAGGTCGTTGACCACGCGGTCGCCGATGCGGATTTCGCCGGCCGAGATTTCCTCGAGCCCGGCCACCATGCGCAGCAAGGTCGATTTGCCGCAGCCCGAAGGTCCGACGATGACGATGAATTCGTGGTCCGCGATTTCGGCACTGACGCCGTGGATCACCTGGTTGGCTTTGGGCCCGATGCCGTAGCGCTTGATGACGTTGCGAAGTGAGAGAGAAGCCATGTTTTCTGATCCGTCCCGGATTATTTTTCGGTGTCCACGAGGCCCTTGACGAACCACTTTTGCATCAGCACCACCACCAGCGCGGGCGGCAACATCGCCAGGATGGCGGTGGCCATCACGACGTTCCACTCCTGCTGGCCGTCGCCGCCGGCGATCATGCGTTTGATACCGATCACCACCGGGTACATGTCTTCGTTGGTGGTCGCCAGCAAGGGCCACAGGTACTGGTTCCATCCGTAGATGAACTGGATCACGAACAGCGCTGCAATCGACGTCTTCGACAGCGGCAACAGCACGTCGAAGAAAAAGCGCATGGGGCTCGCGCCGTCCATGCGTGACGCTTCGGTGAGCTCGTCGGGCACCGTCATGAAAAATTGACGGAACAGGAAGGTCGCGGTGGCCGATGCGATCAGCGGCACCGTCAGGCCGGCGTAGGTGTTGAGCAGGTTCAGGTCCGACAGCACCTTGTAGGTCGGAAGGATGCGCACCTCCACCGGCAGCATCAGCGTGACGAAGATCATCCAGAACACCGTCTTGCGAAACGGAAACTTGAAGTAGACGATCGC
>Ga0070665_100005481_pt1 | contig 13078 bp, 11 predicted proteins | sample KBSS13metaG_FD_65862 | JGI IMG/M metagenome (GOLD analysis project Ga0070665, IMG submission 65862) | Switchgrass rhizosphere microbial communities from Kellogg Biological Station, Michigan, USA - KBS S1-3 metaG | ecosystem: Host-associated > Plants > Roots > Rhizosphere > Soil ... | reverse complement strand
TGACGCTGGAAGTCGCGAAGGTCGTTGATGACCTTCATCGTCTCAGCGCGAGAGTTTCCGAGTTTGGCGTACGCGGGCTGCGACTGGAAGAGGATCATCGCGGTCATGTAGGGGCCGTAGAGCGTGTCGATGAAGTAGGCGTCGCCGTTGAGGTTGTCGCGGATGATGCGGAGGGTCTCGAGTTGCTGTGGGTAAGGAGAGTCCAGAGGTTTGAGTTCCCACCACTTGCCGGTCGTTGATTTGGGGTAGTCGAAGTCGTTCATGACTTTCACGATGTCGGTGATGTAGGCACGGTGGAAGTCGAGGTGGTCCTGAGCTTCGAGCTGCGCGGTGGGGCGCTTGTAGTGGAGGTAGAAGGTGAATGGCGGGCGATCGACGTCCTGTCCGCTGAGGGCGCGATCGACGCGCTCTTTGTGCGTGAGCTTGCCCATGTCGGAGAAGCTTGATCGCGCGAGCGCTAGGGTGGCGGTGGTTGCGGCGGCGGAATGCAGGAATGCGCGTCGGTTCATCTATAGCTCTCAGGTTAGGGCTTTGGCCGGACGTCCATGCCGAAGTCACTCTGTATTCTGCTGTACCAAGTTTCGTCGTCGGCGGCGTTGAGGTCGATCCATTGTTCGTCGGTCATGGAGGCGCGCCATCCGAGGAATCCGGCGGCGTCGGGGCCTACTGGGTGGCGGAGCTGCCAGGTGTCGCCCTGGGCGATCTCGAGGATCTTTTCGGCTACGAGAGTGGGTGGTGCGGGGTTCTGGAGTGATGCGGCGAAGAGGTTTGAGAAGCGTGCGTGCTGTTTGTACGCAGAGGCCTCGGGCTGATCGCTGATGCTGCGCGCCATCCCTGTGTCGATGATGCCGGGTTCTACGAGCGCGACGCGTACACCAAAGGTCTTCATCTCGCCAGCGAGAGCTTCGGTAAGGGCTTCGAGCGCCCATTTGGAAGCCATGTAGGCGGTCAGAGGAGGACTGGTGATGCGTCCCGCGACCGAGCTGATGTTGATGATGCAGCCGCTGCGACGCCTGCGCATCTCGGGGACGACGGCCTGAACGCAGCGGATGGTGCCGAAGTAATTGGTTTCCATGGCGGCGCGGAAATCGGCGAGGGGAACCTCTTCGACGGCTCCGGAACGTTCGATGCCAGCGTTGTTGACGAGGACGTCGACGGGGCCGTGCGATTTGTGGATTTCGGCGATTGCGTCTGTAACGGACTGGTCGGAGTCGACGTCCATCTTCGAGATGAGGATGGGAAGTTTTTCCTTTGCGGCTGTCTCGGCCAGGGGTGACTGCGATGGTGTGCGCATGGCGGCGTGGACCTTGTAGCCTGCGCGGGCGAAGGCCAGAGCTGTTTCGAATCCGATTCCCTTGCTTGTTCCGGTGATCAGTACGGAGGGCATAGGCGATCCTTTGTGTTTTGAACAACAGTACCCTGTTTTGGGCATTTGCGTATGGCGGAGGGTGGAACAGCTGACAGTTCAGTCGATGGGTTCGGCGGTGGCGAGTTCGCGCTCAGCGCTCTGGAGGGACTCGGCGGTGAGGGCGTCGGCGCGGCGGAGCTGTGGGAAGACTACGGCGGCGGAAGCGGTGACGACGAGGGAGCCGATGCCCCCGATGACGACGGCGCGGACGGCTCCCCACCACTGGGCGGTGAGGCCGGATTCAAACTCGCCGAACTCGTTGGAGGCTCCGACGAAGAGCCAGTTGACGGCGGAGACACGGCCGCGCATCTCGGGCGGTGTGGCCAGCTGGAGCATTGAGGAGCGGACGACGACGGAGACCATGTCGCTGGCTCCGGTGATGAGCAGGGCGGCAAGCGAGAGGTAGAGGTTACGCGAGAGGCCGAAGACGATGGTGGCGACGCCGAAGATGGCGACGCAGGTGAGCATGGTGACGCCGGCGCGGCGACGGATGGGTTTGGCGACAAGAAGGAGCGAGACGATGAGGGCTCCGACGGAGGGCATCGCGCGGAGGAGGCCGAGACCCCGCGGGCCTGCGTGGAGGATGTCGGTGGCGAAGATGGGGAGCAGTGCGACGGCCCCGCCGAGCATGACGGCGAAGAGATCGAGCGAGATGGAGCCGAGAAGAAGCCGGGTTCGGAAGACGTACTCGAGGCCTGCGAGAACGGTGCGGGTGGAGAATGCCGTGGCTTTGCGTTCGATGGGTGCAGGGCGGATCATGCCGACCAGGATGAGGAAGCCGAGGAGCATGACGAGGGTAAGGAGATAGACGATGGGTGCTCCCTGCCAGCGCTGGAGCCCGCCAGTGAGAGGAAGAGTGAAGAGTAGTCCGCCGATGGCGGGGCCGGACATGTTGGCGATCTGGTAGACAGTGGCTCCCCATGTGACGGCGTTGACGAAGTGTTGTTTGGGGACGAGCGATGGAAGAAGCGCGCTGGCAGCGGGTCCGCTGAAGGCGCGGCCGAGGCCGATTCCGACGAGCACGGTGTAGATGGGCCAGATTCGTCCGGCTTGGAGCATGCCGGGAGTGATGGAGAGCCAGAGAAGGACTGCTGTGCAGACGGCCTGCAAGGCATAGCAGGCGAGGATGATGCGGCGACGATCATAGCGGTCGGCGGCGTGGCCGGCGGCGAGCATGCAGATGAGGCCGGGGAGGAAGAGGGCGAGGCCGGTGAGGCCAAGCTTAAGGGCGGAGTGGGTGATCTGGTAAACCTGCCAGGCGACGGCGACCGATTGCGCCTCGGCTCCTACGATGACCATGAGGCGCGCGGATTGGTACAAACGGAAGTTGCGCGAACGGAAGGCGTCGCCCGCACGAATGGGCGTTCGACTGTCGGCGTCTGCCATGTATTTATGTTTGCATACTTTACCGCGAGGGGGTCAGTTGAGGTGTGCGCGCTGGAAAGCGACCCCTGGCACAACTTAAGTGTTACCCCGTTGGCTATATCGCGCGGGCTATTTGTCATCTTATTGTTTGTGTACGCTGTTTCATTTTTTTGAGAATGAATACAACCATCCGATCGAGAGGGTTGATTGAGATTTCAGACGACTGACCGGGTCCCGTGCGACGACGCCGAGCTGGTGCTCTCGGTGCTGGAAGACCGCTTGCACACGCTGGCGCGCGAGGTGGTGCGCGAGGGCCGGCGGATCACTTTATTTGGGTTGGGACCGTCTCCGCGTGCGATCAATCCGCGCGATAAGACGATGCTCGATGTGAGCGCAGTTGATGGGGTGACCACAATCGATGCCGATGTGACCTTTCAGGCATCGTCCTTTTTGGGTGATGCTCCGCAGGATCAGATTGTGCTGGGAAAGCTGGAGCGCGTGTTTGACGAGATCAAGGTTGAGCTTGGTCTCAATGTGAAACGAGAAGCCTCAAACGGGACTTCGCCGATCCGGAAGATCGTTCCGATTAAGAGCACGACGGCAGAGCCGATTGTGGCTATTGCGAATCCTCCGGAAGCGTCTGTGATTCCAGAGACAACGGCGGAGATTGTTGCGGAGGCAGAGACGACGGTTGCGCCGTACGATGTTTCGAGTGCTGTCGTTGAAGAGACGCAGACTACCGAGTTAGAGACGGAGCCTGTAGCGGCGATTGCAAGAGCTGATAACGAGCCGACAGAGGCAACGGTGGTGACGAGTGTTGATGAAGAGCCAGTGGAAACCCCGGCGATGGCTGCGGCCTTTGATCCTGCGCCGATCGTTGAAACGGCACCGATCCGAATTATTTTTGCGGAGGCTGAGCCCGAACCTGTAGCGGCCATGGAGGCTGAGCCGGTAGCGGTTATCGAGGCTGAGCCGTTCGCAATTGCGAAGCCGGAGCCAAGTGTCGTGGTGGAACCGAATACGGTCGAGGTTGCAATGGGTGAACCGGTCGACATTGCAATGGCTGAGCCGGTCGAGATTGCAATCGCTGAGCCAGTCGGGGTCCCGAAACCGTCGGCTTTGGTCCGAATGGAGAGGAAACGGGACGCTGAGCGCTGGGTAGCGGATGCACTATCGGGGCTTGATGAAAAAGAGCCGGGAACATGGCGACGGGTGGGCTGGACGGCGGCTGCGATTGGCCTTGTGACGATCGTGATTTTCGGCGCGCGAGACCTGATGGATATGAGCAAGACGCAGGACCCGGACGTACAGCCTGCTACGGTCTCGGCGATGACATCGACCCCAGTATCGACGCCAGCGTCAACGACTGTGCCGACGCCAACGGCGGCGCCCGCTTCGGAACCCAAGCCATCGTTGACGGAGGAGCCGGATGATCCTGGCGAAGTGGTTAAGCAGTGGGAGAACGCGATGCAGTCGCGTGATGCTGCGGCGCAGGCGGCGTTTTATGCGGATCCGGTAGGGCGTTACTTTCTGCGAAACAACGTAGGAAGGGATGCCGTGCTGGCAGATAAGCAGGCGGAGATCGACAAGCGGAAAGGTTCGTGGACGATAAAGATGGACCGGGTGAAGGTGGAGCGCCAAGGCGATGGTGCCACCGTTAGCCTGGTGAAGCATTTCACGGCTCGGGGCGAGGGCGAGTCCGAATGGTTTATACCGACGCAACTGAAGCTGAAGCGCGAGGACGGCCGATGGCGCATCGTCTCGGAGCGCGCCCTGGGGTGGGCGACCTCGCTGGATGATTTAGACGGCTGAGGGCTTTCGGACGGCTAAGCGCTCGAACGCTACTTTTTCTTGAGCAGTGCGAGGACCTCTTCGGCGTGGCCTTCGGGTTTGACCTCTTCGAAGGTGTGGATGAGGCGCTGATCGGAACCGATGAGATAAGTGCTCCGCTTTACGCCTTTGACGAGCTTGCCGTACATGTTCTTCGGCTTGATGAGGTCGTAGCGATTGATTAACTCCATCTTGTCGTCCGCGAGCAGATCGTAGGGCAGGTCGTACTTATCCTTGAACTTTTTCTGGTCTTTGACGGTGTCGCGGGAGATGCCGAGGACGACGATGCCGGCCTTCTTGAACTTGGTGAAGGCGTCGCGGAAGCCGCAGGACTCGATGGTGCAGCCGGGAGTGTCGGCGCGGGGGTAGAAGAAGAGGACGACGGGCGAGCCCCTGAAGTCGGAGAGGGAGACGTCTTTGCCGTCCTGGTTCTTGAGAGTGAAGTCTTCTACGAGATCGCCGGGGTTCATAAGAATTCCTTGGTGAAGAAGTTTTGAGAGAAAGTTTATCGCTAACCGCCTTCTGATGGGCGAGAAGGGTTTGACAGTGCCGAAAAGGCTTTCGTAGTCTGCCGTGGATCAAAGTTTGTCTTTTGCGGGTGGGATTGAATATAGATTTTCGGCGAAGTCCGGCCCGGTTTTGTGTGCCGGGTCAGTGTGCGCCAACAACAAAGGCAGATCAGGAGAGTTAAATGGATCGCAGGTCATTCTTGCAGAGTGCAGCGGGCACAATTGCCGCAGCGTCGATGCGTCATACGGAGGCGCTTGCCGCGCCAGCTAAACAGGACAAGATGATCGGCATCCAGGTGGGAGCGGTGTCGTTTGCGGATGAGGGAGTGCCGAAAGTTCTGGATGAGTGCCAGAAGAGCGCGGCTGTAGATACGCTGTTTGTCGCGACGTTTACTTACGGGCGGGGTATTGCCGGCCGGCAGGTTCCCGGGCAGCCGCTTCCTGACCACGGCAGCCAGAAGTATGACACCGATACTTTCTTCGGCGGCGCGTATACGAAGGTTGAAGCGAAGTATTACGGGGACACCGCGTTCAAGAGTTTTCGCGCGTCGGACCTGGGTGATTTCGACGTACTAGAGAAGGTGATCCCCGAGGCAAAGAAGCGCGGGATGAAGACCATCTGCTGGTACGAAGATGTCTTTCGCCGCGGCCTGCCGAACATCGAGAAACTGGAGGAGGTCGAGCTTTCGGGGAAGAAGGCGGCTACGCTCTGCTTCAACAATCCTGACTATTTCCACTGGCTGCAGGACATCGCCGAGGACTGGGCGCGTTCGTACGAGATCGACGGAATTATGTGGGGTTCGGAGCGGCAGGGTGCGTTCTCGAATGTGCTGGGCGCAAGTCACGGGCATCCAAGCCCGATGACTGCCACGTGTTTCTGCGAGTTCTGTTATGCGAAGGCGCGTAAACGCGGTGTCGATCCAGAGCGTGCGAAGCAGGGCTTTCTCGAGTTGGCGAAGTTTGTAGAGGCGAGCCGTAAAGGCACTCGTCCGGTGGATGGCTCCTATGTGCAGTTATGGCGGTTGATGTTGCGGTATCCGGAGCTACTGGCGTGGGAGAGCCTGTGGACGTCGAGCCTGCGCGACGCGCAGAAGGCGATCTATGAGCGCGTGAAGTCCGTGAATCCAAAGCTGGGTGTGGGATGGCACATTTGGCACAACAACTCGTTCAACCCGATCTATCGCGCGGAGCAGGATCTGGCTGAGATGGCTCCGTACTCGGATTTTCTGAAGGTCGTCATCTATCACAATTGTGCCGGCGAGCGAATGGTGGACTACATCGATAGTGTCGGTACGAGCTATTTCGCAGATGTGCCTAAGCAGGAGCTGCTGGAGTTCCACTATCGCGTGCTGGACTACGGCGATGAAAAAGGGTTTGCTGACCTGGCAGCGTTTGGTTACTCGGCCGACTATGTTCTGCGCGAGACGAAGCGCGCGCGCAAAGGGTTGGAGGGAACGAAGACGCTGCTCTGGCCGGGGATCGATCTCGACATTCCGACTGGCGCAAAGAGCGCGAAGTGCACGCCGGCGGGAACAAGGGCAGCAGTGATGGCGGCATTCACCGGCGGCGCAGATGGGGTGATCCTGTCGCGCAAGTATTCGGAGATGCGGCTGGAAAATTTGCGTGCTGCCGGAGCTGCGTTGCGGGAGATGGGAATCGTGCGCGCGTGAAGATGTGATTGCCGTGGAACAGGTGATTGATGAAACCGAATCGTCGTGAGTTTTCTCTGATGGGAGCGGCAAGCGTAGTGACTGCCCTTTCTCCTTCGCTTTCGCTCGCAGCTGCGGGCGAGACTCCTGATGACGCGCAGGGGACCGATGCGCTGCCGTGGTATCGGCGAATCAAGCGTGTTGGGCAGACGAACTTCAACGAAAGGGATCCGGAGTTTGGCGATGTAGAGAAGTGGGCGGATTATTGGGCCTCGGCAAAGGTCGATGCCGTCGCGCTCTCGGTTTCCGGGCCGGTTGCTTTTTATCCGACGGAGGTCCCGTTCTTTCATCGCAGCATGTATCTGAAAGACCGCGACCTTTTTGGTGAGTGTGTGAAGGCTGCGAAGGCCCGTGGGATGCGGGTGTACGGGCGGATGAGCCCGGATATTCAATGGACCGATCCGAAGCTGCTGGAGGCACACCCTCTGTGGTTTCGCAGGAATCAAGACGGCAGTCTGCAGTCGTCGGCTCCGAATATTGCGTTCACATGCATGTTTAGCGGCCATTTCTCTGAGCAACAACCGGCCATCATTCGTGAGCTGAATCGGCGCTATGACATTGATGGCGTGTACATGAACGGTTGGCCGAATGTGCAGGTTTGTTACTGCGATAACTGCAGGAAGATTGGTGATCCGCATTCGGCGGAGTATCGCGAGGCTCTGCTTACGACTGCGTTGGCGATGGTGAATCTGTACAAGAAGGTCGTGCTGGAGAAGAGCCCGAATAATTTCTACAGCTGCAATCTCGGTGGCGGACTGAAGGAATCAGGACTAAACCAATGGAAGCTTACGCGCGAGGCGCTTTGGTATACGGCGGACAATCAGTCGCGGTCTGCGGTCGTTGCTCCGGTGTGGCAGGACGCACAGCAGGTGAAGTTTGCGCGCGCGCTGATGGGCGATCGCGCCGTGGCCGCGGTGACGGCGAGCTATTCTCGTGCGGGAAATGTAATGTGGCGGCAAGTGGCGGACACTTCGTCGGAACCTGAGTGCAGGATGGCGCAGACAGCAGCAGCGGGAGGGATCGTCTGGTATCACTGGCTGGGGTTGGAGCAGGGATTCAAAGAAGACAGGCGATGGCAGAGGACTGGCCGCGAGTTTCTGAGCTGGCACGCGAAGTATGACAGGCACTTCCACAATAAGCGCTCGCTTGCGACGGTTGCGATTGTGGCATCGTCCCGCTCCGTGACTGCTTACGATTCTCCCACCACGCAGGATAAAACAGACCATATCGAAGGGATGTATGCGCTGTTGAACGAGGCGAGAATTCCATTCGATTTTGTGCATGAAGAGGATCTGTACGACGAGCGGCTGGCGCAGTATTCGGTGCTGGTGCTGCCGAACTTTGCTTTGATGAGCGACGAGCAGAGCGCGGCGCTAGAACGCTTTGTTGAGCGCGGAGGTTCGCTAATGGCGACGTTCGAGACGGGGCTTTATGACGAAACGGGCAAGCCGCGGAGCGACTTTGCGTTGGCAAAGGTTTTTGGCATCGCGAAGGCGGGCAAACGTCAGCGCGCAGAGGATGAGCGCAAAGACCCGATTACGTCGGTGCATCTACAAGCGATCAAGCAACGCAATGCGCTAACCGAGGGCTTTCAAGACACGGAGTGGATTGCGGGGCCGGTGTGGAGCATTCCGCTGGCACCTGTGGCGGATGCGACGATGACGTTCATTGAGCCGTACCCAACTTATCCGCCTGAGGCGGTTTATCCGCGGCAGGCGGCTACGAATAGGCCGTCGGTTGTGACGCGCGAGGCGGGGAGATCGCGACTGGTTTACTTTGCCGGCGATATGGATGCGTCGTACTGGAGACTCGACAACATCGATCTGGAACGGCAACTAATGAACGCAGTGCGATGGGTGGTAGGCGAGAACAATCCTGTGCTCGTGAGTGGAGAGGGTTTGATGGAGGTTATCGCTTGGGAGACAGAGCCTGGGTTCGCGATTCACCTTTTGAATTACAACGGCCCGAACGCGTTTCGCGGACGCATGCGGAGGCCGGTTCGCCTGGGAGAGCAGAAGGTGCGAATTCAACTTCCGCGCGAAGTGAGGATCAAGGATGTTAGGTTGCTTCGCACCGAGAAGAACGTGACGTTTCAGCAGAAAGGGCGCGTAATCGAGGTTAGCGTTCCTTCAGTGGGAATCTACGAGGTGATTGCGCTGGAGGTGTGATGCGCGAGGCGCGCAGACCAGACGACGTTCGAAAAAAAAGAGTCGAGGATCGGGAAGCAACGAAGAAATGGGATTATGATTCTCCTCACCAATTAGGTGAACGACGGGCCAGATCGGAACCACGGGGCGAGTATTCGGCAGAATAGACGCTACGGTGCGGGCTGAGACTGTGAGCGACTTCCTGCCAAAGTTTGGCAATGGGAAAGGAGCACAGTATGGCAACAAAAAAAACGCGCGCAACCAAAACTCCTACCAGCCGGAAGCCTTCGGTTCATGGAGAACTGAGGTCCGGCCCGATCGCCGGGACGGCCCTGATCGACGGTGCAACCTTCGCACAGAAGCCGGTTCTTTATGCCAATGTGGATGGGCAAGCGATCTTCGAAGGCGACATTGTTCTAGGAACAGTGCAGGAGATGCAGAAGGCGACGTCGACGGCGCCGAGCATCGCGATGCGCTCCATTGGGATTACGGGGTCACAGTTTCGGTGGCCCAATGCAACCGTCCCTTACGTGATTGACCCCGGTCTTCCAAACCAGCAGCGAGTAACGGATGCGATCGCACACTGGCAATCTAAGACAAGCATAAAATTTGTGCTGCGAACCGCAGCTAACCAGGCACAGTTTCCGGACTTTGTGCGCTTTGTCTCCGGCGGTGGTTGTTCCTCGATGGTGGGCAAGCAGGGCGGCCAGCAGGACGTGACACTGGGCCCGAATTGCACTGCGGGAAATGCTATTCATGAGATCGGACACACGATCGGCTTGTGGCATGAACAGAGCCGCGAGGATCGCGACTCGTTTGTGACGATCGTCTGGGCCAATATCGACCCATCGATGCAGTTTAACTTCAGCCAGCACATACAGGATGGCGACGATCTTGGCGCGTATGACTACGGGTCGATCATGCACTATCCCCGCAATGCCTTTTCCATTAACAATCAGGACACGATTGTTCCAAAGCAAGCACTGCCGAGCGGCGTTGTGATGGGCCAGCGAACGGCCTTGTCGGCGGGCGACCTAGCGGGCGTGCAGGCCTTGTATCCCGGGGCGACACACACCTTCAAAGAGGTGCCAAAAGACCCGATCATCGATACGACCATCAAGGAGACCTCTAAGGAGCCGACCGCAGATACCGTGAAGGAAGTGCGGAAAGATCCGATCACCGACACGGTTAAGGAAGTCACGAAGGAGCCGACCGCAGATACCGTGAAGGAAGTGCGGAAGGACCCGATCACAGACACGGTCAAAGAACTCACGAAGGAACCGACTCGCGACACGTTGAAGGAGGTACGGAAGGAGCCGGTTACTGACACAATCAAAGAGGCTGCTCTGGATCCCGGGCCGGTCGTTGGACCTGTGCAACCGGGACCATTGATGCCTGGTCCTGCTCACATATCACCGTTTGTGCTGTCGATGCCAAGCCGCGCGGGTTTCGGTGGCGCGGCCGATCCGGTTGCAGAAGCAACACAACAGTTGCAACAGATCGAAGAGGCGATCGTGCAGACCGAACATCAGCTTGCACAGCTCATGCAGGCCCATGACCAGGCGGTACAAGCCCTGCAGGCGTTGCAGGGAGGTCAAGGATAGACATGATACTGGCCATCTCCTATGAAGGAGAGGAACACACTGCCAGTGTCGTTCGTCTGCTGGAAGCGGAAGGCAGGGAGGTCGTCCAGATCGATCTGGCCGACTTCCCTATCAAGAACGGCCTGACGCTTTCGTGGTCGAACGATGCGGATGCGCGTTATCAGATCACGACTGCGCGTGGAGCGGTGGACCTGAGGCGGGCACGGGTGGGATGGTGGCGCAGGGTGCGGCCCTTTGTGATCCATTCCGATATCAAGCGGGAGCTGGATGTCGCATTTGTGCAGAGCGAGACGTCACAGGCGGTCAACGGTATGCTGGACGCGTTGCCATGCCCGTGGGTGAATCCGCGTGAGGCAGACTCGAGCGCTCATCACAAGCCTTATCAATGGGAGGTTGCGCAGCAGGTTGGTCTACGTGTGCCGCGGACGGTGGTGACGAGCGATCCTGCTGAAGCGCGTAAGTTTATTGAGGAAGTAGGGATGGGTTCCGTGGTGTTCAAGGCGTTTCTGGCTTCGACGCAGGACTGGCGCGAGACGCGGCTGGTGGAGGCGTGCGATGTTGAACGACTGGAGCTGGTGAAGTATGCGCCGGTTATCTTTCAGGAGTACATTCCAGGTGTAGATCTGCGCATCACCGTTGTGGGTAAGTCGATCTTCACGGGCGAGATCGATGCTCGCAAGACGCGCTATCCAGTGGACATGCGCATGGTAGTCGGGGAGGCGGAGGTTCGGCCGATTACGTTGCCGGCGGAGTTGAACAAACGGCTTCTTGCGCTGCAGAAAAGGCTGCAGCTGGTGTATGGAGCGATCGACATGCGCCGCACTCCGGAAGGAGAGTATTACTTCTTAGAGGTGAATCCCGCGGGTCAGTGGCACTTCGTCGAGCAGCGTACGGGATTGCCTATTACGAAGGCTATGGCGGATCTGCTTGGAAAGCTCGACGACAATTGAGTCAGAGGCATCATGAGAACCATTACGGGCCAGATCGTCTTTCCTCCCAATGCGCCGAAACTGAAGGCACCGCTGATCACGATTGAGTTGCATGACATCAGCGTTGCGGACGCTCCATCGAAGATGCTCACGGAGACTCGTCTAAAGAATGTTTCAGTGCGGCCCAATGAGCATCTTGCATTCAAGATCAAAGCCCCGGAGGCATCTCGGGGAGTAGCTTTTCGTGTGCACGTGGACTGCGATGGGGATGGCCGAGTATCTGCGGGCGATTTGCTGACGACCCAGGTGATATCTGCGCCGCCAGAAGGACAGTCGGGGCCGGTAGAGGTTCCCGTGACGCTTATCTGATGAACGGCCTTCTATTGGACGTCGTCGCTTCTTTGAGTTGCAAGCAAGTCGCGAGCAATATCCACCCCAGGACCTGAGGGAAGGCAAAACCAGATAGAGCGATCGCGATAGGACTTGTCAGGATGCAATTGCCGTGTCGGCAATTCATCCAGTTAAGCCACCAGCCGTGCGCAAACTGGACGATCAACGCTATCCAGAAGACGAGCACGGGCATCTTTGGCCAGGCCAGCTTTAGAAGAAATGCCGGCAGGGCCAGTGCCGAGGGGAGCCAGAAGAGAACAAACAGTGTGTGTTTGTCCTCGCCCGAACTTCCCGCCTTCCAGGCGAACAAGCCGAACCAAGTCATCAGCAGAGCGCACAGACCGGCAAGGATTAGAAGCAGCCATCGGGCTAGATTCTTTAGCATCGAGTGTTCGTCTTGCTATGAAAATGGCGCGTCGGTGGGGGATGAACTCAATGAAGCGACGTCAGGGTCTTCTCGAGTGAGGTGGAGTCTTCGACGTTGAGAGTGGGGATGGCGGAGTCCTTGCCGAGGATCTGGCGATTGAGGCCGGAGAGGACTTTGCCGGGGCCTACTTCGATGAAGTGGGTTGCGCCTTGGGCGGCGAGCAGTTGGATGCACTCGACCCAGCGGACGGCGCCGGTGACCTGGCGGATGAGGCAGTCGCGCGCGTCGTCGGCTTTGGTTACGAGGCGGGCGTCGACGTTGGCGGCGATGGGGATTAGCGGGTCCTTGAAGGCGAGCGATTCGAGGTCGGTGGCGAGGGCGTTCTGGGCGGGCTGCATGAGGGCGCAGTGGAAGGGGGCGCTCACCTGAAGCATCACGTCCGCTTGGCTCCAGCCTGCTTGCACAGGTCGGCGGCGAGGTGCACGGCGCCGGTGGAACCGGAGATGACGGTCTGGTCTGGCGAGTTGAGATTCGCCGGAGAGACGACGGCGAGTTTGGGGTCGAAGGACTTCGCGTTGGAGGTAGTGGGAAGTGGCGTGAGTTGGTCGGAGGCCTGGGCGCAGATCTCGGAGATGAGGGTGGCGTTGAGGCCGAGGATGGCGGCCATGGCTCCTTCACCGGCGGGGACGGCCTGCTGCATGTAACGGCCGCGTTCGCGTACGGTGCGGACCGCGTCGGCGAACTTCAGGGTTCCGGCGGCGACGTGGGCGGAGTATTCGCCGAGGGAGTGGCCGGCGGCGAAGGCGGGGAAGATGCCTTT
>Ga0070665_100005477_pt1 | contig 13085 bp, 14 predicted proteins | sample KBSS13metaG_FD_65862 | JGI IMG/M metagenome (GOLD analysis project Ga0070665, IMG submission 65862) | Switchgrass rhizosphere microbial communities from Kellogg Biological Station, Michigan, USA - KBS S1-3 metaG | ecosystem: Host-associated > Plants > Roots > Rhizosphere > Soil ... | reverse complement strand
CGATCAAATTACCGTTTATTTAAAAATGGAAGGCGACCGTATTGCCGATGTCCAATTTGAGGGCAACGGCTGCGCCATTTCTAAATCGTCCGCTTCGGTGATGACGGACACCGTCATTGGCCGGAGTGTAACGGATGTACAATCCATATTTGAAAAATTTCAACATATGGTGACCGGTCAATCAGACGAGACACTAAGCGCGGATTCAGCGACTGAAAAATTGGCTGTCTTCGCCGGTGTATCGGAATTCCCCACGCGCGTGAAATGCGCTGTTCTCGCTTGGCATACGTTACGGTCCGCGCTGGAAAATAAAACGCCTAAGAATATTTCCACCGAATGAGCATGAGCCCTTCAGAACCGGTCAAACTTATTCGGGATTGTGAAGTCGTTCAAATCCCCGAGGGTCATAAGATTCGTTTGGCGCGCGGCACGGAAGTCCGTGTGATGCAAGCCTTGGGCGACACCTACACTTTAATGACGGAATATCACACGATGGTGCGCTTAGAAGGTCACGATGCCGATGCCATTGGTCGAACCCCGCATACCTCGCAGGCTTCCGTGGATGAAGGCGCGCCGGATTCTCCCGAAGAATTGCGCGAACGTGTTTGGACGGCGTTACGCTATGTTTATGATCCGGAAATTCCTGTGAATGTCGTCGATCTGGGACTGGTTTACAAGAATGATGTCGAACCCGATCCTTCGGGTCAAGGCTATCGCGTAGCCATCGATTTAACGCTCACCGCGCCCGGCTGCGGCATGGGGGACGTCCTTAAGCAAGATGCCGAACGCCGAATCCGCGCCATCGCCGGGGTCAAGAACGTCGAAGTCTCGTTAGTCGTCGAACCCCCCTGGGACGCCTCCAAAATGTCCGAAGGTGCCAAGCTGGAATTAGGGTTGGGTTAAATCTCAAACTTAATTATTTTTTAATCGGCGAAAATAGGTTCGAAAATAATGCCCGCCACCCAAAATAAGCAACACTCCTATAATCAACGGCGCGATGTTTAGCCAGTGGTGGCTGTTTAGAATGTCCATGATTTGATGTCCAAATAAGACGAGGAGTAATAGTCCTGGGGTGCAACCGACGAAGGTCCCGATGACGAAATCCCCAAAGCGAATGTGCGTGGCTCCGGAAATAAAGTTCAAGATGCTAAAGGGACAAATCGGAAACCAATGCAGCACCATCAATGTCAATTTTCCTTTACGAGCTAGAGCCCGGCTGACCTTATCCGAATAAGAGCCGGCAATTTGTTGAACCACTTCTGGACGCACAATGCGACCTAGCCCATAGACCGTGCAAGCGCTGGCCATCGTGCCCAGCTCACAATAAAGAAAAGCATGCCAGGGATCAAAAATAAGCACGGTTGTCCACAATAACACCGCGTGAAAAAAAAGAATGAGGCCGCCGGCTACAAAAATACCCATCATCGCGAAGGGCGCCCAGGCATGTCCTTGTAACGCATGGCCGTGCTGAATCAGTAGTTTAAGCGTGAGATAATGATGCAGCGCCGTGAACTTCCACAGAATCCCCACCGTTGAACAAAAAACAAATAAGCCGATGACACTCCAAAAGGTAAAGGACGTTTTCGGATAGGGCATAGGCAAATTATGCCCGATAATGTTCATCTCCATGTAGTAATCCTAATAGGGAATAAGCATGGCGTTTGACTCCGACGAGCGGGGCATGATAGCATCAGTTTCACGCTTGAATATTGAGTCGCTTCAGGGGGGTAATCCAATGGTTTTAGATACCGAAAATTCGGAAGAGCGCCGTCAGCTTAAGCGCGTTACGATTAAATTGCCTGTGGCGGTAGAAGGCATTGGCTTCAATAAATTTACCTGCGAGACGCTCAATTTGCACGAAAAGGGCATGGCTGTCACATCGACCACGTTTCTTCCCGAGGGCACAAAAATTAAAGCGAGTATTTCTTTTCCACGGTCGCTTATTGTCATTGAATCCACTATTGCTTGGTCTACCGCATTGAACATCATGGCGTTAAAGCCTACGCGCTGCGCTTTAGGCGTAAAATTTGGGACGACCTCCTCTAAAGACATCGCCGCGATCAAGCGTTTCGTCCGTAATCATAAAGACTAATTTTTTTAATAGGGAGTAAGTGACCTCCATCACCCCCTCACTGACTCACTTCTTCACTACGCTCGCTGTTGCTTTTGGCTTGGTCGCGCCACCCGCCGCGCCGCCGCAAGATCTTCCGACATTCACTATTCTTTGTTATCACACCTTTGATAGTCGGAAGCCGAATTCCTACACCGTTTCCAGTTCGCGCTTCAATGAACAGATGCGTTATTTATGGATTCAGAAAATTCCTGTCATTTCGCTTTCTGAAGCGGTCAGTTATGTGCGTTCCGGAAAACCCATTCCCGACCGCAGTGTCGTCATTACGATTGATGACGGTTATAAAACGGCGCGTACAGTGGCCTGGCCTATCTTGCAAAAGTATGGCTTTCCTTTTACTTTATATGTCTATCCTGCCGCCATTAGTCATTTGCATGGGTCGATGACCTGGGATGACTTGCGTTATCTTTCCGCGATGGGCGTGGATATCGAAAGCCATACCATGACGCATCCGTTGCTGACGCATCCGGGAAAAGCCATGAACCCTAAAGAATATGAAGCATGGCTCAGCATGCAATTATTAGATTCGCGAAAAATGATTGAAGATCATTTACATAAACCTGTGCGCCATCTGGCTTATTCCTATGGCGGTTACGACGACTATGTCGTGGCGCGCGCGGAGGCTGCGGGTTATGAGTCGGCCACGACATGCAATAACGCCAATGTCACGCGCCGCGTGAAGCCGTTATTGATGGACCGGCGGCTCATCTTTAGTCAAACCACATTTAAATCTTTTACCCAAGGTTTACGCGCACGCGAGCTGACCTTGACCGATCGGTCCCCGCACGACGGGCAGCGCATAAAAGATCTTCCTAAAGAGATCAGCGCGCAGGTCTTGAACCGCGACCAAATTAATCCTGACACCTTGCGTCTGCATCTGGACTACCTGCGCGGATGGCAGCCGGTGCAATACGATCGTTCGAATGGCAAAGTCCGGTTTCAAATTCCTGCGATGGCGCATCGGGGCTATTTTTATGTAAGTTTAGTGGCGCAAGATAAAAACCTACCTACGCTTCAACGCCAAGCCACCTGGCTATTCATCACATCAAAAAACAAGTCTAAAAAATAAGCTGTTTTGATAGTGGATAGAATTAGTCATATATGGTATGCTAAGGAACCATGATGCAAGTCAGCACGAAAACGGAGTATGGTCTTAGATGCCTGGTTCTACTTGCCCGGGAAAAGAAGGACGCGGCGGTCTCCATTACTCACATGGCTCAGCAAGAACGTCTACCCAAGCAGTACATCCAACAAATTTTGCTGCGCTTACGCCGCGCGGGGATCGTTAAAAGCATTCGTGGGACCGAAGGCGGCTTCGCTTTAGCTAAACCCTCTTCGGAAATTTCCGTCGGAGCGGTGGTGCGAATTCTCGAAGGCGTTCCATTCGAAAATACCTGTTCACGTTTTAACGAACGGTCCAATTGCGGCCACATGCACGATTGCAGTATTCGTCCAATTTGGCAACGCGTGAGTAAAACCCTCTGGGACACCTTGGATCATATTTCGCTGCTCGCCTTAGTGCCGGAAGAAGCAGCTGTGGATTTTCATTTTGAGAAGGCCTTGCCGGTGATCGGCGGAAACGGGAGCGTATGAAAGACGTCTTGATGGATCATTTTATGAACCCCCGGAATGTGGGGGAAATGCCTGATGCGAACGGCATCGGCGAGGTGGGAAATCCTTATAGCGGAAATATCGTGCGCCTCTTTCTAAAAATTGACGGGGAGACTATTCAGCGCGCGACTTTTAAAACTTTAGGGTCACGCGCGGCCATCGCTACCAGTTCGATTCTCACAGAAATGCTTCCTGGCAAAAAAATCGCGGATGCCTTAAAAATTACAGAAAAAGATATGGTCCATGAATTGGGTAATTTAACCCCGTTAAAACGGCATTGTGGCAAAGTGGCGCAATTGGCGTTGCATGCCGCCATTGGTGACTTTTTCCGCCAAACACGTCAGGACTCTTCTTTAAGCGAACAAGTGGCGCAGCGCATTCGTGATCCGCGCGAATGGAGCGCTTCCGCGCAAGCCGATGATGACGCGGCCTTCATCAGTCAGCCTTTGTGACTGCTTTTTTATGACGATATCAACACCAGAACATCCTTTTAGCCGTGCCAGCATTGAATCGCTGTCTCAGTCTCGGAAAGAGCCGGAATGGCTTACGGAATTACGCCTCGAAGCGTGGGCGCGTTTTGAGGCCTTACGTGAAAGTTCTTCGCTGGCTTCCGCGGAGTTAGATTTATTTGAAGCCTGGATGGAACCACCTAAAAGTGCGGTGCCTTCGACGGAATGGCCGCATGATTTGCGTCATACGATGGATGAGCGCGGTGACGAAGAAGCATTAATCGTTCAACGCGATTCCACGATTCTTTCGCGTTCAATCACAAAAGATTCCATTAAACGCGGGGTGATATTTACAGATCTGGAAACCGCTGTACGCACGGTGCCGGATTTGGTGCGTCCTGCTTTAGGTCGGCAAATATTTTTAGAAGATGCCTGGACTGCGCTAAATGCCGCTTTTTGGACAGGCGGTAGTTTTTTATATGTGCCGCAGCATTTAAGCATTGATCTTCCCTTTCATGCCTGTCATTGGCTCACGGCGCCCCGTGCCTCCGTTTTTCCGCGAACCTTGATTGTGATTGAAAATGGCAGCCGCGTATTTTTTCTCGATGAATTTTTATCGCCCGATAGCGGAATGCCCAGCTTGTCTTCTACAGTGGTAGAAATTCAATTGAGTGAAAATGCGCAATTGGATTACATTCAACTGCAAAATCTGGGACGCCATGTGGATCACGTGGAACGCTTGGCATCCGAAGTAGCGCCTACTGGCGCGCTGCGGTCATGGTCTGCGGAAATGGGCGCCAGCAATCCGCGCGTCTCGTTAAAGCTGGCGGCTCAGTCTCATGGACGCCAAGTCAACGAAGCCGTTCAAGCAGGGGAAATTGACGGGACCCTAGATGAGGAAAAACGTTTTGCCGCCGCCGCACGCTTTTTCGATCCGCTTTTGAACAAATTGCCGAATGATTCCGTACGCGAAAAATTACGCCATTACATTGTTGGTAAGGTGACCGGCCATCGCCGAGAAACCACATTGCAACGCGCGTCTGAATTGCACCCGGAGGTGCGACTTTAATGTTTGATCCACAAAAGATCCGCCAAGACTTTCCGATTCTGCAGCGCCAAGTCCATGGCAAACCCTTGGTTTACTTGGACAATGCCGCGACCACGCAAAAACCGCTTTCTGTCATTGAGGTAGAGGCGCGCTATTACAGCGAAATGAATGCGAATATTCATCGCGGCATTCATTCGCTCAGCGAACAGGCCACGAAAGCCTATGAAGGGGTGCGCGAAAAAGTCGCCAACTTTATCGGCGCTTCGTCTCCTGAAAGCGTCGTTTTTACTCGCGGTGCGACCGAATCCATTAATCTGGTCGCTCATGGCTGGGCGCGTAAATTTTTAACGGCCGACGATGAAATCTTGCTCAGTACCGTCGAACATCATTCCAACCTCATCCCGTGGCAAATGGTGGCCAAGGCGACCGGCGCAAAACTGAAATTTATCCCGCTGACTAAAAATGGCGAATGGGATTTGACGCAAGTGGATAAAGTTTTAACGCGTCGCACAAAACTTGTGGCCATTACCGCCATGTCGAATGTGTTAGGCACCATTTTCCCGGTACGCGAAATCGCCAAACGGGCAGACGCGGTCGGCGCTAAAATTTTAATTGATGGCGCGCAGTCCGTCCCGCACTTAGAAACCCAAGTAAAAGAGCTGCAATGTGATTTTTTAGTGTTCTCGGCCCACAAAATGTTGGGGCCCACAGGTGTTGGGGTATTATGGGCTAAACCCGAAATCCTCGATGCTATGGACCCTTTCATGGGTGGCGGAGATATGATTTTAGAAGTCTGGCGCGATCGGGCAACATGGAACGAATTGCCTTGGAAATTTGAAGCGGGAACGCCTAATATCTCTGGCGTGATCGCCTTCGGAGCCGCGCTCGATTATTTGCAAGCCTTAGGAATGAATGCCGTTCGCCAGCACGAGCAAGAGCTGACTGCTTATGCATTAGAGCAGTTGGCTAAAGATTCGAACATTCATATGTATGGACCGCTCGATATTGCCAAACGCGGCGGCGTTATTTCCTTCAACTACGGCGCTATCCATCCGCACGATATCGGGACGCTTCTAGACCAGGAAGGCATTGCCATCCGCGCCGGACATCATTGCTGCCAACCGCTGATGCGCGATTTGGACATCAGTGGAACTGCCCGCGCCAGCTTCTACATTTACAACACGCGCGAAGAAGTGGATGCGCTCGTCAAGGCGCTAGCCAAAGCGGCGACCGTCTTTGCGGGAGTCTCCTAATGACGGAAAAAGAGAGTGGGCGAGGGGGCGAAGGGGGAACTACAGCGGTTGCTCCCACTTTCCCCGTCTCCCCATCTCCCACTCAAGAAGCTATTTACGCCGCGCTGCGCGCCGTGCAGGACCCGGAGTTGCATTTGAACATTGTGGACTTAGGTTTAATCTATGGTGTAGAATCCGTCGATGATGGGACGGTCAAGGTGCAAATGACCTTGACCACGCCGGCCTGCCCAGTAGGCCCGTTGCTGCAAGCCCAAGTTCATTCTGCCGTCTTAAGATTGCCCGGCGTTAAAGAAGCCCGAGTGGAACTGGTCTGGACTCCCTCTTGGGATCCGCGCACCATGGCCAGTGACGATGTTAAAATGGAGCTGGGGTTATTGTGATCACTTACTAAAAAGAGGAGTTACGAAATGAAGAGAAAAACAGTCTCGGTTTGGGTCGGCGGCGCTGCCGGCGATGGTATTGCATCCGTCGGTGAATCATTGGCGAAAATTTTTGCCCGCAATGGCCTGCATGTGTATGCCTATAACAGCTATCAATCCGTGATTCGCGGTGGCCACGTCTGGTGGCAAATGCGCGCGGGGGCTGAAAAAGTATATACACAGCCGGAGAACTGCCATCTCTTAATCGCTTTAAATCAAGACACCATTGATCAACATGCATTGGGCGTAGAAAAAGGCGGCGGGATTCTTTTCAATTCCGAAAAGCTACAAGTTCGGCCTGAGCATTTGGCGAATGGGGCCCAATCGATGGGTCTGCCGATGACGCAGCTTACGAAGCTGCCGATTATGCAGAACACCGTCGCTACCGGCGCCTTTATGTTTCTCACCGACCTTCCACTCGAAAGCCTCGAAAAAGCCATGCAAGAACGCTTCGCCAAAAAGAAACCCGAAATTATTGAAGCCAACATCCAAGCCGCGCGCGCCGGTTACGAATATGCCAAGACGCATTGGAAAGGGTTGAACCTTGGTCTGGAATTATCTAAGAAGCAACGCTTGGTTATGACAGGAAATCAGGGCATTGCGTTAGGGGCCTTAGCCGCCAATTGCAAATTCTATTCGGCTTATCCAATGACGCCGGCCACGTCGATCATGCATTTCTTAGCGCCGCATGGACCGAAGTACGGTCTGCTCGTTAAACAGTGCGAAGATGAAATTTCTGCTTTAAATATGGCGGTGGGTGCGGGACAAATGGGCGTCCGCGCCATGACCGGAACCTCCGGCGGTGGATTCTCTTTAATGACGGAAGCCGTGGGTTTAGCCGCGATGTTTGAAACGCCGGTCGTTGTAGCGAATGTGCAGCGCGGTGGACCCTCCACTGGGCTTCCGACAAAAACGGAACAAGGCGATTTGTTTCAAGTCTTGGGCGCTAGCCAAGGCGAATATCCGCGCGTGATTTTAGCGCCGCAAACAATTGAAGACGCGTTCTACACGACCGCCGAAGCCTTTAATTTCGCGGAACGTTATCAATGTCCCGTCTTGATTCTTTCCGACTTGATGTTGTCTGAACATACAGAAACCGTCGATACCTTAGACTTAAACGTCAAGATTGACCGCGGTGAATTTGTGAAGGAATATCATGACGAGGGACCGTATAAACGTTATCTCGATACGCCCACGGGGGTATCGCCTCGCGCCTTGCCGGGCACAGCCAACACATTGTATGTGTCGGCCAGCGATGAACATAATGAACGCGGCGAAGTCATTTCGGATGTGTTCACCGATCCCGTGATGCGTAAGAAAATGGTGGAGAAGCGTTTCCGCAAAATGGACTATGCCAAGAAAGATTTGGTGAAACTCTATCCGCCCAAACTAGAAGGAACGGCAAATGCCGATGTAACACTGGTGGGTTGGGGTTCCAACGCGAACTTGTTGCGCGCCTTGATGCGCCGCATGGAGGAAGCGGGAACCAAAACAAACATTCTCTTGATCAAGGTGATTGCTCCGTTCTTGTCGGATGAAGTCGCCGCTTTATTGAAGAGCGTCAAGCATCCGATCATGATTGAAAATAATTTCACCTCGCAGATGGCGCGCTTAATTCGTATGGAAACGGGTTTCCAAATTCAAGACCGAATCCTGAAATACGATGGCGAACCCTTTGTGCCTAGCGAAGTGTATACCCAAATTAAAAAGATTCTAGCGAAAGGAGCTCCCGCAGCGTCCCCTGTTGCGGCAGCTCGTTAAGGAGACCGACCATGGCTGACGTAGCGGTATATAAATCGGAAGTAAAACCCGACTGGTGCCCCGGTTGCGGTGACTACGGCGTTTTGAATTCATTACAAAAAGCCTGCGCGGAGTTGGACTTGGCTCCCAAAGACATCATGGTGGTTTCGGGTATTGGCTGTTCTTCGAACTTACCTGGTTTTTTTAATTCGTACGGCATGCATACGCTTCATGGCCGATCTATTCCTGTGGCCTCAGGCGCTAAATTTGGCAATCATGAAATGAATGTGATTGTCACGGGCGGCGACGGCGATGGCTACGGCATCGGCGTTGGCCATTTAATTCATGCCATGCGCCGCAATTTAAAGTTGACCTATATTGTGATGGATAACCAGATTTACGGGTTAACCACCGGGCAAACGTCTCCGACATCGGAAAAAATGACAAAGACCAAATCCACCCCCGCTGGCAATTTGGAAAACCAGTTGAATCCGATCGCTTTAGCATTAGCCGCCGGCGCTTCGTTTGTGGCGCGCGGTTTTTCCGGCGAACCGGCGCATCTGGCGGAAATCTACAAGAAGGCTATTCAGCATAAAGGGTTCGCCATCGTTGATGTGTTTAGCCCTTGCGTCACCTATAACAAAACCAATACCTATCCGTTCTTTAAAGAACGCGTGTACAAATTAGAAGATGAAAACCATGACACGAATAATTACGAAGCGGCGATGAAGAAAGCACAAGAATGGGGGAACCGTTTACCCATCGGCGTGTTCTATGCTAATAGCGACCGCCCGACGTATGACGAGAGTGAACCCGTATTAGCGAATGGGCCGTTATCCAAAGCGGCGTTTAAACCCTTAGATCCGTCCATTCTTTTAGAGTTCGTCTAGGTTTTAATCCACAGAAGGGCCGGATGGCCCCCGATACTACAATTCGGGGGTGACGAGGGCAGAGGGATCAAGTTTTACGAGGAGACTACGATGATTACGTTATCACCTAATGCTTTATCAGAAGTAAAACAATTGTTGCAAAAAGAAAACAAACCCGATCTTGGGTTGCGCGTTGGCGTACGCAGCGGCGGCTGTTCGGGTTTTTCCTACATGCTGGGATTTGACACACCGCATGAGGGTGATGACGTTCAGGACGTCGAAGGTGTTAAACTTTTCGTCGATGCCAAAAGCAAAGTGTATCTCGACAACATGGAGATTGATTACTCCGATGGACTTCAAGGGAAAGGTTTTACTTTCAGTAATCCTAATGCCACCCGCAGCTGCGGATGCGGCGAATCCTTTTCGGTTTAAGCAGTGGAAGTGCTTGGACCGCGTGATTTTATAAAGGGCGGAATTTTTCGTGAAGCCGATTTTCGCGAAGCGGTGGATCGTTGGGATTGGTCGAAGTATACGGGCAAACCGGTTTTAGTTGAAGGGTGTTCGGACACGCCAGTTCCACAATGGGCATTCCTCGTCATTACTGCGCGTTTAGCCGCCATTGCCAAATCCATTAGTTATGGAGAATTAAGTCGTCCAATTCCCGTATATGGAAAGCTGGGATCTTCATGAGTTTTAAATCCGTCATTGCGGTAGCGAGTGGTAAAGGGGGCGTGGGTAAAAGCACCACCGCTGTGAATCTAGCCGTCAGTCTGCAACGCCTCGGCGCCAGCGTGGGCCTGCTTGATGCGGATGTGTATGGTCCCAATATCCCCATGATGATGGGCGTCAAAGAAGACCGCGCGGCGATCACTGAAAAACAAGAACTCATTCCTTTTGAAGGGCATGGTGTGAAAGTCATGTCCGTCGCCTTCCTCGTCGATCCCGGCAAAGCAGTCATTTGGCGCGGGCCAATGATGCATAACTTAATCCGTCAATTTTTAACCAAAGTGGTGTGGGGCGATTTGGACTATTTAATTGTCGATCTCCCGCCCGGTACGGGAGACGCGCCGCTTAGCCTCGTGCAAAGCGTTCCATTGACGGGCGCGATTGTTGTGACGACACCGCAACAGGTGTCTTTATCCGATGTGCGCCGCTCGATCGCTATGTTTCAGGAAGTGAAAGTCCCGGTTTTAGGATTGGTAGAAAATATGTCGGGGTTCTATTGCGCTGAGTTGAATAAAGTGGTTCCGATGTTTCATGGCGAAGGGGGCCAGACGCTCAGCGCGGAATATCACATTCCTTTATTGGGCCAAGTTCCTTTTGATCCGGCCGTCGGCGATGGGGGCGACAGGGGAATGCCCATTGCGCTTTCCAAGCCCGATTCCGTTCAAGCGCAGGCGTTTCGTAAAACCGCACAGCATGTTCAACAAGCCGTGGCTAAAGTGGGCGTGCAAACGCCAACCATCGAAGTCGGATAAGCGACAAAATCGGAGGATTTTATGACTCAACTTGAAGCAGCACAAAAAGGCCAGATTACTCCTGAGATGAAACGCGTCGCAGAGAAAGAAAAAGTTTCCGCGGAATTTATCCGTGATGAAATCAAAGCTGGCCGCCTGATCATCCCGGCCAATATCAACCATTTGAAATACCGCTTAGATCCCATGGGCATCGGGATCGGCGTGACTTGCAAAATTAATGCCAACATTGGAAATTCCTCCACCAATTCCGATATCGAACAAGAACTCGAAAAATTGCATACCGCGATTCATCATGGATCGGACACAGTGATGGATTTGTCTACAGGCGGCGATTTAGACGCTATCCGCACGGCGATCATTCAGGCCAGCACCGTTCCCGTCGGCACCGTCCCCATTTATCAAGCCTTGAATGAAGTTGAAAAAATTGAAGATCTTTCCTGGCCGATTATGCGTGATGTATTAGAACGCCAAGCCAAACAAGGCGTTGATTACTTCACGATTCATGCCGGTGTGCGTCAAGCCCATGTACCGCTGGCGCGTAATCGCGTGACAGGCATTGTGAGCCGCGTTTGATCGATCTTGGCGCAATGGTGTATCGCTCACAATACCGAGAATTTCCTTTATACGCATTACGATGAAATCACCGAACTGATGCGCGCTTATGACGTGAGCTATAGTTTAGGTGATGGGCTCCGTCCCGGTTGTTTGGCTGATGCGTCGGATGCGGCCCAATTTGCCGAGTTGGATACGTTGGGCGAATTAACCGCACGCGCCATTGCCATGGGCGTGCAGACGATGGTCGAAGGTCCCGGTCATATTCCTTATCATCAAGTGGCGATGAATGTCGAACGCCAACAAAAAGTATGTAACGGCGCGCCCTTTTACGTGCTCGGCCCACTCGTGACCGATATTGCTCCTGGGTATGACCATATTACTTCCGCCATCGGCGCCACTGCAGCCGGAACGGCCGGCGCGGCATTACTTTGTTATGTAACACCAGCGGAACATTTGAGTTTGCCCAATGCTGAAGATGTACGCCAAGGCGTGATCGCTTATAAGATCGCCGCGCATGCCTCTGATATTGCTCGCGGACGCCCCGGCGCCCGCGATCGGGATGATGAATTATCGCGCGCGCGTTTTAATTTCGATTGGAATCGTCAGTTTGCGTTGTCGCTGGATCCTGAGGCCGCTAAAGCAAAACACGATTCTACCTTGCCGCAAGAGGGCTTTAAAGACGCGCCATTCTGTTCCATGTGCGGCCCCAAATTCTGCGCCATGAAAATCACGCAAGATGGCCGCGCTCTGGAAGAGCAACGCGCAGCCGAGCGGGAATCTGTCGCTCAGGCTTAAAAAAATATCCAGCCCTTCTTCCTGATGAGGGAGAAGGGGCCGAGGCCGGATGAGGGTCGCATGCCGTGGCTTGAACCCCACATCCACCCGCTCCCTCATCAAGGAGAGGGGGAAGTGTACAAGGAATTTATGCCTACGCTGACGTTACACGATCAAGTTCTTTCACTGAAGAAAGAACGCAAAGCTGTTATTCTCGCCCACAATTATCAAATCGGCGAGGTACAAGATGTCGCTGATTTTGTCGGGGATTCACTCGGTCTTTCGCAAACGGCCGCCAAAACAGAAGCCGACATCATCGTGTTTTGCGGCGTGCACTTCATGGCGGAAACTGCCAGCATCTTGTGCCCGACTAAGAAGGTGCTGATTCCGGATCTGGAAGCCGGGTGCTCGTTAGCGGACATGATTACGGCGGATGCTTTGCGCAAATGGAAAGCCGAGCATCCCGGCGCAGTAGTGGTGGCTTATGTAAATACCAGCGCCGACGTGAAAGCCGAAAGCGATTATTGCTGTACCTCATCGAACGCGGTGAAGGTCGTGGAATCGATTCCGGTGGACAAAGAAATCCTTTTTATTCCGGATATGTATTTGGGCAGTTTTGTGCGCGAGAAGACGGGTCGAAAAATTCACTTATGGCCAGGCTATTGCGGCGTCCATTCGGCGATTCCCTCCAAACGCGTTGTGGAACTTAAGCGCGAATATCCCAAAGCCGAAGCCTTGATTCATCCCGAATGCGGGTG
>Ga0070665_100005476_pt1 | contig 13086 bp, 8 predicted proteins | sample KBSS13metaG_FD_65862 | JGI IMG/M metagenome (GOLD analysis project Ga0070665, IMG submission 65862) | Switchgrass rhizosphere microbial communities from Kellogg Biological Station, Michigan, USA - KBS S1-3 metaG | ecosystem: Host-associated > Plants > Roots > Rhizosphere > Soil ... | reverse complement strand
CTCGACAAGCTCGATCTCTGGCACCAACCCGGACAACAATAGTCGCGCGACGCAAGTTAAGAGCGCGAGTCGCCACCGGAACTCCCGAACCCTCGGGCCCTCAAACCCCACGCCCCGGAAGCGCCCGCCTCCCAAGGAATTCTCAATGCGCCTGACCCAGCTCGCCGCCGCTCTCTACGGCGTGCTCGCCCTGACTACGCTCGCCCCGTCTCAAGCGACCGCCGCCGCGTCGCCGACATCCCATGCGAGCGCCGCCGCCCCATCGGCAGGGAACCCGAGCACCGCCGTCGCGTCACCCACACCGCGAGCGAGCGCCGCGGGCCTGGCGCAGTTCCCTGACATCGACATCCCCTACCAGAAGTACGTTCTTCAGAACGGCCTCACCCTGATAGTCCACGAAGACCACAAAGCCCCTATCGTGGCCGTCGACGTCTGGTACCACGTCGGCAGCAAAGACGAGCGCCCCGGCCGTAGCGGCTTCGCCCATCTCTTCGAGCACCTGATGTTCAACGGCTCGGAAAACCACAACGACGAATTCATGCGCCCGCTGCTCGAAGTCGGCGCGACGGCGATGAACGGCAACACCTGGCTCGATCGCACCACGTATTTCGAAAACGTGCCAACCAACGCCCTCGACCTCGCCCTGTGGCTCGAGTCCGACCGCATGGGTCACCTGCTCGGCGCCATCGACCAGAAGAAGCTCGAAGAGCAGCGCGGCGTGGTCCAGAACGAAAAGCGGCAGGGTGAAAACCAACCCTACGGCAAGGTCCACAACCTCATCGCCGCCAGCACCTACCCCGCCGGCCATCCGTATTCCTGGACCACTATCGGCTCGATGGACGACCTGAACGCCGCCTCCCTGGCCGACGTGCAGGACTGGTTCAAAACCTATTACGGTGCCGCCAACGCCGTGCTGGTCGTCGCGGGCGATGTCCAGCCACAAGACGTCAAGGCAAAAGTCGAGCATTATTTCGGCGACATTCCTCCCGGCCCGGTTCTGACACACGCGACCAGTTGGGTTGCGAAGATGACCGGCGAGAAACGCGCGACCCTGCAGGACCGGGTCCCCCAGGCACGCATCTACAAAGTCTGGAACATCCCCGGCTACACCACGCGCGATTTCACACTGCTACAACTCGTGGCCGACGTGCTGTCCGAAGGTAAGAACAGCCGTCTCTACAAACGCCTCGTCTACACCGACCAGATCGCAACCGCCGTGAGCGCCGATATTGGCCCCTTCGAGATCGGCTCGCAGTTCGAGATCACGGCAACCGTCAAGCCGGGCGGCGATCCCGACGCTGTAGAGAAAGCGCTCGACGAGGAAGTAGCCCGGCTACTCAACAAAGGCCCTACCCGCGAAGAGCTCGACCGCATCAAAACCACCGAATACGCCTCCACGGTCCGCGCGGTCGAACGTATCGATGGCGCGGGCGGCAAAGCCGCCATACTCGGTTCCAACCAGCTCTACGGCGGCTCGCCGGACTTCTACAAACAAACCCTGCGCTGGACCCGCGAGGCAACGCCCGCGGACTTGCAGAAAGTCGCACGACAGTGGCTCGCCGATGGCGTGTTCGTGCTCTACGTGGAACCGTTCCCCGAATACCACCCCGCCCCAGACGCCGAGGCCGCCGACCGGAGCAAGCCTCCAACAGCAGGTATCCCTCCGGCCTTGTCGCTGCCGCCGCTCGAGCGCGCCACCCTCGCCAACGGTTTGAAAGTCGTTCTCGCGGAGCGCCACAGCGTCCCGGTCGTGCAGCTCTACCTGATGGTCGATGCGGGTCACGCCGCCGACAGTCTCGCGAAGCCGGGCACCGCCAACCTGGCGCTGGGGATGATCAGCGACGGCACCCGAAAGCGCGACGCCCTCCAGATCTCCGCGCGGGCCGAAGAGCTCGGCGCCCGCCTGGGAGCCGGCTCCACGCTCGACACGTCCTATATCTCGTTGAATGCCATCTCGAGCCGCCTCCCCGAAGCGCTCGAGCTCTTCAGCGACGTGCTCCTGAATCCGACTTTCCCGGAGCAGGAGCTGACGCGCCGCAAGGGCCAGGTGCTCGCGGCAATCAAGCAGCAGAAGTCGCAGCCCTCGGGTATTGCCAACCGCCTGTTCCCCCAACTGCTGTACGGCGACCACCACGCCTACTCCAACTCCTTCTCAGGTCTGGGCACGCAAGCGAGTGTCGAGTCGATGACGACCCGGGAGCTCAAAGCGTTCTATCACCAATGGGTCCGCCCCGATAACGCAACCTTGCTGATCGTCGGTGATACGACGCTAGCCCAGATCCGCCCGCAACTGCAGCAGCGCCTGGCCGCATGGCAGGTCCCGACCGACGCGCCGCTGCCCGCAAAGCAACTCGCGCACGTCGCTCCGCAGGCCAAGCCTCGTGTCTTCCTGGTAAACCGCACCGCCGCCGAGCAATCCCTCGTCATGGCGCTGGATCTCGCACCCCCGCGCTCGACACCCGACGATGTCGCGTTACAAACCCTTAACACCATTCTCGGCGGCAGTTTCGTCTCGCGAATCAACATGAACCTGCGCGAGGACAAACACTGGTCCTACGGCGCGGGCAGCGGCCTGTGGGACGCCAAGGGCCAGCGTCCTTTCGTCATCAGCGGCCGCGTGCAGACCGACAAGACCGCCGAGTCGATGCAGGAGCTGGTCAAAGAATTGCGCGACATCACGGCCGCGCGGCTGCCTACGGACAAGGAAATCCGCTTCGCCAAGGACACGCTGGTGCGAGCTCTTCCCGGCAAGAACGAGACGGCCGGCGAAGTGGCCGCCTCCTATGCCGACATCCTCACGTACGGCTTGCCGGACAACTACCTGAACGAATTCGTCGGCGCAGTCGAAGCGCTTACGCCACAGCAACTACAGGCCGCCGGCACCGAGCTGGTGCACCCCGAGCACCTCACATGGATCGTAGTAGGCGATCTCGCCGCGATCGAGTCCAGCGTGCGCAAGCTCAGTATCGGTGACGTCCAGGTACTGGATGCGGACGGAAATGTCCTGCGCTGATGTGACGATACACGCGCGCTGTGACTCTAGTCGGTGACAGGGTGGGGTGGCCTTACGTATATTCGGCGCACCGAATATGCCAACTACGTCACACCTCGAAAAGCTGAACGGACCGCAGCGTAAGGCTGTGACCTACGGAGAGCCTCTGCCCGAGAAGGGGCTCAAGTCAGGTCCGCTGCTGATCGTCGCCGGCGCCGGCACCGGCAAGACAGATACGCTTGCGCACCGCGTGGCGCATCTCGTCATTCACGGTGTCGACCCAGCTCGCATTCTGATGCTCACCTTCACGCGCCGGGCGGCCGTCGAAATGCGCCGCCGCGCGCACGACATCACCAAGAAAGCGCTCAACGAGGCGCTCGGTGGTGTCAGCCAGACTATCCAGCAGAGGCTGAGCTGGTCGGGCACCTTCCACTCCGTCGGCAACAGGCTGCTGCGCCACTACGCGCGCCACCTGAAACTCGACCCGCAGTTCACCGTGGTCGATCGTGCCGACTCCGCTGACCTCATGGACGGCCTGCGCCAGGAACTGGGATTCGCGACCAAGGAGCAGCGGTTCCCGCGCAAGGAAACCTGCCTGCAGATCTATTCCTATCGCGTCAATACCCAGCGCCCGCTGAAGGAGACCTTGGAGCAGCAGTATCCGTGGTGCGCGCAATGGGAAGGCGATCTAACCCGCCTCTACCGCGCGTACGTCGAGCAGAAACAGCGTTACAACGTACTCGACTACGATGACCTGCTGCTCTACTGGCACGTCATGATGTCCGACCCGCGCCTGGCGCAGCACGTCGGCTCGAACTTCGATCACGTGCTGGTCGATGAATTCCAGGACACCAACAAGCTGCAGGCCGAGATCCTGTACGGTTTGAAGCCCGACGGTGCCGGAGTGACGGTCGTCGGCGATGACGCCCAGGCGATCTACTCGTTCCGCGCGGCGGCGGTCGAGAACATCCTGGGCTTTCCCGATCGATATAAGCCGCGCGCCGAAGTCGTCACCCTCGCGCAGAACTATCGCTCGACGCAGGAAGTCCTGGATGTTGCCAACGCGGTGATGTCCGACGCCCCGCGCCAGTACCGCAAGCACCTGCTATCGATTCGCGGCAGGGGCGCGCGCCCTCGCATCGTCACTGTCGACGAGTTGCAGACGCAGGCCGAGTGCATCTGCTCGGAAGTCCTCAAGCGGCGTGAATCCAACGTAGGCCTGCGCAGGCAGGCGGTGTTGTTCCGCACCTCCAGCCACAGCGACGTCCTCGAAGTAGAGCTGGCCAAGCGGAAGATCCCCTACGTGAAGTACGGCGGCCTGAAGTTCCTGGAGGCCGCGCACATCAAGGACCTGATGGCGTTGTTGCGGTGGGCCGACAATCCCCGCAACACGCTCGCGGCGTTCCGCGCGTTGCAACTCTTGCCGGGCATGGGTCCGGTCAACGCGCGCAAGGCCATCGAGCACCTCGAGGCGCAAGGCAACACCTTCGCCTCCCTCAAGACTTTCGCACCGCCGCAGCCGGCGAGCGCCGCGTTCGAGAAGCTCACCGAGCTGATGTTGGCTCTCGGTGAGCCCCAGCGTCCCTGGCCGGGCCAGGTCCACCTCGCCCGCGAATGGTACAAGCCGCACTTCGAGCGCATTTTCGAGCATTTCCATACCCGGCTCGGCGACCTCGACCAGCTCGAGTTGCTCTCCGGCCAGTACCCCTCGCGCGAGCGCTTCCTCACCGAGCTCACCCTCGACCCGCCGAACGCCACGAGCGATCTCGCCGGGCAGCCGAATCTCGACGAGGATTACCTGATCCTGAGCACCATCCACTCCGCCAAGGGCATGGAGTGGGACACCGTGTACCTGTTGAATGTCGTCGACGGCAGCTTCCCCTCCGAGTTCGCCACCGGCAAGCCCGAATTGATCGAGGAGGAGCGGCGCCTGCTGTACGTCGCCTTGACCCGGTCGCAGAACGACCTCTTCCTGGTCGCGCCCCTGAAGTTCCACCTCACCAATCAGTCACGCCAGGGCGATGCGCACGTTTATGGCGGCCGCAGTCGTTTCATGACCGAGAAGGTGTTGAAAACGCTCGACCCTACAGCCTTCCACGGCTCGAGCAGCGCGAGCGGCGACATCCTGCGGGAGGACGGCACCGCCGATACCGCCACACTCGATGTCAGCGCGCGCCTGAAAGAGATGTGGTGAGCGCGCACCACCTGCGCGCCCTGAAGCCTACTTGGCGGGCTTCTCGAACTTCAGCGTAAAACGGTCGCTCTCGCCGATCTCGGCGTATTTCTCGCGGTCCAGGTCCCCGAGGCGGTAGACAGGGGGGAGGGTCCACACGCCTTGGCTATAGTCCTTGGTGTCTTTCGGGTTTGCGTTCACCTCGGACGACCCGAGGAGCCGGAACCCTTGCCCCCGGATGAGCTGGATGGCGTACTCCTCGTTGACATAACCGCTCTTGGCCTTCGGGTCCTGCGGAATCGCCGGATTGCCCCGGTGCTCGACCACCCCGAGCACGCCGCCGGGCTTGAGCGCCCGGAAGATCGTGGCGAACACCTGGGGCGCCGTGTCCTGAGCCATCCAGTTATGGATATTGCGAAAGGTGACGACCATGTCGAGGGTCCCGGGCGGCACGACATCACCCCCGTGCGTCGGGAAGGTGACGATCGTTGCACTCCCGTAGAGCGTGGGGTCGGAGGCCAGCTTGTTGCGATAGGCCTCCAGGCGCGTGTTGATGTACTGGCTGCCCGGGTCGGCCTCTATCACCCCGGCGTAGTACTTGCCCCGGTCGCGCAGCAGCGGCGCGATGACGTCGGTGTACCAACCCGGCTCCGGCCAGACTTCGAGCACCGTCATTTCCGGGCGCATGCCGAAGAAGAGCAGGGTTTCCTTGGGGTGCCGGTAACGGTCCCGGGCACTATCGGCCGCGGGGCGATGGGGGTCCGCGAGAATATTGTCCAGGGCCTGTGCCGTCGCCTGGCGGGTGCTGGGCATTGCGCATCCCGCGATCGTCAACAACACGCCCACGAGCAACGCCAGGACCGGCTTTTGCGTGGCAGACATCATCGCCCTTGCACCCCTTCGCGCTGACCGAAGCGGAAGGCACCCGCACACAGGAAAAACCCCGCGCGCGGCGGGGTTTTTCCTCAAGTCTCCAACAGCGGGTGAGCTCGCTCGATTCGTTAGCGGCGGAACGGACCGCCACCCTGGCGCGGGCGTTGCGGGCGCTCCTGCGCCTCGTTCACGCGCAGCGGACGCCCGCCCATGTTGAACCCGTTCAATGTCTGGATCGCGGCCTGCGCCTCGCTCGAGGGCATGTCCACGAAGGCGAAACCGCGCGGTTTGCCGGTCTCCCTATCGTTGATCAACTTTACCGATTCCACCTTGCCATGACGTTCAAACAACGCCTTGATGTCCTGCTCGGTGGCACTGAAGGGCAGATTGCCCACATAGATCGTCGTCATCCGGAAGTCTCTCTTGGGAATGCGGACAGCGGCGAGCCGCGCGAGCGGGTCGCATGTACCGCGTGATCAGTCAAACAGGTCAAGGCTTCAAGGCACACGATCGGCACTTTTCAGTCAATAGCGTAGCGCTTGGGGCCTGTCGGCCTGCACCTTCGTTCGTGCACGGATGGGACATGCGCGTAGGCGACATGCGCGCTGGCGACATGACCGTGAGGGTGCACGGAGGTAGCACGCGCAGGAGATGATGGATACAACACACTCTACTAACAAAGCGTACTCATCCATGGCGGATACGAACGCGTAGGTGATGCTACTCCCGGCTTTTGCGGGAAGCAAACAGGGTTTACGCCGTTACCCGAAGTTGTAGGAGCCGGCCGTGTGGGGCATGCGCGACGGGTGTCGAGTTGGCTCGAAAACATGCAACAGCCATGCCTGGGAAGGCTGGCCTGGGAGCAGCGATTTTGGCGGTTAGGGAACACCCCCGGGGAGGGGGTGCCAAGGAGGCCGAAACAGGCCTGAGCGTCAAGCCGCTCCGGCCGGCTCCAGGTAGGCGTACCCGTCGAGCTCCTTCTCGTAAAACCGCTTCAGGAGCTGACTTTCCGCGATCGTCATCCGGCCATCCCGGATCGCCCGCTCACAGTCCCGGGCCAGGGCCGGGTACAGCTCCGCCACGTCATACTCCATGTATTCCAGGACCTTGTTGGCGGTGTCGCCCTTGACGATCTCCTCGATCCACCACCCCCCCTGGTCGTGCAGGCGGATGTGGACAACATGAGTGTCACCGAAGAGGTTATGGAGGTCGCCCAAGGTCTCCTGGTACGCCCCCACCAGGAAGGCCGCCAGGTAGTACTTCTCCCCATCGCGCAACTCGTGCAGCTCCAGGGCCCGCTTCACGTCCCGCAGGGACACGAAGTGATCGATCTTGCCGTCCGAGTCGCAGGTGATGTCAGCCAGCACCCCGGTCCGGGTCGGCCGCTCGTCCAGGCGGTGGATGGGCATGACCGGAAACAACTGGTCGATGGCCCAACTGTCGGGCAATGACTGGAAGACCGAGAAGTTGCAGAAGTAGGTGTCGGAGAGCGACAACTCCAGATCCTCCAGCTCCTCGGGGGCGCGCTCGAGCTTGCGACAGTAGTCGCGCAACCTGGTGCAGGTGGCCCAGTACAGCCGCTCGGCCAGCGCCCTGAATTCGAGCGACAGCAGCCCCAGGTTGAACATCTGCAGGATCTGCTCGCGGGCGGTGAGGGCGTCGTGATAGCACTCCACCAGCCGCCGCTCGCTCACCGAGCGGTAGGCATCGAACAGGTCGCGGACCGGCTGCGGCAACTCCTTGTCGCCGTTGTAATCCTCGGTGACCTGGCCGGTCACCCGGAACTTGTCGAGCGCGGACGAGCCGAGCGCATCGAAAATGAGCACGCTGTGGTAGGCCGCGACGGCCCGGCCGGACTCACTGACAATGACCGGGTGTGGGATGTTACGGGCGTTGCAAACACTGGCCACGCGGTAGACGACGTCGCTGGCGTACTCGTTGAGCGTGTAGTTCATCGACGAGGAGAAATTGGTGCCGCTGCCGTCGTAGTCGACGCCCAGGCCGCCGCCGACGTCGATGTATTGCAGGCCCGCGCCCATGAGCTTGAGCTCCGCGTACACGTGCGCCAGCTCGTTGATGGCGTCCTTCACGCGGCGGATGTCCTGCAACTGGCTGCCCGGATGGCAGTGCACGAGCTGCAGGCAATCGAGCATGTCGCGCGCCTTGAGGATATTGAACAGCTCCAGGATCTCGGTAATGAACAAACCGAACTTGGACTTCTCGCCGGCCGAGGCGCTCCAGCGGCCAGAGCCCTCGCTGAAGAGCTTCACCCGCACCCCGATACGCGGGCGCACACCGTAGGTGTCGGCGTGCTTGAGGATCAAGCCGAGCTCCTCGAAGTTCTCCACGACTGGAATGATCGTGCGACCGAGTTTCGTGGCCAGGGTGACCGCCTCGATGTAGCTGTCGTCCTTGAAGCCGTTGCACACGATCAGGCGGTCCGAGGCGTCCTCCGTCATCGCCATGACGGCGAGCAGCTCGGGCTTGGAGCCGACCTCCAACCCGAAACCGAACTCCTTGCCGTAGCGGTACACCTCCTCGACCACCAGGCGCTGCTGGTTCACCTTGATCGGGAACACCGCCGCGTACCGGTTCTTGTAGTTGTTCTCGGCGATCGCCTGCGCGAAGGCTGCGTGGATGTGCTTGAGGCGGTGCGCCAGGATGTCGGAGAAGCGCACCACGACCGGGGTCGTGAGATCGCGCTGCTTCAGGCCCTCGACGACCTCGAACAGGTCGATGACGTTGGTCCCCTGCGTGTCCGGGCGGACGATGACGTGCCCCGCGTCGTTGATCGAGAAATAGCCCTTGCCCCAGGCGTTGACGTGATACAGATCGAGCGAGTCCTCGATTCTCCAGGGCTGGGCGGGGTTGTATTTACGGTTCCCGTTGACGGTGCCCGTGCTGGAATTTTTAAGGGGGTCTGCTGCCACGCGTAATTCTCAATTGAGGGGGCCAGAGGATGGCGGCCAAATTGATTGGGGCCAAAATGATTGTGGCCGGTCATCGCGAGGATGCCCAGCCACGTCCGACGAGTTCAGAAAGTTGCGCGCACCATAGCAAAAATGTGTGTCAACGAAGAGTAATCCGCTCTCACTTACGGGGTGCCCCGGATGATGGGCCGAGCCGGGTCGCGGATCCACTCACTCCACGAGCCCGCGTACAGCCGCGCGCCGCTCAGTCCTGCGACCTCCAGCGCAAGCAGGTTGTGACAAGCCGTCACTCCCGAGCCGCACATGGCAATGACCCCCTGGCTGCTCGTCGTGCCCAAAGTCTGGGCCCAGCGCTCGCGCAGGACCACATCCGCCAGGAACCGGCCGGTAGCATCGACGTTGCGGGCGAACGGGTGGTTACGCGCACCCGGAATGTGACCCGCTATGGGGTCGATCGTTTCGTTTTCACCCGCGAAACGGTCGGCCGCCCGTGCATCGACCAACATCGAGTGGCCGCTGCCGAGTGTGCCGTCCCGCACTGCACGCTCGAGCTCGGCCGTACTGACGACGAGACCTGTGGTGGGACGCAGCGTGAACGTGCGGGGTTGGCGTTGCATTGCGGTCGTCTCGACCGGCATCTGCCATTGCTGCCAGGCGGCGAAGCCCCCGTTGAGGACCGCCACTTTCGAGTGCCCCGCCCAACGAAGCAACCACCAGAGCCGGGACGCGTAGGCGCCGTTACCTTGGTCGTATGCAACAACCTGGACCTGGGCATCGATTCCCCACCGTCCGAGCGTCTCAGCGAGGCGCTCGGGCGCTGGCAGAGGGTGCCGGCCGGTGCTCGCAGAGAGGGGCCCCGAGAGATCGCGGTCGAGATGCGCGTAAGACGCGGTCGGAACGTGACCGGCGGCGTATGCGCTGGCGCCCCAGTCGGGTCGGGTCAGATCGAAGCGGCAGTCGATCACGGCCCAGTCCGTCGCCCCGCGGGCCAACGGGGCTGCCAGCTCCGCTGGCTCGATGAGAGTGGTGTACATGACTTGGTATCCCGCGCGTGTCTCGAGTCGTTCGCATTTTCGGTGCTGTGCCGTTGCCGTTACAATCGCCGTGGCCCCATTTGGGCAGAACATTTTCGAGCAGGCGAAAGCGGTGGCGATCGACGTTTACTGGGCAAGCGGCAGTCCTTACGCGTGGCGTGTGCTGCTCGCGCTCGAGTACAAGCGCCTGCCCTACACCAGTCATATTCTGCAATTCTCGAAGCAGGAGCATAAATCGCCGCAGATGCTGGCCCTCAATTGGCGCGGCCGGGTGCCGGTCATCAAGGACGGCGACTACGTGTGTTTCGAGTCGTTGGCGGTGCTGTACTACCTCGACCTGAAATACCCCGACCCGCCCATCTTCGGCCGTACGCCGGAGGAGGCCGGGGTGATCATGCGCGTCATTTGCGAATACCAGGCCTACATCGAGCCGCACCTGATGAACATCGTCCGGGCGATCTTCGAGAAGGGGCCGCAGGTGCGCAACGACTACCTGCACAATCAGCAGATCACCAGCGACATGCACGCGGTCGCCGCCGAGGCGCGCACGATCGAGATGCGCCTGTCGAAGTCCGACTGGGTCGTCGGTGAGAGTTTCTCAGCCGTTGACATGGTCGTTTATCCGGGCATTGCGCTGCTGCGCCGCGCGCTCGAGCGGCCGGAAGCCCGCGAGCTGTCATCCCGCTTCATGCCTGTGGAAGCGAACTATCCCGCGCTCGGCCGCTGGCTCGAGCGCATCGAAAAACTACCCGGCTACGAGCGCACCTACCCGCCGCACTGGCGGCGTTGAGCGCGTCCGAGTGCCGCGCGCGACACCTTGGCGCTGAAGGTCCTCCGCGCCTAGGCGCCCCCGGCAAAAACCCGCTTTTTCCCCAGGCCGCACAGGACCCGACAGTCGCGGATCCGCATGACGCGAACGGTTTCCTCGCGGGCAAAAACCACGCTTTTTGCCCGCCGCGAAGCGAAGGCAGGGCGACAAATTCTGCGGAAAGCGCCGGCAGGCGACTTTCCGCCAATCAACAATTTGAGCCGTTCGCTGGCGGTGCGGTAATCCGATTGATACGCTCCCGCCTTTGGCGGCCGTCGGAGGGCGGCGCGCCCGGCATTTTTGCGTTCCGGAGCATCATGACAAATCACACTGTACACGTCGATTTCCCAGGTCGGATTCTGTTCATCGGTTTTGGCAGCATCGGTCAAGGTGTCTTGCCACTGATCCTGAGGCATATCGGCATCTCACCTGAACGGGTGACCATCGTGACCGCGGCGGAGCGGGGTAACGAGGAGGCCAAGCAGTACGGGGTGAAGTTCATCAAGGAACGGCTGACCCGCGAGAATTACCGGCGCGTGCTCAATCCGTTGCTGGGTCGCGGCGATTTCCTCATCAACGTCTCGGTCGAGGTGTCGAGTGTTGCCTTGGTCAAGCTCTGTTGGGAGAAAGGCGCGATGTATCTCGATACGTGCATCGAGCCCTGGCCCGGCGGCTACACCGATCCGACACTGCCGGCGGCGAAGCGCACCAACTATGCACTGCGCGAGGAAGCGCTTGCCTTGCGGCCCGGCAATGCTCGTGCGCCTACGGCGGTGTTGACGCACGGCGCCAATCCGGGCCTGGTCTCGCATTTCGTCAAGCAGGCGCTGCTCAACATCGCCGCAGACACGCAGGTGGACGCCGGCAATCCCACGACCCGCGGCGATTGGGGCGATCTTGCGCACCGCCTCGGGATCAAGGTGATCCATATTGCCGAGCGCGACTCGCAGACGACCGACAAGCCGAAGCAGATGGGTGAGTTCGTCAACACCTGGTCCATCGACGGATTCGTCGGCGAAGGCTCGCAGCCGACCGAGATGGGTTGGGGCACTCACGAGCGCAACTTTCCGCGCGACGGCAAGCGCCACGACTTCGGCTGCATGGCGGCGATCTACCTCATGCAGCCGGGCGCGGGAACGCGGGTCCGGACCTGGACACCACGCGCGGGCCACTTCATCGGCTTCTGCATAACGCACAGCGAGGCGATTTCTCTCGCTGACTACTACACCGTGCGCGACGGGGCGCAGGTGGTGCATCGCCCAACGGTGCACTACGCCTATCACCCGTGCGACTCCGCTGTCATGTCGATCCACGAGCTGGTGGGCCGCAACTACGTGCAGCAGGACAACCAGCGCATCCTGATGAACGACATCACGGGAGGCATCGACGAGCTGGGCGTACTGTTGGCGGGCCACAAGAAGAACGCCTACTGGTACGGCTCGCAGCTCTCGACCGAGGAAGCACGCAAGCTCGCGCCGTACAACAACGCGACGAGCCTGCAGGTGACCTCCGCTGTCATGTCAGGCGTGGTGTGGGCGATGGAGAATCCTAACTGCGGCATCGTCGAGCCGGACGAAATGGATTTCCGCCGTTGCCTCGATATCTGCATGCCCTACCTCGGGCCGGTGCCGGGCCAATACACCGACTGGACCCCGCTGCACGAGCGGGAACGCCTGTTTCCCGAGGACCTCGACAAGAACGACCCCTGGCAGTTCAAGAACGTCAGGGTCATTTGGTGATCGTTCGATTTGGCTGAAAGTCGCCTACGGCGCTTTCAGCGGGCGTACTCGATCGCGACAATCACGAACTTCCGGGTGCCTCCCGGGAGTTCGACCGCGACCTCGTCGTCGAGCGCTCTGCGCAAGAGCGCCCGGCCGAGGGGTGAGTCCATGCTGATGTAGTCCGGCGCGAGATCGAATTCGTCCGGACCCACGATCCGGTAGCGCATTTGCGCCCCATCCTCGGTCTCCAGCGACACCCAGGCGCCGAAGAACACCCGCTTGGGGTCCGAGGGCGGCTGGTCGACCGTCACCATGCCGTCCAGCCGTTTGCGCAGAAACCGCACCCGGCTGTCGATTTCCCGCAGCCGGCGCTTGCCGTAGATGTATTCCGCGTTCTCGGAACGGTCGCCTTGCGCCGCCGCCTCGGTCACCGCCTGGGTGACCTTGGGGCGCTCGACGCGCCAGAGTTGATCGAGCTCCTCGCGCAGACGGCGCGCGCCCTCGGCGGTGATGTATTTGGACCCCGGCGTCTGGGGCGGACGGAAACGTGTCATA
>Ga0070665_100005473_pt1 | contig 13090 bp, 11 predicted proteins | sample KBSS13metaG_FD_65862 | JGI IMG/M metagenome (GOLD analysis project Ga0070665, IMG submission 65862) | Switchgrass rhizosphere microbial communities from Kellogg Biological Station, Michigan, USA - KBS S1-3 metaG | ecosystem: Host-associated > Plants > Roots > Rhizosphere > Soil ... | reverse complement strand
GGGAGCTCCGAGTGAGCAATTCCATCGCCCACGGTTGGCGTGTGGTCGTGCGCATGACAGCCCTGCAGCTCGCCGCAACCCTGGTCGTCGCGGGCGTGATGGTTGTCCTTGTGGATGCGAGCGCTGGTGGTGCCGCCTTGTTCGGTGGCTCGCTGATGGTCGCGGCTTCGGCCGTATCGGGTACGCGGGCGCTGATTGGAAAGCCGGTGAGCGCCGGCCGCGCGCTGACGAAGCTCGTGAGTGGCGTGCTGCTTCGGTGGTTGATCGTGCTCGGCGGACTCGGGATCGCGTTGGTGAGCTGGAAGCTGCCGCCGCTGCCGTTGATGACGGGTCTCGGTGCCACTCTGTTGATGAATCTTGTGGGAATTGCTTTCGAGGATCGATGACGTGAGTACTGCAGCCGCCGAAGGCGGATTGACCGAGTATATCCAGCACCACCTCACCCACCTGACACCGCACGTCAGCAAGGGCGGCTTCTGGTCGTTCCATCTGGACTCGCTCTCGGTTTCGCTCGCGCTCGGCGTCATCTTCGTGCTCTGGTTCTGGTTCAAGGCGCGCAAGGCCACCGCAGGCGTGCCTTCCAAGGGCCAGGCGTTCGTCGAAATGATCGTCCTGTTCGTCGACGGTCAGGTCAACGACGTCTTCCACGGCAACCGTCGCTTTCTCGCACCGCTCGCGCTGACCGTGTTCATGTGGGTGTTCCTCATGAACGCGATGGACCTGCTGCCGCTCGACCTGCTGCCGTGGATCACTGCGAAGTTCGGCATCGAACATTTCCGCGCCGTGCCGACCGCCGACGTCAACATGACGTTCGCGATGTCGCTCACCGTGTTCCTGCTGATCATCTTCTACAGCTTCAAGGCGAAGGGCTTCGGCGGCTACATGCATGAACTCTTCACCGCGCCGTTCGGCAAGTGGTTCGCGCCCGCCAACTTCGCGTTGAACATTGTCGAACTCATCTCCAAGCCGGTCAGCCTCGCGATGCGACTGTTCGGCAACATGTATGCGGGCGAGCTCGTCTTCATGCTGATCGCCGGATTGCTCGCATCGGGCAGCTGGCTGTTCTTCGGCCTCGGTGTGGTCGGCTATGCAGCCTGGGGCATCTTCCACATCCTGATCATCACGCTGCAAGCCTTCATCTTCATGGTTCTAACCGTCGTCTACATCTCGATGGCGCACGACAGTCACTGATTTTCTCGTTCAATTTACTGCGATCTTTTAGGAGGCATCATGGAACAGTACATCGCCCTCATTCAGGCCTATTCCGCTCTCGGCATCGGCATCATCATCGGCCTCGGCGCCATCGGTGCCTGTATCGGTATCGGCATCATGGGTTCGAAGTTCCTCGAGTCGGCCGCACGTCAGCCAGAACTCGTGCCGATGCTGCAGGTCCGCATGTTCCTGCTCGCCGGCCTCATCGACGCGGCGTTCCTGATCGGCGTTGCGCTGGCGATGTACTTCGCGGTCGCCAACCCGCTGCTTTCCGCGCTCAAAGGCGGCTGATCGATCTGAGTCGGAACGCGGTCGTCCAACGGCCGCTTCCACGCGGACGCGAAAGCGTCCGTCACTCGCAATGAGCAGGTAGCGTAATCATGGAATTCAACGCCACATTAATCGGCGAGATCATCGCATTCGCGGTGTTGATCGCCTTCACGGTCAAGTTCATCTGGCCACCGCTGCTGAATGCGATCGAGGAGCGTCAAGCCAAGATCGCCGAAGGCCTGTCGCAGGCGGAGAAGGCGCGCAAGGAGCTCGCCGATGCCGACGCGCGCGTCGCCGACGAGATCAAGAAGGCGCGCGCGGATGCGGCGCAGATCATCGACAAGGCGCACCAGCAGGCCACGCAGATCGTCGACAAGGCGCGCCAGGACGCAATCGTCGAGGCGACCAAGCAGAAGGCGATCGCGGCTGCCGACATCGAGGCGCAGGCACACAAGGCGCGCGAGGAATTGCGCGGCAAGGTCGCCTCGCTCGCCGTCGCCGGCGCCGAGAAGATCCTCAAGCGCGAGATCGACGCGAACGCGCACAAGGTGCTGATCGACCAGCTCGTCACCGAGATCTGACGATGTCGAACGCACTCTCCCTCGCACGTCCGTACGCGCGCGCCGCCTTCGAGCTGGCGCGCTCGAACAACGCCCTCGGCGCCTGGGCCGGCAAGCTCGCATTCGCCGCTCAGGTCGCGGCCGATGCGCGCGTCGCCGCGCTGTTCGGCGATCCGCGCGTCGCGCAGGCCGACCTCGCCGCCCTCGTCACGCCGGAAGGCGAAACGGTCGATTCGCCGTTCGCCGGCTTCGTGCGCGTGCTCGCCGAGAACCGTCGCCTGCCGGTGCTGCCGGAAATCGGCGCGCTGTTCGAGGAGCTCAAGCAGGAAGCCGAGCGCGTGCTGAAGGTGAACGTGCGCTCGGCCACGCCGATCGACGCCGCCGAGGCCGCCAAGCTCAAGGATGCGCTGAAGAAGCGCTTCGGCCGCGACATCGAGATCGAGCAGTCGATCGACGCCAGCGTGCTCGGCGGCGCGGTCATCGACGCCGGCGACGTCGTCATCGACGGCTCGGTGCGCGGACGTCTCGTGCGCCTCCAGCAAGCACTCACCCACTAATCGACTCTCGTAGCGGGATATTCCCGCCACCACCGGAAACGACCATGGCTACCCAGATCAATCCGTCCGAAATCAGCGAACTCATCAAGAGCCGCATCGAGAAGTTCAAGCTGTCCGCGGAATCGCGCAACGAAGGCACGCTGACCGGCGTGTCCGACGGCATCGTGCGCATCCATGGCCTCAACGACGTGATGTCGGGCGAGATGGTCGAGCTGCCGGGCGACACGTTCGCGCTGGCACTGAACCTCGAGCGCGACTCGGTCGGCGCGGTCGTGCTCGGCACCTACGAGCACCTGCGCGAGGGCGACACCGCCAAGACCACCGGTCGCATCCTCGAAGTGCCGGTCGGCCGCGAACTGCTCGGCCGCGTCGTAGACGCGCTCGGCAACCCGATCGACGGCAAGGGCCCGCTCAACGCGAAGCAGACCTCGCCGATCGAGAAGGTCGCGCCGGGCGTGATCTGGCGCAAGTCGGTCGACCAGCCCGTGCAGACCGGCTACAAGTCGGTCGACTCGATGATCCCGATCGGCCGCGGCCAGCGCGAGCTGATCATCGGCGACCGCCAGACCGGCAAGACCGCTCTCGCCGTCGACGCGATCATCAACCAGAAGGGTTCGGGCATCAAATGCATCTACGTCGCGATCGGCCAGAAGCAGTCGTCGATCGCGAACGTCGTGCGCAAGCTCGAGGAACATGACGCGCTGTCGCACACGATCATCGTCGCCGCTTCGGCGTCCGAGTCGGCCGCGATGCAGTACATCGCGCCGTATTCCGGCTGCGCGATGGGCGAGTTCTTCCGCGACATCGGCGAAGACGCGCTCATCATCTACGACGACCTCACCAAGCAGGCGTGGGCGTACCGCCAGATCTCGCTGCTGCTGAAGCGCCCGCCGGGCCGCGAGGCGTATCCGGGCGACGTGTTCTACCTGCACAGCCGCCTGCTCGAACGCGCCTCGCGCGTGTCCGAGGAATACGTCGAGAAGTTCACCAATGGCGCGGTCAAGGGCAAGACCGGCTCGCTCACCGCGCTGCCGATCATCGAGACGCAGGCCGGCGACGTGTCCGCGTTCGTGCCGACCAACGTGATCTCGATCACCGACGGCCAGATCTTCCTCGAGACCGACCTGTTCAATGCCGGCATCCGCCCGGCCGTGAACGCCGGCATCTCGGTGTCGCGCGTCGGTGGCGCGGCGCAGACCAAGATCGTGAAGAAACTGTCGGGCGGCGTGAAGCTCTCGCTCGCGCAGTTCCGCGAACTCGCCGCGTTCGCGCAGTTCGCCTCCGATCTCGACGCGGCGACGCGTGCGCAGCTCGAGCGCGGCCAGCGCGTGACCGAGCTGATGAAGCAGAAGCAGTACGCGCCGCTGTCGATCGCCGAACTGGCGCTGTCGGTGTACGCGGCCGAGAAGGGTTACCTCGACGACCTGCCGCTGAACAAGGTGCTGCCGTTCGAAGCGGCGCTGCACGCGCACTTCCACGGCAACTACGGCGACCTCATGAAGAAGATCGTCGACACCGGCGACTGGAACAACGACATCGAAGGCGCGTTCAAGAAGGGCCTCGAAGAGTTCAAGAAGACGGGAAGCTGGTAAGGCAGAGACGAGGGCTGAGAGCTGAGGGCTGAGAGAGCCCGCTCTTCCCAGCCCTCAGCTCTCGGCCCTCAGCCCTAGACTGGAAAAAACATGGCAGGCGCAAGAGAAATCCGCACCAAGATCAAGAGCGTCGCGAACACGCGCAAGGTGACGCGCGCGCTCGAGATGGTCTCGGCCTCGAAGATCCGCAAGGCGCAGGAACTGATGAAGGCCTCGCGCCCGTACGCGCGCCTGATGCGCCAGGTCATCGGCCACATCGCGCACGCGAACGTCGAGTTCCAGCATCCGTTCCTGGTCGCGCGCGAAAGCGTCAAGCGCGTCGGCTACGTGATCGTCTCGACCGATCGCGGCCTGTGCGGCGGCCTCAACTCGAACCTGTTCCGCAAGCTGCTCGGCGAGATCCGCACCTGGCAGGACAAGGGCGTCGAAGTGGACCTCGTCTGCGTCGGCCAGAAGGCCGTGCAGTTCTTCCGCCGCCTCAAGGTCAACATGGTCGGTTCGGTCACGAACCTCGGCGAGAAGCCGCAGATCGCCCAGCTGATCGGCGTGATCAAGGTCATGCTCGACGCCTATACCGAAGGCCGCATCGATCGCCTCAACCTCGCCTACAACGACTTCGTCAACACGATGACGCAGAAGGCGACGATCGACGCGCTGCTGCCGCTGCCGCCGTCGCAGGAACTGGCCACCACGCACGCGTGGGACTACCTGTACGAGCCGGATGCGGAAACGGTGCTGGAACACGTCCTGACGCGCTACATCGAATCGCTGGTGTACCAGTCGGTGCTCGAGAACCTCGCGTCGGAGCATGCCGCGCGCATGGTCGCGATGAAGAGCGCCTCGGACAACGCAACCAAGGCGATCGGCTCGCTGACGCTGGTCTACAACAAGGCGCGCCAGGCAGCGATCACGCAGGAAATCTCCGAGATCGTTTCGGGCGCCGCGGCGGTATGAGTGCGATCGGGCGCATGGGTGCGCTCGTCGTCGATCGCGAGAGTCGAATGGCGGCCATCCAATGGCTGCACTTTTAAATAACAGCATGGTTTCGGCCACGCTACGGCAAGTTTGAAGAGTCATCCGGAGTCAGATCATGAGCCAGGGCAAAGTCGTACAAATCATCGGCGCCGTCGTCGACGTCGAATTCCCGCGCGAGTCCGTGCCGAAGGTGTACGACGCGTTGAAGATCGACGGCATGGCGATCACGCTCGAGGTGCAGCAGCAGCTCGGTGACGGCGTCGTGCGCACGATCGCACTCGGCTCGACCGACGGCCTCAAGCGTGGCCTCGTCGCGACCAACACCGGCGAAGGCATCAAGGTGCCGGTCGGCAAGGCGACGCTCGGCCGCATCATGGACGTGCTCGGCAACCCGATCGACGAAGCCGGCCCGATCGGCGAGAAGGAGCAGTGGGTCATCCATCGCAAGGCGCCGTCCTACGACGACCAGGCGGCGGCGAGCGACCTGCTCGAGACCGGCATCAAGGTCATCGACCTCGTGTGTCCGTTCGCCAAGGGCGGCAAGGTCGGCCTGTTCGGCGGCGCCGGCGTCGGCAAGACGGTCAACATGCTCGAACTGATCAACAACATCGCGACCCAGCACGCGGGCCTGTCGGTGTTCGCCGGCGTCGGCGAGCGCACGCGCGAAGGCAACGACTTCTACCACGAGATGATCGATGCGGGCGTCGTCAAGCTCGACGACAAGACCCAGTCGAAGGTCGCAATGGTGTACGGCCAGATGAACGAGCCGCCGGGCAACCGCCTGCGCGTCGCACTGACCGGCCTCACGATGGCCGAGTACTTCCGCGACGACATCGATCCGGCCACCGGCAAGGGTCGCGACATCCTGTTCTTCGTCGACAATATCTACCGCTACACGCTGGCCGGTACCGAAGTGTCGGCGCTGCTCGGCCGCATGCCGTCGGCGGTGGGCTACCAGCCCACGCTGGCCGACGAAATGGGCCGCCTGCAGGAACGCATCACGTCCACCAAGACGGGGTCGATCACCTCGATCCAGGCCGTGTACGTGCCCGCGGACGATCTGACCGATCCGTCGCCGGCGACCACGTTCGCGCATCTGGATGCGACCGTCGTGCTCTCGCGCAACATCGCCTCGCTCGGCATCTATCCGGCGGTCGATCCGCTCGATTCGACGAGTCGCCAGCTCGACCCGCTGGTGATCGGCAACGAGCACTACGAAACCGCGCGTCGCGTGCAGGGCACCCTGCAGCGCTACAAGGAACTGAAGGACATCATCGCGATCCTCGGCATGGACGAGCTCAGCGAGGAAGACCGCCAGACCGTGTACCGCGCGCGCAAGATCGAGAAGTTCTTCTCGCAGCCGTTCACGGTCGCGCAGGTGTTCACCGGCGCTCCGGGCAAGTACGTCTCGCTGAAGGAAACGATCCGTGGCTTCAAGATGATCTGCGACGGCGAGTGCGACCACCTGCCGGAACAGGCGTTCTACATGGTCGGCGGCATCGACGAGGCCTTCGAGAAGGCCAAGGCGATGGAGAAGAAGGCGGCCTGAGTCGAATCGCAGGGTTGAGGAACACACCCCGGCCCTCGGCACAGGGCGGGCCTCGGCCCGCCGATGGCGGCCTCGCCCGCTCAAGCAAGACGGTGGGCGAAGGCCCACCCCATTCGGAAACGAACCATGGCAAGCACAATCCGTTGCGACATCGTGAGCGCCGAGGAAGAGATCTTCCACGGCAACGCGCAGATGGTCATCGCGACCGGCGAGATGGGCGAGCTCGGCATCGCGCCGCGCCACGCGCCGCTGATCACGCGCCTCAAGCCCGGCCAGGTGCGCGTGCAGCTGGAGAACGGCGACGAGCAGTTCTTCTACGTCTCGGGCGGCATCCTCGAAGTGCAACCGAACGTCGTCACCGTGCTCGCCGACACCGCGATCCGCGCCAAGGACCTCGACGAGGCCGCTGCGCGCAATGCGAAGAGCGAGGCCGAGCGCGCGCTCGCGAACCGTTCCGATGCACTCGAGGTCGCGCAGGCGCAGGCGCAGCTTGCACAGGCGCTGGCGCAGCTGCAGGCGCTCGAGCGCCTGCGTCGCTCGCTCAAGCACTGAGCTTGTGCGATCCGTCCTGGCTCGCAAGGGTCAGGGTCGTCGAAGTGCGTCGAGAACTTCGTTCTGCGCAACTCCAGAAGCGGCCATCCATGGCCGCACTCTTCAAGCACTGACCGCCGGCGTCTGCCGGCGTTCCTGTTTTCAGCGATAGACCCAGTGGCGCGAGGCGAGGAAGCTGCCGATCGCGAGCGTCGCGTCAACCAGCGGCTTGCCGATCCATGCGCCGCGCAAGCCGAACGCCGCATCGATCGCGGTCACGCCGAGCGTGCTCAGCGCAGTGTTCGCGCACCACAGCAGCGCGTAGCGGCGCAGCTGCGGCCAACCCGGCCGTCGGCCGTCGGTCGCGAACGTGATGCGGCCGTTGAGCCAGAAACCGAACAGCGCACCGCAGACGCGACCGGCGACATTCGCCGGCGCGACCGGAACGCCGGCGCGGCTGAGCAGGAACATCACGCTCCAGTCGGTCAGCCACTGCACGACGCCGACCACGACGAACCAACGGCCCTGGCGCAGCAGGCTCAAGGTGCTGCTCCCGTCGGCGCCACCGCGACCGACCACAGCTCCGCATCACCGGCAATGGCGACGCGTTCGGCGCGCAACGCCGCGAGCGCACGGCGCTGCGCCGCGTCGAGGCGCTCGGGTCGCAGCACGATCCAGCGCGCGCCGACGTCGACGATCAGCGCCTGCCAGCGCGCGCCACCCGGGTCGGCGTCCGCGGCGATCGCCGCCGCGCTCAGGCGCGGCGCGTAGTGCGCAAGCGTGCGCCCGCGCCCGGCCAGCTCCGCCAGGTACGGCGAGCGCACGTCCAGCGCGAGCACGATCGACGCGCCGTCGTCGCGCTCGCGCAGCGCAGCGGCGATCGCGCGCTCGGGTGCGTAGCGCTCGTACAGCGCGAACGGATCGCCGCCATCGCGCACGAGGCGACGCACGCCACCGGTGCGGACGAGCCAGTTCGCGTTCGCCTGGAACGCGATGTTCAAGGCGCACAGCGTGCACAGCAGCATGCTGCCCGCGCGCGTACCGAGCGTCGACAGGATCGCGACGACGAGCGGCGGCAACATCAGCACGAGGCCGGGGAACGCATAGCGCGCGTACTGCATTGGCAGCAGCGGCAACAGGGTTGCGAGCGTCGCGACGATCGCGAGACCCCGCGTGTCGCGCCGGAACAGTGCGACCGCCCACGCAGCACCCGCCGCGACGAACACGAAGCCGAAGCCGCCGTCGACGACTTCGCCGTAGCGGTCGGTATCGAACGTGAGTTGCCACGGCAGCGCGAGCCCGAAACCGGCATGCCAGCGCGGATCGGACAGCTGCTCCGGTGCCAGCACCGGTGAACGGAACACGTTGTTGAACAGCGGCAGCAACGGATTGCCGCCGAGTCGCCACGCAAGCAGGTAGCTCGAACCGGCAAGCAGGAGGAACAGCACGAATGCGCCCGGCAGGCGCGCCCACGGCAGGCGTCCGCGTTCACGCAGGATCGCCCAGCCGAGCAGGACGAGCGCGCTGACCGCGCTGCCGAACTTGAGCCCGACCAGTCCGGCGACGAGCACGGCACCTGCGAACAGGCGCCCGCGCGAATCGTCGAGGATCAGCAGCGCGAGCGCGACCATCAGTGCGCAGGTCGGCAGTTCGGTCTGCATGCCGCCGAGCAGCCACAGCAGCATCGGCTCGCTCGCGAACAGGGCGACGACCAGCCACGCGCCGCGTGCGTCGCTGCGCACACGGTGCGCGAGCGACCACAGGCCGGCGGCCGTCGCGCACAGCCACAACGCATCGAGCGCTCCGCGCGCCTCGCGCCCCGCGACAACCTGGGCGATCCCCTGCAGCACGTCACCGAGCCACGGCGCGAGCGCCCATATCTGCTGCGCGGGATCGGGTGCATAGACGCCCCAGCGCTGCAACTGGCTCGGCAATGCCAGGTGGTAGGCGAGATCGTCGGACTGCATCGTCGGCAGCCACGCGCCGATCGAGACGAGTCCGAGCACGAGCAGCGCGAACGCCGCCGCGCGCGGATCGGCGTCGACGGCGCGCGTCCAGCCCTGACGCAGCGACTGCCAGGCGGCCGCCAGCGCGACCCGCTGCACCAGGCAGATCGCGAGCAGCAGTGGCGCGTAAAGCCAGGCGTGATGGATCGGCCAGCGCAGCGTCCAGCCGGCGACACCGCCGATCACGACCAGCCCGACGCTCAACGCAAGGGCGGTTGGCAGATGGCGACCTCGCGGCATGAGCAGGTCGCCGATCGCGATCGCTGCGAGCGCGAGCAAGCCAACCGACAGGACCGGCATGACGCCCGCAAAGAACGCGAGCGCGAGCAGCCAGGTCGCGGCGAGCGCGGTCGCCATGCGCACGCGGCATGCGCGCGCGAGGCCGAGCGCGACCAGCACGGAGGCGCACGCGAGCACGATGCAATCGGCGAGCCTTGCCCACGGCAGCACGCCCGCGCTGCGCGCGACGAACAGCCCGGCGGCGCAGGCAAAGGCGCCGCTCGCGACGAGGGTCGCAGCGGCTGAGGCACGTATCGTCGACGACATCCAGCATCCGTTCTCGGGCAGGCGCGCGATGCTAGCAGGATGCCGGGCACGCCTCCGAACGGCACAGGCCGTACATGCCGAGCCGTGGCGGCCGATGCGAACCGCGACCGGTATCGCATCCGCGCGTCGGTGGCGCAGTATGCTCGGGGCAGCCGCATTGCCGACCGACCGATGTCCCACGCGCCCTTCCGCCTGCTGTTCGCCACCTGCCTGTACAGCGCTTCCGTACAGGCACAGAACAGCGCGAACTTCACCGCGCTCGACGCCTACGGCACGTTCAACGCCGGCGGCGTGGTCGCGACGGTCAGCGGCGATGCGAACCGCAATGCGAGCGCGCAGCTCGAATGGCGCGCCAGCGGTGCGGGTGCGTGGCGCGCCGCGCATCCGCTGGTGCGCGTCGATGCGACGCACCTGCTCGGCAGCCTGTTCTGGCTCGACCCCGGCCAGCCCTACGACGTGCGCGTCACGCTCAGCGATCCGGATGGCGCCGGCGCGACGCCGCAGCGGACCGCCGCGCTCGCCACGCGCGCGGAAGCCGCGCCGTTCGTGCCGACGCGCACGCTGTACGTCGCGCCCAACGGCCTCGACAGCCACGATGGCAGCAGTCCAGCGCAGGCCTTGAAGACGATCCAGCGCGGCGCCAACCTCGCGCAACCGGGCGATCTCGTCTCGATCGCCGCGGGCGTCTATCGCGAGAGTGTCAACGCAGCGCGCTCCGGCACTCCGGTCCAGCCGATCGTGTTCCGCGGTGCATTCGGCGCGATCCTCGACGGCGCCGACGCAGCGATCGCCGCCGGCGTGGGCTGGAACAATGCCGGCAATGGCGTGTGGTCGCACGCGACCGGCTTCGCCACCGCGCTCGTGGTCAGCGACCAGGGACGCCTGTTTCCGTACGCGAGCCTGGTCGACCTGCGCGCACTCGCCTCCGGGGCGCCCGGCGGTTTCTTCTTCGACGGCACCACGCTGTCGGTGAAGTTCAGCGACGGCTCGACGGCCGTGCAACGCCATCTCGACGTGGCCCGCCTGCCCGCCGGCTTCGTCGTCGACGGCCTGCACCACATCCGCATCGAGAACCTCGAGATCCGCCACTACGGCAGCGACCAGTACGGCAAGGGCATCTACCTGCGCCATGCGAGCGACACGACGGTCGGCGGCAATGCGATCCACGAGAATGCGGCGACCGGCGTGTGGGTCAAGGGCGGCGACCGCAACCTGATCGAACACAACACGATCGGCGACAGCTCGATCTTCGGCTGGCCGTGGGAAGCGACGCATGAAAGCAGCGCGCAGAACAATTCGGTGTACTTCACCGACGACGTCGGGCGCGGCAACGTGGTGCGCTACAACACCGTGCACGACACCTACGACGGCCTGCATCCGTGCGGCGACAGCGCCCCGGCGAGCGGCTTCAGCAACGAGACCGACGTCTACGGCAACACCCTGTCGCGCCACAACGACGACGCGATCGAGGCCGAGGGCTATTGCGCGAACGTGCGCATCTGGGGAAACCGCACGAGCGACAGCCTGATGGGATTCGCCGTCGCGCCGGCCGGCACCGGACCGGTGTGGATCGTGCGCAATACCGCGTGGAACCTCGGCAATACCCGCTCGGCGCTCGTCGACGGCAACGTGTCGAGCGCGATCAAGATCAACAGCGGCTATTCCACCCCGGTCGGACCGTTGCTGGTCTACCACAACAGTTTCGTGACGACGGTGCCCGCGACCGACGCGGTGGTGCTGTTCGACCCCGGCGTCACCACCACGCTGAGGAGCCGCAACAACCTCTACTCGGCACCCGGCCATGCCCTGCGCAAGATCAACACGATCGCGCTCGACCTCGACTACGACGACCTCGATGCGGCGACGCCGCCGCTGGTGCGCTGGTATTCGACCGACTATGCGACGCTCGCCGCACTGCAGGGCGGCACCGGACAGGAATCGCATGGCTTCGCGGCGCCGGCGCAGCTGGCGGAGCCGGCGCACGCGAACTTCATGCCGCGCCCCGGCAGCCCCCTGGTCGATCGCGGCGTCGCCCTGCCCGGCATCAACGACAGCCCGGTCGGAGCTGCGCCGGACGTCGGCGCGGTCGAATATGCCGACCGCATCTTCGCCGACGGGTTCGACTAGCGGAGTGCAACGTTCATTTTGGGAGATGGAGCGCGCAGTGGGCGCCTCGCCGCCGACCGGCGGATGACGAACGTCGCCAGCCGGCGTAAAGGCGCGCGACGGCGATGCCGCGCTCCCTCTAGAATGTGACCAACGTCTCAAGACCGCTCGCAGGGTCGGGGGCGGGTGGCGCGGCCCGGCCGCGACCTTGGCGGCCGGTTGCGCCCCGCGCGGGTGCAGGCGGCGTCCTGTTGAGAGGATGTTCCGTGACGAGCACACCCCTGCATGTGATCGTCCTCGCCGCCGGCGAGGGCAAGCGGATGAAGTCGGCGAAACCGAAGGTACTGATGCCGCTCGCCGGGCGGCCGATGCTCGCCCATGTGCTCGACTCCGCGCGCGCGCTGCAGCCGGCGCGCATCCACCTCGTCTTCGGCCATCTCGGCGAACAGGTGAAGGCGGCGGTGACCGACCTCGGCGACCTGTCCTGGGTGCACCAGGCCGAGCAGCGCGGCACCGGCCATGCGGTCAAGCTCGCGATGCCCGACATCCCGGAAGACTCACGCGTGCTCGTGCTGTACGGCGACGTGCCGCTGATCCGCACCGATACCCTGCGCAAGCTGCTCGCGGTCGAGACGCCGCTCGCCGCACTGGTGACCCAGCTCGACAACCCGTACGGCTATGGGCGCGTCGTGCGCGACGGCATCGGGCGCATCCGCGCAATCGTCGAGGAGAAGGACGCGACGATCGAGCAGCGTGCGATCACCTGGGTCAACAGCGGCATCCTCGCCGCCGACACGCGCCGCCTGCGCGTGTGGATCAACAACCTGACCGACGCCAATGCGCAGCGCGAGTACTACCTGACCGACGTGTTCGAGCAGGCCAACGAAGAGGGCGAGCCGGCCGAAGCAGTACCCTGCGTGAATCCACAGGAAGTGTTTGGTGCCAACGACCCGTGGCAGCTGGCCGGGCTCGAGCGCATGCACCAGCGGCTGCGCGCAACCCAGCTCGCCGCCGCCGGGGTGCGGTTCGCCGACCCGGTGCGTTTCGACGTGCGCGGCGACGTGCGCGTTGGGCACGACGTCGAGATCGACGTCGACGTGATCCTCGAAGGCCTGGTCGAACTCGGCGACGAGGTGCGCATCGGCCCGTTCTGCCGCGTGCGCAACTCGACGCTCGCCGCCGGCAC
>Ga0070665_100005470_pt1 | contig 13095 bp, 10 predicted proteins | sample KBSS13metaG_FD_65862 | JGI IMG/M metagenome (GOLD analysis project Ga0070665, IMG submission 65862) | Switchgrass rhizosphere microbial communities from Kellogg Biological Station, Michigan, USA - KBS S1-3 metaG | ecosystem: Host-associated > Plants > Roots > Rhizosphere > Soil ... | reverse complement strand
TCGGCCCGAGGAGCCACGCGCCGGCGATCCAGGTGATGAGCGCGGCCCAGCGGAACCAGAAGAGGGCGCGCGGGGCGACATATTTCGTGATGCCCGCGCCCCCGGGCCCGCCCTTGTCGCCCGCCGCCTCAGCGAGCGCCGGCACCTGCACGGCGTTGAAGTAATAGAGCAGGCCGATCCAGAACACGCCCGACACGATGTGCAGCCAGCGCGCAAAGGACTGCGCGTGGAACGTCACGCCGCCGCCCAGGGAGGCGGCGAGCACGAGCGCGACCACGACGGCGAGAACGATTCCGAGAATCAGCGAATGCTTGTGGTTGTTCAGCGGGTTCATGTTGACGCCTCATTCCCCGAAGTTGTTGTTTTCACTGGCTTGGACGGTGCCTTCGCGGGTTTGAAGAATAGGCCTGCACCCCCCATAATTCAACGCCGCCGCGAGCGGGCGTCGAACCATCCCATGAGTCACAGTGCGAGCGATCGCTCCTTCCCTCCCAGCTCCCCGTGCATCAATGTCTGCGTCCTCGGCTCCACGGGGTACTGCCTCGGTTGCCTGCGCACCGGCGATGAGATTGCCCGGTGGCGCGAGATGAGTGCGGGCGAGCAATGGCAGCTGATAGACACGCTGGATCAGCGCCGGGCGCGCCTGCCGCCACAAGACGGGGGTTCGGAATGACGGCAGCGAGCAGCGGACAGGTCGGTGCAAGAGGCGCCGCCGCGGCGCGGATCGCCGCGATAATGGCGGCCGCGATGCTGTCCGGCTGCGCGGTCGCCATGCTCGGCGGGGCGGCGCGCTCGGGCAGCGGCAGTGCTTCGGCGCCTGCCGGCGCGAGCAGCGGCTCGGCGAGCACCGCGGGCAAGCCCGCGCCGCAGCCGGGCGACAGCTCGATTTCCGCCGCCGTGAGGTCGCGCCTCACCGCGAACTCGACGCTGAAGGCTTTGAAAATCGGGGTGGATACCCACGATGGGATAGTGACCCTGACGGGTCAGGTGAATAATTTGGCCGCCAAGAGTGCGGCCCAGGCGGAAGCCCGCGCCGTGAGCGGCGTGAAGGGCGTGAATAACCAGCTCACCGTGCGCTAAAGACGCGCCGGTCGTTTCGAGAGGTCAGTCAGATGGAAGTCGTCGAAAAAATCAAAGCCGAGCTGTCCTCGGCCCCGGTCGTGCTGTTCATGAAGGGCACGCCGGACTTTCCCCAGTGCGGCTTTTCCGCGCAGACCGTGCAGGCCCTGCGCCTGCTGGGGGCCAATTTCAAGCACGTGAATATTTTCGAAGAGCCGGAGCTGCGCGAGGCGCTGAAGAAGTATTCGAACTGGCCGACCTATCCGCAGCTGTACGTGAACGGCGAGCTCGTCGGCGGCTGCGACATCACGCTCGAGATGTATCACAACGGTGAGCTGAAGACGCTGCTGCAGGAAGCGGGCGCGACCAGCTAACGCGGTCGTGCAGGCGGGTCGGTGATGCCCGCTGGCGGCACCGTGTTTGTCAGGATCGCTTTCCTCTTCAGGAACCGCATGATCGAGTCGGGCCCCGTGCGCGAGCCGCCGAGGCCGGACTCCTTGAATGAATGTGTGCCGATCTTCCTCAGCTTCGCGAACGTGAGGAACGTGTCCTGAACGCTGATGCCGCCGGCATCGATCTGCTCCGCGATGCGCTCGGCCTCGGCCGCATCGCCTGAGATCACCGCCGCGGAAAGCCCGAACGTCGTGTCGTTGGCGAGGCGGATCGCATCCTCCTCCGTCCGGTACTTCATCACCGGAATCACGGGCCCGAACGTCTCCTCCTGCATGATCTTCATATCGTGCGTGACATCCGTGAGCACCGTCGGCCGCATGTAAAGCCCGCCGCCGAGAGTCTCGCTCTTGCCACCGACGCGGATCTTCGCGCCCTTCGCGAGCGCATCGTCGAGGTGCACATCGACGATCGCGGCCTGGCGGCCGGAGATGAACGGACCGATGTGCCCGACAGTGCGATCGGGATAGTTCAGCTTCACTTTCGCGCATTCCTGCGCGAGCTGCTCGACGAACGCGTCGTGCACTTTCTCCTCCACGTACACGCGCTCGATCGAATAACAGACCTGCCCGGTGTTGTAGATCGCCCCGCGCACCACAGCCTTCGCCGCATGAGCGAGATTGGCCGACGCAGTGACGATTGCCGGATCCTTGCCACCGAGCTCGAGAAAAGCCGGAATGAACCGGCGCGCGCACGCCTCGCCGACCTTGCGCCCATTCGCGACGCTGCCCGTGAAACAGACGACATCGACGTTGTCGATGATCTGCTGACCCGTCTGCCCATCGCCCACGACATAGGTGAGCACTTCAGCCAGCTCCGGCACGGCGCGGATCGTATCCATGATCGGCCCGACGAAGCGCGGCGTGATCTCGCTTGGCTTGATGATGGCCGCGCATCCCGCGAGCAGGGCGGGGACGGCGTCCATCAGAGACATCATCAGCGGCGCGTTCCACGGGCTGATGACGCCGAGCAAGGGAATTGGGGTGAGCTGCGAGCGGACCTGCACCGTCGGCATTACTGGCGACGCGCCCGTGATCTGCGCGCGCTCCAGAATGCCTTTCACATCCTCGCACCATCCGCGAATGCTGAGCGCCACGATGAACGGGCTTGCGCGCGAGGTATCCGAGAAGCCGGTGTCGGTGCCATCCGCCTCAGCAATTCGCGCGCTGTTCTTCTGGATCTCCACCGCCCACGCGCTCATCGCCTGGATGCGCTCATCGAGCGAGCGGCGCGACCAGCGACGCTGGCCCTCGCGCAGCGTGCGGCAAATCGCCGCGATCTCTTCACCCGTCGGCGGCGTGATGTGGAAGTCGATCTCGCCCGTGCGCGGATTGCGCACCGGCAGCGTTCGCGTCGAAGGATTCTGTTCCATACAGCTCTCAACCGCCGATGCGCAGCACCGGCTTGATGGTGTCGCCGCGCTGCATGTCCTGGAACGCGGTGGCGATGTCTTTGAACTCGTAGAAGCGGATCAGCCGGTCGAACGGGAAGCGTCCCTGCCGGAAGTAGTCGATCAGCATCGGGATGAACGTCTGAGGTGCAGCGTCCCCGCCCACGATGCCCTGCAGCTTCCGACCGCCGGCGAGCAGATGAAACATCGGCGGCTTCCAGTCGCCGCGCGGCGAGGTCACGAACGCACCGGTGCCACGCACCGAAAGGCATTCGAGCTGCTGGGTGTAGATGTCCGGGATCGACGTGGTGTTGAGCGTGAAATCGACGCCGCCGGGCACGAGCTCGCGAACGGCCTTTACGACATCGCCGTCTTTGGAGTTCAGCGTATCGGTCGCGCCGAGCTCTTTGGCGAGCGCGAGGCGCGCCGGTAGCACATCGATGGCGATGATGCGCGTTGCGCCCACGAGCCGTGCGGCCATGATGGCCGACAGCCCCACGCCACCTGTGCCGAAGATCGCAATCGAGTTACCTGCGCCGACTTTCAGCGCATTGATCACCGCGCCCGAGCCGGTGATCACGCCGCATCCGAGCGGGCCGAGGATTTCCAGCGGCACGTCCTTTGGCACTTTCACCGCCGTCCGCTCACCCGCTACCGCGAACTGCGAGAACGAGGACTGCCCGAAGAACTGCGCATGAATGAGCTTGCCGTCCTGACTGATCCCGCTCGTGCGATCCATGCGCAAGCCGCCGAAGTTTCGCGGGAGCATTTCGGCGCAGTAAATGGGAGCGTTCTGACGGCAGTTGGGGCAGACGCCGCACGAAGCGCCGCTCAGGACGACATGATCGCCCACGGCGAGCGAGGTCACGCCCGCGCCGAGCCGCTCCACGATGCCGGCGCCTTCGTGGCCGAGCACGATGGGGCGGGGCGTCCCCGGCCCGAGGCCCCCGTGCACGCGAACATCCGTGTGGCACACGCCCGTCGCAACCATGCGGACGAGCACTTCGCCCGCGCGCGGCTCTTCGAGGTCGACTGTTTCGAGGACGGGGGCGGCGTTGCCCTCGCGGGATACTGCGGCTGTCGTTTTCACAAAGAGGCCCTCAATCGCCGGGCGGCTGGGAGCGCGCCGTCGCGCTCGCTGAGGCCGACGGTTACTTCTTGTCGAACTCCGGCGGCTTCGGCGGCGCGGCCGGCGGCGTCGGGCGCGCCTTCATCGTGATCTCACCCTTCCACGGCACCTGGTCACGGCTCGTCCAGCCGTTCACCTGCAGATGCTTGAAGAGCCACACGCCGTTGCGCTTCACCAGCAGATCGTTGCGCGTGCCGATGCCGAACACGAAGTTCGTGTTGTAGTCCACGTTGTACTGAAGGATCTGATAGAAGCTCTTCACGCGCGCGCCCGGCTCACCCTCCGGCGTCTCCTCGGGCGTCATCAGGAAGTGGTTGAAGAGATGCTGGCGCCCGAACCACCAGCTCTGCCGCTCGTACCACAGCGCTTCGAGATTCTTCAGGATCGCCGCGTGGCCCTGCACGCGCCCCTGCCAGAGATGATCGAAGTACGCATCCTCGGCGAAGCAGGCCACGGCCCCCGGACCATCCGCGAGATCGATGGCCCAGGAATACTTGGCGAACAGCTCCAGAATATCGAGCCGGTCATCCGCAGAAAGTTTGTTCATACGACGTAGTGCCCTGTAGTCAGCGCTGAATCCGGAACCCACATGCCGTGGAAGGTGGAGCGCACGCGCACCGGCACGCGCAGCACGGCGAGCGGACCGTCTTCGATGCGCTTCGCATCGAGAATGACGAGATCGCTGCGATTCTCGGCGAGCCGATTGACGAGCGTGAGCAGATAGCCGTCGCCCTCGGGCGCGCCGGGCTTCACGACGAAATTCGGTTCCTGCACGCCGCAGTCCTGCCCCGGCACCCACGTCGTCAGCTCGCCGTTCGAATGATCGATGCGCCCGATCGCGCCAAGCCCCATGGAACCGGCGAGCGCGGTCGGCGGGCGGCAGATGGTGTAGCCGTAGCGATAAGGCTTGCCGGTGTAGCGATCGTCGAGCTTCGGCATCTCGCACGGCGCCTGCTGCAGTACCCGCGATTCGAACGTCTCGCTCTGGCCTTCGAGATCGAACGACAGTCGCGTGAGGATCGGCGGCGAGCCCTTGAACGGCGAGCCGTCATAGCTCGGGAAGAAGTCGAAGCAGTTGCCCTGGTAGAGGCACACGTCGAGGTGCAGCTTCGAGCCCTCGTTGTGCGCATTCATCATGTGGCCCGCGCTGACGGCCGGACCGTGGAACCAGCGCACGTCGGTGGAGCGGCCCCGCCGCGGGAAGATCGCGTAGTAGCTCTGCTTGTCCTGATGCCATTGATAGTACGGTCCGCCGCGCTTGATCGTGGCGAGGTCCGTGATGAGCGGGAAGAACGGCACGATGATGTGCGTATCCGTCACCGCGAAGTCGTGGACCATGCCGGGATAGGGCATGTCGAACCACATCTGGTGACTGATCTTGCCGCTCGGGTCGACGATGACGAAGCAGAAGTCGCGGGTCGCGTCGCCCTTCGCCTGATACGAGAAACCGAGCAACTCGTTGGTGTGGAAGTCCACTTTGGGGTGGGCCGTGAAGCTCACCGCGTCGAAGTGACCGCCAAAGTCCCACGGCTTGCGCGTCTCCAGCGTCACCGGGTCGACTTCCATCGGCAGCGAGTCTTCCTTGAGCACCAGCAGCTTCTTGCCGTGCCAGACCACGCTCGTGTTCGCCGTGCCCTGATTCTTGCCCGCGACGCTGGGGTCGTTGGTGTAACGGTTGCGATAGCGACCGAACAGCGAGCGCCGCGCCTGCTCCTGCAGAAGGAAGCGTTCCGTGCGCACCCAGCGGCTGCGGTAATCGACGTAGCCGTCTTCGAAGCGGAACATGTGCACCATGCCCTCGCCATCGATGAACACGTCGTCCTTCGTCATCGGGGGATACTGGCGATCGGGACCGCAGCGGTACCACGAGCCGTGAAGATCGCGCGGCACGGAGCCGGCGATCACTTCGAGGCCGCGCGCGTCGGACTCGAGCCGCACGGGCTGGCCCCAGCCCTTGTAGAGCGGAATGTCAGGAAACACGACGTCCATCGAACGACCCCCTCGAATGGTTTTGCTTGCGCATGCTGGGCGACAATGGACCGCCCGGCAACGATGCCGGGACGGCTTACCCGCAGCGTGGCAAGCTGCACGACTCGTCAGCGAGAGAAGATCATGAGTAACGAACGGGAAACAAGAGAAAAGCTTCGCGCCATCGGCACGGTCATCACGCCGGAGAGCATTACGGCCAGCGCCGCGCTGACTGCGCCACTACACGCCCGTATTGACAACTCGGACGTGAAGGTCTCTCGCGACCTGCGTTACGGTCCCGACGAGCGCAACCGGCTCGACGTGTTCGAGCCCGCCCGAGGCGACGCGGCCAAGCGCCCGGTGCTCGTGTTCGTGCACGGGGGTGGCTTCATCATGGGCGACAAGTCGACGCCCAACAGCCCGTTCTACGACAACATCGGGCAGTGGGCCGTCCACAACGGCATGATCGGCGTGAACCTCACGTACCGGCTCGCGCCTCAGCACCAGTGGCCTTCCGGCAGCGATGACGTGGCCCTCGCCGTGAAATGGGTGCGGGAAAATATCGCGGCCCACGGTGGCGACTTGAACCGGGTTTATGTCATGGGCCAGTCCGCGGGGGCCGTGCACGTCGCCGGGTACGTGGCGCGCGAGTTCGGCAATCTCGGCGGGCGGGCGCCAGCCGCCGGATGGAAGCCGGCGGGCGCGCTGCTCATCTCCGGCCTCTATGACACCGACACCATGGATCGCGAAATGCGCTTCCGGGCCTACTTCGGCGAGGACGAGTCGAAGTACGAGAACCTGTCATTCGTCGGGGCGCTCGCCGGCGCGAACGTGCCGCTGTTCGTCGTGCTGGCGGAGTTCGATCCGCCCGACTTCCTCAATCAGTTCGTCGTGCTGCTCGAAACTCACGTGCGCCGGCAGGTGCCGATGCCGCGGTTCGTGCAGCTCATGGCGCACAACCATTTCACGACGACGTGGCGCATGAACACGAGCACCGACACGCTCGGGCCCGAAATTCTGCGTTTCGTGGCGGGGACTGGCTCAGCCGCGTGAGGCGCGTTGCTGCCGGAGCAGCCGCTCGATGGTCTCACCCGGTGTGGCGACGGAAGCGCGCACCTCGATGAGACCTTCGTTCTCCGCGGCGACCGGGTCGGCGAGAACACGCGCGCGAAGGTCCGCGGGCGCGGTGCCCTTGCCGTGCCATCCGACCCAGGCATTGCGACGAGTCTTGGATCGGTAGAGCGCGCCGTCCGCAAGGCTCAGCACGTCTTCCCACGAAAGTCCCGGACCGGTTGACGCGTCGAACGGATACATTGCGAAGCCGATCGAGCAGCTCGTGCGCGCGATGGCGTTGCCTCTGAGCGAGAACCGATGGCGGGCCACCGCCGCGCGCATGCGCTCGGCGCAACCCGCGGCTTCCTCGAAGCTGCCGCAAACATGCACGAGCACGAACTCGTCGCCGCCCCAGCGCAGAAGAATGTCGCCGGGGCTCATCGTGTCGCGCAGAATCTTTCCGACGCCCGCGAGGACGCGGTCGCCGGCCTCGTGCCCCTGGTCGTCATTGATGGGTTTCAGGCGATCGAGATCGGCGATCATGAACGCGAGCTGCTGGCCGCGCGGCAACGTCGCGAGCAATCGGGGCAGGGAGTATTGCAGTGAGCGTCGATTGCCGAGACCCGTGAGCGGATCGGTGCAGCTGATCTCCTCGAGCTTGCGATTGGCTTGTTCGAGCGCCTGCGCGTGTGAAGCGAGCTCGCGCGTTCGCTCGCGCACGGCCTCTTCGAGCACAGCGCGCTCCTGCTCATGACGCTTCAGGCTTCGGCGCATCGACAGGGAGGCCGCGATCAGCACGATGGCGATGATCGTGGCGTACGCGGTGTAGGCCCAGGTCGAGCGCCAGGGTGGTGGGTCGACGCGCAGGCCGATCGATATCCCCGGCCCGCTCCACGGGCCATCCGCGCTGGCCGCGCGCACTTTGAGCGTGTACGTGCCGCCGGGCAGGTCGATGAGCGAGATTGTTCGACGCGTGCCGACATCCGTCCACCCGGATCCCCGACCCTGCAACCAATACTGAAAGCGGTTGGTTCGAGGCGAAGTGAAATCGAGTGCCGCGAACTCGAAGGTGACGTCATCTTCGCGATAGCCGAGATGCAATTGCTTCGTCACGAGCGCGGCAGGTCCGGCGATCTCCAGCCCTCGCGCGGAAACGAAGGAGGTCAGCGCGAGCGGCGGCGGCGATCGTGAGAGCTCCAGTTGCGCAGGGCGGATCACGTTGTAGCCGTTGCCGCCTCCGAAATAGAGCGAGCCGGAAGCGCTCGCGTAGTACGCACCGAAGTTGAACTCGTCGCCTTGCAGGCCGTCAGCACGGTGGAACGTGCGGAACCGCCGCTTCTCGGGATCGAAGCGAGCGAGGCCATTGTTCGTGCTCAACCAGAGGCGGCCATCGCTGTCGGACAGCACGCCGTACACGGAATTGTTCGGTAGGCCATCCGCCTCACTGAAATGCTGGAAGCGGAGCGACGCCGGATCGCGTGGATCGCCGGTTACGCGCTCGAGTCCGCCGCCGCGCATGCCGAGCCACACTCGCTTCTGCATGTCGATGTGGATGCTGTACACGGTGCTCGCGCTCAACGTCGCGGGATTCGCGGGCTCGTGCCGGAGGATCGTCATGCGGCCCGTTTCGGGATCGAGAAGACCCAGACCGCCGCCGTCTGTGCCGATCCAGAGCATTCCCGTCGGGTCTTCTGCGATTACGGTGACCCGCTCCGTGGCAGTGGCTTGCGCTCTGTCTGCGTTTCTTGGGTAACGTTCGAACGTCGCGTCTTCGCGTTTCAATCGCTGCAGGCCGCCGCCGTAGGTACCCACCCAGATGCGGCGCCGTGAGTCCTCGAAGATCGACATGACGCCCGGTGCGGCAAGGCTGCGCGGGTCGCTGCGGTCGTGTGTGTAGGCGACGACGCGTTCGGTGTCGGGGTCGATTCGGTTCAGGCCGCCCTCCATCGTGCCTGCCCAGAGTGTGCCGTCGCGGCCCGCGATGAGCGACATGACACGGTCGTCTGTCAGCGAATCCGGCGTGTCAGGATGATGCCGCAGCGTTCGCGTCGTATTGTGCCGTGGGTCCAGCACGGTGATGCCGGCCCAGGTTCCTACCCACGTGCGTCCCCGGCCTTCGGTGATCGCCATGATGTTGCGGCTGGCGAATCCCTCTTCGGGCGAAGCAGCGTGATGACCGAACGACCAGGTGCGCTGATCCCACTTCGCAAGGCCGCCGAACTTGGTGCCGATCCAGAGGAGGCCGCTGCGATCTTCGAAGAGCGAGCGGACGTCGTTGTCGGGCAGGCTCGCGCTGTCGCGATCGTCGCGGCGGTAGACGCTGAAGCTGTCGGACGTTGCGTCGAGCAGCGCAAGGCCGCCCGCGGTGCCAATCCAGAGTCTACCGGCGGAATCGCGCAGTAACGTGTTTACGGTGTCAGCCGGAAGAGTGCGGGCATCACTGGCTTCGTGCTGGTAGAGGCGGTTGGATGTGCCACGCCGATCGAGTCGTACCAGCCCGCCTGCCGTTCCGATCCAGAGGGCGCCGGTGCTTGGGTCCTCGACGATTGCATTGACCTCAACGCGTGCGAGGCCAGGTAGCGGCTGCGGCAGGAACTTCCCGTCCGCGTTCAGGCGGAAGAGGCCTGCTGTCGTTCCAAACCATAAGACGCCGCTTGAGTCCTCGAGCACGGCGTTGACTGGATTGTCGTCGGTGCGGAACACGTCCAGCTGGGCGTTGCCAGGATTGAACCGCACGACCCCGCTGTTGCGTGTGCCGATCCAAAGCCTTCCGTGCCGGTCGAAACGGGCGACGCGTGCGTGCTGCAGACCCAGCGTCGCCATGCGTGCGTAGGGCGCGATCGGCTGCAACTCCCCGCTGGCGGCAACACGATGGAAAACACCGTCGCCGTCCGAGACTACGTAGAGATCGCCGTTGGGCCCGCGTACCAGATCAACGATGAAGCGACTCGATAGTGCCGCGCTGGATCCGACGTTCGCGGTGGAGTGCGTGAAGGCATAGCCATCGAACCGGTTGAGGCCGTCTTCGGTGCCGACCCACAGGAAGCCGGCATCATCCTGCGCGATCGCGTTGATCGCCAGCTGCGAGAGGCCGGATTCGCGATTGAAGCTCTCGAAGTACATCTGCCGGAGCCGCTCGGCTCCAGTGGCAGGCTCCGCTGCTGCAAACAACGAGATGATTGCCACAGCAAGCAAAGTAATGCGGATGGGGAGGGAGTGCTTCGGCAGGTCCATTGAGACGCAGTGTCGACATAGCGTGGATTGCCGTACGCGAATCGAGTCACAGCGACAAAGTGCTGCACCTGCAGCGTCGTTTTCTGAGCAGATGCAGCACGGGCGAAGTGCGACTGCGTTCCCGCATGCTCTGCGGTGAATCGCGTTCACTCAGTCGCAACATGTGGAGCAGGGAACTTCTGACGATGATTCGAATGAAACCGCTCAAGGGAGCCGCTGTCGCGCTTCCGTGTCTGTGCGCGCTGATGTCGTCGCCGGTGGCGCACGCCGCGACGGATACGGCGACCTTCAACGTGACCGCGTCGATTGTCGATGCGTGCGACGTGCAGGCGAGTGACGTTGCGTTCGGCGCGTACTCGCCGTCGTCTTCCACTGCGCTCGATAGCACCGGGGCGATCAGCGTGTATTGCACGGTGGGAACCAACTACGCGCTTGCACTGAATGTCGGCACTGGCGGCGGCACGTACGTGTCGCGCCGGATGACGAGCGGTGGCAATCAGCTTTTCTACAACCTGTACACGAGTGCGGCGCGCAGCACGGTGTGGGGTGACGGTTCCGCGTCCACCGGCACGATCAGCGGCACGGGAGTGGGTCTTCTGACTGCGGCCACCCACACGATCTACGGCCGCATGGGGATCAATCAGGACTCGCCGCCGGGTGCGTATAGCAGCACCATCACTGTGACGCTCAACTTCTGAGTGCGTACCGTGCGTATTCTCGGATTAGTTGCGCTCGCACTATGCGTGCCCGGCGGCGTCTTTGCGGGCGGATTGCAGGTGTCGCCCACGCGGCTCGATGTGCCAACGGACCGTCGCTCGACGGCGGTCGTGGTCAGGAATACGGGCAGTACGCCTGTGCTGCTACATGCGGAGTCGATGCAGTGGTCGCAGCCTGACGGTCAGGATCAGTACGGCGCGTCGACGGATCTCATCGTGTCGCCTCCAGTGTTCTCGCTCGACCCCGGCGCGTCGCAGACGGTGCGGGTGGGTCGTCGTGATCGTGCGCCCCCTTCCGAGCAGCGTGCGTACCGCGTTTTCATTCAAGAAGTGCCGCCGGCCGCAGTAGCCGTTCCTCAGGAGTTGAAGGTCGTGCTGCGCATAGGCGTTCCGGCACTCGTCACGCCCGAGCAGGCGAAGCCGGCGCATGCGACTTGGTCGCTTGCCTGTGAGAACGGCGACACGCCTGAGCTGCGGATCACAAATGACGGCGGGCGGGTGGTGCGGTTCGATTCGGTCGCCGTTGACGCGGCCAGCGCAAGGTTTGCCGAGCACGCTGTGTATGTGCTCGCCGGCCAGACTCGTTCGCTGAAGCTCACTGGATTGCCGCGCTCTACTCGTAACGTGGATCTGCAGGCGCTTGCAGGTGAAGACAGTTATCGCGCCTCACTCCGCTGCGAGTGACTTCACATCGCTTGTCGCGCTCTGCCTGGGGATGGTGTCCGCTCCGGCGTTCGCCCACGACACGCCACTTTTGTTCGCGGTTGAGGTCAATGGCATCGCGCAGCGGGAGTCTGTCAGGGCAATCGAGAGCAGTTCTGCCGGGTTGCTCCTGAGTTGCGAAGACCTGCGGGCGTTGCAGATCCGTGCCGAGGGCAGTGAGTACGACGGGGAATGCTTTGTAGCGGTGAGGTCCATTGCGGGTCTGCGTGCGCAGGTTGACGCCGCGGCTCAGCGCATCGCGCTCACCGTTTCCCCCTCGCTGCTTCCGCGGGCGCGGATTGCACTTTCGCCGCCTCGCGACTTGCCACTGGCGTCTGCGATCCCCTCCTTATCACTGCAATACGATCTATACGGCTCGCGTGCCGACGCCGGCGATGTCGTTGCTGCGTGGACTGCTTTGGAGAGTTCGGTGGGTTCGTGGCGTGCGAGTACCGATGTCGCCGCGCGCGAGCTCGATCCTGTGCGGCTGGAAACTTCCATAGGCCGGGACTGGCCGGGCACGTCGAGAAGCCTGCGGCTCGGCGACGTCGTCTCTACGGCAGGCGGCTGGAGCAATGGCCTGCGACTTGGTGGAGTTCACTGGGGCACGGATTTCAGCCTACGACCGGACGCGGTGACGTTCCCACTGCCTGCGATGCGCGGGTCCGCGGCTGTTCCCTCCGTTGTCGATGTCTATGTGAACGGCGCGCTCCGCACGAGGCGAACGGTGGATGCTGGCGAGTTTGCGCTGAGTGACCTGCCAGCCGTCACCGGCAGCGGCAATCTCAGGCTGGTGGTCGAAGACGCGTTTGGCCGGCGGCAGGTCATCGAACAAGCGTATTTCGTCAGCGATCGCCTGCTGAGGCAGGGACTCTCGTCGTATTCAGCGGACGTGGGTTTCCTGCGTGAGAACTTCGGATTCGAAAGCTTCGATTACGGGACCGCAGTCGGTGTCGTCGATGCGAGGCGAGGACTCACGGACTGGTTCACCGCGGGTGTACATGCGGAAGCGACCAGCTCACTGCACACAGCCGGAGCGGGCGCCAGCGTGCAGGTGCCGGGTGACGCCATCTTGTCGCTTGCGGCCGCAAGGAGTGCGGGAGACAGCAGTGGAACGCTCGCGCAACTCGGCCTCGATGTGACGCGTGCGACGTGGAATGCCGGCGCCAGATGGCGTGCGATGGATGCAGGCTTCCGTTCGCCAGGGACACTGGAGCTGCAACAGCCCGTCTCGCGTGCCTTGGATCTGCACCTAGGCGTCGCACTGTCACGCGCCGGTGCGCTGGGGCTCGTACTGTCGCGGCAATCCCAACGACAGCAAGGCACATCGCAGTTCGTCTCCGCGTCGTACTCGGTGCCGTTCGGCGTCATGGCGTTCGTGACCGCCAACGCCT
>Ga0070665_100005469_pt1 | contig 13096 bp, 13 predicted proteins | sample KBSS13metaG_FD_65862 | JGI IMG/M metagenome (GOLD analysis project Ga0070665, IMG submission 65862) | Switchgrass rhizosphere microbial communities from Kellogg Biological Station, Michigan, USA - KBS S1-3 metaG | ecosystem: Host-associated > Plants > Roots > Rhizosphere > Soil ... | reverse complement strand
GACCTCGTTGCTCGCGACCATCATCAGGTCGGCCAGCTCGTCGATCACGACGACGATGAAGGGCAGCGGCTTCATCTCCTTGCCATCGTCGGGCGTCTGGCCTTCGGCGAGGGCGGCGCGGATGTTCCGGTTGTACTGTTCGATGTTGCGCACGCCCACCGCGGCGAGCGTCTTGTAGCGCTCTTCCATTTCGCGGACGGCCCAGCGCAGGGCGTTCGCCGCCTGCTTCGGATCGACGACGACCGGCGTCATCAAATGCGGGATCTCTTCGTACATCCCGAGCTCGAGGCGCTTGGGGTCGATCATGATCATCCGCACATCGTCCGGCGACGCGCGGTAGAGGATGCTGGTGAGCATGCCGTTCATGCTCACCGACTTGCCCGCGCCGGTCGAACCCGCAATCAGCAGGTGCGGCATCGTCGCCAGGTCCGCCATGTACGGCTCGCCGTGAATCGTCTTCCCGAGTGCGATCGTCAGCTTCGACGTCGAGCGGCGGTACGCGTCGGATTCGAGCAGTTCGCGGAGCGAAATCGGCTCCCGCGTGTGATTCGGAATCTGGATGCCGACCGTCGATTTACCGGGGATGCGGTCGATGAGGACCGAATCAGCCTTCATCGCGAGGCACAGATCGTCGGCGAGGCCCGTGATCTTCGCGTATTTGACGCCGGCGTCGGGCTTGAACTCGAACGTCGTCACGACCGGGCCCGGGTGAATCTGCGCGACGTTGCCCTCGACCGAGAACTCGCGGCATTTCTCCGCGAGCAGGCGCGCGCTCTCCATCAGCTCGCGCTCGTCGATCTTGCGCTCCGCCTTCACGGAGTCGAGCAGCGAGACCGGCGGCAGGACGTACTCGCCTTTGCGCCGTTCGGCGGGCGCCTTCGTCGTCGGCTCGGGATCGGGCAGCGGCAGCGATGGCGCCACGACCCTGGGCGGTTTCGGCGGGGCAGACGACTTCGGTCCGGCAATGGGCGCGGCTGCCGGTGCCGCCGCCGGCGCCGGTTCCGCCTTTTCCTTCGATCGCGAGAAGGCACGGGCCAGCGCGTTCTTGGCGCGGCTCGTCGGCGTTTCAGCGGCGGAGGCAGTGGCCGCGACCTTGACGGTCGGCGCCTCGACGGGAGCCGGCGACTTGATCTCGGGCGCCGGCGATCCGTTCTTCGTGTGTTTCGCGATCACTTCGCGGCGCTGCTTCTCGCGCCGCCGCTCCTCGCGGCGCGCGCGCAAGGCGTCGACGCCGCGGCTGACGCCGCCGCCGATCGCCTCGATCAGCGCGGCGAAGAATCGGCCGAACGAAAACTGCGTCGACATGATCGTCGACAGCACGATCAGCGTCAGCACGACAATCACCGAACCCGTGCGGTTCAGGTATTCCGACATCTGATGCGCGAGGAACTCCCCGGCATAACCGCCCGCGCGGAACGGCTTGCCCGACACATCGATCGTGCCGAGCACCAGGCCGAGAAACGTGCTCAGGCAGAGAAACAGCATGACGGCGCCGGTCGCCTTGGTTCCCGCCGCGTCGAGCGATCGGCACCAGAAGTAGTTCCATCCGATGATGACCATGCCGGCGGGGATCAGATAGGACGCGTAGCCGAACAGCTGGAAGGACAGTTCCGCGAGAAACGCGCCGACGCGGCCCGCAAAGTTCGCAGCCGTCGCGTGCGCGCCGGCGCTGAAGAACCAGGCCGGATCGCTCGGCTCGTAGCTGGCGAGCGAGATGATCCAGATCAGCGCGGCCGCGAACAACGCGACGCCGACGAACTCGCTGAGGCGCCGCGACACCTTCGATCCACCCACGTGTCAGATCTCCATGATGACGGGCAGCACGAACGGCCGCCGTCCGGAACGTTTGCGAAAGAAGCGGCGCAACTCGACGCGCAGCTTTTCCTTGATGAGCCCCTGCTCGGTGCGCTCTTCGACGCTGGCCTGCTCGACGACTTCGGCCAGCAAGCGCGCTCCGTCGGCGAGCAGCGCCTGGCTGTCTTCCATCACGAATCCGCGCGTTATGATGTCCGGGACACCCTCCAGCAGTCCCGTCTGCTTGTTGATGGCCACCACCGGCACGACGAGGCCGTCCTCGGCCAGGTGACGGCGGTCTCGCAGCACTTCGTCGCCGACTTCGCCCGTCCGCGTGTCGTCGATCAGCACGCGGCCGACCGTGGCCTTGCCCGCGATCCGTCCGCCGTCCACGTCGAACTGCAGGATGTCGCCGTTCTCGGCGACGAGGATCTCCGGGCGTGGATCGCGGCCTTCGAACACTCTTTCGGCAATGCGTGCGTGCTGCGACAGTTGCCGGTACTCTCCGTGGACGGGGATGAAGAACCTCGGCCGCACGAGCGACAGCATGAGCTTCAGCTCTTCTTCGCTGCCGTGTCCCGAGACGTGCACGTGCTTGATTCCCTCGTAGATCACGTCCGCGCCCCGGCGCGCCAGGTGATTGATCACGCGGCCGATCGCCTTCTCGTTGCCGGGAATCGAGCGAGCTGAAAGCACGACCGTATCGTCGGGACCGACTTTCACGTGGCGATGATCGTCGATCGCGATGCGCGAGAGCGCGGACATCGGCTCGCCCTGCGTGCCGGTGGAAAGACAGAGAACGTCCTGCGCCGGGTAATTGCCGACCTCGGAATCGCGAATCTGCAGTCCCGCGGGAATCCGGAGATAGCCGAGCCGCTGGGCAATCTCCGAGTTGCGCACCATGCCGCGTCCGATGAACGCCACCTTGCGGTCGAACTGCGCCGCGAGGTCCACCAGAATCTGCATGCGGTAGATGCTCGACGCGAACGCCGCGACGATCAGCTTGCCCGGTGCGCTGGTGAACACCTCCTCGAAGGCGTCGATCACTTCGCGCTCGGATCCAGTGACACCGCGGCGATCGATGTTCGTGCTGTCGGCAAACAGCGCGAGAACGCCCTCGCTGCCGAGTTGCGCGAAGCGATGCACGTCGAAGTGCTGGCCGTCGAGCGGCGTCTGATCGATCTTGAAGTCGCCGGTGTGCACCACGATGCCAGCCGGCGTGTGGATCGCCAGGGCGACGCAGTCGGGGACGCTGTGGGTGACCCGGATGAACTCGATCTCGAACGGCCCGACCGTCACGCGATCCTTCGGCTTGACGGCGATCAGGTCGCGCCCGTCGATACCGTGCTCCTCGAGCTTCGGCTCGACCATCGCGAGCGTGAGCGGCGTGCCGTACACCGGGCCATCGATGACGGACAACACGTGCGGAACGGCGCCAATGTGGTCCTCATGCCCGTGCGTCAACACGAGCGCGGCGGCGCGCCGTTTCTGGAGGTAGCTCAGGTCCGGAATGATCCGATCGACACCGAGCAGTTCCGGGTCCGGAAACATCACGCCCGCGTCGACGACGATCGTCGTGTCGCCCCATGTGAGCGCCAGCATGTTCATGCCGAACTCACCGAGACCGCCGAGCGCTACGATTTCGAGCATCAGGAAAAGCGCGTACGTACCAACACCGGAGACACTCCTGGCGGAGTCGATCCGGTGCGTGGAGCCGCCGCAGCGGCTCGGGTCGGACGGCTGGTGCGCCCGAGTTAAAGAAGGCGGGATGACCGGTCCGGATAAAGCCGGACACTACCGATACTTACGGGCAAACTATAGCACAGCTCGTTGCGCGCGTACATAGGCGTCGGCGAGGCGCGCGAATTCAGCGATCGAGAGAGTTTCCGGCCGTCTCGTCCCGTCGATTCCCGCGGCGGCGAGCGCGTCGCCAGGGGCAATCTGTGCCGGCGCGTCAGGCGCGAGCGCGAGGAGGGCGTTCGACATGGTTTTCCGCCGGCGGGTGAAGACCGCCTGCACCACCCGATCGAACAGGGCATCGTCCAGCACCCCCGGGCGCGGCGCTCGAAAACGCAGCCGCACCAGTGACGAGAGCACCTTCGGCGCCGGACGAAACGCACCGGCCGGAAGCTTCAGCACGGTTTCCACGTCCGCCGCGCGACCGATCAGAATGCTGAGGACACCGTATTCCTTGGAGCCTGGCGGCGCCACCAGTCGATCGGCAACCTCACGCTGAAGCATCAAGATCGCGTCCACAAGCGGCACGCCGGCCGCGTGAAGTTCGACCAGCTTGAACATGATCGGCGAGGCGACGTTGTAAGGCAGGTTGCCCGCGACACGGAGTCGTGAGTCCACAGTCGTCAGTACGGAGTCGTTGGTCGTCAGTACGAAGTCGTTGGTCGTGAGTTCGAGGAAATCGGTTCGTATAACCCGCAGGTGGGGAATTCCCTCGGCGTCGAGAGCCGCGGCGAGATCTCGATCGATTTCGAATGCCGTCACCGAACGGGCACGTGCGGCGAGCGGTCGTGTCAGCGCGCCGGGCCCGGGGCCGATTTCGATGAACGACTGATCCGGCTGCGGATCGATCGCCTTCACGACTTTATCGACCCAGGCCGGTTCGAGAAAGTGCTGACCGAACCGCTTCCGCGCCCGGATCACTCGTCGGCCTCGGCGCGCCAGTACTGTTCTTCGATCTCCTCGATCTGCTCCTCGCTCATCCCGAAGTAGTGGCCGATCTCGTGAATGAGCGTCTCCGCGATCGCGACGACCAGGTCGTCTTCGTCGCGCGAGTCGCGCTCGTGCGGACCCTGAAAGATCTGAATGCGGTCGGGCATGCGCTGCTCGCCGCGCCACGACCGTTCGGTGAGGGGAACGCCCGAATAGAGGCCGAGCAGCGTGTCAGGAGGCTTGATGCCCATTTCACGCAGCAGTTCCCGCGAGGGCTCGTCCTCCACGATGATCGCGATGTTCCGCAGCTCCTTGCGGAACCTGCGCGGAATCGAATGGAGCGCCTCAGCGACGAGCTTTTCGAACGCGGCGCGTTCCATCGGTCTTCCGTTTTCGAGCGGGGCGGAGCTTCGAATCCGCCTTGCGTGTCGATCCCCCGCTCCGTACGGCACGTCTGCCGATCTTCGCTCGCGCAGCCGGCTTGCGGGATTTTGCAGGAGCGGCCTTCCGTTTCTTGCCCGCTGGAAGCTCGCGCGAGACGACGAGCCGGTAGTAGTCGCAGTCGTCGCGGACGAAACACTGATCGCACAGCGGCGTGGGACGGCAGATGCGGCGCCCGTGCAGGATCAGTGTGTCGGACGTCCGCGTCCATCGTTCAGGTGGCATGGCGTCGCACAACTGCTGTTCGACGACGATCGGATCGTCAGACTCGGCGATGCCGATGCGATTCGACACGCGAAGAACGTGGCGATCCACGGGAAGTCCGGGGATCCCGAGCGCGTGACCCAGCACGACGTTCGCCGTTTTTCGACCGACACCCGGCAACTCGACCAGCGCCTCCATCGTCGCCGGCACCTCGCCGTCGTGCGAGGCGACGAGCGCCTGCGCCATCCCGATGATCGAGCGGGCCTTCGCGCGGAAGAAGCCCGTGGAGTGAATCAGCGGCTCGACATCCGCATGACTGGCTGCCGCCAGCGCACGGGCGTCGGGATACCGCTCGAACAGCGCCGGCGTCGCCAGGTTCACGCCGGCGTCGGTCGACTGCGCCGAAAGAATCGTGGCGACGAGAAGCTCGAACGCGGTGGTGTAGTGCAGCTCGGTGTCAGCGCCCGGGTGCTGCGTTTCGAGCGTGTCGAGGATCGCGCGAGTATCGCGAGGAGACTTCATCGCAATTCTTAATTCCTAATTCTTAATTCCTAATTCTTAATTCCTCATTCTAATGAACCCCCGGCTCGGGACTCTTGTTCCAGCCGACATTGCTGTACGACTCGTTGTAGACGCGCCAGTGTTCCTGCATCGCGGCGATCAGGTTGGGCACGAACTGGACCGGCACGACGATCTTCGAGCGCACCGGCGCGCGGACGATGTGCTGGGTCTCCGCTTCTTTGATTTCTTTTTCCGACAGCGGCATCACTTCACAGAAGGTGAGCGTGAAGTCGAACGGCGTATGCGCGATGGAGCAGAAATTCGCGTAGGTCCGCGGCGTGGACGAGTCCTCCTCGGGGAGGATGGTGAAGTTGATCTGTTTGGGTGTTTGCTGATCGGCCATGGGCAGAGTGTAACCTGCCTAGACCGTCTCCAGTGTGAGCGGTACCGGCTGGCGTCCCTCGTCGTCCGTGACGCCGTAGTCGCGGGCTGCATCTGCCGCGACGACGACGCGGCCCGTGCGGTCAATCAACCGGGGATCGCGTGAGAGTCCAGCGATGACCCGGCCGATGAACTCAGGGCCCTCGCTGTTCGAGAGATCGAGCCAGCCGGCCGCGGCGGCCGCCAGGACCGACTCGGTTCTGACAAGCCCCGGATACAGGGACAAGACCGTGACGCCGTGCGCGCGCAGTTCGTGCGCCATGTCGGCGGTCATCTTGTCGGTGGCGCATTTCGCCATGCCGTACAGGACGTTGCCGATATATTTCTGCGCCGGCCAGAAGCTGATGTTCACGATGAGGCCGCGCTTCTGCGACACCATCAGCGGCGCCGCAAGAGCACTGCAGACGAACGCGGCCCTCACGCCCGCGTCGATCATGCCCGTCCAGCGATGCAGGGGTTGTTGCCAGAAAGGCAGCGACCACGTGAAGGCACCGTTCTCCACCATGCGCTCGTAGCCGCCCCACGCCGAATTAACGAGGAGATCGAGGCTGCCGCACGTCTCCGAGACGCGCGCAAAGGCCGCCCTTGTATCGTCGTCGCTCTGATGATCGCAGCGGAGCCGGATGACAGAGGCGGGAAGCTGCACGTTGTCTATCGACCGTCCGGTGCCGAACACCGTGAAGCCTGCCTCGGCCAGCGCGGTCGCCACACCGCGGCCGACTCCGCGGCTGGCGCCCGTGACGAGCGCGGCCGGCATCAGTACTTCCGCATCACCCCGACGACGACGCCTTGAATCTGGACCTGATCCGGATCGGCAAAGATGGGCTGCATGGCGGCATTGGCCGGCTGCAAGCGAATTTTGCCGCCCGGGTCGCGATAGAACTTCTTCAGCGTGACGTCCGATCCCCGCAGCAGCGCGATGACCATCTCGCCGTTGTCCGCCGTCTTGCGATCTTCGACGACCACGAAATCGCCGTCGCGAATCTGTTCGTCAATCATCGAATCGCCGCGCACGCGGAGGACGTAAGTGTCGCGCTTGCCGACGAAGTCTTCGGGGACCGCAAAGGTTTCGTTCGAGGCAACCGCTTCGATCGGCAGACCGGCGGCGACGTAACCGAGGAGCGGAAGCTCAACCGCACGGCCGCCGGTGCGCGTCGACACCATCTCGACCGATCGGCTGCGATTCCACGCGCGCTTGATGAAACCTTTTTCCTGAAGATTGGTGAGGTGCTTGTGCACCGTGGCGAGCGAAGAGAGGCCGAAGCGGCGGCCGATTTCCTCGAGGCTCGGGGCGTATCCGTGCTGAGCGATGAACTCGTTCAAGTAGTCCAGGATCTCTCGCTGACGTTTGGTCAGTGGAAGCATGGTGTCCTCGCTCGGCCGGAGCTTTCGCGCGCCAGGCGAAAGCCACTATACGCAAAAGAAAGGCGAAGGTCAAGGTCGAGATTCATCGAGTGATGACGCTTCGAGAAGGGGCGACGTGGATTTTTCCGCTAGATCGACCGCTGCGGCCGCGGTCCCCGCGGTCTCGCCGGCATCTTGTCGCCATCGAGCGCCTGGAGGATCTGCGTCAGGTAGGCCATCGTTTCGCGCCGCTCCTGGCCGAGCACGTACATCTCATGAAGGACGGCTTTGAACGTGGCGATCAACGCCTTCAGGGTGTCGCTTTGCAGCGGCTCATCGCCGGCGCCGAGCCGCTCGATCACCTGGAACAGCGTCGGCGCCACCGACGGATGTTTTTCGCCCAGCGCGACGATCGCGGCGTGAAAGTCGTCGCCATCCACCGATTCCACCTCGAACGCCTTGCGGATCGCCATCCGGACGCACGAACTGCCGCCGACGGCGAAGGACATGTTGGCGCACCCGTCGGCTTCGTCGAGCAGCTGTCGAATCGCCTCCGGCACGCGGCGGTCGAGCGTGAGGAAGCGGGGTGCTGACGTGCGGTCGGTGTCGATGAGAGTCTGCGGCATGTCGGAATCGAGCCCTACAAAACGGTTGCCGCCAAGTAATCGTCACAGGTGTGACGATCTGCCTGCGGAAGACCCGTTTCCGATTTCAGAACGCGCACCTGGAGCACGAAAGTGTCAACGGTTCGGCCGCGTTTCCTTTGTAACTTTTTCGCGTACGCCCGGTCTAAGCTATCCGAAGCCGACCGATGGCATCTTCGCTTACATGGACTCTGCCCGGTTCCCGTCCTCCGGCACCGGTGGCTCTGCCGATTACGCATGCGATGCCGGCCGTTGACAGCCGTTCACTAGAGGACCTTGGCGAACGGGAGCTGGTCGAGGCCTGTCGCGCGGGCCGGCCGGGCGCGTTCGATCTGATCGTCGAGCGCCACCGCCGCGCCGTGTATCTGCTGTGCTATCGGTTCGTCGGCAGCCACGAGGACGCGAGCGACCTCTCGCAGGACGTGTTCCTCCGCGCGTTTCGAGGACTGCGCAGTTTCCGCGGTCAGTCGACGCTGGCCACCTGGCTCTATCGCATCGGCGTCAACGTGTGCCTGAACCGCGTCAGCGCGAAAGACACGCTGCGCCGGTTGACCACGCCGATCGAGGCGCAGCAGTTTGTCGACGTGCGCGCCGAGCTGCCGTCGGATCTGATGCTCAGGAACGAGCGGAATGCGCGCGTGCGCGCGGCCATCGCGCGGTTGCCTCGCAAGCAGCGCGCGACGCTGATTCTGCGGACCTACCACGAGATGTCGCATCAGGAGATTGCTGACGTGCTCGGCAGCTCGGTTGGCGCCGTGAAAGCCAACTTCTTTCACGCGCTCGGGAGTCTGAAGAAGCTGCTGGCGGAAACGGCGTGACCATGCACCTGACCAGCGAAGAGCTCGTGGACATCGCGGAAGGCACGCGGTCCGAGAATTCCGCTCCGCACCTGGCAGGATGCCACGTCTGTCGCGAGCAATTGGTCGATCTGCGGTCGATGCTGTCGGCGGCGAAGGACGTCGACGTGCCGGAACCGTCACCGCTGTTCTGGGATCACCTCTCGGCGCGTGTGTCCGCGGCGGTGGCGATGGAGGACGATTCCGCTTACCGGAAAGGCTCGCGCTTCCTGCCCGATGGCCTCCGCGTACTCGTTGACGCCTTGATGTCCCAGCTTGGAGGTCGAGCCTTTCAGGCGAGCGTGGTCCTCGCCGCAGCCGTGCTGCTGGTGGTGCTCGTCGGGGGACGACGACCGGCTCCGGCTGTGACCGAAGCGCCTGTCGTCGCCACCGCGGAGCCCCGCGTCGATCCGTGGGTGGTCCCCGCAGAGGACGATGCGTCGCTCACGGTCGTTGCCAGCCTCACCGACGGCCAGGATCTGGAGACTGTAAGAGAAGCGGGACTGGCACCGCGCGGAAGCGCGGAGCATGCGGTGAACCAGATGAGCGACAGCGAATTGCGCGAGCTCAGGCGGCTGCTGAACGAAGAGCTCGCGAGGTCCGGTGCGTAGCGTGAAACCGCTGCATCTCCCGGTCGTCATCGTCTTGCTGATGGCGCTCGCGGCGGCATCTCCATCGGCCGCGCAGCGCGCGGCGAAGGGCAGGGCCGCGGTCCCCGACGCCGAAGCCGCGGAAGCGCCTGGCGTCACGCCGGCCGAGATCCAGCGCATGTTCGACTCGTACGCACTGATCCAGGCGCAGGATCAGCTGAAGATCAGCGACGAGAAGTTTCCGCAATTTCTCACGCGCTTCAAGGCGCTGCAGGATACCCGGCGCCGCAACATGACCGAACGCTTCCGGATGATTCAGGATCTGCGGCGTCTCACGAACGAGCCGCAGCCCGACGACACGCGAATGCGGGAGCGTCTGAAGGCGCTCGACGATCTCGACGCCCGATCCCAGGCCGAGCTCACCAAGGCGTACGACGCCATCAACCAGGTGCTCGACGTCTACCAGCAGGCGAAGTTCCGCGTGTTCGAGGAGAACATGGAAAACCGCAAGCTGGCATTGGTGATGCGCGCCAGGCAGGCCAACCGGCCGAAGCCGTAAGGACCGGTTCCCCCGTTTCCTTCGGTGGTACACTGACCCGACGGTCATGACGGGCAAGGCGATCTCTTCCGTTCTCGTCGGCATTCTCGGAATTGCCGCGATCGCCAGCCTGCGCGCCGAAGGCAAGGCGTCTAAGCGCGACGCAGCGTCCCTGAAGCAGAAAGTGGCCGCCATTACCGCGCACGCCGAGCGACCCACGACCACCTCGCGTCGCACCATCGTCACCGAGAACGAAGTCAATTCGTACCTCGTGTACGAAGCCGGCGATCAGATTCCAGCCGGCGTCGTCGAGCCCTCGATCGCCGTCGTCGGAGGCGGACGTCTGTCGGGCCGTGCGGTGGTGGATCTCGACGCCGTGCGCAAGCAGAAGGCGCCGACCAGCCTGCTCGATCCGATGAACTATCTGATGGGACGCCTCGCCGTGACGGCGGTCGGCACGCTCAAGACGTCGAACGGCGTCGGTCATTTCGAGCTCGAGTCGTCCAGCGTCGGCAGCCTGCCGATCCCGAAAATCCTGCTGCAGGAAATCGTCAGCTACTACTCGCGCACGCCCGAGAAGCCGGCCGGCATCAGCCTCGACGATCCGTTTCAACTGCCGGCGCGCATCCGCGAGATTCAGGTCGACCGGGGCCAAGCCATAATCGTGCAATGACAGAGCAGGGGGGCGACCCCCTTGCGACGCCGTTGCAGTTCCTCAAGGGCGTCGGTCCACGACGTGCCGCCGATCTCGAACGCGCGGGCCTGCTGACGATCGAGGATCTGCTGTACCGGTTTCCCCTTCGCTACGAAGATCGCAGCCGTCTGCAGCCGATCGGGTCGTTGAAGTCCGGGCAGACGGCGGCGGTGTCGGGCCGCGTGCTCGTCAGCGGCCTTCGATCGACGCGGCGTCCGGGATTCAAGATCTTCGAAGCGGCGATCGACGATGGGAGCGGATCGGTTCGGGCGGTCTGGCTGAATCAGCCGTACTTGAAGGACATCTTCATGCGCGGCCAGCACGTCGTGCTGTACGGCCTGGTCGAGGCGCGCGGCTCCCTCAGCCTCCAGATCACGAACCCGCAATACGAGATCCTCGACGAGGAAGACGGCGAGACGATTCACACCGGCCGCATCGTGCCGGTCTACGAAAAGACCGGAACGGTCACACCGAAAATGCAGCGGCGCCTGGTCTGGGACGTCCTGCAGAAGGTGCCGACCGACCTGCCGGATGCGCTGCCTGATGACGTTCGGCTGCGCCTCGGTCTTCCATCGCGGTACGCGGCGTTGATGGCGGCTCACTTTCCGCCATCCGATCTCGCGGTGGAGGCGCTGAACGCCTTCAAGACGCCGGCGCAGCGGCGGCTGATCTTCGAGGAGGCGTTCAGCTTTCAGATGGGGGTCCTCGCGCGGCGGCAAATCGCCGGCGCGGAGCGCAAACCACAAGTTGTCCGCGTCGACGACCGCATTCGCGAATCGGCGCGCGCGGTGCTGCCGTTCAGGCTGACGAACGGGCAGAAGCAGTCGCTGAAAGAGATCGTCGACGATCTGCAGAAGCCGCGGCCGATGAACCGGCTGCTTCAGGGGGACGTCGGCGCGGGGAAAACGATCGTCGCTTTGCTCGCGGCGCTCGTCGCGATGGAAAACGGGCTGCAGGTGGCGTTCATGGCGCCTACCGAGATCCTGGCGGAGCAGCACTTCACGAACATCTCGCGCTTGCTGCAGCCGTCTCGATTTCGCGTCGCGCTGCTGACCGGCTCGACCGCCAGCGCGGCACGCCGCGAACAGCTCGCCGAGGTGCAGTCCGGCGCCATCAATCTGGTCGTCGGCACGCATGCGCTGGTGCAAGGCGACGTCGCGTTCAAGCACCTCGGACTGGTCGTCATCGACGAACAGCATCGATTCGGGGTGCTGCAGCGGGCGACGCTGCGCGCGAAAGGACTCCATCCCGACGTCCTGGTGATGACGGCGACGCCGATTCCCCGCACGCTCGCGTTGACGGTCTACGGCGATCTCGACGTGTCGATGATTCGCGAACTGCCCGCCGGCCGGCTCGCGATCAGGACCACCGCCAGGCCGGAGTCGCGGCGCGAGGAGATGTATCAGTTCATGCGCGAGCAGCTCGACGCCGGCCGCCAGGCGTACGTCATCTACCCGCTCGTCGAGGAGTCGGCGAAGATCGATCTCAAGGCGGCCACCGAGATGGCGGATCACCTCGCGACCGAAGTCTTCCCGGCGTACAAGGTGGGTCTGCTGCACGGCCGCATGAAAGTCGACGCCAAGGACCGCGTGATGAAAGCGTTTCTGGCCGGGGAGCTGCAGATCCTGGTGTCGACCACGGTCGTCGAAGTCGGAGTGGACGTGCCGAACGCGAGCGTGATGATCGTCGAACATGCCGAGCGGTTCGGGCTCTCGCAGCTGCATCAGCTGCGCGGACGCGTCGGACGCGATCGCCACCAGTCGTACTGCTTCCTGCTCTATCAATATCCATTGACGGAGGAGGCGCGCGAACGGCTGAAGGCGATGACCGACACGACCGATGGCTTCGAGATCGCCGAGCGCGACCTGCGCCTGCGTGGTCCGGGCGACTTCTTCGGCACACGCCAGGCGGGCGTGCCGACGTTCCGGATGATCGATCTCGTCCGCGATCGCGAGATGCTGGATACGGCTCAGCGAGAGGCGGCGCGCTGGTTCTCGACCTCGATGCCGGACGCTGTCGGCGTCGAACGCCTGCTCGCGAATTGGGAGCAGCGATTCAAATTGATCGAAGTGGGGTAAGGGGTAACGGAATGGACGGAGGGAACGGGATCACACGGAGCAGCGGAGCAGCAGAGACGAGCGGAGTAATAGCGATTGGCGTCAACGCGCCGCACGTCGGCCGGCGTAGCCGGCCGACTCCTGCGTCTCGAAGACCGGGAGGAACGCAAGCGAACAGCAACCCGACGCTTGTGTTCCTCCCGGTCTTCGTGACGCACGGCCGCCTTTGGCGGCGTGCGGCGAGTTCAACTCTGTTCGTCTCCGTTGCTCTGTTGCCCTGTGTGAATCCGTTCCCTCCATCACCTCTGTTGTCTGGGGAGAGGCGTGCGTGCGCGTGATCGCGGG
>Ga0070665_100005464_pt1 | contig 13101 bp, 9 predicted proteins | sample KBSS13metaG_FD_65862 | JGI IMG/M metagenome (GOLD analysis project Ga0070665, IMG submission 65862) | Switchgrass rhizosphere microbial communities from Kellogg Biological Station, Michigan, USA - KBS S1-3 metaG | ecosystem: Host-associated > Plants > Roots > Rhizosphere > Soil ... | reverse complement strand
CAAAGCAGATCAGCCGTTCTTTCACATGTAAAGGAGAAGGCCCTCGCCGTAAGCCGGCGCCTTCAAACGCATAACGCTTTAGAAGAATCCGAAGTTTATGGATGGGTTGAGGGTTTGCTTGAAGACGCAGAGTGCATCGATCTGAAGACGAGGATGAATAAGGAATTGGCAAACGTTCCCAAGCGTTTGTTCTAAGTGTCAACGACGACAGCAAGACTTCCGATGCATGCAACGTCTTCGCCATCACGCCGCGGAATGTTCATCCGAGGAACAACCATCAATTATGCAGCTTCGGTACTCGAATGAGAACTCTTGACCATTCTAGTACTCTGGAGTTTTAACCAAGGCGGGGTATGCAAGGCACGATCATCGGTAACGGCCTTGAGGACGATTGCACAATTCCTGCGCCCGGCTCGTCGAAAGCCAGTCGCAGACTCTTATCTGATCGGCTGCAATCGTACATTGGCTGCGTCATCATCATCGCCGCTTCGTTCCTTGCGGATATCGTGCTGCCACGCGGTGCAACTCCGGCGATTGGATATTGTCTCGTGCCCGCGCTTGCGCGCGGAGCCGGGCAACGTTTGCTCTTTTTCCTAACTGGTATCTGCACCGCGCTCACTTGGATCGGCTACATCCTTGAGCCCGCCGGTGCGGCCTGGTGGATGTCGGTCTTCGATCGCGCGATGGTCACAGGTGTGCTGTGGCTGGCGCTGTTGCTGGTATGGCGGCGTCTTCAGGCCGAGAGCGCACTGGCGCGCCAGACAGAGGCACTGCGAAAAACCGTGCGTGAGTTGCATCGGTCAAACGCAGAACTGGAGAACTTCGCCTCCATTGTTTCTCACGATCTTCGAGGCCCGCTGAATTCGATCGCTCTGGCTATCAGAATCATTTCTTCGCAACCTGCCATTCAGTCTGATCCGGAGTGCAATCAGTGGATCGACTCAATAGTCGCGGAAATCGCCCGGATCGGTAGTCTCATCCAAAGGCTCCTGGCGTACGGGCACATCGGCGCCGGCGAAGCGATGCTGTCGGACTGTGATTGTGAATCGGTTCTAAACAGCGTTCGCCAGGCACTCCGCGCGCAAGTAGAGGATGCAGGCGCGCAAATTACAAACGGTCCGCTCCCAACGATTCGGGCCGATCCCGCGCTGATGACGGAGCTGTTGCAGAACCTCGTCGAGAACAGCATCAAATACCGCAGTTCAATGCCGCCGCACATTCACGTGTCTGCAACTCGAACCACAGATGGCTGGCTCTTCTCGGAGCGTGACAACGGCATTGGCATGAACGCGGCCGATTGCGCTCGGGCGTTCGATGCGTTTTACCGCGGCAAACGTGCAGGATCTGCGGCCGGCGTTGGCCTGGGACTCGCCACATGCAAACGCATCGTGGACCGACACGGCGGGCGAATTGAAGTGCAGTCCTCGCCCAGCAACGGCAGCACGTTCACCTTTTTTATCCCGTCGTCGCCGAGCAACTGAAGGCCGCGCCGATTCCGGCAATGGAATCGCACTTTCTGAGTCCGCAGACGCCACGACACGAACCCAGCGCTTGGGCTGATCCTCATTGAGGACGCTACCCGGTCGATCGGTTCCCGCCAGCTTCACGGACACCACTTGTTTGCGCTACGGCCGAGAAACAGCGCAGAGGGTGATAATTAGGCCATTTTATCCGAAACTAGTTAAAGCAAAGCTATCACTCTTATCAATTATTAGTCTTAGCCACGCATAGCCCAGCTCTTAAATTCGTAGCGTTGTGAACCACACCGAAGTAAACCTCAATGGTCCCTTTGAGAAGACACTGGCTGCGGTGCTGGCATTGCCGCAGGGCGGCGATCGCCGCGCGCAAGACGAAACTGTAGCCCTCGCCCTGCGATACCTCTACACCGCCGCGCACGGTCGCACTCTCCAAACGTCGATCGGTCCGATCTCGATCATGCCTGGTGTTGATTCGTCTCTTAAAGACGCGCCATTCTCGCTCCGCAAACGAACGGACCTGCTCGCCCTGGCCGAGCGGAGAACAGCATTTCAACGGAGGGCGACGCAAAATGGTGATTCTGCTCAGCTCCATGCCGACTCCGCGTTATCTGAATTCATGGCAGGCCGGCTGGGATCGTCGGAATGGTGGCCCAACGATTGGGAAGTTAAACCGACTGTCATTCGCGTCCGCCGAACTAAACATGTGGCGCGGCTGAGCCCGGCAGCCTCGCGGTCGCTCATGAACAAACAGGTTTCGTAGATGCGCGCCTTTCAACGAATGGACAAACAACACCCATATGAATGATCTACCTATCCACATCACAGCTCACGACATCGAGGTCAGCTTCGCGCTGCGAAGGTTCATCGAGAAAAAAATCTCGCGTCTGTCGCGCTTTGCCAGCGACGTTTTGAGCGCCGAGGTTGTGCTGCGCGAAAAAGCCGGCGCAAATGGGCTATTTTCCGTCAGTGCCCGGCTGGCTTTGCCGGGACGTGACGTCCACGCCAACTCGGTGCACGAAAACTTCTACGCTGCAATCAATCAGCTAGTCGCGCGGCTCGCACGTTTGTCCCGCAAGCGAAAAACACGGTTCGAGAAACGCAAACGTCGTGCTGGCAGGTTCGAGTTTGCAGCTCGAACATTGAGACCGGGCGTGCGAAAACGGCGTCACACGAGAGATAGAGGCAAACTATCGGAAAAATTAACAATGGGTCTTAGCCTTCGCGGGGCCGCCACATAGATTACGATATGGCAATAATAGATTATCTCCTCATCGCGCCTAATTTGTTGTGCTACCTCGCGTTTGAGCGTGGGTACCTATCTTTGTCATGAAAAAATCCATTTACCTTCAGCGATTTGGCGCCATCGCAGTCGCGCTGCTCGTAATTACATTGAGCGCGCCGACGGCTGTCCACGCGCAGACTTCGAAACACTCCGAGCCTCACAGGCACGATTCAAAAATTCAGATTCCGGAGGCGATGCGCCTGGAACACATGGAAATCCACGACGGGCTTGTCAGGGCGACCAAGATGCCGGGACAAGTCGGTGACGCTGCTCGTAAACTCGCTGCCGTCCTGGATCCGCATTTCGTGCGCGAAGAACAAATCGCGTTGCCGCCACTGGGGCTGCTCGCTCCACTCTCGCGCGGTGAGTTCACTCCGGAAATGCGTGAGGTCCTGTCGATGACCGACGCGCTGCGCGCGGAACTTCCCCGCATGCTCTCGGAGCACAAGGCAATTCGCGCCGCGACGGTGCGACTTGGCGAGGTCGCGAAAGCCGCGGGGGACGCTACGGTCGAACGCCTCGCCGAAACGCTGAAGGTGCATGCGCAGAGCGAAGAAGAGGTGTTCTACCCGGCCGCACTTCTCGTGGGCGATGTCGTGCGCGCCCGCTCAGCGACCGGAACCAACCAACGTTAGTTTCAATTTGACCATGTTGACCGGAATTTGAGCGACCTTCTCGACCAACCAAGTATCCATCATGAAAAAGTCCATTTACATTACCAGTCAGGATAAGCAGCGTTTGCAGGATTTGCTCGCTGAAACGGCGGCTTCCGGTCCGCGTCAACAGGGAGATTGGGAAGCGCTCGCAGACGAATTGCGTCGCGCGGTCATCGTGGATCCGAAGAAAATTCCGTCCGATGTGATCACAATGAACTCGCGTGCTGAACTTCGTGACCTCGATACTGAGGAAACAGTTGTTTTCACGCTTGTATTCCCTTGGGAAGCGGACGTTGATCTGGGGAAGATCTCGATCCTCGCACCGATCGGCTCGGGAATGCTGGGTTATCGCGTAGGCGACGAGTTCGAGTGGAAGGTGCCGGAGGGCGTTCGGCGGATGAAGGTGATGAAGGTTTACTATCAGCCGGAAGCGGCAGGCGATTTTGATCGTTAGCTTTGCGCGATGAAGTTATGCGTCGTTGCTTTGGACTACGACGGCACGATCGCGCGGGATGGGCGGGTCGAACCGTTCGTGCTCAAGGCGGTGAAGGGAGCGCAGGCCCGGGGGATCGTGATGATTCTTGTCACCGGCCGCATCATGGCCGATTTGTGGCGCGTCCTGCCTGAGCACGAGCTATTCGATGCGCTCGTTTGCGAGAACGGAGCGGTACTGGCGCTTCCAAAGATGCCGCGCAGGCTGCTAACGCACCCGCCATCGCAAGTCCTGCTCGATGAACTTTGCGCGTCTGATGTCGCCGTCAGCTTCGGCGATTGCATCATTGAAGCGGACGCGCGTGCCGCACCGAAAATCCTAGAAGCGATCAGGAAGCTCGAACTGCCTCTCGTCCTTCAATTCAACCAGGGCCGCGTCATGGTCCTGCCGCAGGGGATCAATAAAGCGACCGGTCTCCGCGAGGCGTTGAACACGCTGCGCCTGTCTTTGCACAATTGTGTTGGAATTGGTGATGCCGAGAACGATTACGCCATGCTCGATGCCTGCGAGATCGGCGTTGCGGTGAGTTGGGGAAGTAAAGCTCTGCAAGGGATCGCGGATGAAGTTTTGCAGGGAACAGGACCGCGTGATGTCGCTGCTTACATCCGCGAAGTTACTGCTCACATCAAACTACCGCCTCATCGTGCTCATAGCCGGCGCATCATCCTCGGTCATGACGCCGACAACAAAGTCGTCGAGGCCGCTGTTCACGGGCGGAATATCCTGATCGCTGGCGATCCGCGTTCCGGGAAATCCTGGATCACCGGCCTTTTCTGCGAACAACTGATCCTGCAAGGCTACTGCCTTTGTGTGATCGATCCGGAAGGCGATTACACAACGCTGGGATCGTTACCCGGCGTCGTGCTTTTCGGCGGCGCCGATCCTCCGCCGCATTTCAACGACGTCACGCGTGCCTTGCGTCATCCGGATGTCAGTATCGTGATCGATCTTTCCGCAATCGATCACGCGGAAAAATTGAATTACGTAAACGAACTACTGCCGATGCTTGCGTCACTTCGCCGGAGTGTCGGACTGCCACACTGGATCGTGGTCGATGAAGCGCATTACTTCCTCCATCAGCCTAACGAGCGTTGTATCGATTTCGAGCTCGCGGCCTATGTCATGACGACCTACCAGCCATCGCAACTGCATCCCGAGCTGCTCAAGGCAATCGAATCCATCGTCGTTACTCCCATGACCAATCCCGTCGAAGTGCACGCGCTTGCCATGTTGTGTGGCGCGGAAGGCGCGGAAGCAGAGTGGGGAACAATCCTGGCAAGCCTGGGCATCGATGAAGCCGCGGTGCTCTCGCGCTTTAATGGCTCGAGCAATTTGCCCCGACGATTCACCATTACAGGCCGCAGCACTTCTCATGTACGCCATCGCGCCAAATACCTCGAGGTCCCGATGCCTGAAGACCGCGCATTTGTTTTCACCTGCAATGGCCACGAGCTCGGATCACGCGCGCGTACCTTGAAGGAATTCGTCACCCTGCAAGCGCGATTACCGGCAGCAGCTCTGGAAGCTCATGCGCGGCGCGGCGATTTTTCCCGCTGGATTAGAAACGTTTTCGGCGATGAACCTCTCGCTGTTCAAATCCGGCAGGTGGAAAAAGATTTTCGGCAGGGCCGGATAGCAAATCTACCAGAAGCGCTCGCCGCGCCCATCCATCAGCGCTACGAAATGAAGAGCTGATCCTGCACAGGGCAAAAGTCATCCCTACATGCACGAGCGCGAGTGTCAGTGCACGTGATAACATCCGGAGAAGCATGAAGAGCATCGTGACGCTGACGGTAAATCCCGCGATCGAGGTCGCGGCGTCCGTACCGAAGGTTTTTCCGGATCACAAGCTGCGCTGCGGGATCGCGCGGCGCGATGCCGGCGGCGGCGGACTGAATGTTTCTCGCGCGATCCGCCTCCTGGGCGGGAAATCCCTCGCTTGCTATTTCGCGGGCGGCCCGAGTGGAGACATGCTCGAGGCCGAGACGCTTCGACATCGCCATCTCCCGATTAAAGGATGGACGCGTGAGAACTTCACCGCCACCGAAGAGGCGACCGGTTCACAGTATCCCTTCGTCCTACGTGGTCCGACGCTTTCGGAAAAAGAATGGCAACGCGGCTTGGATCTGCTCGAAACTGAGGCTGAGCAAAACGCTGCGGCCATGGAATTGATCGAAACCCGCGGATGCGAAGCAGTCGTCGTGTCGTTAGGGGAGAGGGGCGCTTTGCTGGCATCGCGCGAAGGCTGCGAGCGTTTCGCTTCGCCCGACGTCGAAGTGCAGAGTCGCGTCGGCGCCGGTGATTCCATGGTGGCAGGTATCAGCCTCGCGTTGTCGCGAGGTGAAAGCTTGCGGGAAGCGGTGCGCTTTGGGGTCGCAGTCGGCGCCGCCACGGTGATGAAGCCGGGAACGGAGCTGTGTCGTCGAGAGGATGCGGAGCGTCTTTTCCGCCAGATGACAACTGGCACTGAGGCTCGATGAAAATCCAACTTGAGCCGCCGCCGACGCCGTCAATGACGAAGGCTGCCAATCGCCCGCACAGGACGACCGAGCCAAAACTGAGACATGAGCCGCCGCATCGTCGCTTTTGGGAAAAGACGGTAAAAATCGCACGACGCGGGACAACGCTGATCGCTCTTCTCGCCATCGCCGGGATCGTGCTCCACCTGGTTCTGCGATTCGGCTTTCGCGCGACAGCCGCAACGACTCAAATCCCCTTGCTCACGGTCCTCGCGCTCGGCGGGATTCCTCTCGTTTATGAATTGCTAAAAAAGCTTTTGCATCGCGAGTTTGGGTCCGATCTCCTGGCCGGCATTTCCATCGTCACCTCGGTGCTCCTGGGCGAATATCTCGCCGGCTCGATCGTTGTCCTCATGCTCTCGGGCGGAGAAGCGCTCGAAAATTACGCTCTGCGCAGCGCTTCCTCGGTGCTCGGCGCACTCGCTAAACGAATGCCTTCGCTCGCTCATCGCAAGCGAGACTCCGAAATTGCGGACGTCGCGCTCGATCAGATCACGGTCGGCGACGCGCTGGTGATTTATCCGCACGAAATCTCCCCAGTCGATGGCGTCGTGATCGAAGGCCACGGCGTGATGGATGAATCCTATCTTACGGGGGAGCCATTTCAGATTACCAAGACTGTCGGCTCAGCTGTGATCTCCGGCGCGATCAATGGCGAAGCGGCGCTGACCATCCGAGCGACCAATCGCGCCCAAGATTCGCGTTACGCGAAGATTATGGAAGTGATGCGCGAGTCAGAAGAGAAGCGCCCACAGCTTCGACGGCTCGGCGATCAATTGGGCGCCATCTACACGCCGGTGGCGGTGGCGGTCGCGATCGGCGCGTGGGCCATAAGCGGTGAAGCGGTTCGCTTTCTCGCCGTCCTCGTGATCGCGACACCTTGTCCACTGTTGATCGCGATCCCGGTCGCAATCATCGGCTCGATTTCGCTCTGCGCGCGCCGGGCAATCATTGTCAAAAGCCCCGTCGTGCTCGAACAAATCACCGAGTGTAGAACCGCGATTTTCGATAAGACCGGAACGCTGACCTATGGCGAGCCGAAACTGACCGAACAACTCATCGCCTCGGGCTTCGCGCAAAAGGAAGTGCTGACGTTCGTCGCCAGCCTCGAACGCTACTCGAAGCATCCGCTCTCGGGAGCGATTCTCGCCGCGGCGGAAACGGAAGCGCTCCAGCTCCTGGAGGTCACCGAAGTAATTGAGCCGCCCGGCCAAGGATTGCGCGGCACCGTTTCCGGTCATCAATTGGAAATCACGAGCCGCAAAAAACTCCTCGCGCAAAATATCGCGGGCGCTGATCAGCTTCCGCCGCCCGCTGGCGGACTCGAATGTGTGGTGGCGATCGATAACCGCTACGCGGCGACCTTGCGTTTTCGCGATGCGCCGCGCGCGGACAGTCGATCCTTCGTCAGCCATTTGGGTCCTGAGCATCAGTTTCAGCGGCTAATGATTCTCTCGGGAGATCGCGATTCAGAGGTTCGCTACCTGGCTGAACAAGTGGGCATCACGGAAGTTTACGCCCAAAAAAATCCGGAAGAGAAACTCGCCATCGTCCGGCAGGAAACAGCCGCGGCCAAAACGCTCTACGTCGGCGATGGTATCAACGACGCGCCGGCCATGATGGCGGCCACGGTGGGCATGGCGATGGGACAGAATAGCGACGTGACCACGGAAGCGGCAGGCGTGGTGGTCCTGGATAACTCGCTCAAAAAAGTGGACGAGTTCATGCACATCAGCCGCCGGATGCGTTCGATTGCGCTCCAGAGTGCGGTCGGCGGAATGCTTCTGAGCATCGGCGGTATGGCGTTCGCGGCAATGGGCTATCTCATTCCGGTCGAAGGCGCGCTTGTGCAGGAGGTAATCGATGTCCTGGCGGTGCTGAATGCATTACGGGCTGCATTTCCTCCTAAAGTAATCTCGCACCTATGAAGCTGCTCGAAACTTCGCGCGCCATGAGCACTCCGGTGACCGCGAATACGGCAATGCCCAGATATTCAAGGAGCTATCGCCCGAGTTAGGAATTGTTTTGAGTTAGAACGTCCGAGAGAACCCAGTTTATTTCAGCGGTAACAGTGCCTTATTCCATCGGGCTTTCGTTGGCCAGTTTCGGTTTACCCCGATGCTGACGCGAAACACGCGCTCGACGGAGTTTCCACATATCCGATCGCGCCCGGCCAGGGCGTGGTGTTCGACGCGATCATTCCGCATCCAGGGAAATATCCGATTGTCGATCATAATATGCGAGACATGATGATCGGCGCCGCGGGCGAGCTGCACGTCACACCCTGAGACTCGCGGTTACTTCTCGGCGCCAAGATCTCCGGAACGCGCATACCAGGTGCACTTTCCTACCGATTAAACGGCTGCTATGATCGACCTTCACGTTTCGCTGAGGTGGCGTATACATGAGTATGAATCGCCACACGATCGATCGCCGCGTTGGCATTGGCCATGTCCACCTCAAAGTGTCTGACCTCAAACGCGCGCTGGATTTCTACTGTGGCGTCCTGGGCTTCGACCTCACTCAACAGTGGGGGAGCACGGCGGCGTTTCTATCTGCCGGAGGCTATCACCATCACATCGGTCTCAACACTTGGGAAAGTCTCGGTGGTTCGCCACCGGCCCAAGGAACGACCGGCTTGTTTCATCTCGCCATCCTTTACCCTGATCGCGCTCAACTCGGCGATGCTTTGCGCCGGCTGATCGCCGCAAAAATTCCGCTCGTGGGCGCGAGCGACCACGGCGTGAGCGAAGCGCTTTATCTACGTGATCCCGACGAAAACGGCGTCGAACTCTATCGTGATCGACCACGCGAAGAATGGCCGCGCACGCCCGACGGCGAGCTCGCCATGTTCACACGGCCGCTCGATGTCGAAGCTTTGCTTCGCGAAGCCGCTAATCGTGCCGATCATTAACTAGTCACGCGGCGTTGCAGCGCGCGCGTTCTTCTTTTGAGAAGGATCCGAAGTAATTGAGTCCGCATCTATCCAGCCAGCTTCAGCTTTCACTCGTTAGGCTGCGGCGGGGCGGCGCGAGTTCGTTGCGGATCTTGCTTACGATTGCGTCGATTCGCTCCACCGGCACGTCGATGTCTTGCAACAAAGCTTCCGCCAGCGCTGCCGCGGATTCGGCTTCGTCGTAACGGATGATGGCCGCGCCGGCCTGCACGAATGCTTCCGATTGATTGATGTATTCGGCGCGGGTGATGATCCGCACCAGTGGCGCAACCTCCCGCGCCGCCTGGACGATACGCAGGCTGATGTCGGCGTGTGGCACCGTGACGATGAGGTAAGCTGCAGCATCGAGCCGGGCCGCGCGCAGGATGTCCGGTCGCGCGGCGTCGCCAAAGAGCGCCTGCTTTCCGCGCTGTTGAAGTTCAAGGACAACGTCGACATTTGTTTCGAGGATGATAGGATTGATCTCGAACTCGGCGAGCAAGCGCGTGACCGTTTGTCCGACGGGGCCGTAGCCAACCACGATCGCGCCGGGATCTTCCTGCATACGTTTGGCCGCCATAACGTTCGCGCGTGCGCCAAGTTTCTCGTTGCGTGTCGCGATCCAGGATAATTTCGAAAGCCGCGGCTCCAGCGCGAGCACCCAGCGGAAGATGACAGGATTCAGGCCGATGGAGATAATGGCAGCGCCGACCACCACGTTGTGACCGATAGCCGGCACGAGGCCGAGGGATTTTGCCATCTCAGCGACGATGAACGAAAACTCGCCGATCTGCGCGAGACCGGCTGCGAGGGTGAGCGCTGTTTTCACCGCATGCCCGCTAACGATCACGATCAGGAAGGCGAATAATGGCGTCACCAAAAGAATGATGCCGAGCACGCCGATGAGCAGCCCCGGCGCCGCGATCACGGCGCGCCAATCAAACAGCATCCCGACCGAGACGAAGAACAGCACGGCAAAGACGTTGCGCATCGGCAGAACATCAGCGCCGGCCTGATCGCTCACCTTCGATTGCCCGACCACCATGCCGCCGAGGAACGCACCCAGCGCCATGGAAGCGCCAAACGCCACGTAGGATACGGTCGCCACGCAGATCGCCATCACCAGCACCGCTAGCGTGAACAGCTCAGTCGAGCGCAGCCTTGCCAGACGCAAGAGCAGCCACGGAACGAAACGCGCACCACCGAGCATCATGATCGCGACGAGCAACGCGAGTTTCCCCAGCGCAATTATAACGGTGTGGCCGATATTCGACGCACCACCGGTGCCAGCCACAGCCGGCACTAGCACGAGCACGAGCACCGTGACGATGTCCTGCACCACCAGCCAGCCGATCGCGGTGTGTCCTTCGGGCGTCTCGACGATCCCGTGATCGAGTAACGCGCGCAGCATAACGACCGTGCTCGCCACAGAGACGGCGATGCCGAGAATCAAACCGCTTTGCCAGCTCCATCCGATCAACACGGCCAGACCCATGCAGGCGAGGGTGGCGGCCGTGCTTTGCGCGAGCGCGCCGGGAATGGCGAGCGAACGCACCGCGAGCAAATCCTTGAAGCTGAAGTGCAGACCGACCCCGAACATCAGCAGGATCACACCGATCTCCGCGAGTTCGGATGCAATCTTGGCGTCGCCGACAACCCCTGGCGTGTGGGGGCCAATCAGCACACCGGCGATAAGGTAGCCAACGATTGGCGAAAGCCCGAGCCGCCTGGCGATTAATCCGAAGAGCAACGCCGCGCTGAGCGCGAGCGCAATCGTCGTGATTAAAGGAATCTCGTGCATGACTTGTCCGCGACTTCAGTGTGAAGTCGCCTCAACTCACTAGACGCGGAGTGACACCTTATCCAACGCCGTCAACAGATTCCTCGTGGCTCTCTCGATTGGGCCGTTCTACGCCGAGCGTCCATCCTGGAGGGTCGCTCGCGGCGAGGTCGGGTCGATCTTGCGCTCGGTTTCATCTTCCCGCACTTCGCGCCGCGTCTCGTCTGATCGGGTATCACTTGGTCTTTCGCGGCTCATGGTTGCCTACTCGGCCACTGGCAACCTGCCATACTGCCCAAGACTTTGCCGTACCGGAACCGATCGGCCGCACAGTCAACGCTGCGCGTTTTGTAAACTTTGACTATCCGTTATTCGGCATTCTGCTCCGCCTAATGATTTGCGGGCGCGGCCATGTCCTTCTCATCTGTCAGCGTGATCGGAAATGCGCTGCGTTTGCGCACGCTCAATCTGGAAGGGTGACGAGAACGCTCGCGCGCGGCGCTGGTTCTGTACATTCCTGCAGCCCGATCTGCCGAATTATGCAAATGACCTGGTCGCTTGCGCGAGCTGAATCGCACCGCCGCAACCCCGTCCTGAAAGATAACGATAAAGTATACGTTTGATCGAATCACAGTCTTATTCGAATCAACTATGGTGCGTAAAGTCTCTTTGCCGAGACGTATCAACCCTCTCGTCCAAAAACTAATATGCCAACTACAACATTGAAGACTTCAGACGTAGCGCGGAACGCTCGGGTGGTGCGGGTATCGCGACCTCCGGCAGCAAGCCGGCCACATCGACAACGCGTTGCGCCTCCCGCCACGGTGTACAAATCGCCGAGCAAATGGACAGTCGTCGCAGCATTTATCGTTGCGGTGGCGCTGCATGCGGGCGCTGTAATGTGGGTGGAGATGCCGCAGGAAAAACCGCCGGTCGAAGTCGGCGCGCCTGCTCTCATCCATTCGGTGGACAAGGTGACCTTCGAAACCGACTCCGCGCCCCCGGATTTTGGCTACGCAAGCTCGCCGCGCTGGATAGGTTAGGTCTATGCCATGGCTGGGCTCTTTCGGGATCGGAGGAGCACGCGTTTCTCGTCCCGAGCACCACGGTTAGGAGCGAAACGAAAGCGCGAACGGCAGTCGTGTCAGCTGCCTGACGAGCGGCGGGCCCAATCACGCTGTAGTCGACGGCAACCGAATGAACATGATGAGCTTGCTCAACTCGCGCAGCCAGAGCACCGAACTCGCAACAATCGCGCAGAGCAGCCAATCAGCACTCGTTAGGCTGACAGTCGAGAACGATTTTTGCAAGAACGGCACGTAAATCACAGCTAGCTGCAACACAAAAGAGACGCCGAGTCCGATCCAGAGCCAGTGATTGCAGAACAAACCGTGGAAGGCGCTGCGCGTATCGGAGCGCGCGTTAAAAACATTAAAGATTTGAAACAGGATCAGCGTGGTAAATGCCATTGTTTGTGCGTAGCGCAGATCGCCTGCGCCTTCGATCAAGCCGCCCGGTAGTGACGCATCGAAAACGGCCAGTGTGCCACCGGCCATGATTGCGCCGACAAAGAAAATGCCGCGCCACATTCGGGCGGTGATGACTCCTTCGCCTCGCGGGCGTGGTGGGCGTTGCATCAAATTTTCGTCCGCAGGGTCAACGCCGAGCGCGAGTGCAGGGGCGCCGTCGGTCACGAGATTGATCCAAAGAATTTGCGTGGCGAGCAGTGGCAACACGACCGCGCCGCCATGTGTTTCCAAGCCGATCGTCTTGCCGAGTAGAACGCCAAAGAACATCGTCATCACTTCGCCGATGTTTGAGGACAGCAGATAGCGCAGGAACTTGCGGATGTTGGAGAAGATCGCGCGGCCTTCTTCAACCGCGGCGACGATCGTGGCAAAGTTGTCGTCGGTCAGGACAACGTCCGCGGCCTGTTTAGAGACATCGGTGCCGGTCAC
>Ga0070665_100005463_pt1 | contig 13101 bp, 9 predicted proteins | sample KBSS13metaG_FD_65862 | JGI IMG/M metagenome (GOLD analysis project Ga0070665, IMG submission 65862) | Switchgrass rhizosphere microbial communities from Kellogg Biological Station, Michigan, USA - KBS S1-3 metaG | ecosystem: Host-associated > Plants > Roots > Rhizosphere > Soil ... | reverse complement strand
TGAATCAAACCAAGATGACGATCATCCGGTTGAACTACGCCAGCGAACTCCGCTACGGCGTCCTGCTGGATATTGCGCAAAGGGTGTACGACGGGCGGCCCGTTTCGCTTTCCATGGGTTATCTGAACACGATCTGGCAGCGCGATGCCTCGGCGATGAGCCTTGAATCGCTCGCGCATGCCTCGGCTCCTCCCAATGTTTTGAACATCACCGGCCCCGAAACGCTCCATGTCCGGAAAGTTGCCGAGGAGTTCGCGGCAAGGTTGGGCAAGACCGTGTCGTTCGAAGGTACCGAATCGAATGACGCCCTCCTCAGCAACAGCGCCAAAGCCTTCGCGCTGTTCGGCAAACCGGAGGTCGGCATCGGCCAGATGCTCGATTGGATCGCCGACTGGGTTGTAAGAGGCGGATCGACTCTGGCCAAGCCGACTCATTTCGAAGAACGAGCTGGTCATTTTTGACAAATGCAAAGCTTGTGAAGAACCAATGCCGAATACTATCGACGCCCGCGTTCATGAGGTCCTAAAGAAGGGAATTGTGATTCCTGCGCATCCCCTCGCTCTCACCGAAGAGCGCCGTCTCGATGAGCGCAGGCAGCGGGCATTGACTCGATACTACGTGGCGGCCGGCTCAGGCGGCCTCGCCGTAGGAGTGCACACAACCCAATTCGCCATTCGGCAACCAAAGATCGGATTGTTCGAACCAGTCTTGCGGCTTGCTGGCGAAGAGATGGAGCGTGCTAACGCAAACCGCGCGGTTCCGTTGGTGCGCATCGGTGGAATTTGCGGTGAAACGCAGCAAGCTATTGCCGAAGCCACCCTGCTGCGCGACCTCCGTTACCATGCGGGTTTGCTGAGCCTGGCCGCGGTTGCCGACTGGAATGACGACCGCCTCATCTCTCACTGCAAAGGAGTCGCAGAAGTTTTTCCGATTATCGGCTTCTATCTTCAGCCCGCAGTTGGCGGACGCCTGCTCTCGTATTCCTTTTGGCGGCGCTTCGCGGAAATCGAAAATGTCGTCGCCATCAAAATTGCGCCGTTCAATCGCTACCAAACGCTGGACGTCATTCGTGCTGTCGCCGAATCAGGCCGCGACATCGCGCTGTACACCGGCAACGACGACAACATTGTGATGGATCTCCTGACACCTTTTTCTTTCAGTCAGCAACCGTCGCGCCGCATTGTCGGTGGCCTGCTGGGACATTGGGCCGTGTGGACGAAGCGCGCAGTCGAATTGCTCGCAGAATGCCACGCACTTGCCGCAAAGAATCAATCCGTCTCCGCTTGTATGCTGCAGAAAGCAGCACAAATCACCGATAGCAACGCCGCGTTTTTTGACGCCGCCAACCAATTTGCCGGCTGCATTGCGGGTCTACATGAAGTGCTTCGGCGGCAAGGACTCCTCGAAGGGATATGGTGCCTCGACCCTAGCGAAGGACTGAGCCCAGGTCAGCGGGAAGAAATTGATCGAGTTTACCGAGCTTATCCCGAACTGAATGATGACGAATTTGTCCGCGAGGGTCGTGATCGCTGGTTGAAGCCTTGACGTATAAGACGCAGAGTGCGTTGCGCCGCCAGAGCTGTAACTCGAGATGAGTTGCGCCCAGCGGTAAGGAGGGACAGTGACGAAGCAGAGCAGAATGAACCGGCGCGAATTTTTGCAGAAGAGTGCGATAGCAGCGGCAGGAAGCGCTGCCGTAAAAAGCGCAGCGCTGTCGTACAGCCGTATATCAGGAGCAAATGACCGGATTTCCATTGGCCATGCCGGCATCGGAACACGCGGCAAGGAATTAGATGGGATGACCGCGGAGCTCAAATCCACAAAGAACGTCGAAATGACCGCTGTCTGCGACTTATGGACTGGAAACCTCGACAGGGCAGTTGCAGCGAACCAGAAGTATTACGGGCGGGCGCCGCGCGCCGTTCGGCACATGGAGGAACTGCTCGCATTAAAGGATATCGACGCAGTCATCATCTCCACGCCGGAGCACTCACACTCACTGCTCCTGAAGATGGTCGCGGACGCCGGGAAAGATGCCTACTGCGAAAAGCCCATGGGAAATGTGCTTTCCGAAGTAAAAGCGGCGCGCGATGCCGTGCTGGCAAAGAATTCGATCGTCCAGATCGGCACTCAGCATCGCAGCGAACCCTATCAGGTTGCCGTGCACGATCTGATCGGAACAGGCGCGCTGGGCGAAGTCACCAAGTACGAAATCGCCTGGAACTACCACGGGCCGAGATGGCGGGGACGCCATGAAGTAAAAGAGATTCGCGAGCAGGATACGGATTGGCGCGCCTGGCTGATGAATAAGCCGCAGCGCCCTTTTGATCCTCAACTCTATTTCGAATACCGGCTGTACAAGGATTTTTCCAGCGGCATCGCGGATCAGTGGATGAGCCACGGAATCGATTTGGTGCACTACTTCATGGATGAAAAATATCCGGAGTCAGTGGTCGCCAACGGAGGAATTTTTGCATGGCACGACGGGCGCGAAAATCCCGATACCTTCCAGGCACTGCTGACCTATTCCAAAGGGTTTCTCGTGAGCTATTCGACGAGCTTTGGAAATGACGCGACCGGCTACTCGCGGATCATGGGAAAGAAGGCGACACTCTACAACACCGGCGGAGAGGGAAGTCCTCGCTGGAAAATTGTGGAGGAAGTCGGCAACCACGAAAGCGACCGCAATGTGGAGGAGAAACGGAAGAGCCGCGACATTTTATTGCCCGGCGATGCATCGTTGCCGCCGACGGAAATTCCAGACGAGGATTTGTCGCACATCACGAACTGGTTCGACTGCTTGCGCAGCCGGAAGCAGCCGAACGCCACCGTGCATCACGGTTTTTCGCATTCCGTCGCCTGCATGATGGCAGCGCAATCTTATTGGTCAGGCAAAAAGGTGTACTTCGATCCGAAGGCGGAAACGATTGTCGGCGAACCGCCGCGAAGCTAGTACGCATGCGCCTTGAATGTAGCGACGAAGTCAGCCTGAAAAGGGCTTGACAGATATCCTCCGTGCCACAAGTATTGGAAAGCAATCGTAAGTAATCGCAAGTTGGGTTGATCTGGCCAATCGACGAAAAATGACTCTCTCCCCCGGAAAGCGAACACGACTCGAGCGCGTCTCCAACAAAGAAGGCGTGATCGCCGCGCTCGCGATTGATCAACGCAGCGCGTTGCGTTCACTCCTCGCGAAGGCTAAGGGCGTTACCCCTGAAGAAATTCCGGGACGGATGCTGGAAGAATTCAAAGAAGGAGTGAGCCGAGTTCTGACCCCCCATGCGAGCGCGATCTTGCTCGATCCGGAATATGGGCTTCCTGCTGCGCGCCAGCGAGCGAAGACGTCTGGGCTCCTGCTGGCATACGAACAGACTGGTTATGACAAAGCTGTTGCGGGCCGATTGCCGCGTTTGCTGGATGAATGGTCGGCGCGGCGATTAGTTGAAGCAGGGGCGGACTGTGTCAAAGTGTTGCTCTATTACTCGCCGTTCAGCGCGAAGTTGATCAACGACGTGAAGCACGCGTGGGCTGAACGGCTGGGCGCGGAATGCGCAGCGCTCGATGTGCCGTTTTTTCTCGAGCTGGTCGTCTATCACGACGAAATGGATGAAAAGAGTCTGGAGTTTGCTCGCATCAAGCCGGAGACCGTGGTCGGCAGCCTGACGGAATTTTCGAATCCTCGCTACGGTGTGGATGTTTTTAAAGTGGGATTTGCCGTGAACATGGCGTTTGTCGGCGAGGGTAGCGGAGATCTTGCTTATACGAGAGAGGAAGCGAAGGGGCATTTGCGTCAGGCGGCAGCTGCAGCGCAGAAGCCGTTCATCTACCTTTCTGAAGGCGTGAGCAACAAGACTTTTGCGGAAGCGCTAGAGCTCGCGGCAGAGGCTGGAGTGCATTACTCGGGCGTGTTGTGTGGACGCGCGACATGGAAGGACGGCGTGGAGATTTACGCAAAGAATGGCGTCAATGCTCTCGATGAGTGGCTAATGAATGTTGGCGTTGAGAATATCCGCCGGGTGAATGAACAATTGCGCGCGGCTATTTCCTGGCGAGATGTGTACAGCAAAGCGGCGACGGAGTTGGCGCGCTAGCGCCGCGAACATTCATGTTCCTATGCGTCAGCGCAAATCCTGCGATCGACAAGCAGATTCGCATGACCGAATTTCGCATCGGCGCAGTGAATCGCGCAATAGAAGCGACTCCCGAGCCGGGAGGAAAGGCCGCCCATGTGGCCATGGCACTGCGAGGACTTGGTGAAACGCCGCAATGGATTGGATTCGCCGGCGGGGCGACAGGCGAAGTTCTGGTCAGCGGATTGAAGGCGCTTGGAATCCGTGCGCAGGAGACAGCCACTCAAGACGCAACGCGGGAGAACTTTGCAATCTTAGACGACGCGGGAATCGTAACCGAAATCCTGGAGCCAGGCGGAAGGCCATCGGCCAGGGAAGTGGAAGCATTTCGGAGAGCATGCGAAAAGGAATTCGCGCGAGGAAAGAAGAAACTGGTCGTGATTGTTTCTGGAAGCTTGCCTCCCGGAGTTCCGACGAATTTCTACGCGCCTTTGATTCGCAGCGCTCATTCCTCCGGTTGCCGAGTCATTCTGGACAGCAGCGGCGAAGCGTTGCGGCGCGGCGTCGCAGCGCGGCCCGATCTCGTGAAACCGAACCGCGAAGAAGCTGAAGCCCTCACCGGTGTGAAGATTCGCGATGTCGCATCGGCGCGAAAAGCACTGGGGCAGATTCTTGAGATGGGCGCGAGGAGTGTGGCCATCAGTCTTGGGAAAGACGGCGTCCTGTGGAGCGCTGGAAAAGCTCAGCCGATACTTCATGCGCGAGCGCCTGAAGTTAGCAAGCGTTCTGCAGTTGGCAGCGGCGATGCCACCGTTGCGGGTTTCGCGTGCGGGATAAGCAACGGATTGTCGCCGGAAAAAGTGTTGAAGCTGGCGGTTGCTTGCGGAAGCGCAAATCCTTTTGCCGATTCGCCCGGACGCATCCGGTTGTCAGCGGTGCGGAAGATGGAGAGAAAAGTCCGTGTCGAGACGTTGCCGGGATAAATGCCATGCCGAAATTTGATGTCAGTGTTGTCGGCGAACTGAATCTGGATCTGATCCTTTCCGGTTTGCCGGCCAAGCTCGAACTGGAGCGCGAACACCTGGCGAAGGATCTCACGATCACGCTTGGGAGTTCGTCAGCAATTTTCACGCACAATCTGGCTTTGCTAGGCAATCGCGTGGGATTTAACTCGGCGATCGGCAGCGATGCGCTGGGCGAGATGGCGTTGCAATTTTTGCTCGACAGTGGCACTGACGTTTCCGGCGTGCGAGAGTTCGAGGGCAAGCTCACCGGACTTACGACAATTCTCCCGACCGGCAGCCAGCGGTACATCCTCACCTACCCAGGCACAATGTTTGAGATGGGACTTGAGCATCTCGATCTCGATTGCATTCTCGATGCGCGGCACCTTCACCTCTCCTCGTACTACCTGCATCGCGCGTTACGCTCACAAATTCCGGAACTCTTTCGCGCTGCGAAGGCCGCTGGACTGACGACCTCGCTGGACACGAACGACGATCCGGAGGATTTGTGGGCCGACGATTTGCGGAACGTGCTGCCGTTCGTAGATGTATTGCTTCCGAACGAACGAGAGTTGTGCAAGCTTGCGCACACAGAAGACTCAGAGCGCGCGATGGAAGTTCTCGCTGGACAAGTGCCGCTCTTGGTCGTGAAACGCGGGCAAGCTGGAGCAGTTGCGCGACGCGGGAACGAGCAGTTTGCGGTAAACGCGTTTGCGGTGGAGTCTGTGGATTCGGTTGGGGCGGGCGACAGTTTTGATGCCGGATTCCTGCACCAATTTATTCGCGGAAGGGGAATCGAAGAGTGTTTGAAGTTTGCGAGCCTGACGGGCGCGCTTTCGACAACGCGGGCAGGGGGGATTGAGGCGTTCCGCGATGCTGAGCACAGGGAAAAGTTCTTGCGCGAGGCGTCGGCGAAATGCCTGGGCTGAGGCGATGGGGGCTACCTTGCCCACCCCTGTGTCCCGAAGTATTTGAAGATAAAGGGCCCGAGGATATGAAAAAGTAAGAGTATGCGACTAAAGGACTTAGCGGACCAAAATTCAGAAGAGTGTGTAAATAAAGAGGTTAGCTTGTTTGGAAGCGCTCACACAGCCGACCGATACGTTTACTTGCTGACTAGTATACTTCTGAAACAACACACGGTCAAAGAGATTGTGCGTCGATGGCAATGGGGCGCGGCCTGCCAAATCCTTATTTTGCTGCAACTCGCTGGTGCAGTTCAGGGGCAGGAATGGAGGTACTACGGGGGAGACGCGGGTGGTATGCGACACTCGGCGCTGACACAGATCAATCGCGAAAACGTGAGCAGGTTGAAGCGGGCGTGGACTTACCATACCGGCGAACTCGACCCTGGAAATCCGACGGATCGGCACAGCATTGCGCCGTTTGAGTCGACACCGATAGTGATTGATGGGGTGCTGTACTTCTCTACACCTTCGAACCGGGTCATCGCGCTCGATGCGGAAACGGGCGCGGAAATTTGGAAATACGATCCGCAGGCGGAGAGCGGAAAGCCGCGCCGATACTACCAGCATCGAGGCGTCAGTTATTGGCAGGGCGAAGACGGGCATGAGCGCCGGATTCTGTTCGGCACGTTCGATGGGCGACTGATCGCTCTGGATGCCAAGTCGGGCAAGCCTTGCGCAAATTTTGGAAATGGCGGAACGGTGGAGTTGCGCGCCGGGCTCGACGGCGACGATCCAAAAGCGCTGTATTCCGTGACGTCTGCTCCAGCCATCTACAAGAATTTAGTCATCACCGGCGCGATGGTGCCGGAATTTCCGTCGAAGGGACCAAGTGGTCAGGTGCGGGCATTCGACGTGCGAACGGGAAAGCTCGCGTGGACGTTTCACACCATTCCGCGGCCCGGCGAGAAAGGGCATGAAACGTGGAGCGGCGAAGAGTGGAGGGACCGGACAGGGGCGAATGTGTGGTCCACGATGAGCGTGGACGAGGAGCGGGGCCTGATGTTTCTGCCTGTCGGGTCTGCTTCTTACGATTTTTATGGCGCGGACCGCAAAGGCGCTGATTTGTTCGCAAATTCCCTGGTTGCGCTGGACGCGGCGACGGGGAAACTCGTCTGGTACTTCCAAATGGTGCATCACGATATTTGGGACTATGACATGCCTGCGCAGCCCGTGCTGATTGATGTAAAGCGCGACGGGAAGACGATTCCCGCAGTGGCGCAGGTTACGAAGATGGGATTTGTTTTTGTGTTCGACCGTGTGACCGGCAAGCCGCTGTTTCCGATCGAAGAACGAGCGGTGCCGAAGAGCGAAGTTCCCGGCGAAGAGAGCTGGCCGACGCAGCCCTTTCCGATAAAGCCGCCGGCATTGGTGCGGCAGAAATTCAGCGAAGCGGACATGGACTTAACGGATCCCGGAAATAGATCATGTGTGGAGATGTTTCCTTTGTTGCAGGGAGGGAGCATTTTTACGCCGTATGGGTTGAAACAAACGCTGGTGGTTCCGGGAACGTTAGGCGGGGGGAATTGGTCGGGAGCGTCGTTCGACCCGAGTCGGGGATATTTGTTTGTGAATGCGAATGAGGTCGGGGCGGTTGGTGCAATGGAGCCGCAACCGGAGAATTCGCCGGAAAAATATCGGCGGAACAATGCGCGCGGGGAATACGCGCGCTTCTGGGATGAGCAACAAAAGCCGTGCCAGAAGCCGCCGTGGGGCACGCTGAACGCTGTGGACGCAAATAGTGGAGAGATCGCGTGGAAGGTTCCGCTTGGCGGAACGGAAGGCGCAAACGGAAAAACCGGGTTGCCCAGTTTGGGCGGATCGATTGTGGCGAACGGTGTGGTCTTCATAGGCGCGACGGCGGACGCAAAGTTTCGAGCGTTTGATGCGAAAACAGGCGAAGAATTGTGGTCGGCGGAGCTTGAAGCGAATGCGAACGCGACGCCGGCGACGTATTTCGGGAAGAAAAGCGGGAAACAATTCGTGGTGATCGCGGCCGGCGGCGGCGGATATTTTCGCGGGAAGACATCGGACACGCTGGCGGCATTTGCCTTGGCGGAGCGTTAAGAAATTCCGAGGTCGATACGTCGAAGGGAAGTTCAGGTCAGGCGGAGGTGAGAACGTTGTTTCCCTACATCGTGTGTGCGCCGTTCATTCTTCAAAAGAAAAACGTTTGGCTCGCAGTTGCACTCCTCTCGCTTTTTGCTTACGCAGAACCGGCCGCGGCGCAGAGGAATGTGGTCGTGGTGCGGCCGAAGGAGATTCAGGATGTGCTGGTAAATCCCGGGATGGGGATTACGACGTTTCAGCGTTTCAATGGTCAGGAACCGAACCCACCGTTGAAGTGGTCGGAGGTTGGGCCGGAGAAAAAGCTGCCACAGGCGGCGACGAAGCCCGACTTTCCGGATACTTCGGTTTCGTACTGCCGCTGGTATTGGAACGTGTTGGAGCCGGAACGCGGGAAATACAACTGGGCGATTGTCGATCTGGCGATTGACGAAGCGAGAGCGCATGGACAGAAACTTGCGATTCGCCTGATGCCTTATTCAAACCAGGATCCGCTGCCGGAGTGGTACAAGAATTCTGGTGCGAAACGCGCGAACAAGGATTCGGATAAGGACGGAAAGATCTGGCAGCCGGATTTTTCGGATCCGCTGTACTTGAAGTATTGGAGTGAACTGGTTGCCGAGGCCGGCAAGCGCTACGACGGAAATCCATATCTCGATACGGTGGATATTTCTTCGGTGGGTTACTGGGGCGAGGGTTGGAGCCCGTACATGCCGGAATTCTCGTATCAAAAAGCGTTGATCGATATCTGGCTGGAAGCGTTCAAGCGCACGCCGTTGCTCATGAACTTTGACGAGCCGGAAGCGCTTGCGTATGGAACACAGCAGGGAGCTGGTTGGCGGCTGGACTGTTGGGGCGACATGCGTACCAGTTCGAACGATCCCTACTTCCCGGCCGAGATGCTGGAGATTTATCCGCAACAGATCGTGCGAACGGGAATTCAGAACGTGTGGCAGCGGAGTCCGGTGTCGCTGGAAACGTGCTACACGGTGCCCGGCTGGAAAGAGCGCGGGTACGACGTGGACTACATCATCGAACAGGGGCTGCGTTGGCATGTAAGCACGGCAAACATCAAGTCGGCTCCGATTCCGGCGGAGTGGAAAGCGAAGTTCGATGATTTTCAAAGGAAAATAGGATACAGGTTCATTTTGCGGCGGTTGGAATATTCCAAGGTGGTGAAACCGGCGATGATGATGCCGGTTCACATGTGGTGGCTGAACGCTGGAGTCGCGCCAGTTTACGCGGAGTACGATCTGGTGATGCAGCTGCAGTCCGGCAAACGATCGACAGAAATTCGGATTCCCGTTGATGTGCGGAAATGGCTGCCCGGCGACGCGGTTTACGATGGGACGGTTTACATTCCCGCGGAACTCGAAGACGGAGAGTATCAGGTGCGGATTGCGATGCTTGATCCGCGAACGGGTGCTTCCGCGATTCGGTTTGGCAATGAAGGTCGACAAGAGGATGGGTGGTACGCGATGGGTTCGCTGACGGTGCAATCGAAGTGAGGGGCGTACGGTTAATTGCGAAGATTGCGTTGTTTGCGGCACTGAGCGGCGGTGCGGCATTTTTTCTGGGTGCGCAAGAACTTCCTCCTAAAGAAGCATTCCAGGTCTTGAGTCCGCAGCCTCTAGGTCCGCGGATGACGCCGTACTTGCGCTACCAACTAGATTTGGCTTGGCGTCAGGACGAGGCGCGAAAGAAGAAGTGGGAAGCGATTCGAGACGAGCGCGAACTGCTGAAACTGCAACAAGAGCTACGTGCGAAGTTGCTGGAAATGATCGGCGGCTTGCCTGAAGAGAAGACGGACTTGCATCCGGAAATCACCGGCAAGATTCAGAGAGATGGATACTCGATCGAGAAACTGATTTTTCAGAGCTTGCCAGGAGTCTACGTGACCGCGCTGGTCTATTCGCCAGACGATCATTCGCAAAAATATCCGGCCGTACTTGTTCCTGCCGGGCATGCGACGAACGGGAAGATTCACTATCAAGGGCTGAGCCAGAGGCTGGTCAAACGAGGCTACGTGGTGATCGCGTGGGATCCGGTTGGACAAGGCGAGCGCAGCCAATTTTGGAATGCGAAAGCGGGGAAGAGCCGCTACAACCTGGTGTGCGCGGAACACGCAGTGTTGGGCAACCTGGCTTACTTGGCGGGAGCGAATCTGGCGCGGTGGGAAGTTTGGGATGGAATGCGAGCCGTGGATTATTTGCTGACGCGGCCGGATGTGGATGGCGAGCGAATCAGCATTACCGGGACAAGCGGCGGCGGAGCGCAAACAGCGCTGATTGCGGCGCTTGATCCGCGAATCAAGGTTGCCGTTCCGTCGTGCTACATCAGTTCGTTGCCGATGCGAATGGCGAACCGGATTTTTGCCGATCCGGACAGCGACCCGGAGCAGGATTTGTACGGAATGGTTTCGGGCGGCGTGGATTACGTTGGATTGCTCATTTTGATGTACCCGCGGCCGGTGATGGTGGCTTCCGCTGTACTGGATTTTTTTCCGATCGAAGGCGCTCGGAAGACGTATCGTGAGGCGCGCGGCTTTTACGAAGAATTCGGACATGGCGACCGGATCGCGATGGTCGAGGGATATCACAAGCATGAGTATTCTGCTGACAATCAGGCGGCGGCGCTCGGTTTCCTCGACAGGTTTAACGAAGTGCCGATGCGAAGGGGATTAGCGCAGCCGACGGAACTGCCTGACCGCGATTTGCTTTGCACAACTTCGGGACAAGTGATGGTGGAGAAGAAGGATGCGCGGTCGCTGATGGATGTGATTCGCGAATACTACGAAGGGCGAAAAGGGAGCGTGAAGGTCGATCTGCGGTCGGCTTACCGCAATGCCAAAAGCACTCGCGTTGCGGATTGGAGCGTTGCGGAGTTCAAAGGCGCGCCCGGTGGCGACTCACAGATTCTTTGGGAGAGCCGGGGCGCAACGAAGGTGGGCGGCGTTCAAGTGGACAAATTTGTCTTGCATCACAGCGGTGGACTCGAGATGCCGCTTCTGTTTATCCATCGGGATTCCAAGGAAAAGCGAGAGACACTGCTTTGGTTTGGTGAACACGGGAAAGCGACTGTGGCGGACTGGGGCGACTTGCAAAAGCAATTGCAGGCCGGCTACAACGTTGTGACATTTGACTTTCGCGGGATGGGCGAAACACGAATGCCGTTTACGGCGGTTTCCCCGGATGATCCAGCGCTCGGGCAACTGCCCTTCGACGAGGCGTATGCCAACTCGATTTCCGGCGTGCTGGCTAATCATGTTTACAATTCGCTGCTGACCGGGCGACCGCATTTTTACGAAATGATTGAGGATGCGGAGATCGCAAAACGCTTTAGCGAAGAAGAATTCCTGACGAACGTGACAGCTGTGGTGGCGAGAGGGGAAAAATCCACGCTCGCGACTGCCATTTCTGAAACGCTGGCTGGTGTGACGCTGCTGAACCCTGCGCAGAAAAATCTGGTGTGGCGAGACCTGGTGGAGCAGAAGCAGGAGGTGTGGCCGATACAATTGCTGGTTCCGGGTGGGGCCTACATTCACTAGGCGATCATCGCCGTCATTTGGCTAGGCGCAGAATTCCGAACCGGCTTGGGACATGAAAAGTCGTGCCTTCCGGGATCGTGCTCCAAGCAAAAAACTTCCGCTCGGTATCGGGGCCTTTTCCGGCAGCGCGAAAGAAGTTGGCGCGCCATTCTGAGCCGGGCTTTGCGTCCGTTATGCCCATTGCGGTTAGCGGAATCCGCATTTCAATCGTCCAGATGTGATTCTGTGCGTCGATGCGAGTGACGTGCTCGAATCCTGAATTCCAGGATGCGTCGTGGTTCGGTTTTTCGCCGCGGGTGATTTCCAGGTCGATCCACTGATTGTTGGGCGCGACTTCGAATTCGTAATAGTGAAGCTGGCGTTCAGGCTGCGGATTCAGAAAAACTTCGGCCACATCGCGGTTCCACAGCTCCCAGCGTTCTTTGGAGGTGTCTTCTCCTTCGAAAACATTCAGAACGTCGTATTTGCAGGAGAATGCGAAATAGATGTACTTGTCCGTCCAAACGGAAGCAACGAGTGTGGCTTGGTCGGAATAGTTTGTCTTGCCGGACATGTTGTGATTGAACTCGATCCATTGAGCGTGCTTCCATGCCTTCTTGCGAAGATTTCCATCGATTGTAAAGTCGACCGCGGCGCGTTTCGTGTCAATGCGCAGGTCGCTTGTGTATGCGGTCGTATGAGTTTGGGCCGCGGCTGATGGCAAGAGTGCAGGCATAGAAGCAAGTGCGAATATGAGTAGGGAACGAGGCATCGCGTTGTGAACTCCCGGTCGAAGTGTTTGGCAGCAACGGAAGAATTCTTATGCCACTTTGACAGAAGAAAGTAAACGATATAGAAAGAAGGCAAACGAAAAGTGTGGCGAGATTCAACAAGCCCGTGTCAGGAGGAGCGACGTGGACGCAATCAATCGACGGAAATGGATCGGGAGCGTTAGCGCGGGACTCGCCGCCGGCGCCGTAACGAAAGCCGTGCCCAGCGTGGCGCAAGTCAAGTCTCCCGAAGGCGCAGGCAAAATGAAGCTGGAGCTATCGGAATTCCAGCCGAAAAGCATGTTGCACGTTCCGGAAACGAAAGTTCCGCGTGCTCGTTTTCCGTTAATTGATATTCATACGCACTTGTCGTTCCGGGCGAAATCCGTGAACGGTGTGGGGCTCGGCGAAAAAGTGGAGTTCCTGGCCGCGCCTGAAAATGTTTTGCCCCTCATGGATCGCAAAAACATTCGAATCATGGTGAACCTCACGGGAAGCTCCGGTAGTGGACTGAGCGACGCGATAGAGAGATTTCAGAAACCGCATCCGGACCGGTTCGTGACGTTCACGGAGCCGCTATGGGACCAAACCAACCATGCCGACTACAGCAAAGTTCAGGCGGATGCGATTGCAAGCGCGAAGAACGCGGGAGCGCGCGGTTTGAAGGTGCTGAAGACGCTTGGTCTTTATCTGCGGGAC
>Ga0070665_100005462_pt1 | contig 13103 bp, 14 predicted proteins | sample KBSS13metaG_FD_65862 | JGI IMG/M metagenome (GOLD analysis project Ga0070665, IMG submission 65862) | Switchgrass rhizosphere microbial communities from Kellogg Biological Station, Michigan, USA - KBS S1-3 metaG | ecosystem: Host-associated > Plants > Roots > Rhizosphere > Soil ... | reverse complement strand
TTGAACCACAAAGAACACGAAGATCACAAAGAAGGGATCGGAACCCACCCTTTGTGATCTTTGTGATCTTTGTGGTTAAGAATTCACACGCCTTCGACGACGACCGTCTCCACGGTGCCTCCTGCGATGCGGTGGACGGACGCCTGCTGGTACTCGGGGGACTGAAAGCACGCCACGCCCTGCTCGAGCGTCGGGAACTCGATCACCACGTACCGCTCGAACGTCTCCGGGCCCGCCATAATCTGATAACGGCCCCCGCGCGCGAGGATCCGCCCCCCGTGCTTGCTCACGATGGCGGGCACCTGATCGGTGTATTTCTTGTAAACGACGGGATCCGTGACGTGCGAGCGGGCAATCCAGTACGCAGCCATAGCGCGGCTCCTGTTCAATAGATGGTGCTGTCTCACGCGGCGCGTCACGAACCGGCTCGGTGGACCAAGGGCCCCGGCGCGCGTTGACGATCGTCGGCGCGGAGCCTAGACTACGCCAGCTTCAACAGAATGCGGAATCTCACCCGGCGCGCGTTCGTCGGAAGCGCCCTGATCGGTGCGTTCACCAGCCGGCCGCGCGCGGCGGCGGAGTATTCCTTCGTCCAGTATCACAACCAGACCGCCGCCAGCCCGCTGCATCGCCGCCTCGTCGAAATGTGGACGGCGATTGTCCGGGAAACCAACGGGCGCGCCGGCGCGGAAGTGTTTCCGAACAACAACGGCATCAGCGGCAGCGACCCGGCCGCACTCCGGGCGCTCATGGCGGGCGAGATCCAGTTCTTCACGCTGATGGGCGGGATCCTCGGCACGGTCGTGCCGGCGGCCGAAGCCCAGCAGGTGCCGTTCGCCTTCAGGTCGGCCGGCCACGCGCACCAGGCCATGGACGGTCCCCTCGGCGCCTATCTGCGCGGAGAAATGGCCGCAAAGGGGCTCGTCGGGTTTGCGGTCGGCGCGTTCGACAACGGGATGCGGCAGATCGCGGGCACGAAACGGCCGATCGCGCGTCCAAACGATCTAGCCGGGCTGCGTATGCGGGTCCCGGCAGGACAGATGGTGGCCGACACGTTCAGGGCGCTCGGCGCGGAACCGATCACGATCAACAGCGACGGCATCTACGCGGCGCTCGAGAGCGGCCGGGTCGATGCGCAGGAGAACCCGCTGGCCCTGATGGAGCTGTTCAAGCTCGACGAGGTCGTGAAGTACGTGAGCATGACGAACCATATGTGGTCGGGCTTCAACCTGTTGGCGCACCAGCCGACGTGGGCGCGTCTGCCGGCCGATATCCGGACCGTGGTGGAGCGCAACATCACCAGGCACGTGCGCCTGCAGCGGCGGGACCAGGCCGCCCTGAACGCCTCGGCCCGCGCCAGGATGGAAGCGCGCGGGCTCGCGTTCAACGAAATCGACACGGCGGCGTTCCGGTCGCAGCTGGCCGGCGTCTATGCCGACTGGAAGAATCGGCTCGGCAGCAAGTGCTGGTCGCTGCTCCAGGCCGTTGGCTTACACTAGGCATCTCGGTGGCCGTAGCGTCCGCCTTCAGGCGGACGTTCGCCGGCCGGCTGAAGCCGGCCGCTACGAGATTGGCGATCGCCCAAGAGGATGTTGATGATGATGCAGATTCCCCGGAGCAGAATCGCCATGGCCACGGCCGTGGCGGTGTTGATCGCGGCCGCGTCGGCCTCGGCGCAGTGGAAGGGCGTTCGCACGACGGGGCCGCGCCTCGCCGACGGCAAACTGAACCTCGACGGCCCCATGCCTCGCACGCCGGACGGCAAGCCTGATCTCTCGGGTGTATGGCTGACGCGCGGCATCTACATCGGCGACATCGCGAAGGATCTCAAGGAACCCGTGCCGATGCAGCCCTGGGCCGCAGAAGTGTACAAGCACCGGCGCGACACGGAGAGCAAGGAAGACCCGACCGGATGGTGCGTCGTCGGAGGCGTCCCGCGCTCGACGGCCGTGCCCTACCCGTTCAAGATCATCAACACGACCGGGATGGTGGTCATCCTCTACGAAGCGGTGCACTCGTACCGGCAGATCTTCACCGACGGCCGCGAGATCCCGAAGGATCCGAACCCGAATTGGTTCGGATACTCGGTCGGCAAATGGGACGGGGACACGTTCGTGGCGACGTCAACCGGCTTCAACGACAACGTGTGGCTGGACAACTTCGGCCATCCGGCCGGTGAAAGCCTCAAGGTGACCGAACGGTTCCGGCGCAAGGATTTCGGCCACCTGGACGTGGAAATCACGATAGACGATCCGAAAACCTACACGAAGCCGTGGACGGTGACGCTGCCGCTCGTCTACCAGCCCGACAGCGAGCTGATCGAGTACATGTGCACGGAAAACAACAAGGACGTCCCGCACCTGGTCGGCAAGTAACGCGCGATACGGCACACCGAACGTGAGGCGCCTGACGAGGTGGTCCGCGGCTCTGCTCGTGGCCGCGCGCCTGAGCGCTGCCGCGCCCTCACCTGCGTTACCTACGGGGGAGATCGACGTCCTCCACTACGCGCTGACGGTCACGCCTGATTTCGACCGGCGCTCCATCTCAGGCGAGTCGCAGGTCTCGTTCAGGAGCCAGCGCGACGCCCTCGCCGAGGTTCGCTTCTCCGCCAATTCGCTGACCGTCGATCGCGCGGCGATGCGGGGCGAGCCCGTTCGCGTGTCGCGCGCGAGCGAAGAGATCGTCATGACGCTTCCCCGGCCGCTGGCCCGCGGGCAGACCGCCACGCTGACGATTGCCTTTCATGGAGTGCCGGCCCGTGGACTCGTCTTCGGCGCGAAGTCCGTCTATACGAGCTACTTCACCTGCGATTGGATGTTCTGCGTGCAGGACCGCCCGGGAGACAAGGCGACCATCGATCTGACCATTGTGGTGCCGAAGGGCATGACGTCGGTCGGCGTGGGCGCGCGCGGCTCCGTCGCGCCGGCCGCGGCCGGCCCTGGAGGCTTCGAAGCGCACACGTCGCGCGAGACGCGCCCCTACTCGAGCTACGTCTACGGGTTCGCCGCCGGCGACTTCCACGTCGTGTCGGAACGCCAGGGGAATGCGGAGCTCGTGTATCTGAGCGAGACGGCACCGCCGGAGCGGTTGCGGGCGCTGTTTGCGAGCACGGGCGCGATGGTGCGATTTTTCGAGGAGAAGGCGGGCGTCGGGTTGCCGCACGAACGCTACGTCCAGGTGCACGCGCCTGGAACCGCAGCGCAGGAAGCTGACGCGTTCTCGGTCATCGGCGACGACATGGTGTCGCCGATCCTCGACGATCCGCAGGAGGACTGGGTCATCGCCCACGAGCTCGCGCATCAATGGTGGGGCAACCTCGTCACGTGCGCCGACTGGAACGAATTCTGGCTGAACGAAGGGATCACGACGTTCATGGTGGCGGCCTGGAAGGAACACCGCTGGGGACGCGCGAGCTATGAGCGCGAGATGGAGCTGGCGCGGCAACGGGTGGAGGCGGCGGCGAAAGCCGGGACCAGCGTGCCGCTGACGTCCCCCGGGCCGTTCCCGTCGCTGTCCGCCCGGCGCGCGATCGCGTACTCGAAGGGCGCGCTCTTCATGGATCGGCTGCGCCGGGAGATCGGTGAACAGCAGTTCTGGGCCGGTCTCCGGTCGTTCACCCGCACGTATGCGGGAACGACCGTCGTCAGCCGCGACTTCCAACGCACGTTCGAACGCGCGAGCGGCCGCGACCTCGCGTCGCTTTTCGACGAGTGGGTGTACTAAACGCTTTCGATCGTGCGTAGCGTCCGCCTTCAGGCGGACGTCAGCCGGCCGGCTGAAGCCGGCCGCTACGTCATTCTGGAAAACGCGCTAGAAGTGGTGCGTTGATTTCTCGTTCTCGGCGCAGACGAACTCGATGAGATCCGTGTCGAGCATGATCGACTGATCGATTTTCACCGTCCAGGGCTTCGCGTACGCCTTCGGATCGTCCACGGTGATCTCGATCTCGAGGCTGCCGAAGTTCGTGCGCCGGAAGCGCTCGGTCCACTTCGCCGCGTCGGTCAGCGGCGCGCCGTTGATATCGAGCCACCCGCCGTCGCGGAACCCGGTCGTCTGCACGACGAGCGTGTCGCCTTCCCAGCGCCCTGCCGAGTAGCCGTACCACCACGGCTGCGGATCGTTCGACGGCAGCGGCCGGCCGTCGGTGAAAATCTGCCGGATCCCGGCGTTGCCTTCGTAGAGGATCACGATCGAGCGCGGCGTCTGGATGATCTGCCTTGGCTGCGGGTGGTTGTGCAGCTGCATCAGGCCCATCGGCAGGCAGTGCGCGTCGGGGTTGTCCTTGCCGTTCTCGTCCATCCGCTTCTTGCGGAGCTCGAACGCCCACGGCTGCAGCGGCAGCGGCTCCTTCATGCCCCAGCCGATGTCCCAGAACTGGTTGTTCCGCGGCGGAATCGATCCGTCCGCGTTGGGCGCTCCGGCCGTGCCGGCGACGCCGGGCCCGCCGCCCGGAGGCGGCGCGCCGGCGCCGAAACCGCGCACGTTGCGCCAGAGGCCCGACAGGTCGGGCCTGCCGTCGGCGGTCCGCGGGGCCGGCGCCAGCAGGTTGGGCTTCCCGTCGGGCGTTCGGGGCACGCCGGCCGTCGGGTAGGACGGCCACTGGGCCAGGAGCGGCGGGAGCGAGGCAGAAACCGCGGCCGAGGCCGCCAGGACGCACGCCGTCTTGACCCACCCGTTCATGCGAGGCCTCCGGGGACAAAATAAAGTGTAAAGTTCAAAGTGCAAAGTGAAAAAAGCAGGGAGGACGGCGATGCGTGCTCGAACAATCGCGGCCCGGGTGGTGGCGGTGACGGTAACGCTCTTGACGATGAGCCCCGCGGTATCGGCGCAATGGCTCGACCATCCCACTGCCGACATTCCGCGCCTGCCTGACGGCAAGCCGAACCTCGCGGCGCCCACACCTAGGACGCCGGACGGCAAACCCCAGCTCGCAGGACTCTGGCGGCCGTCTCCGGGCTTGACCGGCGACATCGCGCGCAGCCTCAAGCCCGGCGAGAAACCCAGCGAGGTCCCCTTCCAGCCGTGGGCCGAGGCGCTCTACAAGGAGCGCCGCGCCAACAACAGCAAGGATGATCCCACCGCCAACTGCATCGTCGGCGGCGTGCCCCGCTCGGATCTGGTCGGCTACCCGTTCAAGATCCTCCAGGTGCCCGGCATGGTCGTCATCCTGTACGAGGCCGTCCACTCGTACCGGCAAATCTTCACCGACGGCAGAAAGCTTCCCGCCAACCCGCAGCCGACCTGGTTCGGCTACTCGGTCGGCCACTGGGAAGGAGACGTCCTCGTCGTCGAGACCACGGGATTCAACGATCAGGGCTGGCTGGACAACGCGGGGAAGCCCGCCACCGATCAGCTGCGCGTCACGGAGCGGTTCATCCGAAAGGATTTCGGGAACCTGGACATCCAGATCACGATCGACGACCCGAAGGCGTACACGAAGCCGTGGACCGTCACGCAGCCGCTCGCGTTCCAGGCCGACACGGAGCTCCTGGAATACATCTGCAACGAGAACAACAAGTACTTCGAGCTGGTGAAGGATTACCGGAAGGACATTCCGACGCGCCCGTAGCGGCGGCGCTACTTCTTTCCCGGTTCGGCGGGCTTCGCGAATCGCGCGGGAGGAATCGCCACGTTCGGACGCAGTTCGCTCAGCTCGATCGTGAAGCGCCCGTCCAGCCAGGTGTAGGTCCACTTGAACGGCAATTTCACGCCACTAACATCACGGTAGTCCGAGTAATCCGTCTGCATCGGGATGCGGCCGACGACCGAGTCCGCGTAGCGAACCAGGCGGGTCAACAGGCCCGTTTCCTTGTCGAAGTAGAAGGTCGCCATCCCGCGTCCCGGTCCGCTGCCCTGCACGACCTGCACATCCCGATCGTCGATCGTCGAGGGCAGGCCGGCGCGCCACGTCGGGAACGATTGCTTGATGCGCGCGGGAAAGGTGACCTCCGCTTCAATCCTCGCGGCCTGGAGATCGCCGCCGGTCAGCGCCTGCACGGTCACCGGGCGCTCCGTGATCGGCGCCGCGAGCCACGCCACGCCGTTGCCGTACACGGTGCTGCTGTCGCCGTCCGACCCGTGAACGATCGTGGCGCGCTGCCTCGGCGCCCTGGCGTACACGTCCACCTGCCGCTTCTCGGGATCGCCGTAGCCCTGATACGTGCCCTTCGCCGCGAAGCTGGTGAGCTTCGCGAGCCTCTCGGTTCCACCGAGGGCCTTGATGTACTGATCGAGGATCGAGTCCGCGGACGCCCCTTGAGCCGCCACGACCACGTCGTCCTGTTCTTCGTCGAGAGGGCCGCCGCCGTACAATTTCGCGAGACTTGCCGTCACCAGCGGCCGGTTGCCGCCGCGATGACACGTAAAGCAGGTGACCACCTGCCGCCCGCCGAAGTTGGTCTTGTTGATGCCCTCGACCATCGTGAACATGCGGCGGGCGATCCGCTTGCGCGCGTTGTCGTCGGCGTACTTCGCCCAGTTGCCGTTGCTCTCGTTGACGTGGCAGAACGTGCAGTCCGCGCCGAGCGACGCGGTGAAGAACCCCATCGTCTCCATGAACTGGTTGACGGTCGTGCCCTTGATGACCTGGAGGTTCTTGAAGACGGCCTCCGCCATCGGCGCGGCCGGTGCGGCAGCCGCGACCGGCGCCGGCGGTGCGGCCGGCGAAGGCGGCGTTTGCGCGGCCAGGACGGCAGGCCTGACGGCCTGCAGGCCGGCCAGCGCGGCCACGACAACGAAAGACAAGCCGCGCCGCACGTCTACTTGGGGGCCGCTGCGCCGACGGCTGGCTTCGCCGTGTTGTCGAAGAACTGCTGGTTCTCGCGCACCGAGCAGATCTGCTGGTAGCGCAGGAATCCCGTGTCGGACAACGCGAAATTCCTGTGGGAGTTCCAGGGCTTCGTGTACGCGCCCGGATCGTCGATCACCATGTCGAGCTCGAGCGTCTTCTGGTCGACGCGCTTGTAGCGCTCCGTCAGATGCAGCTGCTCGGTGTGCGGATGGCCCATCTGATCGAGCCACGTCTTGTCATTGAAGCCGATGGTGTCCACGACCAGCGTGTCGCCGTTCTCGTAGTGGCCGATCGAGTGGCCCCACCACTGCGGATCCGGATCGGGCGGATGCTTCGCGTTCAGCCACACGACCCGGAAGAACGGGCCGAGCTCGTACAGGATGTACACGGCCTCGGTCGTCTGGACGAACTTCGTCTTCACCGGCCAGAGGTAGATGTGCGGAACGCCGGGCGGCTCGCAGTAGATGACCTGTGGATCGGTCGTCACATCGAACTGCGAGTTGGCGCCGGTGGACGGCCTCTCGGACATCGTCTTCGTGCGCGCCCACGGCTGGTAGGGAATGTCGGGCTCGTTGCCCCGGTTCCTGCCGCCCATGTCGGCGATGCTCAGGCTCTGGCCGAAGCCGCCGCGCGTGCGATCGGATGCCCAGTCGCCGGCGAGGTCCGGCACTTTCGCGCCCTGCGCGATCAGGCCGTGCGAACCGGCCGCCGCAGCCCCCGTCACCAACAGCGCTGCGAGCGACGCTTTCAGAAGACGTCCCATGCCAGCCTCCTCTGCTCTACTTCGCGGGTGCGGGTGCGGGCGCGGGCGTCGCGGCACGCGGCGCGTCGTATGCGGTCAACTCGGTCCCGTTCGGCAGGACGATTCTGTTCAGCGTGCCGACGTTCGAACCGTTTTTCGCGGCGAAGATGTACATCGTCACTTTTTCGCCGACGGGAATCGACTTGCGGGTCCACCCGCGTTCGAGCATGACGAGGGGTGGTTCGGTGTAGGCCACCCACTGGACGACCTTGCCGGACGCGTCGGTCACGTCGATCGCCACCTCGTTGTGAGGATTCCCCCAGTAGAACTTCGCGACGGTCCCCTTCAACTCGATCGCCTTGGTCATGTCGTACAGGTTCGCCCCGTGGTGCGCGAACACCCTGGCCGACGCCAGCAGTCCAACCACCGTCATCGCGATCACCAGCGTACGGGTGAGTTTTAACACGGCCATCTCCTTCGCTTTTCGCAGTTTACAGAAGTAGTGCGGACCTTCGGGTCCGCCGTGACAGGCAGGCCTGAAGGCCTGCACTACATCCGCCAACCTGGCTCATTCTACTTTCTCTGCGGCGGCCTCGCGAATCTCGCCACGTCGACGGGCACGTTCGCCCGGACTTCCGTCAGCTCGAACGTGGACCGGCCGTCCAGCCAGGCGACGGTCCAGCGGAACGGCATCTTCACGCCGGAGACCTCCCGGTAGTCCGAGTAGTCCACCTGCGTGACGATGCGGCCGACCGGCGACTCGGAGAAGCGGATGAGACGCATCAGCAGCCCGGATTCGGAATCGAAACACAGCGTGGCTGTCGCCCCGTTCGCGGTGGTGCCCTGAACGACCATGACCTCGCGGTCGCCAAGCACAGCCGGCGCGCCAACCCGCCACCTGGTCAGCGCCTGCTTGATGCGGGATGGGAACCACAATTCGACTTCCAGCCTGACGCCGTCCAGTTCCTGGCCGGTGATTGGAAACACCGGCATCGGCTTTTCGACATCCGGCGCGGTGATCCAGGCTTCGCGGCCATCGTAAGTCGTCGTGCTGTCGCCCGACAGCGTGTGGACGACGGTGGTGCGCTGACCGGGCGCTTTCGCGAAAATCTCCACGGCGCTCTTGTCCTGGTCGTCGAACCCGCGGTAGGCGCCCCTGGCCTCATACGAGGTGATCGCTGAGAGCTTGTCGGCGCCGCCGATCGCCTGGAGATACTTGTCGAGCACGCGTTCGGCGGGGGGCTGTCCCGGCGCCTGCGTGATCGGTTCGCCCGGCTCGTCGGGCGGCGGCGTGCCGTACAGCAGCGCGAGGCTCGGCTGGACGTTGGGCCGGCTGTTGCCGCGGTGGCAGGTGTTGCAGGTGACGACCTGCCGGCCGCCGAAGCTGGTGCGGTTGAGATCCGCCACCATCTGCATCATGCGGCGCGCCGTCCGCTTCTTCGGGTTGTCGTCGGCGTACTTCGCCCAGTCGCCGCCGCTCTCGTCCACGTGGCAGTCCGTGCAGTTCAGGCCGAGGGACGCGGAAAAGAATCCCATCGTGCCCATGAACTCGTCGACGGGTATGCCCTTGAGGATCTGGACGTTCTTGAAGACCTCTTCCGCCATCGGCGGCCGCGCCGCCGGCGCCTGACCACCCGCCCACGCGGCGCCGAGCAGCCATGCCACCGCGGTCACGCCGAGCTTTTTCATTTCCAGCTGTCCATCGCCTTTCGCTGGAGCGACTCGGGGCCCATCTCCGCGAGCTCGATGCGCAGGCCGTTCAGGTCGGTAACATTGGCCAGGATGGCGTGCGAGAACGCGCTCGGCGCGCCCGGATCGGTCGCCATCGCGCCGCGCATCTTGTACGCCGCGACCGTGTTCTTGATGTTCGGCGCTTCCAGGCCGAAGTGGCTGATGCCGGCGGGACGCTGCGCGTTCGCCTGCTGCAGTTCGAGGAACGTCGTCTTGCTGATCTGCAGGTAGATCGCCGTCGGGTTCCCCTGAGGATCGCTGTTGCGGAACGCTTCCTTGAACCCCAGCTTCTGCATGTAGAACGCTGCCGCATCAGGAATGCTCGGGACGGAGATCCCGACGTGGTTCAGCACGACGCCAGTCGTTCCCGCCCCGTCGCTCTGCGCCATCGTCGTCTGAACAGCCAACCCACAGAGAAGTCCGGCGACGAACAATCCAAAACCGCGCATGAGGTGCCCCTTTCGCAATCGATCGCAGGCCTGAAGGCCTGCACTCCTACTTGGCCGGCAGTGGTGGACTCGACGGCTCGGCCGGCGGCGGGCCCATGCTGTAGTGGGCCTGCATGATCATCTGGTTGTCGCAGTACGAGTCGAGGATCTCCGTGTCGGCCTGCAGTGTCAGGATGATCTTGTTCGTCCACGGCTTGAGGTAGGCCTTGGGATCGTCGATCGTCACGGTCTCTTCGAGGTGACCGAAGTCAATCCGGCGCCAGCGCTCGATCACGTGCAGGGCATCGCTGTTGGGATACGCCATGTTCGCGCTCAGCCAGCCCTTGTCGCGGAACCCGATGCTCTCGACGACGAAGACGTCGCCTTCCCAGCGGCCGACGGAGTAGCCGAGCCAGGCGGGCTCGGTCTCGCTCAGCTTCGGCAGCGGCCGGCCGTCGGTGAAGATCTGCCGGAACGTGTTGCCCACGAACGACTCGTGCAGGAAGATCGTCATCGGCGCCGTCTGGACGATCTTGAACGCGCTGCGGTGGTTCTGCCGCGGCACGCCGAGCGGCATGCAGTACGTGTACGGATCGTCCACGTGGTTGCGGTCCCGGCGTCCCTTCTGCAGGCCGAGCGCCCACGGGGTCAACTGCGGCGCGTCGTCGCCTTTCAATCCGGCTGCCAGGTCGTGAAAGTACGTCATGGCGCCGACGTCCCAGATGCCCGACAGATCCGGATGGCCGTCCGGCAGCCGCGGCGGCGCCGGCGCCGTCAGGTTCGGCTTGCCGTTCGGGAGCCGCGGGATTCCCGGCGTCGGACGGTTTACCCACTGCGCCTGCGCAACGACGCCTGAGAGGAGCAGCGCCACAACCGAGGCGACTGCCGTGCGTTGTGCCTTCATCGTCGATCCTCCACGTTTTTGATCACGGCGTCTCGCCCAGAGCCCGTCGAGGCTCCAGGCTCCGGGTCCGGCCGCACAGAAGAACAGATACAGATAACAAAAAAGAATGGACGCTTCCATGCCGGCCAGCTGGAAGCTCTGCCAGAAGCCGCGCGGGGCCCAGTTCCTGAAATAGGCGACGGCCATTTCGCCCGAGAGCAGGAACGCCACCGGCCGTGTGAACAGGCCGAAGATGATGAGCGGACCGCCCACGAATTCCAGCCACCCCGCCAACCCGCGCATCGTCATGATGTCGCGGTCGATTCGTCCGCCGCCGACCGAGAAGAACTTCTCGAGGCCGTGCATGACGAACAGGCAGCCGGCGACGATGCGAAGGAGTCCCAGAGCCTGGTGGCTCCACCCGGTGTCGCCGCTTTCGTCGCGATCCAGTTTCCAGGCGCCGCCGCCCGCAGCGGCAAGGTAGAGGAAGAAGAACGCGTTGAGCAGAATCGGATCGCCGCCGTTGCGGTGCGTGTACCACCCGCGCTGAAGCGGGCCGACGAAGAACAGGACGAAGTACAGCGCCGCCATCAGCAATCCAACAGGCCGCGTGTACAAGCCGAGGATGATGAGCAGGCCGGCGGGAAACGCGATGAGCTCGACGATCCCTTCGTATGAGAGCCGCGCGGCGCCGCTCGCTTCGGGATAGCCGAACAACTGTTCCATGCCGTGCCGCACGACCAGGAAGCCGAAGACGATCCGGGCGATGCTGAGGAGATACGGCGTCCACTTCACGGGATGCCTACTTGCCGAAGACTTTCTTGTATTCCGCCGCCTCGGTGGCCGAGGGGATCATCTCGATGAGATCGATGGTCGGCGGCAGCAGCCGCAGCCGCAGCTTGTTGCGAGGCACCCAGGGCGCCGTGTACGCCTTGGGATCGTCGATGGTGACCGTCAGCTCCATCGTGTTCTGGTCGAGGCGATGGTAGCGCTCTTCGACTTTCATCTGGTCGCTGTGCGGGCTGCCGGCATTGTCGAGCCACGTCCGCTCGTCCATCCCGACCGAGTTGACGACGAAGGTGGAATCGTCTTCCCAGCGGCCGACCGAGTATCCGTACCAGCGGGGATCCGGATCCTTCGGCAGCTGTCGGCCGTCGGTCCAGATGGTCCGCCACCGCTTCTCGAACATGTAAAGCATGAGCACCGAGTTCGGCGTCTGCACGACCTGGAACGGACGCAGCTCGAACAGCAGGTTGCGCGGAAACCCGCCGGGATCGCCCATCGTCGACAGCGGATCGTTGTTCTGCTCGATCGGCACCTGCCTGATGCCGTCACCCGACTTGTGCGTCTTGCCGAGCGCGTCACCCCAGGGCGTGAGCGGAGCGGTCTGGTATCCGCGCGCGCCGATGCCCGCGCCGCCCGCGTCCCAGATGCCGGTGAGGTCGCGTTTCGGCGCCGGCCCGGGCGCTGTGGCTGCGGGCTGATTGGGACTTTGCGCCAGGCCGGAGTTGTTCCACGGGAGGATCTCCTGCTGCGCGCTGAGCATCGACGAGAGCGCGAGCACAGCCGCCGAGCCGACAATCGGAGCGAACCAGCGATTGGCCATGGCGGACTCCTGCTCTACTTGTCAGCCGGGGGTGCAGGCGGAGGCGGAGCGCCCCGTCCGCCGCCCGAGGCCAGCGTCTGGCCGTTCGGCAGGACGACGCTTCGCAGGCGGCCGATGGGCGCGCCGCTCTTGACCGGCTGCAGCGTCACGGTCACCTCGTCGCCGCCCTTGAAGGAGGTACGGGCCCAGCCGAGCCTCGTCATGTCGGTCGGATTGCTGACCTCGACGGCCCAGTTGCGGACGGTGCCCGTGTCGTCCTTCGCGTCGAACTTGAGGAAGCAATGCGGGTTGGCCCAGATCCATTCCGTCACGCTGCCCTTGAGCGTCAGCTCTCTGGTCGTGTCGAAGCTCGCCGCCCCGTGATGCGCGAGGAGCGGCGCCGTCAGCCAGAGGCCCGCCAGGCCAACCACGGCTACAAACATGCCTGGAAACCGAGCCTTCATGAGCACCCCTCCGAGTCTGGAAGCATCAACACGCACACGATAGGGAACTTGATACTGTCTGTCAATCCGGCTTTCCTCTTCAGCAGGTGCAGTCGTAGTAACCCACGAAGGCACGAAATCAGCCACGGAGGCACGGAGACACAGAGGGAACCGCGGAGTGATTCGCCGGGCCCGCCGCGAAGCGGCGGCGACGGGCCGGGAACCCGGCGGGACGAGCCAGTTCGTGACGACCGCTGGTTCGTCGCGCCAGGTTCCCGGCCCGTCGCCCGGCCTGCTCTGCAGGCCGGGTGCCGCGAATCCTCTGTGACTCAGTGTCTCTGTGGCCTACTTCCAGGCGGAGCGAACGGGCTTGCCGACGAGGAACGCCGGGTTCGCGCCGGCGCGGGGGCGATACTTCTGCGCGCCGCCGTTGTCCACCTCGGCCACGTAGAAGTTGCCGTCGGGATCCGTGCTCATGCCGTGCACGCCCCACATGCCGCC
>Ga0070665_100005460_pt1 | contig 13105 bp, 11 predicted proteins | sample KBSS13metaG_FD_65862 | JGI IMG/M metagenome (GOLD analysis project Ga0070665, IMG submission 65862) | Switchgrass rhizosphere microbial communities from Kellogg Biological Station, Michigan, USA - KBS S1-3 metaG | ecosystem: Host-associated > Plants > Roots > Rhizosphere > Soil ... | reverse complement strand
GGTACAGCGTGTCGTTGATCAGCGTCGACTTGCCGGAACCGGAAACGCCCGTGACGCAGACGAACAGCCCGGCCGGAATTTCCAGGTCGACGTTCTTGAGGTTGTTGCCCGATGCGCCGAGCACCTTGAGCATGACCTGCCGGTCGGGCGCGCGGCGCTCGCGCGGCACTTCGATGCGGCGCTTGCCGGACAGGTACTGGCCGGTCAGCGACGTCTTCGAGCCGAGGATGTCCTTGAGCTTGCCCTGCGCGACGATTTCGCCGCCGTGCACGCCGGCGCCGGGGCCGATGTCGAGGATATGGTCGGCCGCGCGAATCGCGTCTTCATCGTGCTCGACGACGATGACCGTGTTGCCGAGGTCGCGCAGCCGCGTCAGCGTGCCGAGCAGGCGCTCGTTGTCGCGCTGGTGCAGGCCGATCGACGGTTCGTCGAGCACGTACATGACGCCGACGAGGCCGGCGCCGATCTGGGACGCGAGGCGGATGCGCTGCGCTTCGCCACCGGACAGCGAGTCGGCCTGGCGGTCGAGCGTCAGGTAGTCGAGTCCGACGTCGACGAGGAAGTGCAGGCGTTCGCGGATCTCCTTGACGATCTTCGCAGCGATCTCGCCACGCCAGCCGGCAAGGGTCAGTACCTTGAAGAATGCGAGCGACTGCTCGATCGGCAGCGCGGTCAATGACGGCAGGTTCGAATCGCCGACGAACACGTTGCGCGCGCTGCGATTGAGGCGCTGGCCCTGGCAGTCGGGACAGGCGCGCTCGCTGATGAACTTGGAGAGTTCTTCGCGCACCGCCGGCGATTCGGTTTCCTTGTAGCGTCGTTCGAGGTTGGGCACGATGCCCTCGAACTTGTGTTTGCGCGTGACCGCGCCGCTGGCTCCGGTCACGTAGCGGAAACTGATCTGTTCGTCGCCGGAGCCGAACAGCACGTGCCGGCGCGTCGCCTCGGGCAGGTCGTGCCACGGCGTGTCGACGTCGAACTTGTAGTGCTTGGCGAGCGACAGGATCAGCTGGAAGTAGTACTGGTTGCGGCGGTCCCACCCGCGCACCGCGCCAGCGGCGAGGCTCAGCTGCGGATTGACGACGACGCGCGCGGGATCGAAGAACTGGGTCACGCCGAGGCCGTCGCAGGCAGGGCAGGCGCCGACCGGCGAGTTGAACGAGAACAGGCGCGGCTCGAGTTCGGGCAGCGAGTAGTCGCAGATCGGGCAGGAGAAGCGCGACGAGTAGGTGACTTCGGCGGCCTTCGGATCATCCAGCGACACGACCACCGCGATGCCTTCGCCGAGGCGCAACGCGGTCTCGAACGATTCGGCCAGGCGCTGCTTGATGTCCGCCTTGGGACGGAAACGGTCGATCACGACCTCGATCGTGTGCTTCTGGCGCAGCGTCAGCGCCGGCACCGCGTCGAGTTCGTGCACGATGCCGTCGACGCGCGCGCGCACGAAACCCTGCGCACGCAGCTGTTCGAAGACCTGCACGTGTTCGCCCTTGCGTTCGCGCACGATTGGCGCGATCAGCATGTAGCGTTTTTCCGGGTCGAGCGCGAGCGTCGCGTCGACCATCTGGCTGACCGTCTGCGCCTCGAGCGGGATGCCGTGGTCGGGGCAGCGTGGCGTGCCGACGCGCGCGAACAGCAGGCGCAGGTAGTCGTAGACCTCGGTGATCGTGCCGACGGTCGAGCGCGGGTTGTGCGAGGTCGCCTTCTGCTCGATCGCGATCGCCGGCGAAAGGCCTTCGATGTGATCGACGTCGGGCTTCTCCATCACCGACAGGAACTGGCGCGCATAGGCCGACAGCGACTCGACATAGCGACGCTGCCCCTCCGCGTAGATCGTGTCGAACGCGAGCGAGGACTTGCCCGAGCCGGACAGCCCGGTGATCACGATCAGCCTGTCGCGCGGCAGATCGAGGTCGATGTTCTTGAGATTGTGCGTGCGCGCACCGCGGATGCGTATCGTGTCCATGCGGCGGGGGAGATGGGGGAAGAGGGCGACTATAACAACCGTCGTCTCAGCGTTCGCGACGATCGGCCTCGGGGCCGCCGTTCCGGACAGGCCGGGCGGGTTGGGGTACGGCGCGGCGCCGTCCGGCGCGTGGGAGTGGGCCCGAAGTCGCCGGGCAGCGTGCGATAACAAGGACTTGCGATCGACTTCGGGGTCGATTAGACTGCGCGGCTCGCTCCTGGTCCAGGTCGGGTGCGTAGGCTGATTTCAGAATAACTACAGAGGCATAGCCATCATGTACGCAGTCATCGTTACCGGCGGTCGTCAGTACCGCGTGGCGCAGGGCGAAGTCCTGCGCGTCGAAAAGCTCGTCGCCGACGTTGGCGCCGAGGTCAAGCTGGACCAGGTCCTGCTGGTCGGCGAGGGCGACGGGGTTACCGTCGGCGCCCCGCTGGTCGCCGGCGCGCTGGTCACCGCGAAGGTGAAGTCGCACGGCCGTGGCGAGAAGATCCGCATCGTCAAGTTCCGCCGCCGCAAGCACTTCCGCAAGGAGACGGGTCACCGTCAGCACTACACCGAAATCGAAATCGTCGGCATCACCGGCGCGGGCAAGAAGTAAGGGAGCACGGCAATGGCACATAAAAAGGCAGGCGGCTCAACCCGCAACGGTCGCGACTCGAACCCGAAGTACCTCGGCGTGAAGATCTACGGCGGCCAGGCCGTCGAAGCCGGCAACATCATCGTCCGCCAGCGCGGCACGCGCTTCCATCCGGGCAGCGGTGTCGGCCTCGGTCGCGACCACACGCTGTTCGCGCTCGTCGACGGCACGGTCGAGTTCAAGGTCAAGGGCGCCGAAGCGCGCAAGACGGTCAACGTCATCCCGGGCTGATCGCCAACGCGATCGGTTCTGCGAAGGCCCCGCCTCGTGCGGGGTTTTTCGTTTCCGGAGCCGCGATCGGGGATTCCAGCAGGCAGAACTCCGCCTCGAAACCGCCGCTTTCGCGTGCAAGCCTTGGTTTTCCAGCGCACGCATTCCGTCCAGAATCCTCAAACCCGAATCCCGGTTCTCCCATGAAATTCGTCGACGAAGCCACCATCCACGTATATGCCGGCAACGGCGGCAGCGGCTGCGTCAGCTTCCGGCGCGAGAAGTTCATTCCGTTTGGTGGACCGGACGGCGGCGATGGTGGCAGCGGCGGCAGCGTCTGGCTGGTCGCCGACGAGGGCATCAACACCCTGATCGACTTCCGCCACCAACGCGTCTACCGTGCGCAACGCGGCGAGAACGGCATGGGCCGGCAGATGGCCGGCAAGGGCGGCGAGGACACGTTCATCCGCGTTCCGGTCGGTACCGTCGTGATCAATACCGCGACGGACGAGGAAATCGGCGACCTGACCACGCACGGCCAGCGCCTGCTGGTCGCCCAGGGCGGTCACGGCGGCCTCGGCAACATCCACTTCAAGAGTTCGGTCAACCGCTCGCCGCGCAAGACCACGCCCGGCAGCGCCGGCGACGAGCGCGAGATCAAGCTCGAGCTGAAGGTGCTCGCCGATGTCGGCCTGCTCGGCTTCCCGAACGCGGGCAAGTCGACCCTGATCCGCGCGGTTTCGGCGGCGACGCCGAAAGTCGCGGATTATCCGTTCACGACCCTGCAGCCGCACCTCGGCGTGGTGCGCATCGAGACCGATCGCAGCTTCGTCATCGCGGACATCCCGGGCCTGATCGAGGGCGCCGCGGACGGCGCCGGACTCGGTATCCAGTTCCTCAAGCACGTCGCGCGCACGCGCCTGCTGCTGCATGTGGTCGACATTGCGCCGCTCGACGGCATCACCGATCCGGTCGCCGAGATCCGCGCGATCGAGAACGAGCTCAAGGGCTTCGATCCGAAACTGCTCAAGCGCCCGCGCTGGCTGGTGTTCAACAAGGCCGACCTGCTCGCACCGGAGGAGCGCGAGAAGGTCGCCAAGGCGATCGTCAGGAAGCTCAAGTGGAAGCAGCCGTGGTACGTGGTCTCGGCGATCGCGCGCGAGGGCACGTGGCCGATGTGCCTGGACATCCAGCGCTTCTTCGACGAGCAGAAATACGCCGCCGAGGCGGCGGAGCAGGGCGCGTGAATGCCGCGGCGGGCGCGGCGCGGGCAACAAAAAAGCCGGCTTTCGCCGGCTTTTTCGGACCCGACTGCAGGCCTGGCTCAGGCCAGCGCCTTGATGTGCGCGGTCAGGCGGCTCTTGTGACGCGCCGCCTTGTTCTTGTGGATCAGGCCACGTGCGGCGTAGCGGTCCATCACCGGCTCGGCAATCTTCATCGCGGCTTCGGCGCGGCCCTTGTCCTTCGCTTCGATCGCCTTCACGACATTCTTGATCGCGGTGCGAACCATCGAACGCGCGCTGGCGTTGCGCTGGCGGTGCTGCTCGGACTGGCGCGCACGCTTCTTCGCGGACTTGATGTTGGCCAAGGGAAAACTCCAATGAACGGATGCGGAAAAAGGCCGGCGATTATGCCGGGGATCGGCGCCCGCGTCAAACCGGAAAACCGCCGCCGCGCCAGTGACTTGATCGCCAGGCTGCCGCCGGCGGGAACGGCCCGGTGAGCCGCCCCAGCCTGCTGCGCTCGATGCTGAGCTTCAGCGGAGGCACCTTCGTTTCGCGCATCCTCGGCCTGGTACGCGAACAGGCGATCGCTTATGCGTTCGGCGCGAATGCGGCGACCGACGCGTTCTGGGTCGCGTTCCGCATCCCGAACTTCCTGCGCCGCCTGTTTGCCGAGGGCTCGTTCTCGGTCGCGTTCGTGCCGGTGTTCACCGAGGTCAAGGAAACCCGCAGCCACGACGACCTGAAGCGGCTCGTCGCGCGCACCGCCGGCACGCTCGGCGGGATCCTGCTGGTCGTCACCGCGCTCGGCATGCTCGGCGCGCGCTGGGTCGCGAGCGGCTTCGCGCCCGGATCGATCGACGAGCCGGCCAAGTTCGCTCTGACCACCGACCTGCTGCGCGTGATGTTCCCGTTCCTGCTGTGCGTGTCGCTGACCGCGCTCGCCGGGGCGGTATTGAACAGCTTCAACAAGTTCATGCTGCCGGCGTTGACGCCAGTGATCATGAACCTGTGCGTGATCGCCGGCGCGCTATGGTTCTCGCATTCGTTCGACGTGCCGATCATGGCGCTCGGCTGGTCGATCCTCGTCGCCGGCGTCCTGCAGTTGCTGGTGCAACTGCCAGCGCTGGCGCGGCTCGACCTGCTCGCCCTGCCGCGTTGGGGCTGGCGCCATCCCGACGTGCGCCGGATCCTGACCCTGATGGTGCCGACCCTGTTCGGTTCCTCGGTCGCGCAGATCAACCTGCTGCTCGACACCCTGATCGCATCGTTCCTCATCACCGGCTCGCAGACCTGGCTGACCCAGACCGATCGCCTGCTCGAATTCCCGCTCGGCATCTTCGGTGTCGCGCTCGGCACCGTGATCCTGCCGTCGCTGTCGCGCCACCATGTGACGACCGATCGCGACGGTTTCGCGAAGGCGCTCGACTGGGGCCTGCGCACCGCCCTGCTGATCTCGGTGCCGGCGATGCTCGCGCTGGTGCTGCTGGCCAAGCCGATGCTCGCGACCCTGCTGCAACACGGCCGCTTCACCGCGCATGACGTCGACATGGCGGCGTTGTCGCTGTCCGCGCTGTCGTTCGGCCTGCCCGCGTTCGCCCTCGTCAAGGTCGTCGCACCGGCGTTCTACGCGCGCCAGGACACCCGCACGCCGGTACGCGCAGGCGTCGTCGCGATGATCGCCAACATGGCGATGAACCTGTTGTTCGTCGGCGTGCTGTTCCAGCTGTGGCACAAGCCGGAGGATCTCGGCGACGGCTGGCTGGCGGCGATCGCGAAGGTGCCGGGCCTGCACATGGGGCTCGCACTGGCGAGCGCGCTGGCGAGCTATCTCAACCTCGGCCAGCTCTGGCTCGCCCTGCGTCGCGACGGAATCTACGTGGCACAGCCGGGCTGGACGCGTCACCTCTTTCGCCTTGGCGCCGGCTGCACCGCGATGGTGGCGGTACTCGCGGTCGGCTTGTGGCATTGGCCGGAGTGGGGCGACTGGAGCACGGCCACGCGCGTGTTGCGCCTGGGCGTGCTGATCGCCGCGGGTGGCGGGACGTTCGTCGCCGTGCTGTTCGCCTGCGGTTTCCGCCTGCGCGACCTGCGAGGAGCGTAGGGCGGGTCGAGCGCGCAGCGCGAGTCCCGCCGTATGCGATGCGGCGCTCGGCGACGCGCTTCGCGCGTATCGCCGTACGGAGACGGTTTCGCCCGGGGCTTGCTGCCTAGCGGCTATACTCGCCCGATGAGCCTGCTTTTCCGTGATGCCGCGGGGCCGAACCTGGCTCCAGGCGGCAGCGTTTTGTGCGTCGGCGCGTTCGATGGGCTGCACCTCGGCCATCGTGCGCTGCTCGCGCACGTGCGCGAGCGCGCGGCGGCGCAAGCACTGACACCGCTCGCGATCAGCTTCGAGCCGATTCCGCGCGAATTCTTCGCGCACGGCGTGCCGGTGCCGCGCATCGCCAGCGCGCGCGAGAAGATCGCGCAGATCGGCGCCAGCGGAATCTCCCTGCTGCTGCTGCGCTTCGATGCGCGCCTCGTGGCGATGCCGGCCGAAGCATTCGTCGAGGACGTGCTGATCGCGCGTGCCGATGCGCGCGAGATATGGGTTGGCGGCGATTTCCGATTCGGTCACGCGCGCCGCGGCGACGTCGCATTGTTGCGCGCGATCGGCGAGCGCCGCGGCTTTTCGGTCGAAGTGATGGACGATGTCGCGATCGATGGTGCGCGCATCAGCAGCAGCGCGATCCGACGCCATCTTGCGGCCGGCGAATTCGATGCGGCCGCACGGCTGCTCGGTCGGCGTTTCACGATCGGCGGGCACGTCGTGCGCGGTCGCCAACTCGGGCGCAAGCTTGGGTATCCGACCGCGAACATCCGCCTCGGTCGGCGTGCTGCGCCGGTCGCCGGCATCTTCGCGGTGCACGTGCATGGCGTCGAAGCCTTGCCGCGCGCGGGTGTCGCCAGTCTCGGCGTGCGGCCGACCATCGACGGCGGCGGCGAACCGTTGCTCGAGGCACACCTCTTCGATTTCGACGGCGACCTGTACGGCCGGCGCATCGAAATCGAGTTCGTGCGGAAGTTGCGCGACGAGGCGAAGTTCGACGACCTCGACGCGATGGTGCGGCAGATCGACCGCGATGCAGCCGAGGCGCGAAGCGTGCTCGGTGTCGGGCGCGGTGCAGCGAACGGAAGTCCAGATGGCGCGAGCGCGCCTTAACCCACTACGGTTACAGCATGAGCAAAGACTACAAGGACACGATCAACCTGCCGAAGACCGACTTCGCGATGAAGGCGGATCTCGCCAGGCGCGAGCCGGCGATGCTGGCGCAATGGGAGAGTGCCGATCGGTACGGCGCGATCCAGCGCCATGCGGCCGCGCGCGAGCACGCCTTCATCCTGCATGACGGGCCGCCCTACGCGAACGGCGTGATCCATATTGGCCATGCCGTCAACAAGGTGCTCAAGGACATCGTCGTCAAATCGAAGTTGCTCGCGGGCCTGCGTTCCCCGTACGTGCCGGGCTGGGATTGCCATGGCCTGCCGATCGAGGTCGCGGTCGAGAAGGAGATCGGCAAGGTCGGCCAGAAGGTCGACGCGGCGACGTTCCGTGCGAAGTGCCGCGAGTACGCGGCGAAGCAGATCGACCTGCAGCGTGCCGATTTCAAGCGCCTCGGCGTGCTCGGCGACTGGAACAACCCCTATCTGACAATGGATTTCCGCTACGAGGCGGACATCATCCGCGCATTGGCGAAGATCCACGCGAACGGCCACGTCGTGCGCGGCTTCAAGCCGGTGCACTGGTGTTTCGACTGCGGTTCCGCGCTCGCGGAAGCGGAGATCGAGTATGCCGACAAGGTGTCGCCGGCGATCGACGTCGCCTACGACGCGTTCGATCCGAAGGCGCTCGCGGCGAAATTCGGCGCGACGATCGGCGACGACGACATCGTCGCGGTGCCGATCTGGACGACGACGCCGTGGACGCTGCCGGCGAGCGTCGCGGTGACGCTCGGCCCCGAACTCGAATACGCGCTTGTCGAAGGCCCTTCGCGCGACGGCAGCCGCGTGCTGCTCGTCGTCGCGGATGCGCTCGCGGCCGCGGCGCTCACGCGCTACGGCGTCGTGGACAGGAAGGTCCTCGGACGCGCGCGCGGCGCTGCGCTGGAGGGCGTCGTCGTGCGTCATCCGTTCTACGAGCGCGAGATTCCGATCCTCCTCGGCGATCACGTGTCCGCCGAGGACGGCACCGGCGCCGTGCACACCGCGCCCGGCCATGGCGTGGAGGACTTCGCGGTCGGCCAGAAGTACGGCCTCGTCGAAAAGTATTCCGCCGCGGAACTCAATCCCGTCGGAGGCAACGGCGTCTACCTGCCGGGTACGCCGATCGTCGAAGGCCAGTTCATCTGGAAGGCGAACGAATCGATCCTTGCATTGCTGCGCGAGCGCGGCGTGCTGCTCGCCGAAGCGAAACTCACGCACAGCTACCCGCACTGCTGGCGCCACAAGACGCCGGTCGCGTTCCGCACCACGCCGCAGTGGTTCATCGGCATGGAGACGCGGGGTTTGCGTGCGGCGGCATTGAAATCGATCCGCGACGACGTCGATTGGTATCCGGCGTGGGGCGAGGAGCGCATCGCTGGCATGATCGCCGGGCGCCCGGACTGGTGCATCTCGCGCCAGCGCACCTGGGGCGTGCCGATCGCGTTGTTCGTCGACAAGGCGACCCAGCAGCCGCATCCGCGCAGCGTCGAGCTCATGGAGCAGGTTGCGCAACGCGTCGAGAAGGAGGGCGTCGATGCCTGGTATGCGCTGGATGCAACCGAGCTGCTCGGTGCCGACGCGGCGGACTACGACAAGGTCACCGACATCCTCGATGTGTGGTTCGATTCCGGCACCTCGCACTGGTGCGTGCTCGACCAGCGCGCGGAACTCGCGCGCAAGCCGGGCGACCAGGTCATGTACCTGGAGGGTTCGGACCAGCATCGCGGCTGGTTCCATTCCTCCCTGCTGACCGCGACCGCGATGCATGGGCGCGCGCCGTACGACGCGGTGCTCACGCATGGCTTCACGGTCGATGCGCAGGGTCGCAAGATGTCGAAGTCGCTCGGCAACGTGGTCGCGCCGCAAAAGGTCGTCGACACGCTCGGCGCCGACGTACTGCGCCTGTGGGTCGCCTCGACCGACTATCGCAACGAGATTGCGGTCTCCGACGAGATCCTCAAGCGCGTCGCCGATTCCTACCGGCGCATCCGCAACACCGCGCGTTTCCTGCTCGGCAACCTCGACGGTTTCGATCCGACGCACCACCTCGTGCCGCTCGCGGATTGCCTGCTGCTCGACCAATGGGCGGTGCAGCAGGCGCACGACGTGCAGCAGGCCGTCGTCGCCGCGTATGCGCGCCATGATTTCCCCGAGGTGATTGCGCGCGTGCAGAACTTCTGCACCAACGAGCTGGGTTCGCTCTACCTCGACATCACCAAGGATCGCCTCTACACGATGCCGACCGACAGTCGCGGTCGGCGCAGTGCGCAATCGGCGATGTTCCACATCGTCGAGGCGATGGTGCGCTGGATCGCGCCGGTACTGTCGTTCACTGCCGAGGAGATCTGGCCATTGATCCCCGGAGCGCGTGACGAATCGGTGCTGTTCGCGACCTGGTACGACGGGCTCGCCGCCATGCAGGGCATGCCGGAGCAACGACGGTTCTGGACCGACCTGCTGGCGATCCGCGCGGCATCGGCGCGCCTGCTCGAAGGCATGCGCAGCGCGGGAGCGATCGGCGCTTCGCTGCAGGCCGACGTCGTCGTGCATGCGGATGCGGCGACACGTGCGCGCTATGCGGAGGTCGCCGACGAGCTGCGCTTCTTCTTCATCACGTCGAGCCTCGAGCTTGCCGATCTCGCCGTGCTGCCCGACCCGGCTGAACGCACCGATGTGCAAGGCGTCGACCTCGACGGCGGCGCTGCATGGGTCGCCGCCAAACCGAGCGATGCGCGCAAGTGCATCCGTTGCTGGCACTACCGGCCCGATGTCGGCACGCATGCCGAGCACCCGGAGATCTGCGGTCGTTGCATCGAGAACGTCGACGGTGCGGGCGAGACGAGGCGGTGGTTCTGATGCCGGTCAGGATGAATGCATTGCCCTGGCTGCTGCTGTCGGTGCTGGTGATCGTCCTCGACCAGTTCACCAAGCATGTCGCCTTGGTCGAGCTTCAGCCGTACCAGCCGCAAGCGGTCATACCGGGCCTGCTGAACTGGACGCTCGCGTTCAATCCGGGTGCGGCGTTCAGTTTTCTCGCCGGCGAGGACGGCTGGCAGCGCTGGCTGTTCACCGCGCTCGCGATCGGCGTCAGCGCGATGCTCGCGTTCTGGCTGTCGCGCATGCCGCGCGGCGACTGGCGCAACGCGGCACCATTCGCGCTGATCATCGGCGGTGCACTCGGCAACCTGATCGACCGGTTGCGCTTCGGTCATGTCACCGATTTCGTGCAGGTGTACTGGGGCGACTGGTCGTTTCCGGCGTTCAACGTCGCCGATTCGGCGATTTCGGTCGGGGCCGTGATGCTGGTGTTGTTCGGGTTTTTCCTCGGTGGGAAAGCGGCCGCCAAAGACGGATAATCGGCGCATGGAAATCCTGCTCGCCAATCCCCGTGGCTTCTGCGCCGGCGTCGACCGCGCGATCGAGATCGTCGAACGCGCGCTGGAGACGTTCGGCGCGCCGATCTACGTGCGCCACGAAGTCGTGCACAACCGCTTCGTGGTCGACCGCCTGCGCGCCAAGGGCGCCGTGTTCGTCGACGAGTTGCACGAAGTGCCGGATGGCTCGACCGTGATCTTCAGTGCGCACGGCGTGTCGCAGGCGGTGCGCGGCGAGGCGGGCGAACGCGGCCTGCGCGTGTTCGACGCGACTTGCCCGCTGGTGACCAAGGTGCACATGGAAGTCGCACGCCACGGCAAGGCCGGGCGCGACGTCGTGCTGATCGGTCATGCCGGCCATCCCGAAGTCGAAGGCACGATGGGGCAGTGGGACCCGGCCAATGCGGGCGCAATCCATCTGGTCGAAACCCCGGAGTGCGTCGCGAAGCTGCAACCGCGCAACCCCGAGGAGATCGCGTTCGCGACCCAGACCACCTTGTCGATCGACGACACGCGCGTGGTGATCGACGCGCTGCAGCGACGCTTCCCGGCGATCCAGGGTCCGCGCCACGACGACATCTGCTATGCGACGCAGAACCGTCAGGATGCCGTACGCGAGCTTGGCCAACAATGCGACCTGGTCCTCGTCGTCGGTTCGCCGAACAGTTCCAATTCGAACCGGCTGCGGGAACTTGCCGAGAAGCAGGGTGTTCCCGCGTACCTGATCGACGGCGCCGCGGACATTCGCCCGCAATGGCTCGACGGCCGCACGCGGGTCGGCGTCACCGCCGGTGCCTCCGCACCGGAGAGCCTCGTGCGCGAGGTGATCGCGGCCCTGCGCGAGGCGGGCGCCGTCGGCGTGCGCGAACTCGACGGCGAGCCTGAGAACGTGACCTTCGCCCTGCCGAAAGAGCTGCGCCTGCGCGTAGTAGCCTGATCCAGGAGCGAAAAACGCGCCGCTGCGCCGCTCGTCCGGCAATTCCTACCATGCGACCGCGCCCGCTTGTCCGTCTCCGGGCCGCTGCGTAGGGTAGCCTCATCCAGGGGTTTGTCGGGGAAGGCGATGTCCGAATCCAGCATCAGGGTCGCGTGGCGGAATCGTCGTTCGGCGACCGGGTTCACGCTTTTCGAGTTGATGATAGCCGTCGCGATCGTGGCGATCCTCGCCGCGATGGCGTTCCCGAGCTATCGCGATTTCACGATGCGCATGAACGTCACGAACAATACGAACCAACTCGTCGGCGCGCTCAATACTGCGCGCAGCGAGGCGGTCAAGCGTGGGCGTCGGGTCGCAGTCATCGCCAATGGCGGCAACTGGAATGATGGCTGGCAGATCGTTGCGGGCAAAGTCACCGCCGCGGGGACGGTCGATCCGCCCGCGTCTCCGGGCGCGACGACGGCGGAGTGCACCGCCTACATGGACCTGGACGGTATTACGCCGCTGTGCCCGCGCTTCGATGGGCCGCTTCCGCCGACGTACACGATGCTGGCGAAGGGTACCGGAGCCGGCGCGAGCGATACGGAGGTCGTGTTCGGGGTCACCGGAGAGCTGGTCGACGCGACCGAATACAGTTTCAGCATATGCCGCCCGATCGATCGCGCCGATCCGACGCAGTCGCGGCTCGTGCATGTCGATCGGTCGGGAATCATCACGACCTATCGCGATACGACCTCGTCGCTCGCCGGCACCTGCGGCTAATGGAGACCCGCATGCGAATCGTTCCCTCCCGTGGATTCACCTTGCTCGAAGTCCTCATCGCGTTGCTGATCTTCAGCCTCGGCATGCTTGGACTGGCGGGTCTCATGGTCATCTCGGTCAAGACCAACAACAGCGCGTACCTGCGAACGCAGGCGTCGTTCCTCGCGCAGTCGATGGCCGACCGCATGCGCGCGAACATCAGCAAGGTCAACGACTACAACGGCGATTATCCGACCACCGGCGCGACCTGCTCCTCGTGCGATCCGGACCAGCTTCTGAATCGCGATCGCGAGGTCTGGAGCCAGCAGCTGACCGATTCGCTGCCGAATTCGACCGCCAACATCAACTGCAGCGGAACGGTGATTCCGGCCTCGAGCGGCGCCGGAACCTACGACGGCACCTGCGAATTCACCATCACGTGGGCGGAAGCGAAGCTCGAGGTGAAGGACAACGCCGATCCCCCGATCCCTCAGGTCTTCGCATGGGTATTCCAGCCGTGAGCGCCGCGCCGATGATCCGATCGAGTTCCACACCCGATACGCTGCGCCAACGCCCGGCGGGTTTCACCCTGCTGGAGATCATGGTCGCGCTGACGCTCGGCATGCTGCTGAGCATCGGAATCCTCAGCCTGTTCAGCAGCACCGGTCGCACCAACCGGCTGCAGAACGGTCTTGCGCGCCTGCAGGAAAACGGGCGTTTCGCCACCAGCCGGATCGAATCCGACCTGCGCATGACCGCGGCGCAGTACTG
>Ga0070665_100005459_pt1 | contig 13105 bp, 12 predicted proteins | sample KBSS13metaG_FD_65862 | JGI IMG/M metagenome (GOLD analysis project Ga0070665, IMG submission 65862) | Switchgrass rhizosphere microbial communities from Kellogg Biological Station, Michigan, USA - KBS S1-3 metaG | ecosystem: Host-associated > Plants > Roots > Rhizosphere > Soil ... | reverse complement strand
AAGCTCGGCGGCTTCCATTTCAACGATTCCAAATATGGCGACGACGACCTCGACGCCGGCTCGATCGATCCCTACCGGCTGTTCCTGGTGTTCAACGAGCTGGTCGATGCCGAGCTCGGCGACGCCAAGGATTTCCATCCCGCGCACATGCTCGACCAGAGCCACAACGTCACCGATCCGATCGAGAGCCTGATGCTGTCGGCGGTCGAGGTGCAGCGCGCTTATGCATCGGCGTTGCTTGTCGACCGCGCCGCGCTTGCGGGGCACCAGGACGCCAATGACGCGCTGATGGCAACGCAGACGCTCAAGGCCGCCTACCGCACCGACGTCGAGCCGATCCTCGCCATGGCGCGGCTGCAATCGGGCGGCGCCATCGATCCGGTCGAGGCCTATCGGGCCAGCGGCTACCGCGTCAAGGTCGCTGCCGAGCGCCCGGCCGTCGTAAGCGGCGGCGGTGGGATCGTGTAGCTTTCGTTCAAAATCTTCCCATAGTGGAACTGGTGCCGGTATAGTCGCCACCTGATCCGATGGAGCATCGGGGTGCCCGGCAGACCGCGAAAGTTGACCTTGACGGCGGACCATGTGGCGCGAATCCACAGGGTGATTCAGGACCAAGGTGTGGCGCCGGGCACGGAACTGCACACCGACGCCGACTATGACGGCTGGGTTCAGCGAATGATCGAGACTCACCCAGCACCGAGCGCAGCGACCCGGCTATTCGCTTACGGCTCATTGATCTGGAAGCCGGAGATCGCACATACGGGCGAGCAACTTGGCAGTGCCCGTGGTTGGCATCGCGCCTTCTGCTTCCACATGCGACGGTTTCGAGGCACACCGGAACAGCCCGGCCTGATGATGGCGCTTGATCGCGGAGGGCAATGCCGGGGTGTCCTCTACGACCTCCCTCGGGACAACCTTGCGCTCCAGTTCGGCAAGCTTTTCCGGCGCGAGTTCACCAACAAGCCCGCCAACAGCATGCCCCGGTGGATAACGGTCGAGACGGCTTCGGGAGCCGTTCCGGCCCTGACCTTCGTCATGAACCGCGCGTCGCCACTCTATGCCGGCCGGCAGTCGCTTGAAGCGGTTGCCGATATCCTGGCCACGGCCTGCGGTCATTGGGGCTCCGGAGCCGAATACCTCCTCAACACGGTCTCGCATCTCGAAGACAAGGGTATACACGACCGCAACCTCTGGCGGCTTCAGCGCCTTGTGGCAGAGCGGATTGGCTTGTAGGCGCGGAGTGTCTTCAGGTGCGGCGTCTGGTCGCGGCTTTCTGCCCGAAGATCGCGTCAAATCGGCAACACCGGGCAGGAAAGTCACGAAATATCAACAGACTCGTGCTTGCCTAGGGGAAAGACGGCCACTATTCCTGACCGTTGCGGCGAGCGGGGCGCGCAATCCGCCATTATTTGCGCACAAACGATTGCCAACCCTCTGATTGGCGACAAAAAAGACTGCGCGGGGCATGCTTACCAAGAAGGGCAAATACGGTCTGAAGGCGCTCGTGCATTTGTCCGGGCTGCCGGCAGGTCAGTTGGCGTTCGTCAACGACATCGCCGTTGCCAACAACATCCCCAAGAAATTTCTCGACGCGATCCTCGGCGAGTTGCGCAATGCCGGTTTCGTGCAGAGTCGCAAGGGCAAGGATGGCGGCTACCGCCTCGCCCGCTTGCCGGCCGACATCAAGATCGGCCATGTCGTGCGCGTGCTCGACGGTCCGCTGGCGCCGATCCCATGCGCCTCGCGCACCCAATACCAGGCCTGCGAAGATTGCGAAGAGGCGACCTGCCAGGTCCGCCACATGATGCTCGAGGTGCGCCAGGCCATCGCCGAAGTGCTCGACAACCGCAGCCTCGCCGAGATGCGCGACGCCGCCAACGACGACATTCTCGCCGACATCAAGTACCAGATCTAGCTGATATTTCCGCGCCGGCCGAGGAAGCGTTTGTCGCGCCCGCCCGCGCCCTATATGCTGCTCTCGTTGCGTGTCGGGAAGAGCGGCGCTGAATGACCGAAAGATCAGGCAGGCTGGCGATCGTCATCGTGGGAGGAGGCGCGAGCGGGGTATTGCTTGCCGCGCATCTGCTCCACGATCCTGACGCCGATATCCGCGTGACGCTGATCGAGAAGCGCCCTGCCTTCGGCCAGGGCATCGCCTATTCGACGACGCTCGACGAACACGTTCTCAACGTCAGCGCGTTCGGCATGAGCGCCTATGCCGACGATCCCGAGCATTTCTGGCGGTGGCTGAACAGCCAAGGCCTGGCGCCGGAAAAGAACCCACGCAAGATCTACGTGCCGCGCCACTTCTATGCCGACTATCTCGCTGATGTGCTTGACGGCCTGCGCCGGACCGAGGCCCCCAATGGCCGGCTGCACACGGTGTCCGAGGAATGCGTTGCCGTCGCCACGACGCCGAGCGGCGTCGACGTGCGGCTGGCCAATGGCACCAGCGTGATCGGTCACGTCGCGGTGCTGGCCGTCGGCCATGAGGAGCACGCCGTGGTTGGCAAGGACATCGCAATTCGTCCGGGCTCGGAGGCGGACACGGCGATCGATCCCGACGCCCCCGTGCTCATCCTCGGCACCGGGCTCAGCATGGTCGACACCTGGGTGTCGCTGGCCGCACGCGGCCATCGCGGCCGCACGATCGCGCTGTCGAGGCGCGGCCTCATTTCGTCGATCCATCGCAAGGGCAAGCCGATCCGGCTGGATCTGGCTGACGTGCCGCTCGGCACCGACCTTTCCTATTTCGTGCGCTGGTTCCGCGATCTCGTGCGCGAGACCGAACGCGGCGGCGGCGACTGGCGCGACGTGGTCGACGGCATCAGGCCGTTCAACCAGCGTATCTGGCGAAGCTGGCCGGCCAGCGCGCGGCGGCGCTTCATCGAGCATACGCGCGCCTGGTGGGACGTGCACCGTCACCGCATGCCGCCGGAGCTGCATGAACGAATCACCCACGCGCTGGCCGACGGCGCGCTGGAACTGGTCGCCGGCAAGCTGGCCGGCGCCAAACGCGACGGCAACGGCTTTGCCGCGACGATCCGCCGACGCGGTGCGACAGAGACGCAGACGCTGAGCGTCGCCCGCATCTACGATTGCACCGGCATCAGCAGCGATCTCGCCGCCGGCTCCAACCCGATCGTACGCTCGCTGATCGACCGCGGGCTGGCGCGTCCAGATCCGCTGCGCATCGGCCTCGACGTGACGGAAAGCTGCGCCATCGTCAGAGGCGACGGCCAGCCGTCGGAGCGGCTTTATGCGATCGGGCCGCTGACCCGCGGCGCGTTCTTCGAGATCGACGCCATCCCGGATATCCGCATGCAATGCGCGATGCTGGCGCGCAACCTGACGGCACGCGCCGGGCTGGTGGCTCAGGCGGGATAGGGAAAGCTGAACTGCAGACGCAGTCTTCCGCTTGAGATGTCATCGAGAAGCTCGCCGCCAGGAAATGGAGATATACGATGGCTGAAGGTACGGCAGTTAAGCCGATAAACCGCGATCTTCTTCTCGGAAGCTGGAGAATGACGTCGTGGATGACGAGAGACGTCGCGACTGGGGAGCGGCAAGAAGCGCTCGGCCGGCATCCTCACGGCACCGTCGTCTATACGCCTGAGCGCGTCACCTTCCTTATCCTCAGGAACAATCGACAACGGCCCGAGCGGCTGCCGCCGTCCGACAAGGAGAAGATTGCGTTATTCGACTCGATGTTCGCCTATTCGGGGCGCTACACGGTAGAGACGAATCGCGTCGTCCATCATGTCGACATGAGCTGGAATGAAGCATGGAGCGGCACAGACCAGGTGCGGTTCTGCAATGTCGATGAACATACCCTGACGTACACGTCGGCCCCTGCACCAAATCCGTTCGACGGGCGCGAAGTGGTTCACGAAGTCACGTATGTACGAGAGAAGTGACGCGCCAAATCCGCCCGTTCATTCCAGGCCTTCGGCCGAAGCCTCTTGCTGAAGCGCCTTCCAGTCGGTCTTCCCGGTCGCGCTGCGCGGCAACGCATCCCTGAACTCGATAAGTCGGGGTATCTTATAGGCGGAGAGGTTTTCGCGGCACCAACGGGTGAGCTCTTCAGCCATCCCGCTGCGCTCCGCGGTCGCCCTGACGACAACGACCGCTCGCACCGTCTCGCCGCGCCGCGCGTCCTGCGCGGCCACAACGCAGGCTTCCGTCACATCTGGATGGCGCATGATCACCTGTTCGACCTCCGCCGGCCAGACCTTGAGGCCGGAGACGTTGATCATCCGCTTGCGGCGGTCGGTGATGAAGTAATATCCGTCACTGTCGGCATGGCCGATGTCCCCGGTCCTGAAGTATCGCTTTCCGGCGATTTGGACATGCGCGCGTTCTGTCTCGTCGTCCCTGTTTAGGTAACCGCGGAACAACTGGGCACCGGCGACGACCAGCTCGCCCTCTTCGCCGGCTGCCAACGGCAAGTCGGTCTCCATCGAAATGACGAGGCAGTCGAGCCCGTCCACCAGGCGTCCGATCGAACCCGGTCTTGGTGCGTTGGCAGGATTCATATGCGTCGCAGCCATGGTTTCGGTCATGCCGAACCCTTCGACATAAGGCAGCCCTGTGATCTCGCGGATACGTGCATAGAGTTCAGCCGGCACGGCGGCGCCGCCCCCGCCGATCGCGTTCAGGCTCGAGAGATCGAAGGCACCTATGTTGGGAAGCTCGACGAAGTCCTTGATCATGGTTGTGATGCTTCGCCATCGCGTTACCCGATGCGTTTCGATCAACCGAGCTGCCGCCTCGGCATCCCACTTCTCAGCCATGACCAGCGTTGCGCCGACGCTGAGCGGAATATTCATCGATGCCTGCATCCCTGTCCCGTGATAGAGCGGCAACGTCACCAGAACGACATCGGCCGCTGCGGTTCCGGTTGCCGCCGCCGCGCTTGAGATCGCCGCCTGGATACTGCCATGCGTGTGCACGCATCCCTTGGGCGAACCCGTCGTGCCTGACGTGTAGGCGATCAGCGCGGTCGTGTTCGCGTCGCGACTCACCGGCGCCGGCGTCTGGCTGTGTCGCGTAGCCTGCGTCCATTCAGCCCATTGCCCCGGCAAGTCGCCACGTCGATCGGGAATGGCACGCCCCTCGACAAGAATGCCTCCGCGCAGGTTGCGCAGGCTGTCCGGCGGCACAGAGGCCAGGCTATCCGAATGCGAAACTGCGAGGCAAGGTTTGGCGTCATCAAGGAAGTGAGCAATCTCGCGCGGAACGCTGCGCGGATTGACCGGCACGACCACGCCGCCGGCGCGCATGACCGCGTAGCAGGCGGTCACGAACTCCAGCCCGTTGCCCAGCAGCAGGAGCACCCGCTCTCCCGGCAACAGGCCAAGATCGCTCTGCAGGAAAGCAGCCATCGAATCGACGAGACGCTCCAGCGCACGATAGCTGACCGTCTCGCCGCCGACCTTCAGCGCCGGGTGCTCACCCCTGCGTCCAGCGGATAGAGACAGATTCTCGTCGACCGGCCGAAGCATCCCGACGTCCATGACCGTTCACCACGCCTATCTTGCACGGCGAGCAGAACGGCGAAAGCTCGGCAGGACGGTGTTAGCGACTCACGCCCGATAGCGGCGCCATGCCGCCGACGGCATGCGCAGCGGCACGCTGTCGGAGGAGGTCACGTCACGATCGACGAGCGAGCGCCGCACCAGCGGCGCCACCGACCTGCCGAACGCCGCGATCTCAGCTGCCGAGCGCAGTCCGCCGATCACGAAATCGGTGACGCCGATGGCGCAATAGTCGAGGATGGCTAGCCCGATATTTTCGGGCGGACCCGAGATCGGCGTCGCGTCGGCCGGTTGAACGGCGGCCGGTTGCCCTTCGGCTACCCTGCGGATTTTCTGCGCGTCGAGCCACGCGGCGAATGCCTCGATGTCGTGCGCCGCTACCACCGATGGCTTTGCCGTCACGGCCACTTCCGCGGATTTGATTTTTGGGCGGATGGGGTAGGAGAAGCGGATCGCTTCGGCGCGGCGGTGGCGCGCGGCCGCGGCCCGCACCCGCTCGATCGTCAGCCTGGTGTCTTCGAGGCTCGCCGCCGGCAACACGAACAGATCGGCATGCCGCGCCGCCACCTTGATCGCCGTGCCGGAAAGGCCGGCAAAGGCGATCGGCACATGCCCGTCACGGAACGGCTTGGGCGCCGATCGCGCGCCTTCCAGGCGGTGGAAGTTGCCTTCAAAATCGATCGGTTCGTCGTTGGTCCACAGCCGCCGCAGCAGCATGATGTATTCGTCGAGGCGAGCGAGGTTCTCCTCATGTCCCGCGCCGCCGGCGGGCGGATCGATATGCACGCTGACGCGGCCGCCGCTCAGCTGATCGAGCGCCGCGATCTGGCGTGCGGCGATGACCGGCGAGACAATTCCGGCGCTGTGCTGGATGTCGACATTCAGCGTCGAGGTCGCGTGCAGCACGTAGGAGGCGAGCGCCGCCAGATCATGGCTGCCCGTCGGATCCTCGATGAGCAGGCGATCGATGCCGGCTGCCTCGGCGGCTGCCGCGATGTCGGCCAGCGCCGAACGATCGATCTGACCATCGGCCAGCACGTCGAGACCAGAAATGTCGGCCGTGAATTCGATGCGCATCTCATCCTCCATCACTGGGATACCATCGGCGACAGCGCCGACAGGAGTCGCGTTCGCTACGCTGACCGGATCGCCGACCCGGCCAAGCCATCATGCCCTGCAACAATGCGCGTGAGCGGCCTCAGTGGCCGATGACGCCGAACACCATTGCTGCCGCAAATCCAACGGAAACGAAGAACGCCAAAGTCAGGACCAATTCCTGAAGCACGCGCTGGCGCCGCGCTGCTCTATGCAAACCAGGCCGATCATCGGCCGAACGGGAAAGGAACGTCATGTTGACCTCCGTCTTGCCCCTTGAATCTACCAAATTAGTAGACATTGTCGATTTCGATTTTTAGCGATTTGTGAGAATGGCATTCTCTAACGAGGTGCATTCTTAGTAACACATCCTAATTCCGGGCGATTTCGCTCGACACCTGTGGATAGTGCCTTAGGCCACCGCCGTTGTTTCGCCCAAATCCTTAACCATCGCACCCACATCGGGATCGGTCACGCGATCGCCATCTCTGGTTCAAAATTTCCCGTTGCTGGCTCTGCCTGGAAATTCCTTCTCTGGCATTCTGGCGCCAGCCTTCCATAATCCCGCGTCGACGCCGCAGGCTGCGGCATCGAGCGGGAAATCAGCGCCGCCAATGCGGCCGGAGACAGGGGTGACGGTCATGCGTGACATCAGGATTTCGAGGCGCGGCGCGCTCAAGGGAGCCGCGCTGCTGCTCGCTTCCACGGCGCTGCCAAAATTGGCCTTTGCCGAGGATGCGCCGAAGAAGGGCGGACGCCTGACGGTCGCCGCCGATTCGGAGCCGCGCAATCTCAACCCGGCAATTGTCGCCTCGAACGGCGTGTTCTTCCTGTCCAGCAAGATCATCGAGCCGCTGGCCGAGGCCTCGTATGACGGCGAAGGCGGGCTCGATGGGCGGCTCGCCACCTCATGGGAAGGTTCCGCTGATGGGTTGAGCGTGACGTTCAAGCTGCGCGACGGCGTCAAATGGCATGACGGCAAGCCGTTCACGTCGGCCGACGTCGCCTTCTCGGCGCTGCAGGTGTGGAAGCCGCTGCAGAATCTCGGCCGCGTCGTGTTCAAGGATCTGGAGGCGGTCGACACGCCAGACCCGCTGACGGCCGTGTTCCGCTTCGCCAAGCCGACGCCGTTCCAGCTGATCCGGAATGCGCTGCCGGCGCTGACCAGCGTCGTGCCCAAGCATGTCTATGACGGCACCGACATCGCCGCCAACCCGGCCAACAATGCTCCGGTCGGCACCGGGCCATTCAAGTTCGCCGAGTACAAGGCCGGCGAATATTACCGGTTCGAGCGCAACGGCGACTACTGGGGCGAAGCCAAACCCTATGTCGACGAGATCGTTTACCGGGTGCTGCCCGACCGCGCGGCGGCAGCCGGCGCGCTCGAGGCCGACGAGATCCAGCTTGCCGCCTTCTCGGCCGTGCCGCTCGCCGATCTCGATCGCATCGGCAAGGTCGATGGCATCGAAATCGTCACCAAGGGCTACGAGGCGCTGACCTACCAGCTCATCGTCGAGATCAACCATCGCCGCAAGGAGCTCGCCGATCTCAAGGTCCGGCAGGCGATCGCCCACGCGATCGACAAGGATTTCGTGGTCAAGACCGTGTTCCTCGGCTACGCCAAGCCGGCGACCGGGCCGGTGCCGCAGAACGACAAGCAGTTCTACACGGCGGACGTGCCGACCTATCCGTTCGATGTCGCCAAGGCCAACGCGCTGCTCGACGAGGCCGGCTACAAGCGCGGCAGCGATGGCACGCGCTTCAAGCTGAAGCTGCTGCCGGCGCCCTACTTCAACGAAACCAAGCAGTTCGGCGATTATCTGCGCCAGGCGCTGGCGCCGATCGGCATCGATGCCGAGATCGTCAACAATGACGCTGCCGCGCACCAGAAGGCCGTCTACACCGACCATGCATTCGACATCGCGGTGGCGCCGCCGGTATTCCGCGGCGATCCCGCCATCTCGACGACCATCCTCGTGCAGAGCGGCATCCCCGACGGCGTCCCCTTCTCCAACCAGGGCGGCTACGCCAATGCCGAGCTGGACGCGCTGATCGCCAAGGCGTCGGAGGAACTGGACACGGCCAAGCGCACCGAGCTCTACAAGGATTTCCAGAAACTCGTGGCCGCCGACTTGCCGCTGATCAACGTCGCCGAATGGGGCTTTATCACCGTGGCGCGCAAATCGGTGAAGAACGTCTCCAACAACCCACGCTGGGCGGTGTCCAATTGGGCTGATGTGTGGATCGACGGGTGACGCGATAGCCTGATATGAGCGCGGGATGACGCCCTGCGTTTTTAGGTTGTTGCGAGGGTTCGTGCTCGACGTTGCCCCCCTCTGTCCTGCCGGACATCTCCCCCACTTGGGGGGAGATCAGCCGGGCGTTTTTGCCGCGATTGTTCTGCAACGCCGGAGATTGGCGAAGACAGGTGCGAAGGCCAATCTCCCCACCTGTGGGGGAGATGTCCGGCAGGACAGAGGGGGGCAACGTAAAGCGCCACATTTCTACGTTCTGAGAAACGCCCCATGCGCCGCGCGCTGATCCTGCTGCGCCGTCGGCTGATCGGCGCGGTTCCCGTGCTGCTGCTGGTCATCATCGGCACGTTCTTCCTGCTCGAGGCGGCGGGCGGCGATGCCGTAGACGCCTATATCGTGTCGACCGGCGGCGATGCCGGGCTGATCGAAGCGTTGCGCCAGCGCTGGGGGCTCGACCAGTCCGCGCTCACGCGGCTTGCCAACTATCTCTGGGCGCTCGTCCATCTCGACCTCGGCTGGTCCGTCACCTTTTCGCGGCCGATCCTCGACGTGATCCGCGAGCGGCTGCCAAACACGCTGCTACTGATGGGCAGCGCGACCGCACTGTCGTTCAGCCTGGGATCGGCGCTCGGCATCGTCGCCGGCGCGCGGCCGGGCAGTTTTCGCGATCGCCTGCTCTCGGTCGGCTCGCTGGCGCTCTATGCGATCCCCGGCTTCTGGCTGGGGCTGGTGCTGACGGTGGTGTTTGCCGTGCAGTTGCGCTGGCTGCCGCTGGCCGGCATCGAATCGATCGCGTCGGGCAAGACAGGCTTCGCGCGCGCCGCCGACATCGCGCGCCACCTGGTGCTGCCGGTGGCAGCACTCGGCTTCATCTACCTCGCGCTCTATTTGCGCACCATGCGCGCCGCGATGGCCGAGATCTGGCGCATGGATTTCGTGCTCGCCGCCAGGGCGCGCGGCATTTCGCGACGGCGCATCGTGCTTGCCCATGTCGCGCGCAACGCGCTGCTGCCCGTCATCACCGTGCTCGGCCTGCAATCGGCCGCGATGCTCGGCGGCAGCGTCGTCATCGAGACGGTCTTCTCCGTGCCCGGCCTCGGCCGGCTGGCGCAAGAGGCGGTCGCCTCACGCGACACGCCGCTGCTGCTCGGCATCATTCTGGTCAGTGCCGTGCTGGTCATTTCGATCAACCTCATTGTCGACGTGATCTACGCCGTGCTCGACCCGCGCATTGGCAGCGGGGAGCCGGCATGAGTTTTGCTGCGCGTTTCCTGCGCACGGGGGAAGGCGCAACCGGCGCGGTCATCCTGTTTGCTCTCGCCGTACTGGCGCTCGCCGCCCCAGCGCTGTTCCCACACGATCCGCTGTCGATCGCCGGCCCGGCGCTGCTGCCGCCGTTCCAGGACTGGTCGCTGCCGCTCGGCACCGATCGCCTCGGCCGCGATGTGCTGGCAGGCATCGTGCACGGCGCGCGCACGTCGCTCGCCGTCGCGCTGGCGGCAGCAGCCACCGCGATCGCCGTCGGCACCATTGTCGGCACGCTGGCCGGCTTCCTCGGCGGCCTCGCCGACGAAGTGCTCATGCGCGTCACCGACGCTTTCCAGACCGTCCCGGGCTTCCTGCTGGCGCTGGCCTTCGTCAGCGTGGTCGGCCCGTCGCTCGGCGTGGTGGTGATCGCCATCGCACTGTCGGCGTGGACGGGACCGGCCCGCATCGCGCGTGCCGAAGTGCTGTCGATCCGCGAGCGCGACTACGTCGCAAGCGCCCGTGTGATCGGCATGCGGCCGCTGGAGATCGCCTTCCGCGAGATCATGCCCAACGCGCTGCCGCCGGTACTGGCGCAGTCCGCGATCATCGTCGCGGTGGCGATCCTCACCGAGGCCGCCCTCTCCTTCCTCGGGCTCGGCGATCCCAACCGGGTCACCTGGGGCGGCATGATCGCCGAAGGACGCACGGTGCTGCGCTCGGCGCCGTCGCTCTCGATCTTCCCGGGCATTGCGCTGGTGCTTGCAGTGCTGGGCGTTTATCTCGCGGGCGAAGGCGCGGTCGAGGCGGCAGCCACCAAGCGGAGGCACGCATGACGCCGCGGCTGATTATCCGCGACCTCTCCGTCCGCTATGCCGGCAGTGAAACTGCTGCGCTCGACGGCATCAGCCTCGACCTCGCCGCAGGCGAACGGCTGGCAGTGATCGGCGAAAGCGGCTCCGGCAAGAGCACGCTGGCGCTGGCGATTGCCGGGCTGCTGCCCGGGTCGGCGCTGGTCGCCGGCCGGATCGAATGGCCGGGCCTCGGCCGGCCCCCCGTCGCCGGCGCCGATATCGGCTTCGTCTTCCAGGATCCCGGCGCCAGCCTTGACCCGGTCATGCCTGTCGGCGCGCAGATCGCCGAGGTCATTCGGGCGCACCGCCCGCTTGGACGCGCGGCCGCGAACGCCACAGCCGTCGACTTGATCGCCCGCGTGCAACTGCCTGAGCCCGGCCAGATCGCGCTTGCCTATCCGCACCAGCTTTCGGGCGGCCAGCGCCAGCGCATCGCCATTGCCGCGGCCATCGCCGCCGGTCCGAAATTGCTGATCGCCGACGAGCCCACCAGCGCGCTGGATACGATCGTGCAAGCCGAGATCGTTGCGCTGATCGACCGGCTGGTTCAGGCCGACGGCATGTCGCTGATCTTCATCAGCCACGACATCGCGCTGGCCTCGGGGATCGCCGACCGCATCGCTGTGTTCCGGCGCGGACGGCTGGTCGAACTCGGCGAGCGGGATCAAATCATCGGCCAGCCGCGCGACGCCTATACGCGCGCTCTGCTCGACGCTTCGATGCCTGCCACTCCTCAGTCAGCAGGAGCGCCGGCATGAGCGCGCTGCTCGAAGTGCGCGCACTCACAAGATCGTTCCGGCGCGGCGGGCGCGAGGTCGCGGCGCTCGACGACGTCTCGCTCGACCTTGCGCGCGGCCAGACGCTGGCGCTGGTTGGGCCGTCGGGCAGCGGCAAGTCGACGCTTGCCCGCATCGTCATGCGGCTCATCGAGCCCGATCGCGGCACCATCCGCTTCGACGGCGTCGACCTGCTCGCCGCGCGCGGCGAGATGCTGCGGCTGCTGCGGCCGCGCTTCCAGATGGTGTTCCAGGAACCGCTCGCGGCGTTCAATCCACGCGCTTCAGTGGCCCGCGTGCTCGACGATCCGCTGCGCATCCACGGCCTCGCCGACAGCGCCGCGCGGCCCGCCGCAATCGCCGCACTGCTCGAACGCGTCGGCCTTGAGCAAAACCTTGCCGGGCGACGCATTCACGAGATCTCGGGCGGTCAGCGCCAGCGTGTAGCCATTGCGCGCGCCATCGCCACCAGGCCAGCGCTGCTGGTGCTTGACGAGGCTGTCTCGGCGCTCGACGTCACCGTCCGCGCCGATATCCTGACGCTGCTTCGGGATTTGCAGCGCAACGAGAACCTCGCCTATCTCTTCATCTCGCACGATCGCGCGGTGGTCTCCGCCTTCGCCGACCGGATCGCCATCATGGATCGCGGCCGCATCGTCGAGACCGGGGCCGCAGCGGCGGTCGTTGCCGCGCCGCAATCGGCGACGGGCAAGGCGCTGGTCGACGCCATGCCAAGACTTGTTCTGGGGAATGCCGCCACATGAGCGACGATGCCGAACGCGCCGAGAGACTGAGCCGCGAACTCGATTCCGCCTTCCGCAATCGCGCCGATCTTTATCGGCTGATGCTCGACGAACTGACGGCGGAATTGGGTGACGACCGCGCCGAGGCGATCATGATCCGCACCATCGAAAAGCGCGGCCGCGAAGTCGCGCAGACGGCCTTTGCCTCATTCGGACCGGGCGATGCACGCGCCATCGGCGAGGCTTTTTTGGCGGTGAGTCCCGACGGCGGACGCATGTATCCGACCGATGTCGAGCGCGCCGACGACGCCATCGCCTTCAAGGTCCGTCGCTGCCCGCTAAAAGATGCCTGGGTCGAGGTCGGCGTCGGCGACGAAAAACTCGCAACGCTGTGCCGTATCGCCGGCGCCTTCGACCGCGGCCTGTTCGAGGCGACCGGCGTGCGCTTCGACAACGTCACCTGGACGCCAGGCCACGGCTCGGGCTGCTGCCATATCATGCTGAGGAATGGCGAGAGCTAGCGCCGCGCCTCACTTCGTCCAACACCCCTCAACCGTCTTGGCGCTGCGCGCCAATCCACCTTCTCCCACAAGGGGAGAA
>Ga0070665_100005458_pt1 | contig 13105 bp, 5 predicted proteins | sample KBSS13metaG_FD_65862 | JGI IMG/M metagenome (GOLD analysis project Ga0070665, IMG submission 65862) | Switchgrass rhizosphere microbial communities from Kellogg Biological Station, Michigan, USA - KBS S1-3 metaG | ecosystem: Host-associated > Plants > Roots > Rhizosphere > Soil ... | reverse complement strand
CCTGTCATGGCCTTGAATGCTTCCAGGAGCTGATGGAAACGCCCGTTCATGTCCTTTGTCACTGTCTGAATGCGGGCCGAGCCGTCGCGGTGAATAACGGCCGACAATGCATCGCGCCATTGCGGCTTTACCGGAGCCGTCAACAGCATATGTGGGGACTCATACGCGCAATCGAAATAGGTCGAGCAGTCTTCCGCCAAAACCGCCGGAGCAAAGGGGCGGAAGTCTTCCCGGAACTTGACCTTTGCGTTGATGAAGTCCCGAATTCCTGCGATGCGCGGATCCGCCAGGATGCTGCGATTGCCCAGGGCCCGGGGACCGAATTCCGAACCCTCCTGAAACCAGCCCACCACCTTGCCGGCGACCAATTGCGCCGCCGCTTCGGCGGCGGGCGCTCCGCTTCGCCCAAAGTCCACCAATTCGGAGTAGCGCCGGAGCGTGTCTTCGACTTGCGACCGTACATATGTTTTTCCAAAATAGGTTCGCCAATCCGATTTTGGCTTTTTCTGTTTCAGGACATTCAGCCAGCCGTAATATGCGCATCCAATCGCCAGACCGTTGTCCGCCGCCGCCGGCTGGATATAGAGATTGCGGTAGGGCCCTTCCGTCAGAAGCCTTCGATTTGCCACGGCATTCAGGGCGACGCCACCCGCATAGCAGAGATTGGAATGCGGCGCGGCTTCGAAACGTTGCCGGAATAGGTACAATAGCGCGCGCTCCACTTCGCGCTGAATCCCATAGGCCAAATCCGCATAGTGCTGGAAGCGCAGCTTGAGATCGCCCCTGGAATGGGCAGGTGTCCGGAAGTCCTCCATCCAGTCGTATTTGACGAACACCCTGCCGTCTTCCAGCGAAAAGACCTCGTGCGTGAATGCGCCCGGCCTGCCATAGGGCGCCAGGCCCATCAGCTTCCCGGCGTCTTCCATGCCGTCAAAAACATACTTGCTGGCCGCGGCATATACGCCGCCGATCGAATGGCGCGTGGTTGGGGGATGCAGTGGATATCCCTTCAGCGATCCCCAGGGGGAAAAGTCCTTGTAGATCGGCCTGAAATGGTCGGCATCGAAGCGATAGTAGCTGTCCTTTTCGTGCCAGAGCGACGCCATCTCCTTATCGGGCGTGACCGGAGTCGTGGCGCCATCCAGATCGATGCAATCATCGAAAGCGTTGCCGCACCCGTCGATGATCAGAACCGCGGCTTCCTCGAACGGGCTGGTGGCGAATGCACTATAGGCATGCGCCAGATGATGGGAGACGGTGATCACGGGTACCTCGCCCGTCGGCAACCGGTCTCCCTCGAACCATTCCGGTTCTCCTTTCAGCATCCCGAAATTGGCGTTCTGAACAATCAAGGACAGGTCCGACATCCCTATTTGCTCGGCATCCAAAACATATTGGATGGCAAGGCGGTCATTCCCGCCATCGTGTTTTTTGCGTGTGATCCGTTCCTTCTCGATGGCGAAGCGGATTTGGCCGTCTTTCAGCAAGCAGGCCGAGCCATCGTGCGACAGCCCGGTGCCCAAGACATAGACGGGTTTGGATCGAGTCATGCGATTGCCAGGTTCCGGTCAGCGCGACGTTGGGCGGGAGGTATAGGAACTATAGAGGCGCACCTCGGTTTCGCCAGAGGCGGTAAAGTTGGCTTTTCCCCGGGGCGGCATGAGAGACGTTTGAACATCGAAAACCCACATCGTTGTTGCTGGGCGAACGGATGGCTCGTCTTCGAGACGCGCATCATTCGTCGATCCTCATCATGCGCACGAAAAATATAGAAGCAGATGTCCTTGATGAATATGCCTAATCTGCCCGCGATAACGCGCCGAAATGGCGCTGCGCATAAAAGTGGATGCAGGGGGCAATTGCATGAATCGTGGGTTAAAGAGCGTGCGTGCACGGCTTGTCGGGACGGCGGCTGTTTTGGCGTTTGGCAGCAGCGCCGCTGTTGCACAGCAGGGTGTCGAGCAGGTGATCGTGTCTTCGACGCGCCTGCAGGGTATCGGCTTCAATGCGCCGACGCCGACCACGGTCGTAAGCGCTGCCGATCTCGAGGCGCAAGCCAAGCCCAGCATCTTCGATAGCCTGACAGACCTGCCGGCGCTGCAAGGATCCTCAGGCGTCGGTTACAACACCAATTCCACCAGCAATGGCCTGCTTGGCCTGTCGGCGCTGGCCATGCGCGGGCTCAGCCCGCTGCGAACCCTGGTTCTGCTGGACGGTCAGCGCGTCGTCGGCAGCAACTTCAACGGCGTCGTGGACGTCAGCCAGATGCCGCAGATGCTGATCCAGCGGGTTGACGTCGTGACCGGTGGCGCCTCCGCTTCGTGGGGCTCGGATGCCGTTGCGGGCGTGATCAACTTCGTGACGGACAAGAAGTTTGAAGGCTTCAAGTTGCACGCCCAGACGGGGCTGTCGACCTATGGCGACATGGGCACCGTCACCTTCCAGGCTGCCGCCGGCACCAGTTTTGCGGGCGGGCGCGGCCATTTCGAAGCCGCCGGCGAATATTCCTACAGCGATGGCTTGCTGCCGCGCTACCCGATCACGCAGAGTTTCGGCGCCCTGCCTCAGAACATCGGCGGACGGCCTCTTTCGCGCCTGTCGGGCACGGTCGATTGGGGCGTGGGCAAAGCCCCGGCGGGACAGCCGCGGCTTTTCTATGCTCCCCTGGTCCAGGGTACGGGCGGCCATAACTACGGCATGATCACCAGCGGTCCCCAGGCCTATACGGTTTTCGATGCCCAAGGAAAGCCGTCCAAGTTCCAGCTTGCCGGAAATTGCTTTGTCTCTGCCGCAGGCGCTTTGCAGGGCTCGGTTCCTACCGGAAACGGAGGATCTTGCCTGGGCACGCCCGGCAGTCCCGGCGATCAAAGCAATCACACCTTCATTTCGGGGCTGCGCATGCCGCTGACGCGCGGCAATCTCTATGCCCGGCTGTCATATGACCTGGGTCCGGATACGGAAATCTACGCCACGCTCAACTATGGCGCGGCGCGTACCCAGAACACGCCCGCAGGCGGCGGCAACAACAAGTCGATCAATATCAAATGCGACAACGCCTTCCTGGCGCAGACCGGCTTGTACGCGAACACCGCGGCCTGCCTCACGGCCAATCCCAGCGGCAATCTTTCCTTTGGCAGCAACTGGGAGAATATCCCATGGGACCAGCAGGTCTTCTTCATGCGCACCACGCGCCGTTACGTGGTGGGCGGTGACGGCAAATTCGATCTGTTTGGCAGGAACTTTGATTGGAGTTCCTATTTCCAGCACGGCGAATCGGGCAGCGGTCTTCATATCCAGAACATGATCCTGTCGAACGCCCCCGTTGACTTCGCGCAGTCGACAGCGAGCAAGGTCGTCACCAACAACAATTTGTCCCGCTTCAACCAGGCCATGGATGCGGTCTCGAACGGCGCTGGCCAGATTGTCTGCCGCAACACCGTCGCCCAGGCTTTTGGCTGCGTACCCATCAATCCTTTCGGCGGCACGGTGTCTCCCGGCCAATTCGCCTATATCGCCAACCAGAACGGGCCGGGGGGAACCTCCATCGGCCCCACCGCGGTGGAGACGGTGCGCCAGGAAGCGTTCAGTTTCAGCGTCAACGGTTCGCCAATCGATGATTGGGCGGGCCCGGTCGCGTTCGCCGCGGGTTACGAGTATCGCGAAGAGCATTACAGCCAGCGCGGCGACCCCTACGCCGCCGGCATCACCGCCTCGACGCCGGCCACGGTCAACGAACCTTGTACCGATCCGTTTGTGGATTGCGGTCTCTCCGCTGTAGGAAGCCTTGGCGCCTATAGCGCGGGCAACTATCACAATGGCCGGGGCACCTATCATGTGAACGAAGTGTTCCTGGAGTTGGGCGTTCCTCTGCTCAACGACTCGTTCTGGGGCAAGGTCGATCTTGATCTTGGCGGCCGCCACGCGCGCTACAGCACCGCCGGCGACGCCAATACCTGGAAGGTGGGCGTGACATGGGATACGCCCATTCCGGGCATCCGCCTTCGCGCCCTGCAATCCCGCGACATTCGCGCGCCTAACTTGTCGGAGCTGTTTGCGCCGATCACGGGCCTGAATGTCGGTTTCACCAACCGGGTCACCGGCCAGACCGGCCAGAACAATTTGCAGGTCAATGAAGGCAACAAGCTCCTGAAGCCCGAAAAGTCACTGACGACGGAAGCGGGCATTGTCTGGCAGCCGGACTTCATCCCGGGATTCCAGCTGTCGATCGATTATTGGCGCGTCGCCATCAAGGGCTTCGTCAATGCCTTGTCGGTGCAGCAGGTGGAGGATCAGTGCATCCTTCAAGGCGACCTGAACTATTGCGGCCAGGATTCGATCACCACCGCCAATGGCGTGAATCAGAGCCTTGCCAATCCCGGCGGCCCACCGGGCCCAGGCTTTGTCGGCCAGGTTCCCAATCAAGTCACGCAGATCCACGCCAAGCCATTCAATGCGGCCAGCGTGGTGACCGACGGCCTGGACATCGAGGCAAGCTATCAGTTCGATCTGCAGGACTATGACGTTCCGGGAAATTTCACGCTGCGATCCCTGGCGGCCCATGTCAGCAAGTATATTTTCGACACGGGAATTGCGGGTACGCAAAGGAATGTGGAGCTGGCCGGCTATTTGTCGAACAATTCGCAGGGGCAGACCTATTCGCAGACCGGCGGCACGGTGATGACATGGAAGCTGGAGGAGACTCAAAGCTATCAGAACGACATCTGGGGCTTCACGCTGACGGAACGCTGGTATGCGGATGGCACCTCCCAGAACAAGAATACCATCGTCTGTTCGCCCGGCACGTGCCCGGTAGACACCGTCCAGTCGCCGACCATCAACTTCGACAAGGTTGATGCGGTCCTGTATCTCGACGTTGGCGTGAACTGGAATGTCAGTGACAAGGTCCAGCTCTATACCAAGATCGACAATGTCACCAATCTGATGCCGCCGGACTGGGGTTCCCAGACCGCCGCCAACTCGATCTATGACGTTGTGGGCCGCATGTACCGCATTGGCGTGAGGTTCAGTGACTAGGCAAGCCGATCCGCCCCTGGAATAACGAAATGGAGACTCGTCTCCTACGCGCATTTTCTTCCCTGGACGTGCGCGGGGCTGGGCCCTGTGGAACCAACGCCACAGGGCCCTTTTCCTGTGATCGAGGCTTAACCTATTGAAATACCAGTTGGACAGGCAGATGCGGCATGCCGGGGATGTGAGACGGTGCAGCCCAAGAAATCCCCATGCCGAGCCAGCAAAAATATTTCGTCCCGCCGCCGCGATCGAGTCCTATACTCAGGCGGGGGCGAAGAAAAAGAAGATGTCGGGCTATCCTTCAGACCGGACATTCTGGAACCGGGTGCTGAAGATGGTTGCACGGCACACGAACGGCCGGGCTGATCCCGAGGAAATACTCAACACCGCCTATCTCCGTCTTGAGCGGTATCAGGAAAGCCGCGCGGTCAAGGATCCGGTCGGTTTCCTTGTCCGCACCGCCAAAAACCTGGTGGTTGATGAATATCGACACGCCCAGATCACCGCCCGTTACCTTTCCGATGCGCAGCAACGTGAGCGCGATCTGGACGAATCGCCGCTGCAAGACGAAGTGTTTGCGGCCCGCGAGCGGCTGGAGCGGGTAAAAAAAGGTCTGGAACAGCTGCAGCCGCGCACCAGGGAAATATTCCTGATGTACCGGCTGCAGGACATGAAGTGCCGTGACATCGCGCTGAAAACCGGTCTCAGCGAAAGTTCGGTCGAAAAGCACATAGCCAAGGCCATGTATTTTCTGACCAAGTGGTCGGAGGGCTGGTGATGGCGGGAATGCCCATACCTCCGGACGACGTCCAGGCGGAAGCCGCGCTTTGGCTGGTGCGGCTGCAAAGCGAGACGCGGACGGAAGCGCAAGTCGCCGCTTTCCGCCAATGGCTTTCCGCCGATCAGGCTCATGCCACAGCTTTTGAGGCCGTCGATTCCACCTGGGACATCAGCAGCGGGCTGCCGCGCGACTTACGAGGACCGGTGAACGCGCCCGCCGTCAGCAACCGGCGCAAGGTCATGGTGGGCGCAACCACCCTGCTTGCCGGCGCCGGGGCGTTCGCTTTCTGGCGCGGCGCGGAGGCCCGGACATTCCAAACCGACGTGGGCGAGCAAAAGCACGTTTCGCTGGACGACGGCACGCGAATATTCCTGGATACCGACACGCGACTGGTGGTCCGCTTCAATGAAGCCCAGCGCACGACTCACTTGCAATATGGCCGGGTCAATTTCCGGGTCGCATCCGACCCAATCCGGCCGTTTGTGGTGAATGCCGCCGATGTCAAGGTGATTGCACTCCCCTCAAACATGGATGTCCGGTTGGATGGGTCGCGACTGTCGGTGGTTCTTGTCAAGGGAACGGTTGATGTAACGCGCGCTTCCGCCCAGCCGGAGAAATTGCTGACCGGGGAACGCATTGTTATTGATGCGCAAGGTTTCGGCCATCGCGACAGGCCCACATTGACTCCCTTATTGGCCTGGCAGACAGGGCAGGCCATTTTTGAGGATGGCCGCCTGTCTGACGCGGCGGCGGAGATGAACCGCTATAGCAATGTCAAGCTGGTGATCCCCGATGCCGAAACGGGCGAGCTCAGGGTCAGCGGGATCTATGCCGTGGGTGACAACATCGCCTTTGCGAACTCGGTTGCCAGATTGTTGCCGGTCAAGCTTGTACAGGGAGAAGGACGAATCGCGATCGTTCTCAACAAAGGGCGCCAGACGCGAGGATAAGGACTGATATCTGGCGTAAAACAAACCTCTTAGCCGCCAAAGAGCGGATGAGGCCGCTATGATGTCCAGGGGGAGATTATGTGGGTGGAGCGAAGTTAAAAACAGCTCGTTGGTTCTCTGTCGCCTTTACGTGCGTCTATGCAAGCGCTGCCACGGCGCAAGTGCGCGCGATCTCCATCCCTGAACGGCCGCTCGCGCAGGCGCTAAGACTGATCGGGCAACAGACCGGCCTCAGCATACTTTTTACGCCATCATCGGTTCAGGGGTTGCGAGGCCACGCCCTGAGCGGGCGGATGACCGCTCAGCAGGCATTGAACGAGCTGCTGCGCGGCACCGACTTGTTGGCGGTTCCCGATGGGGCGGGGTTTCTGATTCAGAAGGTCGAGCAACCCGCTGGTCGGCGGGAGGTCCTGCCGCGGGAGGCAGAGCCCAGAAATCCGGGCGTCGTGAGCCCGCCCGATCCGGTCATGAGGGTCGAGAGGATTGTCGTTTCCCCCACCCGGATCCTCAGTGGCGGGTTTAGTGCCCCAACGCCCACCACGATGGTGAGTGCCGCGTTTATCGCGGCCCAAGCCAGGCCCAATGTGTTTGAGACCCTGACGGACTTGCCGCAACTGCAGGGATCGTCGGGCGTCGTCTACAATACCAACGCGACCAGCAACGGCCTGATCGGGCTTTCGGCGCTGGGCCTGCGCGGGCTGAGCCCTTTACGCACCTTGGTCCTGCTCGATGGCCAGCGCGTGGTCAGCAGTCACTTCAGCGGTATCGTGGACATCAGCCAGATGCCGCAGCTTCTGCTCCAGCGCGTGGATATTGTGACGGGCGGAGCCTCGGCCTCCTGGGGGTCGGATGCGGTGGCAGGCGTGGTCAACTTCGTCACCGAGAAGACATTCGAAGGCTTCAAGATGAACGCCCTGGCGGGGCTTTCCGGCTATGGTGACATGGGTACCGTGACATTCCAGACCGCCGCCGGCACCAGCTTTGCAGGCGGGCGGGGCCATTTCGAGATCGCTGGCGAATATTCCACCAATGACGGATTGTTGCCGCGGCTGCCGGTGCAGGGCAGCTTTGGCGCGTTCCCGCAAAATCTCGGCGGCAGGCCGCTGTCACGCCTGTCCGGCGTCGTCGATTGGGGTGTGGGCAAGGCGCCGCCGGGCCAGCCACGGTTTATTTATGCGCCATTGGTTCAGGCAACGACGGGCGCCAATTACGGCCTGATTGTCAGCGGGCCCCAGGCCTATACCGGTTTTGATGCAAATGGCAGGCCGCAGAAATTTGCGCTCGCCGGAAACTGTTTCGTCAACGCCGCCGGCATGCTGCAAAACTCCATACCCTCCGGCAATGGCGGCGCGTGCCTCGGGACGCCGTCAAATCCAGGGGACCAGACCAGCGCTTTTATTTCCGGCGTGCGTTTGCCCATCACGCGCGGCGATATTTACGGGCGGCTGTCGTACGACATAACGCCGGAAACACAGGTCTATGCGACACTTCTCTATGGAGCGGCGCGGACCCAGAACACTCCGGCTGGAGGCGGCAACGCCAAGTCGATCACGCTGCACTGCGACAACGCCTATCTGCAGCAGACCGGCCTTTATGCCAGCGTGGCGGACTGCAACACCGCCAACCCCACCGGCAGCTTCTCCTTCGGCAGCAACTGGGAAAACATACCCGTCGACCAGCAGGTGTTCTTCATGCGCGTCACCCGCCGCTATACGGCGGGCGGCGATGGCAAGTTCGACCTGTTCGGCAAGAACTGGAGCTGGAGTTCGTACTTCCAGCATGGAGAGTCCGGCAGCGGCCTGCATATCGAGAACATGATCCTGTCGAACGCGCCCATCGATCAGGCGTCGCCCGCGGCAGGCCGGGATCCCAATCTTTCGCGCTTCAACCTGGCGTCAGACGCGGTGTTCAACACCGCCGGCCAGATCGTCTGCCGCAACACCATCGCCCAAGCCCATGGTTGTATTCCCTACAATCCCTTCGGCGCCGGCCCCATCAGCGCCGGCGCCCAAGCCTATATCATGAACCAGAACGGCCCCGGCGGCACCACCATCGGCCCCAGCGCGGTGGAGACGGTGCGCCAGGAAGCCTTCAGCTTCAGCGTCAACGGTTCTCCGATCGATGATTGGGCCGGGCCCGTTGCGGTGGCTGCCGGCTATGAGTATCGCGAGGAGCATTACAGCCAGCGGGCCGATCCCTATGCCGCCGGGATCAGCGCCTCGACACCGGCAACCGTCAATGAACCTTGTACCGACCCCTTTGTCGATTGCGGCCTGTCTCCGCTCGGCAGCCTGGGAGCCTATAGCGCCGGCAACTATCACAATGGGCGGGGCACCTATCATGTGAACGAACTGTTCCTGGATCTGGGCGTGCCGCTGTTGAACGAGGCCTTCTGGGGCAAAATGGACCTGGAGTTGGCCGGCCGCCACGCCCATTACTCCACTGCCGGCGACGCCAATACCTGGAAGGTCGGCCTGAGCTGGGACACGCCCATTCCGGGCATCCGGCTGCGAACCTTGCAATCACGCGATATCCGCGCACCCAATCTGTCGGAACTGTTCGCCCCCGTCACGGGTCTGAATGTCGGCTTCACCAACCGGGTCACCGGCCAGGTCGGCCAGAATGAGTTGCAGATCAATGAAGGCAACAGGTCGCTGAAACCGGAGAAGTCCCAGACCACCGAAATCGGCCTTGTGTGGCAACCGGACTTCATCCCGGGCTTCCAGATGTCGCTCGACTATTGGCGTATTGCGGTCAAGGGGTTCGTCAATGCCTTGTCGGTGCAGCAGGTGGAAGACCAGTGCATCCTTCAGGGCGACCTGCGTTATTGCAACCAGGATGCGATCACCACCGCCAATGGCGTGAACCAAAGCCGGACAGACCCCGGAGGGCCGCCGGCGCCCGGCTTTATCGGTACCGTCCCCAACCAAGTCACCAATATTCACGTCAAGCCGTTTAATGCCGCCAGTGTGGTGACTGACGGCTTCGACGTCGAGGCAAGCTATCGCTTCAACATGGAGGACCAGGACGTACCGGGCGAGTTCACGCTGCGCGCGCTCGCCTCACATGTCAGCAAATATATCTTCGACACCGGCATCATCGGCACCCAGAGGAATGTGGAATTGGCCGGTTTCCTGACCAACGCCAACCAGGGCCAGACCTACTCCCAGAGCGGAGGCACGGTGATGACCTGGAAGATCGAGGCGACCCAGGGCTATCAGAGCGATGTCTGGGGCGTCGATTTCACCGAACGCTGGTATGCCGACGGCACCTTCTTCAACAAGAACACCATCATCTGCGCCCCTGGAACGTGCCCGCCCGACAGCGTCCAGTCGCCTACCGCAAACTTCGCCAAGGTCGATGCCATCTTTTATCTCGACATCGGCTTCAACTGGAACCTCACCGACAAGACGCAGCTTTATGGCAAGGTCGACAATGTCGCGAACACCATGCCGCCGGATGTCGGGGCCGCAACCGCCGCCAATTCGATTTACGATATCGTCGGTCGCATGTTCCGCATCGGCGTGCGCTTCAACAATTGAAGCGGGCCGGTCCGGACGGCATGGACGGTTGTCGAGCCAAACCGTCTACTCAATTCCACTGCCGACCAAAGAATGGCTGATCGGGTTCGCTCATTGCGGCAAAGCGACTTGGCCGGCAACCAGCAACGCCCTGCTTGCAACAGGCGCGCCAGAACCTGGTTGGCCGCCGCCGACCGCGACACGGTAGGTTCCCGCCGCAACGATGCGCTCGCCCGCTTCGGTCACGCTGGAGAGGTCACGTGGCGACAGGTCGAAATGCACGGTCCGGCTCTCGCCAGCCGCCAGCGTCACCCGCTTGAGGCCGCGCAAGGCATGCACCGGCATACCGGGCGTCTTGGGGAAGCTGAGATACAACTGTGCCACCTCGTCGCCCGCACGCTTGCCAGCGTTCTTCACCGTGACATCGACGCCCAGTTGACCACCCGCCTGTAGCGAATCCGAAGACAGCTTCAGACCGCTATAGGCGAATCTTGTATAGGACAGCCCGTACCCAAAGGGATAAAGCGGAGCACCCTTGAAGTAACGGTAAGTGCGGTTTGCCATCGTGTAGTCTTCGAACGGCGGCAGATCATCGACGCTCTTGTAGAAAGTGACGGCCAGCCGCCCGGCGGGATTGTTGTCGCCGTTCAGCGTCTGGGCGATGGCGGTGCCGCCTTCCTCGCCCGGATACCAGGCCTCCAGGATGGCGTCGGCATTGGCGGCAGCCCAGTTCACGGAGAGGGCCGAGCCGTTCATCAGCACCACCGCCAGCTTGCGGCCGGTCGCTTTCACGGCTTTCAGCAGATCTTCCTCGTCCTTGGGCAAGTCCAGGCTGGTGCGGTCGCCGCCCTTGAAGCCGGGCAGGTTGACGTTCATCTCCTCGCCTTCAAGCTGGGAGGTGATGCCGACCACCGCGATCACCACGTCTGCTGTCTTCGCCGCCGCCACAGCGTCGGCCTGCGGGTTGGCTATGATATGCCGCCATATAAGGCGTGTTGCGGTACCCCGGCTGGAGGTCTGCTCCAAGCGCAACGCGTAGGAGCGTCCTTTCTGCAGCGCCATTTGCACCGTCTTGGGGCCCCGCTGCGTGTCCTGGTTGACGGTGTTGTCCACGATCAGCATGCCGTCCAGCCACAGCTTGGTATTGCCGGTGGCGACGCCGATCTCATAGGTGCCGTTTTCATCTGGAGTCAGCGTACCGGTGAACCGGGCAGAGCGGGCGCCGGGCGCCACCACGGCGCGCGTCGCGCCCGGGCCGCGGAATGGGAGATCGATCTTCGCATCCACCCTGGTGGTCATCGGCGCGCCGGAAAGGTCTTCCGAGGAGAAATACTCTGCCCTCACACCCGGCTGCCCGTCCGGGGTTCTGAGTGCCGTGGTTGGCACCGCGTCCAACAGACGCAGAAAATTGGTGCCCGGGACATAGGTCACCTCTGCTCCCGGGAAAGCGGCCTTGATCCCGTCCAGTGCCGTCACGGCGTGGCTGGGCTCACCATTATAGTTTCCCAGCAACACCGGCACCTGATCGGCCAGCGGCCCGACCACCGCAATGCGCCTCACCGTCTTCTTCAGCGGCAACAGCCCGTTATTCTTCAGCAGTACCATGCTTTCGCGCGCCGCCCTGAGCGCCAGGGCACGGTGAGCGGGCGAATCCATCTCGCTGTCCGGAATCTTCGCATAAGGCGACGCCTCCGGCGGATCGAACATGCCCAGTTTGATGCGGGCGGTGAAAAGCCGCGTGAGCGATGCGTCCATCACCGCCTGCGGCACCAGACCTTGCGCGACGGCGTCGGAATAGGCCTTGGCAGCGGCGGCAGGACCCTCGCCGAAATCGGCACAGTCGGTGTCAACCCCGTGTTTCAGCGATACCGCCGCCGCCTGCACTTGGTTTTCAGTAAAATGATGGCCGGCGTGAATGTCTTGGATTGCGGCGCAATCCGACGTCACATAGCCCTTGAAGCCCCAGGCGTTGCGCAGCAAATCGGTGAGCAGGAAGTCATTGGCGCAGGCGGGCTGGCCGTTGACCCGGTTGTAGGCGCACATGATGGAGCCCGCGCCTGCGTCTACGATGGCGGCGCGGAAGGCAGGAGTATAGGTGTCGATCACGTCGTGCTTGCTGATTGGCACGTCCATGGAATGGCGGCTTGGTTCAGGCCCGGAATGGACCGCGTAATGCTTGGGCGTGGCAATGGTTTTGGGATGGAGGGGATCGTCCCCCTGCATGCCGGTTATGAATGCAGCGCCGTACCGCGCGGTCAGAAAGGGGTCCTCGCCATAGGTTTCCTGACCGCGGCCCCAGCGCGGGTCACGGAAGATGTTGATGTTGGGCGACCAGAAATCCAGACCGGCATAGCGATCCTCACGCCGTTCCTGGTTGTACTTGACGCGCGCCTCGGTGGAGATCGCCGCCGCCATTTCATGCACCAGGTCGGGGTCGAAAGTGCCGGCCAGCCCTATCGGCTCCGGAAAGACGGTGGTGGCTCCGGGGACCACGGCGCCGTGCAGCGCTTCGCTCCACCAATTGTAGGCCGGCACGCCCAGGCGCGAAATGGCGCTTGCGCGGTTGACCAGCTGTTTGCCTTTCTCCTCCAGCGTCATCTGGGAGACCAGGGCTTCGACGCGCTGCTCCACGGGCAGGTTGGTATTGAACCAAGGCGCGTTCGGCGGTGGACTCAGCGGCACGGCCGGCAAGGTGCCAGGCTGGGCAAAGGCGCTTATGGGAGTGCAAAGCAGCAGGGCATAAAGGGCAGCCCGGTGACGATAAGACATATTCACTCTCCCAAATGGCGCGTACATGCGCCGGCCGGTTCTGGCTCATCGAA
>Ga0070665_100005455_pt1 | contig 13112 bp, 9 predicted proteins | sample KBSS13metaG_FD_65862 | JGI IMG/M metagenome (GOLD analysis project Ga0070665, IMG submission 65862) | Switchgrass rhizosphere microbial communities from Kellogg Biological Station, Michigan, USA - KBS S1-3 metaG | ecosystem: Host-associated > Plants > Roots > Rhizosphere > Soil ... | reverse complement strand
ATCGAAGAGCGCGCGTGCGCGATGGCGGCAGCGGGGCCTGACGCGCTGCGCCGGTTCGTCGAGCGCACGCGGGGAATCTACGGCCTTTATTACTTTGACTACGTGCGCCCGAGCCCCTAGCCTCGAGGCGTCGTCGGGCCTCCGGCGCCATCCGAGGGAGCCTTCGCTCCCTTGAGACGGCGAATGCAGAGTCAGGGTCCTCAAGCCATGGCGACCGGCGCCAGCACGACGCGCTTCCCCCAGCGCTGCACACGAAGCCCGCGCATCCGTGGATACCGGGACGGCGAGTGGCGATGACGACACGATTCCCGCACGTTCCTGACGTCCCGCGCAGCGCCACCGAATGTGCGTAAATTGGAGCCTGTTCCGTGTCCGGCCACGCCCGACCATGACCGCAGCCTATCGTTTCGAGCGCTTCGAGCTTCAGCCGACGCGACGTCAGTTGCTGGAGGGCGGCCGTCCGGTGGCGCTGGGGCAACGGGCGTTCGACGTTCTGCTCACGCTGGTCGAGCGCGCAGGTGAACTGGTCTCGAAGGATGAACTTCTCGACAGGGTCTGGCCTGGCGTGGTCGTCGAGGAGAACAACTTGCAGGTGCAGGTTTCGGCATTGCGAAAGGTTCTCGGGTCCAGCGCGATCGCCACCACCGCAAGCCGCGGCTATCGGTTCACGCTGGACCTGGCTCGGGAGACGGTGACGCCGCTGCCGGCGGCAACGTTCCGGCACAACCTTCCCGGGCAGTTCACGAGCTTCGTCGGTCACGAGGACGACCTCGAGACCTGCACCACGCTCCTTCGAGAGTCGCGACTTCTTACCCTCACCGGCATTGGCGGTTGCGGCAAATCGCGACTCGCGATCGAGCTTGCGGCAAGGATGCTGCCGGCGTTTCCCGACGGCGTGTGGTACGTCGATCTCGCTCCGGTGCTGGAGGCGGAGCGCGTGGCACTCACGGTCGCCACCACGCTCGACCTCCGCGAGGAAAACGATCTCCCCATCGTGGATACGCTGTGTCGTCTCCTCGAAGCGCGCCGAACACTACTCATCATCGACAATTGCGAGCACCTCGTGGCAGCGTGCGCGGCGCTGATCCAGCGTCTTCTCGCCGCCGCGCCGGAGCTCCGCGTCCTGGCTGGAAGCCGCGAAGGCCTGGGCGTGCGCGGCGAGCGAACGATCACCGTTCGCTCGCTGTTGTTTCCCGCCCCGGGATCGAAGAGGACATCGGCCGAGCTGGGGGAATGCGAAGCCGTGCGGCTGTTCGTCGATCGGGCTTCGCACGTGGTCCCGAAGTTCCTGCTGAGGGACGACAATGCAGAAGCCATCGGCGAGATCTGCCGGCGACTCGACGGAATTCCACTCGCGATCGAACTGGCGGCGGCGCGGGTGAAGGTGCTCTCGGTCGAGGAGATTCGCGCGCGTCTCGACGACAGGTTCCGACTGCTGACAGGGAGCCGGCACACCGCCGTCGGGCGACAGCAGACATTGCTCGCCGCGATCCAATGGAGCTACGACCATCTAGCGCCCGGGGAGCGTCAGTTGCTGCGACGACTCGCGGTTTTCGTGGGTGGCTGGACGCTGGAAGCCGCTGCCAGCATCGCCCATGGGGCTGCCGACGAGTACGGCGTGCTGGATCCGCTGACGGGCCTCGTCGACCAGTCGCTCGTCACCACGCACTGCGCCGACGACGGCGCGACACGCTACGCCATGCTGGAGTCCGTGCGGCAATACGCGCATGAGCGACTGCTCGAGGCCGGGGAAGACGAGGCGACCCGCGACCGCCATCTCGCGTTTTTCCTCGCGCTGGCGGAGCGCGCGGCGCCGGAGCTCGATGGGCCGGAGCAGGCCGAATGGTTGCGGCGTCTCGACGTCGAGCGCGAGAACCTGCTGGCGGCGCACGCGTGGTGCGACCACTCCGACGCATCTGCCGAAGCAGGTTTGCGGCTCGCGACCGCGCTCGACAGCTACTTCATCGAGTACGGGATCCTCGGCCTCGGGCGCCGAATCGTGATAGAGGCGCTGGCGCGGCCAGACACGGAGGCTCCTACGGCGGCGCGCGGCCGCACGCTCGGCGCGGCCGCGCGGCTTCACTATTTCATGGGTCACTTTGCCGAGGCCAAGGAGTATGGCGATGCAAGCCTGACGATCGCCCGCGACTTGGGCGACGCATCGTGGGTGGCGTTCATCCTTCGCTATCTGGGCATGACGGAGCTGGCGCAGGGCGACCTGGCGCAAGGCAATGAGCGTCTGCGCGAGGCGCTCGCGATCTGGCGACTGCTGGGCGCGAAAGCGCAGATCGCCAAGGCGCTGAATTCGATCGCGTGCCAGCAGGCCTCCGACAACGACATCGACGGGGCGGAGCGCACGTTCGAGGAAGCTCTGACGATGGACCGCGAAGCGGGCAACGCGGCCTGCACCGCCATCAACCTCAGCAACCTGGCGGGCATCTCGCTGCGGCGCGGTCGGCGCGACCGTGCGCATGCACTCATCGGTGAAGGGATCGCGATCGCGACGCGCGCCGGCCTGAAGCGCGCGTGCGTCGCACTGCTGGAGAATCTGGTCGAATTGATCGCATCGTGCGACGACTTCGAGCAGATGGCACGATTTCGCGGCGCGACCCAGGCGCTGTCGGGAACGATGAACCTGCAAAGCGACGGTACGGCCTCCGATCCGCTTCATTCAGCGATCGAAAAGGCGCAGAAGAATCTGGGCGCGGAGACGTACAAAGCCATGGAGTCCGCCGGCCGCGCGCTCTCCTACGAGCAGGCGATCGTCGAAGCGCAGGCCTGGCTCGATCGGAATCGCTGACGCCGTCCTGTGCTCGTCGCAGGCGGAGGTGCGGATTGCTGCTGGAGCGCGACGGTGGATGGCGCGCCATGCCGGTTCGCGTTGAGCGGGACCGAAGCAGAATGTGGAAACGCCCCGGGGGGCCGGGGCGTTTCGCGCTTGCTCCGCAGGCTGTCGCCCCAGATCACTCGCCTTCGAGAAAGCTCCGCAGCTTTTCCGATCGCGACGGATGACGCAGCTTGCGGAGCGCCTTCGCCTCGATCTGGCGGATCCGCTCGCGCGTCACGTCGAACTGCTTGCCGACTTCCTCGAGCGTGTGGTCCGTGTTCATCTCGATGCCGAAGCGCATCCGCAGAACCTTCGCTTCACGCGGGGTCAGCGTGTCGAGAATGTCCTTGCAGACGTCGCGGAGCGAGGCATTTACCGCAGCGTCCGACGGCGCGACCGTCGACTGGTCCTCGATGAAATCGCCGAGGTGCGAGTCGTCGTCGTCGCCGATCGGCGTCTCCATCGAGATCGGCTCCTTGCTGATCTTGAGGATCTTCCGGATCTTCTCTTCCGGCATCTCCATCTTCTCGGCCAGCGTCTGCGGATCGGGCTCCTGCCCGGTTTCCTGCAGGATCTGCCGCGAGATGCGGTTCATCTTGTTGATCGTCTCGATCATGTGCACCGGAATGCGGATCGTGCGTGCCTGATCCGCGATCGATCGCGTGATCGCCTGCCGGATCCACCATGTCGCGTAGGTCGAGAACTTGTAGCCGCGACGGTATTCGAACTTGTCCACGGCCTTCATGAGGCCGATGTTGCCTTCCTGGATCAGGTCGAGGAACTGCAGGCCGCGGTTCGTGTATTTCTTGGCGATCGAGATCACGAGGCGCAGGTTCGCCTCGGTCATTTCGCGCTTCGCCTTGCGGGCCTTGGCCTCGCCGGTCGACATCTGCTTGTTGATCTCCTTCAGGTCGCGCAAGGGGATCATCACGCGCGTCTGCAGATCGATCAGCTTCTGCTGCTGCTCGACGATGGCCTGCCGGTACTTGGCGAGCTGCTCGGAGAACGGGTGATGCAGCGAGATTTCGCGGTCGATCCAGCGCAGCGACGTTTCGTGGGTCGGGAAGCTCTTGATGAATTCCGGCCGCGGCATGCCGCCCTTGTTCACCACGAGGTCCTGGATCTTGCGCTCGATCTGGCGGATGTTGTCGACCTCGGTCCGTACGCTGTCGCACAGCTTCTCTACCATGCGCGCCGAGAAGCGGATCTGCATGAGCTCCGCCGAGATCTTCTTCTGCAGCTCGAGATACTTCGGCGCCTTGTGGCCTTCCTTCTGCAGGACGCCCAGCATCCGCGTGTAGAACTTGCGGATGGCACCGAAGCGCTCGAGCGCGGCGACCTTGAGACGCTCCAGGTTCTCGCTCTCGATCACGCCGGGATCGGTCTCGTCCTCCTCGTCCGCGATCTCGTCGTTGTCTTCCTCGATCGCCGTCAGCTCCTCGTTGAAGTCGAGGAGGCCATCGACGACGTCGTCGATCTTGAGCTCGTCCTTGCCGATCTTGTCGGCGAGGTCGAGGATCTGCGACACGGTCATCGGGCACGCCGAGATCGCGAGGATCATGTGCTTCAGACCCTCCTCGATCCGCTTCGCGATCTCGATTTCGCCTTCGCGCGTCAGCAGCTCGACCGAGCCCATCTCGCGCATGTACATGCGAACGGGATCGGTGGTGCGGCCGAATTCGGAGTCGAGTGTCGACGCCGCGGCTTCCGCCTCTTCCTCGACATCCTCGGCCGGCACGGATGCCGGCGTCTCCGACATCAGAAGCGTCTCGGCGTCGGGTGCCTCGTCGTAGACCTGGATGCCCATGTCGCCGATCATCGAGATGATGCCTTCGATCTGTTCGGCGTCGAGGATGTCGTCCGGCAGGTGGTCGTTGATCTCGGCGTACGTCAGGTAGCCGCGCTCCTTGCCGAGCACGATCAGGTTCTTGAGGCGGCGCTTCCGCGCCTCGACGTCGGCCGGCGTCAACTCGCGCGGCGCGATGTCGTTGTGACGGCCGTTCTTGCCTTTCTTGTGCGCGGCGTCCTCTGCGCGCTTGCCGGCAATCTTGGCGGCAATCTCGCCCACCGACGGCTTGTGACTGGCCGCGGGCGCCGCCTTCGACGACGCTGCAGCATTATTCGCGCCCGGCTTGGAGGCCTTGGCGGGCTTGGTCGCCTTGACCGGCGCGGGTGCGACATCCTTCGTCGGCTTGAGCGGCTTGGCGGCCGCAACCGGCATTTGCTTCACCGGCTTGAGGACCTTGGGAGGGGGAGTAGGTTTCAGTTTTGCCACGGGCTTGGTCTTCGTATGCGATGCGGCTGCGGCCTTGCCCTTGGGGGCGGGTCGCTTGGCCGAGGTGGATTTCTTCGCGGCGGGACGCGATGGCGTCCGCGCCGCCGTTTTCTTGGCGGCCGGCTTCCTGGGGGCCTCCTTGCGTGTCGCCGGCTTGCGGGCGGCAGGCTTCGACTTGGCGGGCGTCTTGCGGGCGGTCTTCGCGGGCTTCTTGGCCATGGTCATCCTTGATCGGTCACCGCTTGCGGCGTGGGCACTTCTAAGAGCGCTCCGGCGCATCGAGCGCCGCCGATGTATTGGTTCCACCCTAGATGGGGGCGGCGCGGAAAAACCTCAAATTCTAGCATCGTTCGGATGCCCTGCCGAGGAGAAGGGGCAAAGAGTTACTCATGGCGAATGCTCCGGCGGGTCGAATGGCGAACCCGGCAGCGCGCTCCGTACCCATTCGAGTTGACGGAGCTTGTTCGCGTTCTCCGCCGAGACCGGAGGCCCCTGGTCGGCGCGCGCGCGTCCTGCCAGGCGCGCTTCGAGCCACCATTTTTCGGTGCCATCGCGTGCCTGGGCAATTGCCTGCTCGGGCGTCAGGTCCTGGTCCTGCGCACTGGCAAGGGCCGCGGCCAGCGCTGGCGCATGGTCGGTGCCCGCAAATAGTGCCATCAGCGCTTCCGTCGTCTCCGGCCCGTCCGGCGCCGCGCATGCGTCGACGACCGCCGTCAGCGCTTCGCCCTCCGGGGTGCCATCGGCCGGCCGTGGCAACTCGATCTCGCGGGCGAGGTCGGGTTTGAGCACAAGAGCCTGGATCAGTTCACGCGCGAGCGAAGGCGCGCGGCGCACGTTCGTACGGATTGCCGCAGGACGGGTTGGCGCGCGCGGTGCCTCGGCCGCAACCGGCGGCGTCATCAGGGGCGCGAGCTCACCCTCGGAGAGGCCCGAGATCGCCCCCAATTCCTTGCGCATGAGCGTGGCGAGGACCGGTGCGGCGATCTGCGCCACCAGCGGCTTGGCAGCTGCGACGAGCGCCGCCCGGCCCTCCGCGTCGGTGGGGGGATGCTGGATCGCAAGTGCCGATATCAGGTACTCCGACAACGGCATCGCAGCGTCCAGGGCCCGCTCGAACCCCGCCTTGCCGCGTTTGCGGACATAGTCGTCGGGGTCCTCGCCGTCGGGCAGGAACAGGAAGCGCGCATTCTTGCCGTCGGTCAGCACCGGCAGGGCGTTCTCGAGTGCGCGCCATGCCGCCTTTCGTCCCGCCGCGTCCCCGTCGAAGCAGAAGACGACCGTGTCCGCCATGCGGAACAGCTTCTGTGCGTGCACCGGCGTCGTAGCCGTTCCGAGCGTGGCCACGGCGTATTCGACGCCATGCTGGGCAAGTGCCACGACATCCATGTAACCCTCGACGACGACCACGCGGCCGGCATCGCGGATGGCATTTCGCGCGAGGAACAGGCCGTACAGCTCGCGTCCCTTCGAAAAAAGAGGCGTCTCCGGAGAGTTGAGGTACTTCGGTTCGCCCTGATCCAGAACGCGGCCGCCGAACCCGATTACGCGGCCGCGCGTGTCATGAATGGGAAACATGACCCGGTCTCGAAAGCGGTCGTAGCGCTTGCCGCCTTCTCCGGTCACGACCAGGCCGGCCTGCACCAGCACCGGATCGTCGTACTTGGGAAAAACGGATGCGAGCGATTGCCAGGCGTCGGGTGCGTAGCCGATGCCGAAGCGCGCCGCGATCTCCCCGGTCAGGCCACGTCCCTTGAGATAGTCGACCGCCCGGGACGCATCCTTCAGGGTGCCGCGAAAGAACTTGGCGGCTGCCAGTAGCGCTTCGGCGATGTCCGCGGTGTCGTCGTGCCGCTCCCGGTCGCCTTCGCGCACAGTCCGCGGGACCTCGAGCCCGGCGTCGCGCGCAAGCTCGTCGACGGCATCGGGGAACGACTTGCCGCCGTACTCCATGAGAAAGCCGACCGCATTGCCATGCGCGCCGCAGCCGAAGCAGTGATAAAACTGCTTCGTCGGGCTGACGGTGAAGGAGGGTGTCTTTTCGCTGTGGAAAGGGCAGCACGCCTGATAGTTGGCGCCCGCTTTTTTCAGGGGAACGTGGCGATCGATGACGTCGATGATGTCGACGCGGCCCAGCAGCGTCGTAATGAAATCGTTGGGAATCATTGACTTATGAATCCACTCACGACTGGCAGCGCCGAGTGCGACCGGAGTTTGGAGATCCGGCCGCACGGACGCGCCACACGGCAGGGAACGCCGGAATTATAGGCGCCGGCGTGCGATAGGGAAGGGCTCGCGCGGGAATTGCCGGATGCCGCTCGTCGGCTGGGGTCCTCGTCATCACGACGAACCGTCCAGCCGGCGGTGGGATCAGCCCGCAAGCTTCGCCTTGACGCGCGCCGACACGGCGGCCATGTCCGCGCGACCGGCCAGGACGGGCTTCAACTCCGCCATGATCTTTCCCATCGCCGCGGGGCCCGTGGCCACGCCGCCAGCCTTGACTGACGCAACCGCCGCGTCGATGGCAGCGTCGATCTCGGCATCGCCCATCTGCGCCGGCATGTAGCCCTGCAGCACGCTGATTTCGGCGCGCTCCGCATCGGCCAGGTCGAGGCGATGTCCGGCTTCGAACTGCGAAACCGAGTCCTTGCGTTGCTTGACCATCTTTTCGATGATCGCCAGCACCTCGGTGTCGGTCACTTCCTTGCGCTCGTCGACCTCGCGCTGCTTGATGGCGGCGAGCAGGAGCCGGATGGTCGACAGCCGCGCGCTCTCCCTCGCGCGCATGGCCGCCTTCATGTCGTCGGTGATGCGGGCCTTGAGGGGCATGGGGAGATCCTCGGTAAGAGCCGATGGAGAACCGGCCTCGGAAAAGCAAGAAGGGCGAATCGCTTCGCCCTTCATACGGTACGGCGGTCGCCGCTCCCGTGCGGACGTCCTGCCGTCGCGGCGCCCCTGGCTAGTAGAGCTTCGGGGGCAACTGCTGGCTCCGCAGGCGCTTGTAGTGGCGCTTGATCGCGGCAGCCTTCTTGCGCTTGCGCTCGGAAGTGGGCTTTTCGTAGAACTCGCGGGCACGGAGCTCGGTCAGGAGCCCGGTCTTCTCGATCGTGCGCTTGAAGCGGCGCAGCGCGGCCTCGAAAGGCTCGTTTTCACGGACGCGAACACTGGTCATGGGCGAATCTTGCCTTTCTCTTGCTGATGCGTAATCGGGCGGCTCTGCGCGGTCGAGAGGGATGGTTTGCTGGCGGGCCATGCCTTCACGAAGCCCAAAAGTATAGCAGCCACGGCACGGCCAGGCAACCCGGGCATCCGCTCCACCCGTAGAATGCCCGCCATGCGCGTCCTCGGCATCGAAACCTCCTGCGACGAGACCGGCATCGCGGTGTACGACACCGGCCGCGGTCTCCTTGCCCATGCGCTGCATTCCCAGGTCGCCCTCCATGCGGCCTATGGCGGCGTCGTGCCGGAGCTCGCCTCCCGCGACCACGTCCGGCGCATCGTTCCGCTCATGCGGGCGACGCTCTCCGATGCCGGATTGACCTTCGCGCAACTCGACGCCATCGCCTATACGGAGGGACCGGGGCTCGCCGGCGCGCTTCTGGTAGGCGCAAGTGTCGCGGCATCCTTGGGTTATGCGCTCGGCAAGCCCGTCATCGGCGTGCATCACCTGGAAGGGCACCTGCTGTCGCCGCTCCTGGCCGATCCCAAGCCGTCGTTTCCGTTCGTCGCCCTGCTGGTCTCCGGCGGACACACGCAGCTCTTTGAAGTGGCTGGCGTCGGCCGGTACGCGCTCCTGGGTGACACGCTTGACGATGCGGCCGGCGAAGCCTTCGACAAGACGGCCAAGCTTCTGGGCCTTCCCTATCCCGGCGGGCCCGCGCTCGCCCGGCTCGCCGACGCGGGAGGTGCCAGTCGATACCGGTTGCCACGCCCGATGATCGATTCCGGCGACCTCGATTTCAGCTTCTCGGGCCTCAAGACGGCCGTGCTGACGCTCGTCCGGCGCGAGGCCGGTGACCGCGGAATCGCCGCGCTGTCGCCAGGGTCTAAGGCCGACATCGCACGCGAGTTCCAGGCGGCCGTGGTCGATGTCCTCGTGACGAAGGCCGCGATGGCCCTCGATCGGACCGGGCACCGGCAGCTCGTAGTCGCGGGCGGGGTGGGCGCCAACCTGGAACTGCGCCGACGCCTGACGGCGGAAGCCGAACGTCGCGGCGGGCGCGTGTACTTCCCGGATATCGCGTTTTGCACCGACAACGGCGCGATGATCGCGCTGGCGGGCGCCCTGCGGCTCGCCGATGACGCGGGCGGCGGGCTGGGATTCGGCGTGCGTCCGCGCTGGGCCCTGGCCGAGGTTCCGGCCGCGCATTGAGCGCGACCGGCTAGCGTCCGATCGCGCGCTCGCGTCCGTCCATCAGCTGGCGGATGTTGGCGCGGTGACGCCAGAACAGCAGCAGCGCAATGGGCACCATCGTCCACGCCAGCAGCGACGGGCCGAAGACATAGAACATGCCGAGCGGCATCAGCACGGCGGTCACCAGCGCAGCCAGCGAGCTGATCTTGAAGCCGTACGCCATGGTCAGCCAGACGACCAGCAATGCGAGGCCGAGCGGCCAGTGCAGCGCGAAGACGATTCCGGCCGCCGTCGCCACGCCCTTGCCGCCGGCGAAGCGATGGAACACGGGAAAGAGATGGCCGATGAAGACGGCCAGGGCCGCCGCGGCAACGGTCAACTCGGGCTCCCCGGTGAGCACTGCCAGCTTTTGCGCGGCAACGACGGCGACAAAACCCTTCAGGCCGTCGCCCGCCAGCGTGAGAATCGCCGCGGTCTTGTTGCCGGTGCGAAGCACATTGGTGGCGCCCGGATTGCCCGAGCCGTACCCGTGCGGGTCCGGCAGGCCGAATGCGCGGCTCACGACGACGGCAAACGACACCGAGCCGAGGAGATACGCTGCAACGACGATGAGCGCGGAGGCGAGCAAGGGAGCGTGCGCAATAGCGGTCGGGTAGAATCGATTGCCATTCTACTGAGGAATTCGAAAATTTATGTTTCGGGGGTTGCGGGAGCCGGGGCCCGTGCGAACGCGCAGCGCCGGCACTTGTCGGCGAGGCAGGCTGCGATCGCGCCGGCCTTGAATTCCATATTCATCCACGACCTGCGGGTCGAGACCCGCATCGGCGTGTACGAGTGGGAGCGGCACATGCCGCAGACCATCCGCATCGACGTCGAATTCGCGCTGCCGTCGGCGCGTCCGTTCGCGTCGGGGGAATTCGCCGATGCCGTCGACTATGCGGCCGTCGTGGATCGGATCAAGGCGGCGGCCAGGCACAATCCGCATCCGCTGGTGGAGCGCTTCGCAGAAAGTCTCGCGCAGCTCGTGCTCGAGGAATTCGGCGCGCCGACAGTCAAGATACGAGTCGCGAAGCTTGCGCCGCTGCCCGGCGTGCGCGAAGTGGGCGTGGCCATCGAGCGCAGCCGGACAACGGGGACGACATGCTGAAACCGAACGAATCGGTGGTGCTGACCGTGCTGGCCGCGATCGCGCTCCTGCTGACCGTGGCGAACATGTATCTGTTTTCGCGCAATCGCGAAGCCCAGGCCGACGTCGCGAGCCGTGCGCAGTACGTGCAGCAGTCGCAGCAGCTCGAGGTCCTGTATCGCGAGTGGGTGAAGGCCCTTGCCGATCTGGCGATGCGGTCGAACGACGACGCGCTCCGCGGCATGCTCGCGAAGCAAGGCGTCACGGTCGCGCCGAAGCCGGGATCGTCTGCGCCGGGCGCAATGCAGCCGGCGCCGGTTGCGCCCGGCGCCTCCGCACCCCCGGGGGCACCCAAATGATGGATCCGCCGCGCGATCCCGAGTTGCCTCCGGTCGAGAGTGCGGACATCGTTCGTCGCAGCGCAGTCCCGCCGCCGCACGCGCCGAGCGCTTTCATGCCGATCTTCCTGCTGGTGCTCGCCGTGGGCGGCTGGGGCGGCTTCCAGTTGCTGCAGCTCTACCGCGAACAGCAAACTCTGATGGCGATGCACGACACGCAGCAGAAGCAAGTGGACGATGCGGCCAAGCTTCGCGCGTCGCTCGAGGCCATCGCCCGCGACACGGCTGCGCTCGCGAAAGACGGCAACGCGAACGCGAAGCTCGTGGTCGACGAGCTCCGCAAGCGCGGCGTCAACATCAACCCGGATGCGCCCGCCGGCGGCACGCCCCTCGGCATCGAGAAGCGCTGACGGGTCCGCGCCAGGGCCTCGCGCGGCGCAGCGATGGCTTCAACCGTCGGACTGCGCCAGCAACGCGGCATTGCCCCCGGCCGCTGCGGTGTTGATGGTGAGCGTACGCTCGACCGCGAAGCGATACAGGTAATGCGGCCCGCCGGCCTTCGGTCCCGTGCCCGACAGGCCTTCGCCCCCGAAGGGCTGCACGCCAACGACGGCGCCTATCAGGTTGCGGTTCACGTAGAGGTTGCCGACACGCGCCCGTGCGGCGATGCGCGCGATCGTCGCGTCGATCCGGCTATGAACGCCGAGCGTGAGGCCGTAGCCGAGCGCGTTGATCGCGTCGACCAGCGCGTCGATGCCGCCCGCGCGAAATGTCGTCACATGAAGCACCGGACCGAACACTTCGCGCGTCAGCTCGTCTAGACGGTCCAGCAGAACGAGCGTCGGGGCGACATACGTGCCGTGCGCGCACGCTGCGGGAAGCTTCGTGCGGTAACGCAGCCGGCCTGCGGCGCGCATCGTTTCGACGTATGTCTCGAGGGCCGTACGTGCCTCTTCGTCGATCACCGGCCCGACGTCGGTCGCAGCCTCCGCCGGGTCGCCGATCACGAGCTCGTCCATCGCCCCTTCGATCACCTCGAGAACGCGCGGCGCAATCTCGTCCTGCACGCACAACACGCGTAGCGCCGAGCAGCGCTGACCGGCGCTGTTGAAGGCGGAGAAGACGGCGTCGCTCGCAACCTGTTCCGGCAATGCGGAGCTGTCCACGATCATCGCGTTCTGGCCGCCCGTCTCGGCGATCAGCGGCACGATGGGCGAGCGCGCGGCAAGCTGCCGAGCGATGAGAACTGCCACGTCGGTCGAGCCCGTGAAAGCGACGCCGGCAACGCGGGCGTCGGCGACGAGCGCCGCGCCCACGGATTCACCCGGCCCCGGCAGCAATGCCAGCACCTCACGCGGGACGCCGGCGTCGTGCAGGCAGCGAACTGCGTGCGCCGCGGTGAGCGGCGTCTGTTCGGCAGGCTTCGCGGCGACGGTATTGCCGGCCGCGAGCGCCGCACTCACCTGTCCCGTGAAGATCGCCAGCGGAAAATTCCACGGCGAGATGCACGCGAAAACGCCGCGGCCATGGAGCGCGAGCGTGTTCGACTCGCCGGTCGGCGCGGGCAGATTGGTGGGCGCCGCGAAGTCCCTGGCGGCGGCGACGGCGTAATAACGGCAGAAGTCGGCAGCCTCGCGTATTTCGGCGATGGCGTCGGCGCGTGCCTTCCCGGCTTCGCATGCGAGCAGCGCCACGAACGCGTCGCGCGACGATTCGATCCGGTCGGCCGCGCGCATCAGCACCTCGGCGCGCGCGATTCCGCCGGCCGCATCCCACTCGACCTGGCCGGCGGCGAGGCGGACGAGGGTGCGGTCGACCGACGAGGGATCGGCGTCGGTCACGCGGCCGATGCGCGCGCGCCGATCGGCCGGATTGAAGACGTCGCGCGCGGCGCCTGCGACCCGACCATCCGGGACGGGCGGTGCCGCATGCCAATCGTGGGGTCCGACCTGCAATGCGGCATCGAGTGCCGCCATCGCGTCCTGGTCGGCCATCGATACCCCGATCGAATTCGGGCGCTCGGCGCCGAAAAGATCGACGGGCAGCGGCAACGTGGCCGACGGCGCGAAGCCGCGCTCGCGCGCCCGCGCGAGCGGATCGGCGACGACCTCGTCGATGGCGACCGAAGGATCGGCGATGCGATTGACGAACGACGTATTGGCGCCGTTCTCGAGCAGGCGCCGCACGAGATACGG
>Ga0070665_100005452_pt1 | contig 13115 bp, 14 predicted proteins | sample KBSS13metaG_FD_65862 | JGI IMG/M metagenome (GOLD analysis project Ga0070665, IMG submission 65862) | Switchgrass rhizosphere microbial communities from Kellogg Biological Station, Michigan, USA - KBS S1-3 metaG | ecosystem: Host-associated > Plants > Roots > Rhizosphere > Soil ... | reverse complement strand
GACCGGCACCCGCACGACCGGCACCCGCAAGACGACCCGCAAGACGACCCGCAAGACGACCCGCAAGATGACCCGCAAGACGACCACCCGCCGGCGCACACGCACCTCGACCGCCGGCACCCTCGGTGGCGCCGTGGGCGCCGCCGTCGCGGGCGTGGTCGTGTCGCTGCTGCTGGGTCTGCCCTGGTGGGGGTGGGTGCTGCTGATCGTGGTCGTGGTGGCGGCGGTCGTCGGCCTCCTCGTGGTGAAGGCGCGTGCCGCAGGTCTGGAGCCGGGCCCGGCCGAGGCCGACCCCGCCGACCCGGCCTGAGCCCAGTCCGTCGAGGCGGGGGGAGCGCCCGCCCGGACGAACGCCGCGGGCACCGGTGACCGCACTCGTGCGGCTCCAGCACCACTCGGCGACGCTCGTGCCACACAAGCGGGGGCGACGGCCCTCAGCGCGGCTCGTAGGGGTAGATCGAGATGATGGACCCGTCCGGCCGGACCTCCAGGTAGCCGCCCTCGTCGGCCTCGTTGGCGGCGTAGATGCGCACCTGCGGACCGTCGCCCTCGTCCTCGACGATCAGGTGGCTGACCACCGCGTCCGGCACCTCCACGCTCTGCGGGGCGCCCGCGATCAACGGCATCAGGATCTCGGGGCTGAACATCGCCAGGTCGACGAGCGGCTCGTCCCGGTCGCGGGTCGTCGGGTCGTCCGGGCCGTCCACTCCGCCTCGGTACGACCAGCGCTCGGCACGGCCCGCGTTCCCCGCCACCGGTGTGGAGAAGACGGCGTAGCCGGGGTAGAGGGTGGCGTCGGCGACGATCGCGGTCCCCAGCCGCGTGCGCACGTCCGAGACGAACTGCGCGAAGCCCTGCGGGGTGTGCAGCCCCTCCAGCCGCACCACCCGCGGTGCGACGTCGGCGACCGGGCCGCCGTCCTCGGCGACCTGCTCGTTCGTGGCGACGGGCCCGGCGGAGCCGCCGACCGCCCGCCCGATCAGGAACCCGCCCCCGAGCAGCACCAGCGACACGACGACCGCGACCCACCGAGCGCCCCGACCGCGGGCCTTCCGCGGCGGGGCGGGCTCGCGGAGCTTCGGCGCGTCGGTGAGCTGGAGGTCGTCGATCAGACCACGCAGCTCGCCGAGCGTGCGCGCCCGCAACGCCGTCGCGGTGCGCTCCCGGTGCTCGGCGCCGTCGAGCTGGCCCTCCTCGAAGGCCTTGTCGAGGGCGCGGCACAGGGCGTCGCGGTCGGCGTCGCGGGCTCGGGTGCGGGGCGTGGCCACCGGTGGAGACTAGCGGCGTCGTCTGGAGTGGAGGGTCGGGTGGTGGGCTGTCGCCGGTGCCGCCTAGGCCCTCGACCCGAGGGCCTGGGTAGGCTCGTGCGGTGAGCTTCACGCTTCTCCCCGCTGTGGACGTCGCCGACGGTCAGGCCGTGCGCCTGGTCCAGGGCGAGGCCGGTACCGAGACCTCGTACGGAGCGCCGCGGGACGCCGCGCTCCAGTGGCAGCGCGACGGCGCGGAGTGGATCCATCTCGTCGATCTCGACGCCGCGTTCGGCAAGGGCTCCAACGCCGCCCTCCTGGCAGACGTCATCGGCGAGCTGGACGTGAAGGTCGAGCTCTCCGGCGGCATCCGGGACGACGAGTCGCTGGCCCGCGCCCTGTCCACCGGCTGCGCCCGGGTGAACCTCGGCACCGCCGCGCTGGAGGACCCCGCGTGGTGCGCCAAGGTGTGTGCCGAGCACGGCGAGAAGATCGCCGTCGGGCTGGACGTGAAGATCAAGGACGGACAGCACCGGCTCGCCGCGCGCGGCTGGACCCAGGACGGCGGCGACCTCTGGGAGACCCTGGCGCGCATGGACCGCGACGGGGTCAGCCGCTACATCGTCACCGACGTCTCCCGGGACGGCACGCTGACCGGCCCGAACGTCGAGCTGCTCACGCAGGTCGCGGCGAAGACCCCGGCGCCGGTCATCGCGTCCGGCGGGATCTCCGAGCTCAAGGACCTCACCGCGCTCGCCGAGACCGGCGTGATCGAGGGCTCGATCGTCGGCAAGGCGCTCTACGCGGGTCGGTTCACCCTGCCCGAGGCGCTCGCGGCGGTGCGCTAGTGGGCGTCGCGGTCCGGGTCATCCCCTGCCTGGACGTCGACGCCGGGCGGGTCGTGAAGGGCGTCAACTTCCGAGAGCTGCGGGACGCGGGCGACCCGGTCGAGATGGCCGCCGTCTACGACGCCGAGGGCGCGGACGAGCTCACGTTCCTCGACGTCACGGCGTCGTCGGGAGAGCGGGCGACCATGATCGACGTGGTGCGCCGCACGGCCGAGCAGGTCTTCATCCCGCTGACCGTCGGCGGCGGCATCCGCACGCCGGACGACGTCGACCGGATGCTGCGCGCGGGCGCGGACAAGGTCTCGGTGAACACCGCCGCGATCGCGCGCCCGGAGCTGCTGGGCGAGATGGCCCGGCGGTTCGGCTCGCAGTGCATCGTCCTGTCGGTGGACGCGCGGCGTGTGCCTCAGGACGGCACAGCCGGGCCGCCGACGCCGTCGACCTTCGAGGTCACCACGCACGGTGGGCGCACGGGCACCGGGATCGACGCCGTCGAGTGGGCGGCGCGCGGCCAGGAGCTGGGCGTCGGGGAGATCCTGCTGAACTCGATGGACGCGGACGGCACGCGCGCCGGCTTCGACCTCGAGCTGATCGAGAAGGTGCGCCGGGTCGTCGACGTGCCGGTGATCGCCTCCGGCGGGGCGGGGGCGCTGGAGCACTTCCCGCCCGCGGTCCGAGCGGGTGCCGACGCGGTGCTCGCCGCCAGCGTGTTCCACTTCGGACAGCTCCGGATCGGCGAGGTCAAGGCCGTGCTGCGCGCGGACCACGTGGAGGTCAGGTGAACCGGGTGCTGGAGTCCGCCCTGGACCCCGCGATCGCCCGGCGGCTCAAGCGGAACGCCGACGGGCTGGTGTGTGCCGTGGTGCAGGACGCCACGTCCCGCGAGGTCCTGATGGTGGCCTGGATGGACGACGAGGCGCTGCACCGCACGCTCACCACGAGGCGCGGGACCTACTGGTCGCGGTCGCGGCAGGACTACTGGGTGAAGGGCGAGACCTCCGGGCACGTCCAGCAGGTCCACGAGGTCCGGCTGGACTGCGACGGTGACACCCTGCTGGTCCTGGTCGACCAGGAGGGCGCGGCCTGCCACACCGGCGACCGCACCTGCTTCGACGCCGACCGGCTGCTCTGAGACTCCCCGACGCGGTCGGGTCAGGGTGACATGACCCAGCGGATCCCCGCGGTGACCGCACTGCCCGCCGCTCGGACGACCGTGGCCTCCGCCAGGGGCAGGTAGGGGAGCCGCAGGGGGCCGCGCGCCCAGGTCGGGAGCATCGCCACCGCCGCCGCGGCGAGCAGCGCGTACGGCACCCGGGCTGCGAGCGCCAGTGGCGGGTTGAGCAGCAGGAACCGGGCCGTGGAGCGGGCCTCGGGGGAGCCCGCGAGCTCGGGGCGGAAGGCCTCGATCCGGGCCGCGAGCTCGGCCTCGGTCTCGGGTGGGTCGATCACCCCCAGCTCGCGGGCGATCCGGGCGGTGTCGGCCACGTAGCCGTCGCGGCCCTCCTGGTCGAGGGGCCGCGAGCCGTAGCGCCGGTGGGCCCGCAGGAAGCTGTCGATCTCCGCGATGTGCACCCACTCCAGCAGGTGCGGGTCGCCCGCGGAGTAGGGGCGCCCGTCCGGTGCCACCCCCTGGACGCGCCCGTGCACGGCCTTGATCCGCTCGATGGTGGCGCGGGCCTCGGCGTCCGGCCCGAAGGTGGTGCTGGCGAGGAAGTAGCTGGTCCGCGCGAGCCTGCCCCACGGGTCGCCGCGGAAGCCGGAGTGCCCGGCGACGCCGGCCATCGCCAGCGGGTGCAGCGACTGCAGCAGCAGCGCCCGCAGCCCGCCCACGAACATCGACGCGTCGCCGTGCACCACGCGGATGGGGCGGTCCTCGGCGAACCAGCGCGGGCCCGGGGCGGCGTGGATCCGCTCGCGACGGTGGGGGCCCTCGTCCCCCGCGACCTTCTGGAAGACGTCCGCGCCCAGCCGCGCCCGCAGCTCCGCGACCCGTTCCATGACCACCATGTCCCCATCATGCGGCTGCCGTCCGAACCCGGCCACCCGATCGCCGGTCACCACAGCGCCGGCAGCGCCGGCAGCGCCGACAGCGCCATCAGCTCGCCTGCCGGATGCGGGGTGCGCGTGCCGGACCGGGTGCCGTCGACCTCCGTGGTGTACCGGTACCAGCGGACCCGGCCGATCGGGGGACTACGGGAGGGGGCCGGTGAGGTAGCGCTGCACGGTCGGCCCGATCAGCGCGATGATCGTGGGGTGGTCCGCCGAGGCCAGCGGCTCCAGCTGCACGACGTACCGGATCATCCCCAGGCCCAGCATCTGCGAGGCCACCAGCGCGGCGCGCTCGTCGACGCGGTCGGGGGCCACCGGCGTCACGAAGGGGCGCAGGATCGCACGGCTGACGAACTCCCGGATCATCCGCACCGCGGACGGGTGGGCCGCGACGCTGCGGAGCAGGGCGATCATCGGGCCGCCGCGCACCCCGCCCGGTCCACCGTCCCAGACCTGCAGGAACATCCCGACGATCCGCTCGCCCAGCGTCCCCGCGTCCCCGTCGATGACCGACCGCACCAGCGCCGACGGATCCCCCGGGAGCTCGAGCGTGGCCGTGAACAGCTGGTCCTTGCCGCCGAACCAGTGGTTGACCATCGCCGCGTCGACACCCGCGCGCTCGGCGATCCGTCGCACGGTCGCCCCGTCGAAGCCGCGTTCGGTGAACTCCTCGCGCGCGGCGGCGAGCAGCGCGGCCCGGGTGTCCTCGCCGGACGCGCGGCGCCCGCGGCGGCGGGGCTCACGGGTCGTCACGGACCCATCTTCACACCCCGCTTTCTCCCGCCCACCCCGCGCGGGAGAATGGACCCATGACCGCCGGCACCACCGCACCGTCCGCCTCTTCGTCGGCAGCCCAGTCGGCCCGGCTCGGGGCGGTCACCCCGACCCGCGAGGAGTTCCGCGCGCTCGCCGCGAACCACCGGGTCATCCCGGTGACCCGGCGGGTCCTCGCGGACGACGAGACGCCCGTCGGGGTGTACCGCAAGCTGGCCGGGGGCCGCCCGGGGACCTTCCTGTTCGAGTCCGCGGAGAACGGCCGGTCCTGGTCGCGCTGGTCCTTCGTCGGCGCGCGCTCGGCCGCCACCCTGACCACGGTCGACGGCGAGATCCGCTGGACCGGCGAGGTCCCGGAGCACCTGCCCACCTCGGGCGACGTGCTCGCCGCCGTCCGCGAGGTCGTCGAGGAGCTGCGCAGCGAGCAGCTGCCCGGGATGCCCCCGCTGACCGGCGGGCTCGTCGGGTACCTGGGCTACGACATCGTCCGGCGGATCGAGCGGATCGGCTCCGCCGAGAACCCGCCGGTCGACGACCTGGGGATCCCGGAGCTCGTCCTGCTCCTGGCCACCGACATCGCCGCGGTGGACCACCACGAGGGCACCATCCTGCTGATCGCCAACGCGATCAACTGGGACGGGACGGACGAGCGCGTCGACGAGGCGTACGACGACGCCGTCGCCCGGCTGGACCGGATGACGGCCGAGCTCGCGGCGCCGTCCCCGTCGACCGTCGCGGTGTACGACTCGGGCGCCCCGGAGTTCGAGCGCAAGCGCACGCAGGCCGAGCACTTCGCGGCGGTCGAGATCGCGAAGGAGCAGATCCGGGCAGGCGAGTGCTTCCAGATCGTGGTCTCGCAGCGCTTCGAGATGGACTGCCCGGCGGACCCGCTGGACGTCTACCGCGTACTGCGGACCACCAACCCCAGCCCGTACATGTACCTGCTCAGCCTCTCCGACGAGTCGGGCGGCACGCCGTTCACGATCGTCGGGTCCAGCCCGGAGGCGCTCGTCACCGTCGTCGACGGGCAGGCGACCACGCACCCGATCGCGGGCACGCGCTGGCGCGGGGCCACCGAGGAGGAGGACGAGCTGCTGGAGAAGGACCTCCGGCACGACGAGAAGGAGCGCTCCGAGCACGTCATGCTCGTCGACCTGGGCCGCAACGACCTCGGCCGGGTCTGCGAGCCGGGCACGGTGAAGGTGCGCAACTTCTTCTCCGTGGAGCGGTACTCCCACGTCATGCACCTCGTCTCGACGGTCACCGGCCGGCTGCGCGCGGACCGCAACGCCGTCGACGCCGTCCTGTCCTGCTTCCCGGCGGGCACCCTGTCCGGCGCGCCGAAGGTGCGGGCCATGCAGGTGATCGACGAGCTGGAGCCCACCCGCCGCGGCCTCTACGGCGGGATCGTGGGCTACCTGGACTTCGCCGGGAACGCCGACACCGCGATCGCCATCCGCACGGCGCTGGTGCGCGACGGGCGGGCGTACGTGCAGGCGGGCGGCGGGATCGTCGCGGACTCCGACCCCGAGGCCGAGGACACCGAGTGCCTGAACAAGGCCCGTGCGGTGCTGTCCGCGGTGGCCACGGCGTCCACTCTGAGGCGGCCCGCCGCCGCAACCCCGAGGCGGCCGTGACCCGGGGCAGGCTGTTCGCCCTCGTCGCGGTCGCGCTGCTGCTCGGCGCCGCTGGGCTCTGGGGCGCGACCCGGCTGGACTGGGCCTCGACCCAGGTCGCGGTGACCGGCCACGGCGCGGTCGGGGACGTGCCGCTGGCCGTCACGGGTGCGCAGGTCGCGCCGGTGCTCGTCGGGCTCGCGGTGCTGGCCGTGGCCGGGGTGGCGGCGGCGATCGCGCTGTCCGGCGTGGCCCGGCGGGCCCTCGGCGTGCTGGTGGCGGCGGCCGGTCTCGGCGGCGCGGTCGTCGCGCTGCTCGCCTGGGTGAACCCGCCGTCCGCGGCGGAGCTGCCCGGCCTGGTCGGCGGCGCGGCGGGCGGGGCCGCGGCGGTCCCGGGCGCCACGGTGAGCGCGACCGCGGCGCCGCTGCTCGCCGTCGTCGGCGGGCTGCTCGTGGCGGTCGGGGGAGCGGTCCTGCTGGTCGCGGACCGTCGGCTGCCGCGGATGGGCGCGAAGTACGACGCCCCCGGGACAGCACGGCCGCGGGACCCCGAACGCGCGGCCTGGGACGAGCTGGACTCCGGCGTCGACCCGACGACCGAGGGTGCGTTCTCCCGGCCCGAACGGGCTGATTAGAGTGCTGGCGACGCCTGGTAGGCCAGAACCCGGAGGGGGAGCTAGCGACCCCGACCATCGGCACCGAAGGGGAGTGCGCCCCGTGGGCGAGAGTGTGCTCGACTCCATCGTGGACGGAGTGCGCGAGGATCTCGCGGTCCGGGAGGCCGCGGTGGACTTCGCGGAGATCAAGCGGCGGGCCGCGGCGGCGGCCCCGCCGAAGGACGTCATGGCGACCATGAAGGAGCCGGGCGTCGGCGTCATCGCCGAGGTCAAGCGGCGCAGCCCGTCGAAGGGTGCGCTGGCCCAGATCCCGGACCCGGCCGTGCTCGCCAAGGCCTACGCCGACAACGGCGCCCGGGTGATCTCGGTGCTCACCGAGCAGCGCCGGTTCGGCGGCTCGCTGGAGGACCTGGCCGCGGTCCGCGCGGCCGTCGACGTCTGCGTGCTCCGCAAGGACTTCATCGTCACGCCGTACCAGGTGCACGAGGCCCGTGCGTACGGCGCGGACCTGGTGCTGCTGATCGTCGCCGCCCTGCCGCAGAACGTCCTGGACTCGCTGCTGGACCGCGTCGAGTCCCTCGGGATGACCGCGCTCGTCGAGGTGCACACCGAGGAGGAGGCGGACCGGGCGCTGGAGGCCGGGGCCAAGCTCATCGGCGTCAACGCCCGGAACCTGCACACCCTCGAGGTGGACCGCGGGGTGTTCGGGCGGATGGCCCCCGGCCTGCCGAACGACGTCCTGCGGGTCGCCGAGTCCGGCGTCCGCGGCCCCGGTGACCTGCTGACCTACGCCGGCTGGGGCGCCGACGCCGTGCTCGTCGGCGAGGGTCTGGTGACCAGCGGGGACCCCGGCGCGGCCGTCCGGGCCCTGGTGGCTGCGGGCTTCCATCCGTCGTGTTCCAGAATGGTGCGGTGACGGTACAGGCATCTCAGGGCATCGAGACCCCCTCGGGACACGAACCCGACGAGCGCGGCCACTTCGGCCGCTACGGGGGCCGATGGGTGCCCGAGGCGCTGGTCGCCGCGCTCGACGAGCTGGAGGCGGCCTACGAGAAGGCCCGCCACGACCCGGAGTTCCTGAGCGAGCTCGACCGGCTGCACCGGGACTACACCGGGCGGCCCTCGCCGCTGACGGACGTCCCCAAGCTGTCGCAGCACGCGGGCGGGGCGCGGATCCTGCTCAAGCGCGAGGACCTCAACCACACCGGCTCGCACAAGATCAACAATGTGCTGGGCCAGGCTCTGCTCACCAAGCGGATGGGCAAGAAGCGGGTCATCGCGGAGACCGGGGCGGGCCAGCACGGCGTCGCGACGGCGACCGCGTGCGCGCTGCTGGACCTCGAGTGCGTCGTCTACATGGGCGAGGTCGACACCCGTCGGCAGGCGCTGAACGTCGCGCGCATGCGGCTGCTCGGCGCCACCGTGATCCCGGTGAAGACCGGGTCGCGCACGCTGAAGGACGCGATCAACGAGGCGCTCCGCGACTGGGTCACCAACGTCGACTCGACGCACTACCTGCTCGGCACGGTCGCGGGCCCGCACCCGTTCCCGCAGCTCGTGCGGGACTTCCACCGGGTCATCGGGCTGGAGGCGCGCGAGCAGATCCTGGAGCGCACCGGCAGGCTGCCCACGGCGATCGCCGCCTGTGTCGGCGGCGGGTCGAACGCGATCGGGATCTTCCACGCGTTCCTGGACGACCCGGGCGTCCGGCTGGTCGGGTTCGAGCCCGGGGGCGACGGCGTCGAGACCGGTCGGCACGGCGCCACCCTGTCCGCGGGCACGCCCGGCGCCCTGCACGGCGCCATGAGCTACCTGCTGCAGGACGAGGACGGGCAGACCGCCGAGTCGTACTCGATCTCCGCGGGCCTGGACTACCCGGGCGTCGGGCCGGAGCACTCGCTGCTCAAGGACCTCGGCCGTGCCGAGTACCAGCCGGTGACCGACGCGGAGGCGATGGACGCGTTCGCGCTGCTCTGCCGCACCGAGGGGATCATCCCCGCGATCGAGTCCGCGCACGCCGTGGCCGGTGCGCTGCGGTTGGGCAAGGAGCTGGGGCCGGACGCCGTCATCCTGGTGAACCTGTCCGGGCGCGGGGACAAGGACGTCGACACCGCCGCGAAGTGGTTCGGGATGATCGGGTCCGACGAGTCGGCCGAATCGGCCGACGGAACCGCCATCGCGGAGGGGGAGCTTGCGACCCCGACCGTCGAGGCCGAGGGTGCGGTGCAGGAACCGGCGGGTTCGTTCGCGGACGCAGGCAGCGAGACCGAGGGGATCCAGTCGTGACCGTGGCGGACGTGTTCGCGAAGTGCCGGGCCGAGGGCCGGGGCGCGCTGGTGGGATACCTGCCCGCCGGCTACCCGACGGTCGACGAGGGCGTCGCGCTGCTGACCGCGATGAGCGAGGGCGGCTGCGACCTGCTCGAGGTCGGCGTCCCGTACTCGGACCCGGTGATGGACGGCCCCACGATCCAGGCCGCCGCGGACCTCGCGCTGACGAACGGCTTCCGGCTGAAGGACGTGTTCGAGACCGTCTCGCGGGTGACGGCCGCGGGCGGGAACTGCGTGGTGATGACCTACTTCAACCCGGTGCTGAAGTACGGCGTGGAGCGCTTCGCCGCCGACCTGGCCGCGGCCGGGGGGCTGGGGATGATCACCCCGGACCTGATCCCGGACGAGGCCGACGAGTGGCTGGCCGCGTCGGAGAAGCACGGGCTGGACCGGATCTTCCTGGTCGCGCCGTCGTCGACGGAGGAGCGGATCGCGTCGACCACCGCCGCGAGCTCCGGGTTCGTCTACGCGACCTCGGTCATGGGCGTGACGGGCGCGCGGGACTCCGTGAACTCGGCGGCGGGGGAGATCGTGGGCCGTACGCGGCCGCACACCTCGCTCCCGATCGGCGTCGGGCTGGGCGTGCGCAACGGCGACCAGGCCGCGGAGATCGCGGCCTTCGCCGATGCGGTCATCGTGGGCTCGGCGTTCGTGACCGCGGCCGAGCAGGGCGGTGTCGAGGGGGTCCGGGGCCTGGCACAGGACCTGGCCGCGGGGGTCGGCCGGGCGGGGCTGCCGCAGACCTGAGGCCGTCGTCCGGGGCGTCGGGGGTCGTCCGACCGGGGGCCCACCGGGCCGCGCTACGGTGGGGCGGTGCTGACCACCAGCGTGCTGGCCTACCTGCCCAGCCCCGACCGCGGGGTCTGGCACCTCGGACCGATCCCGCTGCGCGCCTACGCGCTGTGCATCATCGCCGGGATCGTCGTGGCGATCTGGTGGGGCGAGCGGCGGTTCGTCGCGCGCGGCGGGCCCGCGGGCACGGTCGTCGACGTGGCCGTGTGGGCGGTGCCGTTCGGGCTGGTCGGTGGGCGGCTCTACCACCTCGCCACGGACTGGCGCACCTACTTCGGGCCCGGGGGCGACCCGGTCGCGGCGCTGAAGATCTGGGAGGGCGGCCTCGGGATCTGGGGGGCCATCGCGCTCGGCGCGGTCGGGGCCTGGATCGGTTGCCGTCGGCGCGGGATCCCCTTGCCCTTCTTCGCCGACGCCGTGGCCCCGGGCATCGTCGTCGCGCAGGCGATCGGCAGGCTCGGCAACTACTTCAACCAGGAGCTCTACGGCGGCCCGACCACGGTGCCCTGGGGCCTGGAGATCTACGAGCGGATCGACCCGGCCACGGGCGCGTCGGACCCGCTGGGCGGCGTCGCGGTCGACACGGCGAACCCGATCGCCGTCGTGCACCCGACGTTCCTCTACGAGCTGCTCTGGAACCTGGCCGTCGCGGCGCTGATCGTGTGGGCCGACCGGCGCTTCCGGCTCGGCCGCGGCCGGGTGTTCGCGCTGTACGTGGCCGGCTACACGCTCGGCCGGTTCTTCATCGAGCTCATGCGCACCGACCCCGCGACCAGGGTGTTCGGCGACATCCGGATCAACGTCGTGGTCGCCGGGGTGATCTTCCTGGCGGCGGTGGCGTACGTGGCGTTCGTGCGGGGGCCGCGGGAGACCGTGCCGCCCGAGGCCTTCGTGCTGGCGGGCGTCGAACCACCGGGCGAGCCGGGTGCGGGGACGACCGGCGACGGGGCCGACGGGAAGGCCACGACGACCGTCGGCGACCGGACCCCGGAGGACAAGGCCGACCGAGCCGAGGACGCAGGCGACTCCCCAGACCGCCCGACCCCGTGAGCTTCAGCGGCTTCGGGGACGGTGCCGTCGAGTTCTACGACGGGCTGCTGGCGGACAACAGCAAGGCCTACTGGACCGACCAGCGCGAGGTCTACGAGGAGCACGTCAAGGCGCCGATGGTCGCGCTGCTGACGGACCTCGAACCCGAGTTCGGTGCGGGCAAGGTCTTCCGCCCGTATCGCGACGTGCGGTTCTCCAAGGACAAGACCCCGTACAAGACGGCCTGCGGGGGGTTCGCGCCGCCGTTCTACGTCCAGGTCGGGCCGGAGGGCCTGCTGGCCGCCGTGGGCTACTACGGCATGGCGTCGGACCAGCTCGCCCGCTTCCGCACCGCGGTCGACGAGGACCGGCGGGGCGGCGAGCTGGAGAAGATCCTCGCCGCCGCCGAGGAGGCCGGGCTGTCGGTCGGCGGTGAGCAGCTCAAGACCCGTCCGAAGGGGACCGACCCGGAGCACCCGCGGCTGGACCTGCTGCGGCGCAAGGGCCTGATGGTGGCCCGCCGCTGGCCGCCGGACGACGCCCTGCACGAGCGCACCTGCCTCACCCGCGTGCAGACGGTGTGGCGGGCGGGCCGTCCGCTGGCGGAGTGGCTGGCCGACCACGTGGGGCCCAGCGAGCAGCCCCGCCGCTGACGCTTGTGTGGCACGAGCGCCACTGAGCGACGCTCGTGCCACACAAGCGTCAGTGGGCGGGCCTCCGCCGGGTCAGCAGCGCGTGGACCAGCACGCCGAGCGAGACGCCCACGCAGTCCGCCACCACGTCCAGCACGTCCGGGCTGCGGCCGATGGGCAGGACGCCCTGCAGGACCTCGGACAGCACCGCGTAGGCGGTGAGGCCCAGCACCAGCGGCAACGGCGGGATCCGGATCCACCGACCGGTGGCACCCAAGAGGGCGAACACCCCCAGATGGACGAGCTTGTCCACCCCGGGGGGCGCCGAGGGCACCCCGTCGGCGGGCAGGAACAGGACCACCAGGCTGACCAGCACCGCAGCGGAGAAGCAGAGCCGACGCACTGTTCGCCTTCCTCCAACCTGATCGTTACAGAGAGCGCGCTAGGCTGTTCGCCGTGACTCGCCGCACCAAGATCGTCTGCACCATCGGCCCGGCCACCGCGACACCCGACCGTATCCGGGAGCTGGTGGCGGCGGGCATGGACGTCGCACGCCTCAACTTCAGCCACGGCACGCGGGACGACCACAAGCGCGTCTACCAGATGGTCCGCGACGCCGCGGACGCCGAGGGACGCGCCGTCGGGATCCTCGCGGACCTGCAGGGTCCGAAGATCCGTCTGGGTACGTTCGCCGAGGGTCCCACCGAGTGGCAGACCGGTGAGGAGGTGCGGATCACCGTCGAGGAGTGCGCGGGTACCCATGACCGGGTCTCCACCACGTACAAGGGTCTGGCCGCGGACGCCCGGGCGGGTGACCGGTTGTTGGTCGATGACGGCAAGGTCGGTCTGCGTGTCACCGAGGTCGACGGGAACGACGTCGTCTGTCGGGTGACCGAGGGTGGTCCGGTCTCGAACAACAAGGGTCTGTCGCTGCCGGGGATGAACGTGTCGGTGCCGGCGCTGAGTGAGAAGGACCTCGCGGATCTGGAGTTCGCGCTCAAGTTGTCGGTGGATGTGATCGCGTTGAGCTTCGTGCGCAGCCCGGCGGACATCGACGGTGTGCATCGGGTCATGGAGAAGGTCGGGGTGAAGCTCCCGGTCGTGGCCAAGCTGGAGAAGCCGGAGGCGGTGGACAACCTCGAGGCGATCGTGTTGGCGTTCGACGGTGTGATGGTGGCCCG
>Ga0070665_100005447_pt1 | contig 13122 bp, 16 predicted proteins | sample KBSS13metaG_FD_65862 | JGI IMG/M metagenome (GOLD analysis project Ga0070665, IMG submission 65862) | Switchgrass rhizosphere microbial communities from Kellogg Biological Station, Michigan, USA - KBS S1-3 metaG | ecosystem: Host-associated > Plants > Roots > Rhizosphere > Soil ... | reverse complement strand
AGGAGCTGATCAAGCGGCCGAACCTGTCGATCTCGGACGCGCGCGCGCTCGAGCAGCAGGCCGACACCATCCAGTTCGTCGACATCGAGCTCGGCGCCGGCGGCCCGCCGACCCAGCGCCGCGTCTTCTACGGCACCCAGAAGACCAAGGCCCTGGTCGTGTTCGGCACCACCGAATACTTCGCCGAGGGCACCAAGATCCCGTTCCTCTCCGGGCGCTTCTTCAACGGCACCGAAGTCCAGTACCGCAAGAACGTCGTCGTGCTCGGCAACACGCCGTACAAGCTGCTGTTCGAGCCGAGCGGCACCGATCCGATCGGCAAGACCGTGCGGGTCGGCAGCGAGCGGTTCGAGGTGGTCGGCACCTTCGACAAGCGGCCGGCGGCGGGCGGCTTCAATCTCGGCCAGGACGATTTCGTGGTCATCCCCTACACCGCCTATCAGCGGATTTTCGGCCTCAACCCGATCCGGATCAACAAGAGCGCGACGTTCCTGCCGATCCAGATCGCGCTGGTGCCGCGCGAAGGGGTCAGGCAGGCCGATGCCATCGCCGACGTCGAGCGGGTGATGCGCATCCGCCACGGCCTCAAGCTCGATCAGCCGAACGACTTCGACGTGCTGACCCAGGACGCGTTCCTCAAGCTGTGGGATCAGATCAGCCAGGGCACGTTCTTCGCGCTCATCGTGATCTCGTCGATCGCGCTGATGGTCGGCGGGATCGGCGTGATGGCGATCATGTCGATCTCGGTGACCGAGCGGACGCGCGAGATCGGCGTGCGCAAGGCGCTCGGCGCGCGGCGCGCCGAGATCCTGTTCCAGTTCCTGATGGAAGCCGCGTTCCTGACCTCGGTCGGCGGGCTGATCGGCATCGGCCTCGGCGCCGGCATCGGCTGGGCGGTCCATTTCGTCTCGGGCTTCCCGATCTCGCTGCCGTGGTGGTCGTTCGCCATCGGCATCGGCTTCTCGGCGTCGGTCGGGCTCTTTTTCGGGATGTATCCGGCGTTCAAGGCGTCGCGGCTGGATCCAATCGAAGCGCTCCGCTACGAGTAAGAAGCAACCGCCGGAGACCGCATGGTTCGACAAGCTCACCATCAGCGCTCATCCTGAGCCTGTCGAAGGATGCGGCCGTCCGACCGTGAAGAGGAGATCCGCTGATGGCGATCCGTCTCGGTCTCGTCCGCGAGGTCGTCGTCATGGCGATCGACACCGTGCGCGGCAACAAGATGCGCTCGGCGCTGACCGTGCTGGGCGTGGTCATCGGGATCACCTCGATCGTCGGGATGACGGCGATGCTCCGCGGCTTCGATCAGTCGCTGCGCGAGATGATCGGCGCACTCGGGCCCAACACCATCTTCGTCCAGCGCTTCGGCTTCACCAGCTTTTCCAATCCCGCCGAGGCCAAGAACCTCTTCAAGCGCCCCAACCTGACGATCTCCGACGCGCGCGCCATCGAAGAGGGCGCGCCGACGATCCAGATGGTCGACGTCGAAATGGGGCGCGGCGGGCCGTCGATTCCGCAGCGCGTCTTCTTCCGCGACCAGAAAACCAAGCCGATCGCGGTGATCGGATCGGGCGAGCATTTCGCCGACGGCACCAAGGTGCCGATCCGCGCCGGACGCTTCTTCAACGGATCGGAACTGCAGTACCGCAAGAACGTCGTGGTGCTCGGCGCCACGCCCTATGAGCTGCTGTTCGCGGCGAGCGGCACCGACCCGGTCGGCAAGACCGTCCGCGTCGGCCCCGAGCGCTTCACCGTGGTCGGCGTGTTCGACAAGACGCCGAGCGCCGGCGGGTTCAACCTCGGCGCCGACGACTTCGTCGCGATCCCGTACACCGTCTACCAGCGCGTGTTCGGCCTGCGCGCCTTCCGGGTCATGCGCAACACGACGATGACGGCGTTCATGATCTCGGTGATCCCGCGCGAAGGGGTCAAGCAGGCCGACGCCCTCGCCGAGGTCGAGCGGGTGATGCGCACCCGCCACGGCCTGAAGCTCGACCAGACCAACGACTTCGATCTGATCACCCAGGACGCGTTCCTGAAGCTGTGGGATCAGATCAGCCAGGGCACGTTCTTCGCGCTCGTCGTGATCTCGTCGATCGCGCTGATGGTCGGCGGGATCGGCGTGATGGCGATCATGTCGATCTCGGTGACCGAACGGACGCGCGAGATCGGCGTGCGCAAGGCGCTCGGCGCGCGGCGCGCCGAGATCCTGTTCCAGTTCCTGGTCGAGGCTGCCGTGCTGACGTCGGCGGGCGGGCTGATCGGCGTCGCGCTGGGCGCGGCGATCGGCTGGGGCGTCCATCTCGCGTCGGGCTTCCCGGTCTCGATGCCCTGGTGGTCCTTTGCCATCGGCATCGGCTTCTCGGCCGCCGTCGGCCTCTTCTTCGGGATGTACCCGGCGTTCAAGGCCTCCCGTCTGGATCCAATCGAGGCCTTGCGCTACGAATGAAGCGTCGGCGGTGAACCCTGAACCCTGAACCCCCGTGCGGCCGGAACCGGACCGGCTTGCGGGGTCCCTCACCCCTGAATATGATGCGGGTACTTCTTCCACCGAGGGGGACCCGCCCATGAAGGTCTACGACGCGGCCAGTATCCGAAACGTCGCTCTCGTCGGTCACAGCGCCTCCGGCAAGACCCAACTCGCCTCCGCGATCCTCGCGGACGCCGGCATGATCAACCGATTCGGCAAGGTGGACGAAGGCACCACCGTCACGGATTACGACGAAGAAGAGATCGCGCGCAAGCACACGTTGTCGGCGAGCCTCGCCTACGCCGAGTGGAACAAGCAGAAGATCAACCTGATCGATACCCCCGGGGTCGGCAACTTCCTCGCCGACGCACTGGCGGCGCTCAACGTCGCCGACGCCGCGCTGGTGGTCGTGGACGCGGTCGCCGGCGTCATGGTCCAGACCGAGAAGGTGTGGGCCGCGGCCGAGGAGACGTCGCTGCCCCGCCTGGTCGCCGTCAACCGGCTCGACCGTGAGCGCGCGAGCCTCGACCGGACGCTGACCGCGTTGCGCGAGTCGTGCAGCCGCTCGGTCATCCCGATCCAGCTGCCGATCGGCGAGGAAAAGGACTTCCGCGGCGTGGTCGATCTGGTGTCGAGGAAGGCGTTCCAGTTCAAAGGCGACGGCAGCGGCGCGTTCACCGAGGGCGCCGTGCCGGCAGACATGACGGGAGCGGTGGAGGCCGCGCGCGAGGCGCTGATCGAAATGGTGGCCGAGAACGACGAAAAGCTGATGGAGCACTTCTTCGAGGCCGGCACGTTGACGGACGAAGAGCTCGCCAGCGGTCTGCGCAGCGCGACGATCGCAGGGAAGCTGTTTCCGCTCGTCTGCACGTCGGCGCTGCTGAACATCGGCGTGCCCCAGCTGCTCGACGCGATTCTCGCGTGCCTGCCGTCGCCGGCGGATCGGCCGTTCACGGGGACGGACAAGTCGGGCGACAAGGTGGCGCGCACCGCCGACGAGAAGGGGCCGCTCTCGGCCTTCGTCTGGAAGACGATCGCCGATCCGTTCGCGGGGCGGATCACCATGTTCCGCGTCGTCTCCGGCGTGCTGAAGGCCGACTCGACGGTGCTGAACAAGACCAAGGACGCGCCGGAGCGGCTCGGACACCTGATGCTGATGCAGGGCAAGACGCCCGCCAACGTCCCGGAAGTCAAAGCCGGCGACCTGGCCGCGGTGGCGAAGCTGAAGGACACGTTGACCAGCGACGTGCTCGGCGACAAGAACGACCCGATCACCTACCCCGCGTCACAGTTCGCGGAGCCGGTGCTCTCCTACGCGATCGAGCCCAAGAGCCGCGGCGACGAGGACAAGATCAGCACGTCGATGCACCGGCTGGAGGAGGAGGACCCGTCGATCCGCTACAGCCGCGATCCGCAGACCAAGGAGCTGCTGCTCTACGGCCAGGGACAGCTGCACATCGAGGTGACGGTGGCCAAGCTGAAGCGGCGATTCGGGGTGGACGTCAACCTCAAGCCGCCGCGCATCCCGTACCGCGAGACGATCAAGAGCGCGACCGAGGCTCACGGCCGCCACAAGAAGCAGACCGGCGGCCACGGGCAGTTCGGCGACTGCAAGATCAAGGTCGAGCCGCTGGCGCGCGGCTCGGACTTCGAGTTCGTCGACGACATCTTCGGCGGCTCGATTCCGCGCCAGTTCATTCCCGCTGTCGAAAAAGGCATCCAGGAAACGCGGGTGCGCGGCTACCTCGCCGGCTTTCCGATGGTCGACTTCCGCGTCACGGTGTTCGACGGTTCGTACCACGACGTCGACTCCAACGAGCTCTCGTTCAAGATGGCCGGCCGCCTCGCGTTCAAGGACGCGATGACGCGCGCGCGCCCGACGATCCTCGAGCCGGTCATGAACGTCGATGTCTACACGCCGTCGGATTTCGCCGGCGACCTGATGGGCGATCTCAACGGCCGCCGCGGCCGCATCGCCGGCATGGATACCCGCGGCGCGACCACGATCATCAAGGCGCAGGTGCCGATGTCCGAGATGCTGACCTACGAACAGCACCTGACGTCGGCGACCGGCGGGCGCGGCTCGTACCACATGGAGTACTCGCACTACGACGAGGTGCCGGCCCACCTGCAGTCGAAAATCATCGCGACCGCGAAGGCCGAGCGGGCGGGAGTTGAAGTCGAGGAGGTCTGAGACGGCCGGCGGCAATCGCAAAAAGAAAAAGCCCCGCGACACCTTTCGGCATCGCGGGGCGTCACGCATTCGTAATTCTTAATTCCTACTTCTTAATTCTAGCTACCGCCGGCCTTCCGCGGCGTGGTGATCTTCCGGCCGGCGCCGCCGCCCTTGGTCGGCTTCGCACTCACCTTGCGGCTGTCGTCGTCGCCCTTCTTGGTGCCGCGGAGCCGCTCGGCCGCCGCGCGCAACCGTCCGGCGACGCCCTTGCTCTTCGGCTTCGCCTCTTCCTCGGGCGTCTCGACCTTGGCGTTCGGATCGAATTCGCTGCCGATCAGCTCGACCATCGCCAGCTCCGCGCTGTCGCCCTTGCGAAAGCCGGTGCGCATCAGGCGGGTGTAGCCGCCGGCACGCTCCGCGAAGCGCGGCGCAATCGTGTCGAACAGCTTGGTGACGACCTCGCGGTCCTGCAGGTCCTCCATGACCAGCCGGCGCGCGTTCAGCACCCGTCCGTTCGCTTCGCCGGCGGCGAGGCCGCGCTTGGCGACGGTGATCAGGCGCTCGACGAACGGCCTGAGCTCCTTGGCCTTCGGCACGGTCGTTGTCAGGTGCTCGTACTTGAGCAGGGCCGTCGCCTGGTTCCGCAGCATCGAGATGCGATGCTCGGTGACACGGCCCAGTTTTCGGTGTGCGACTCGGTGTCTCATGTTGTTCTCGGTAGGGGACTGGGTGCTAGGTCCTAGGCGCTGGAAAATCCAGCCCCTTTAAGCCCCTAGCTCCCAGTACCTAGCCCCTTCTCTAGTCCTGCGACGCGCCGGCCGGCTGATCGACGCGCATGCCGAGGCTCAGGCCCATCGTGTGCAGGATTTCCTTGATCTCGTTGAGGCTCTTGCGCCCGAAGTTCTTGGTCTTGAGCATCTCGGCTTCGGTCTTGAGCACCAGCTCGCGGATCGTCCGGATGTTCGCGTTCTTCAGGCAGTTGTACGACCGCACCGAGAGCTCGAGCTCCTCCACCGACTTGTCGAGGTTCTCGTTGCTCGCGCCCGAGCGCGGCGCGTCGGCGGCGGTCTCCGCCTGGGTCTCCGCGCCCTCTTCGAGATTGATGAAGATGTTCAGGTGGTCGCGGACCAGCTTCGACGCCAGCGACACGGCGTCGCGCGGGTTGATCGAGCCGTTGGTCCAGACGTCGACCGTCAGCTTGTCGTAGTCGGTGGTCTGTCCGAGGCGCGCCGCCTCGACCAGGTAGTTGACCTTCTTCACCGGCGAGTGGACCGAGTCGATCGGGATCCAGCCGATGCCGAGGTCCTCGTCGAAGTTCTTGTCGGCCGACACGTAGCCGCGGCCGCGCTTCATGCGCATCTCCATGTGGAGCTTGCCGTGCTCGGACACGGTCGCGATGTGGGCGTCCGGCTCGAGGATCTCGACGTCGCCGTCGGCCTGGATGTCGCGCCCGCGCACTTCGCCGGCCTTGTCGATCTTGAGGGTCAGCGTCTTCACCTGATCGGTGTGCAGCTTCAGCGGAATCTGCTTCAGGTTGAGGATGATGTCGGTCGCGTCCTCGACCACGCCGGGGATCGGCGAGAACTCGTGCAGCACGCCGTCGATCTTGACCGCGGTGATCGCCGCGCCTTCAATCGACGACAGCAGGACGCGGCGCAGCGCGTTGCCGATGGTGGTGCCGAAGCCGCGCTCGAACGGCTGCGCGTAGAACCGGCCGAATCGATCGGTCAGCGTCTCGCGCTCGAACTCGAGCCGCTTGGGTCGTTGAAAACCTTTCCAGAGCATTCTGTATCCTTTCGCCACGGGCCCGCAGACGGGCCTCCAGACCTGCATGTGACCGCCGACCTCCCGCCGCAGGTCTGAAAAGGCTGCGGGTCAGCGGATGCGATGAAAGTACGAAGTACGAAGTCTGAAGTACGGGACCAACCCGAACTTCGTACTTCTGACTTCGTACTTATTTCGAGTACAACTCCACGATCAACTGTTCCTGCACCGGCAGGTTGATCTGCTCGCGTGTCGGCATCGCGTTGACGCGGCCGGTGATCGTGTTCTGGTCGAACGACAGCCATTCCGGGATGCCGCGGCCCTTGACCTCTTCCATCGCGTGCTCGACGGTCGGGTTCTTCTGGGTCCGGCCCAGCACCGTGATCACGTCGCCTTCCTTGACCTGGAACGACGGGATGTCGACCTTCTTGCCGTTGACGAGGAAGTGGCCGTGGCGCACCAGCTGCCGCGCCTGCGGCCGCGACGTCGACAGGCCGAGCCGGTAGACCACGTTGTCCAGCCGGCGCTCGAGCAGCTGCAACAGCGTCACGCCGGTGATGCCGCGGGCGCGCTCCGCCGCCTCGAAGTAGCCGCGGAACTGATCCTCGAGCACGCCGTAGATGCGCTTGACCTTCTGCTTCTCGCGCAGCTGCAGGCCGTAGCCGGCGAGCTTCGCCTTCCGGGTCTTGCCGTGCTGCCCCGGCGGGAAGTTGCGCTTCTCGATCGCGCACTTCTCCGTGTAGCAGCGCTCGCCCTTGAGGAACAGCTTCATCGCCTCGCGGCGGCAGAGCCGGCAGACCGGACCGATATAACGAGCCATTTACACTCTCCTCCGCTTCGGGGGACGGCATCCGTTGTGCGGGATGGGCGTCACGTCGCGGATCGATTTCACTTCCAAGCCAACCGTCTGGAGCGCGCGGATCGCCGACTCACGGCCGGATCCGGGCCCCTTGACGCGGACGTCGAGCGACCGCATGCCGACCGTCTTGGCGACGTTGCCGGCGGCCAGCGCCGCCTGGGTCGCCGCGAACGGCGTGCCCTTGCGCGATCCCTTGAAGCCGATGCCGCCGGCGCTCGACCACGCCACCACGTTGCCTTCCGTGTCGGTGATGGTCACCGTGGTGTTGTTGAAGGAGGCGTGAATGTGCGCCAGGCCATGGTGCACGATGCGCTTCTCGCCGCGCTTCTTGAACGTCTTCTTGCGCTTTCCGGCGCCTTCCTTTTTTTCTTTCTCCGGAAGGCCCGCGTCGGCGGCCGGTTCACTCTTCGCCATAGTTAGATAACCTTCTTCTTCGCAATCGCGCCCTTGCGCGGGCCCTTGCGGGTGCGGGCGTTGGTCTTGGTCCGCTGGCCGCGCACCGGCAGGTTGCGGCGGTGCCGCAGCCCGCGGAAGCAGCCGATTTCCATCAGCCGCTTGATGTTCATGGAGATCTCCTTGCGGAGGTCGCCTTCCACGCCGCCCTGCTCCTCGATCACCTTGCTGATGTTCCGGACGTCGTCTTCGGACAGATCCTTGATCCGGATGTCGGGGCTGACCCCGGCCGCCTTCAGAATCGTGTTCGAGCGGAACCGCCCGATGCCATAGATGTAGGTGAGACCAATTTCGATACGCTTGGTCCTCGGGAGATCAACGCCTGCAATTCGCGCCATAGTCTTATCCCTGCCGCTGCTTGTGCTTTTGATTCGAGCAAATAACACGCACGACGCCGCGGCGCCGGACGATCTTGCACTTGTCGCAAATCCGCTTGACCGATGCTCTGACTTTCATGTTGCCCCCGCTCGGCTGAAGCCTTCGCGCTACAGCCGTTCCACAATCCGCCCCCGCCCCACGTCGCTCGGCGAGAGCTCCAACCGCACCCGATCGCCGACCAGGATGCGCACGAAGTTGCGATCCATCCGGTCCGCGATGTGCGCCACCACCAGCGACCCCTCGTCGAGCCGCACCTTGTAGAGTGCGCTCGGCAGGGTCTCCATGACGACGCCGCTGACCTGCGCGCGGCGAGCCTTCGACTCGCTCGCCTCGCTCGACTCGCTCAGACCCGCCCCGAGGCCACTCGAGGAGCCACCGGGACTTCCCGCGCCGTGAGAATCCATGGCCCGTCCGCGGTGACCGCCACCGTGTGCTCGAAGTGCGCCGACAGGCTGCCGTCGCGGGTGACCGCGGTCCACCCGTCCGCCAGCACCTTGACCGCCGGCTTGCCGGCGTTCACCATCGGCTCGATCGCCAGCACCATACCTTCGGTCAGCCGCGGCCCGCGTCCCGGCTCGCCGTAGTTGGGCACCTGCGGCTCCTCGTGCATCTTCTGCCCGATGCCGTGCCCGACGAATTCGCGCACGACCGAAAACCCGTAGGCCTCCACGTGCTTCTGCACCGCGTGGCCGATATCCGAGATCCGTCCGCCCGGCTTCACCGCCTCGATCGCCTTGTAGAGCGACTCGTCGGTGACCCGCAGCAGCGTCGCCGCCTCTTCCGACACCTTGCCGACCGCCAGCGTGATCGCGCTGTCGCCGAAGTAGCCGTCGAGCGAGGCGCCGACGTCGATCGAGATCACGTCGCCTTCATTCAGCACCCGGCGGCCGGACGGGATCCCGTGGATCACCTCTTCGTTGACCGACGCGCAAATCGTCGCCGGGTAGCCGTGGTACCCCTTGAACGCGGGCGTCGCCCCCGCCCTCAGGATCCGCCGCTCGGCCAGCTCGTCGAGATCCGCGGTCGTCACGCCGGGCGCAACGTGGGCCGCCAGCTCGGTCAGCACTTCGCCGACCAGCCGTCCGGCCTCGCGCATCCGCTGGAGCTCCGCCGTCGACCGGCAGACGATCACCCTCGCACTCCCACGGCGCCGTTGCCCTTGCCGGCGGCCTCGATTGCGGCGGCAAGATCAGCGGCGACCCGATCGGGCGACTGCGCTCCGTCGATCGAACGGAACGTCGGCCGCACCCGGTAATACTCCACGAGCGGCTCGGACTGGCGGTGGTAGACCTTCAGCCGCTCGATCACGATCGCCTGGTTGTCGTCCGCGCGCTGCACCAACCGTCCGCCGCACTTGAGGCAGGCGGTGGCGACCGTGGTGCCGACCGGGGCGCCCGTGCCGCAGTCGTTGCAGATCATCCGCGAGCCCAGCCGGCGCACCAGCTCGGCCTCCGGCACCACGATGTCGACCACGATCAGCGGATCGCGGCCGCTCATGATCCCGTCGAGCGCCGACGCCTGCGCGACCGTCCTCGGAAACCCGTCGAGGATGAAGCCGTCCACCGCGTCGTTCCGCTCCAGCCGCTCGCGCACGATGCCGATCATCACCTCGTCGCCGACCAGCTCGCCCCGGTCCATGATGGCCTTGGCGCGCAGCCCGATGTCGGTGTTCGCGTGCACCGCCTCGCGCAGGATGTCGCCGGTCGAGATCTTCGGGATCCCGCGCGCCCGGCCGAACCGTTCAGCCTGCGTGCCTTTTCCCGCCCCGGGCGGCCCCAGCATCAGGAGGTTCAGGGCCACCGACTAGGCCCTGCGTCCCCGAATCCGCGACTTCTTCATGAAACCGTCGTAGTGCCGCATGATCAGCTGCGACTCGACCTGCTGCACCGTGTCCATCGCCACCCCGACCACGATCAGCAGCGACGTGCCGCCGAAGAAGAACTGCACGTTCAGCCCTTCGGTGATGAACTTCGGCAGCGCGGCGTCGAGCCATTCGCCGATGAACGGAATCGGCGCCACCCGGAAGCCGCTGATCAGGAAGTTCGGCAGGATCGCGATGAGCGCCAGGTAAATCGCGCCCGCCAGGGTGATGCGCGCCAGAATCGTGTCGATGTACTCCGCCGTCCGCTTGCCGGGCCGGATGCCCGGCACGAACCCGCCGTACTTGCGCATGTTCTCCGCCACGTCATCCGGGTTGAAGATGATCGCGGTGTAGAAGTAGGCGAAGAAGATGATGCCGGCCACGTACAGCAGGTTGTAGAGCGGCATGCCGAGGCCGAGCTGTTGCGACACCGCGTCGGCGTACTTGCCGGGGAACGCCTGCGCGATGGTCGCCGGGAACGCCAGGATCGAGGAGGCGAAGATCACCGGGATGACGCCGCCGGTGTTGACCTTCAGCGGGATGTGCGTGCTCGACCCGCCGTACATCCGCCGCCCGACCACCCGCTTGGCGTACTGGACGGTGACCCGGCGGTGGGCCCGCTCGACGAAGACAATCGCCGCGATCACCAGCGCCATGAACACGATCAGGAACAGAATCCGCAGCAGCCCGAGCTGCCCGGTGCGCATCTGTTCGATGGTCTGCAGCACCGCGCGCGGCAGCCCGACGACGATGCCGGCGTAGATGATCAGCGACATGCCGTTGCCGATGCCGCGCTCGGTGATCTGCTCGCCGAGCCACATGATGAAGCAGGTGCCGGTGGTGAGGGTCAGCACCGCCATCATCCGGAACCCGATGCCCGGGTTGTAGACCAGCGGCAGCCCGCCGGCGATCTTGGTCTGGCGCTCGAGGAAGATCGCGATGCCGAGCGCCTGCACCACGCTGAGCAGGATCGTCCCGTAGCGCGTGTACTGGGTGATCTTGCGCCGCCCCAGCTCGCCTTCCTTCGACAGCTTCTCCAGGTACGGCCACACCACGGTCAGCAGCTGCAGGATGATCGAGGCGCTGATGTAGGGCATGATGCCCAGCGCGAAGATCGTCACCCGCGACAGGTTCCCGCCCGAGAACATGTCGTACAGCCCGAACATGTTGTTCTGCATCTGCCGCGCGAGCTCGTCGAGCGCGGCCAGGTTCACCCCCGGCACGGTGATGTGGTGCCCGATGCGATACACCGCCAGCATGCCGAGCGTGAACAGAATGCGGTTCCGCAGCTCGGTGACGGTGAAGAGGTTCTTCAGGCTGTCGTTCACTAGAGTTGCTCCGTCGCGCCGCCTGCCGCCGCGATCTTCTCCGCGGCCTTGCCGCTGAACTTGTGCGCGCGCACCGTCAGCGCCTTGCCGATCTCGCCGCGCCCCAGCACCTTCAGCCGCTTCTTCACGCCGCTGATCAGGCGATGTTCGGCGAGCAGTTCCAGCGTCACGACGGTGCCGGCGTCGAACCGCTCACCGAGCGTGTCGAGGTTCACCACTTCGTACTCGACCCGGAACGGGTTGTGAAACCCGCGCTTGGGCACGCGGCGATGCAGCGGCATCTGGCCGCCCTCGAAACCGCGCTTGAACGTGAAGCCCGACCGCGACTTGGCACCCTTGTGCCCGCGCCCCGCGGTCTTGCCGTTGCCAGACCCCTGGCCGCGGCCGATCCGCTTCTTCGCGTGCTTCATCCCCTTCGGGGGACGCAGATTGTTCAAAGCCATGATTATTCGACCTCAACGAGGTGACGCACCTTGTGAATCATGCCGCGCGTTTCCGGCGTGTCCTTCAGTTCGACCGAGTGGCGAATCCGCAGCAGGCCGAGGCTTCTCACCACGGTCTTCTGCGTGCCGTTGAACCCGGTCGGGCTCTTCATCAGCGTCACCTTGACGGTGGCGCCTTTGGTGTCGGTTCGATGGTTCGCCATGGCTACGCTCTCACGCTCGTCAGATCCGCGAGCTCCTTGCCGCGCATCCGGGCGATCGTCGCCGGATCCTTCAGCGAGTCGAGCCCCTGGCAGGTCGCGCGCACCACGTTGTGCGCGTTGGCCGATCCGAGCGACTTGGTCACGATGTTGCCGATCCCCGCCGCCTCGACCACCGCGCGCACCGCGCCACCGGCGATGATCCCGGTGCCGTCCGGCGCCGGCTTGAGCAGGACGCTGCCCGCGCCGAACTTGCCGACGATCCGGTGGGGGATGGTGGTGCCCGAGATCGGCACGCGAATCAGGTTCTTCTTCGCCGCCTCGATCCCCTTCTTGATGGCCGACGGCACTTCCTTCGCCTTGCCGATGCCGAAGCCGACCACGCCGTGGCCGTCGCCGACGACGACCAGCGCGCTGAAGCTCAGGTTCTTGCCGCCCTTGACCACCTTGGTCACGCGGTTGATCGCGACCACGTTGTCCTTGATGTCGAGCTGGCTCGGGTCGATTCGCTCGCGAGTTCGCATAGTGCTCCTAGAATTCCAATCCCGCTTTGCGCGCAGCGTCCGCCACGGCGCGGATGCGCCCGTGGTACAGGAACCCGCTGCGGTCGAACACCACGCGCTTGATGCCCTTTTCGATCGAGCGCTCGGCGATGGCCTTGCCGATCGCCTCGGCGCCCTGGATGTTGCCGCCCTTGACGGCCTTGTCGAACGAGCCTTTCAGCTTCGGATCGACGGTCGACGCCGACACCAGCGTCTCGCCGCTCATGTCGTCGATCACCTGCGCGTAGATGTGCGTCACGCTGCGGAACACGCTCAGGCGCGGCCGATCTTTGGTGCCGGCAATCCGCTTGCGCTGCCGCAGCTGAATCCGGACGCGCCGGTCGTCCTTGGTCTTGATTCTCATTACTTCGCCCCCGTCTTTCCGGCCTTCTTCTTCAAGACCTCGCCGGTATAGCGAACGCCCTTCTGCTTGTACGGGTCGGGCTTGCGCAGCCGGCGGATGTTGGCCGCAACCTGCCCCACCAGCTGACGGTCGACGCCGGTGACGGTGATGTGCGTCTGCTTGTCGATCACCACGTCGATCCCCGGCGGGATGTCGTAGACCACCGCGTGCGAGTAGCCGAGCGCGAAAATCACCTGCTTGCCCTTCAACTCCGCACGATAGCCGACGCCGACGATGTCGAGCTC
>Ga0070665_100005446_pt1 | contig 13122 bp, 12 predicted proteins | sample KBSS13metaG_FD_65862 | JGI IMG/M metagenome (GOLD analysis project Ga0070665, IMG submission 65862) | Switchgrass rhizosphere microbial communities from Kellogg Biological Station, Michigan, USA - KBS S1-3 metaG | ecosystem: Host-associated > Plants > Roots > Rhizosphere > Soil ... | reverse complement strand
GCGCGACCCCAAGCCGTGAGAGCAGCGGCGCCGCCGTCTGCTGGGAGCGCTTCGTGTCCGACACATAGATGGCGTCGAGGCCGTTGCCGGCTTTCACTTCGCCAAACATCTGCGCCAGCCGTTCCGCATGACGCACGCCTTCTGGCGCCAGCGGTGGGTCTTCGATGGTGCCAGTCACGCGTTCGGCGTGACGCACGAGCACGATCGTGGTCGTCGTAGCGGAGCGGTATGACACGAAGGCCGCGGCCAGCAGCACAAAAAAGAGCAGCCACATCACCCAGAAGGGTGCAAGGAAGGGCCGGCGGTGACGCGTAACGACAGGCGGTTGCATGAGCCGGCAATGATAGTCGAGGCGGGCGACGAACTGGCGGATTCATGCACCGACGGAGCGCTGCGGGCGCTCCCGAGCGGTACGCCGCCCGCCTGGCATAACCCCTTGAAAAGTCGTTCCCACTGGGCGGTACGCGACGCGCAGCTTGCTCATCAGCCGGCGCGCATCGAAGGGCGCTCGCAACTTGACGTCAGTGTTGTCAAAGAAGCAGTAGATGTCTCGCGCCCGGGCCTTTTTCATGGGACGCGCAACGCGCGCGGCATCCGATGGCTCCTTCCCCTCGTGCCAGCAGGCAATCCGGCGGGCCCAGTTGTCGAGCGCCTTGTCGCCATAGCCGCTGCGATACAGCTCCTTGTCACCGTGCAAGCGCAGGTAAACGAAGTCGGCGGTGATGTCTTGCATCATGGGCCAGCGTTTCGCGGTTTCGGCGACCACGAGGCCGATGCCGTGTGCGCGAAGCAGCTCGATGAAAGAGGGGTCCTGGAAGCTTTCGTGACGGATCTCGACCGCGTGCCGTACCTCGCGCTTCGCATCGGTGGAGAGCACGGCGCGGCCCTTCATTCGTGAGTCCCGTTTGCGAGCCAGGCGGACGGTGGCTTCGGTGTCGTGCGGCAGGAGCTCGAAGAACTGCTCGAAGCGGGCCCGGTCGTAGCGGAAGGTCGGCGGGAACTGCCAGAGGATCGGGCCGAGCTTCTCGCGCAGCGCCAGCACGCCCGAGGCGAAGAAGTTGGCGAGTGGCTTCTCGATCTCGCGCAGCTTGCGCATGTGGGTGATGAAGCGGCCGCCTTTCACTGCGAAGACGAAGTTATCCGGGGTCTCCGCGTGCCAGCGCTGGTAGCTGTAGGGATATTGGAGGGAATAGAAGGAGCCGTTGATCTCGATGGAGGGGAAGCGGGAGGCGGCGTACTTCAGCTCGTTCTTCTGGGCGAGATCGTCGGGGTAGAAGGTGCCGCGCCAGGGGGTGTAGCGCCAACCGGAGATACCGATGCGGATTGAGGCCATGCGCGATACCGAGCACTCCTCGTGCCTGAGGCGCTGCCCCGGAAGCCCTCAATCGCCGGGCGGCACAGAGGGGCGCTGTCGCCGGGCAGCCAAGGGTTGCCAGCTGTTTATAGATGCTATATACAGTGTCCATGCCCACCCCTCAGCTTCGTCTCGGCCCCATCTCGCCCGCCGCTCCGGGGGCGCTCTATCAACAGATCGTCGACGCGGTGAAACGCGAAATCGCCGCGGACCGGCTGCTCCCGGGCAGTCCGCTGCCGTCGTTCCGCGTGCTGGCGGAAGAGCTGCTCGTCAGCCTCATCACCGTGAAGCGCGCGTACGAGGAGCTGGAGCGCGAAGGCATCATCTATCGCCGCCAGGGTCTCGGCACATTCGTTTCCGAGCGCGGCCACGATCGCACGCGCGCCGCGAAGCGGGTCGCCGCGCGCGCGAGCATCGCGGCCGGCGTGCACGCCGGCAAAGAAGCGGGCATGTCCGATCGCGAGCTGCAGCAGCTGCTGCGCGAAGAGTTGAAGAAGTCTGCTTCGCATGAGGACCGACACAAGGAGGCAGGCTGATGAAAGCCGTCGACATCCGCGAGATCCGCAAGAGCTTCGGGCTCGCGTTCAACCTCGGGCCGGTCTCGCTGAGCATTCCGCGTGGCGCCATCTGCGCGCTCGTCGGGCCAAACGGCGCCGGCAAGACCACCCTGATGAACCTGCTGATGGGCATCGGCCAGCCGGATGGCGGCACCGCCGAGCTCGTCGGCCACGACATCCGCACCGACGAAGTCGAAATAAAACGGCGCACGGCGTACGTGAGCCCCGACCTGAGCTATCGCGCGTGGGGCACCGTCGGTCGCGCCATCGATTTCGTCAGCGGCTTCTATCCCGACTGGAACGCGGAGCGCTGCGAGCGGCTGCAACTCCATTTCGGCATCCATCGAAGCGAGCGCATCGACACACTGTCGTTCGGCTCACGCGTGAAGCTGGCAACGCTGCTGGCTTTGTCGCGCGACGCCGAGCTGCTGTTGCTCGATGAGCCCACGGCGGGCCTCGATCCGCTCGCGCGCCAGCAGCTCTTCGCCGAGCTGCTCAAGTTCATGCGCAACGAAGACCGCACCATCGTCATCTCGTCCCACCAGCTTGCCGACCTCGAACGCTTCGCGGATCACGTCGCCGTGATGCAGGCAGGGCAGGTGATCGCGTTCGGTTCGATCCCGGAACTGCTGGAGCGCTACGTGCAGCTCGACGTGCAGCTTCCGCGGCATGCGAGCGTCCAGAACTCCGTCATCCGGGCGATCAGCCGTCAACAGGATCGCGCCTGCGTATTGCTCGATCGCTGGTCCCTGCAACGGCAGTCGCTGGAACAGCTGGGCGCCGAGGTCCTCGGCGAAACCTCGTTGACGCTCGAAGAGCTGTTCATCGCGCTCATGAAGACGGGTCGTACGCGCTGGCAGCCGAAGCTCTCCGCCGCATGAACCGCACGATCCTTGCGCTGCTGCTCGACTACCACCGACGCACGCTCGGCGCGTGGGTCCTGCTGGTGTGCGTTCAGCTGATGCAGATCTCCGCGATCTGGGTGCTGAGCAAGGACAATCTGCCGATCGTCGGCGCGGTGATCGCGTCCCTCACATTCTGCGCGACGTGGGATTCGCCTCACCTCGCGATGCGCACGCTACCGATCAAGGCGCGTGATCTCGCGCTGCTGCGGTGGTGGGAGCGCATCGCCATGCCGGCGATGTTCATCACGCTCGCCTACCTGCTCGCGTGGTTCTCGAACTTCGGATCGCGCTTCCCGACGCCGCCGCTCGCGAGCTTGTGGATGCCCGTGGCGGCATCGATTGCCACCCTCGCGTTACTCTCAGTGTTGCCGCTGCCAACACTCTCGGCACACAGATCGAACACAACCGTCTTCGTGGTCGTGTGGATCGCGCTGGCAATCCTGGGTCTTTTCGGCCTGCCGGTCGGATGGCTGCCGGCGCCCGAGTTCCTGCTCACCTGCGGCCTGGTGCTCGCCGTGGTCTCCTTCGGACTCGCGAGGTCGGGGCGTGTCCTTCAGGCGCGGCCGCTCTCGGAGACATTCAAAGTCGGCGCAGCGCCGTCGCAGAAGGCGACCCGCTTCCGCGGCTGGCCCGTGCTCGTCTTTCAATGGTTGCGCACAGTCCTCCTGCTGGCGTTCGGCAGCATCGTCGTGATCAGCATCGTGCGGCCGCACGTGCACATGCTGCAGCAGGCGCTGCCATGGATTTTTGTGTCGGTGACCGGCGCCATCGGCTCGATCCTCGGCGGCCGCTGGTTACGCAGCGTGCGTGCCTTGCAATGCCTGCCAATTCGCAGCTCGATGCTGGCGCTCGTCATCTGTCTCGCGCTGATGGCGCCGGTCGTGCTCAGCAGTGTCGCCGCGACGGTCCTCCATGCCCTCGTGCCGGCCTGGGGGATCGCGATTCCCCTGTACATGCTTCCGGTGTTCGCGATCGTCCCGGCGCTCGAAATTTCCTGGCACCGGGTCGAGACGAACCACGCCGTCGCCGGCGCGGTTCAGCAGTGGTCGCCGATCATGCAGGTCGTGGCCTGGCCACTCTGGACGGGCTCCTTCATGTCCCTCGAGCTCACCCGCCTCATGCCGGACTGGTTCGAGCTCATTGCGATAGGGGCCGCGCTCGTCCTCGCGGCCATCGCGTATGCGGTGGTGCTGGTGCGCATTCGGTCGGGCGCCGGTCTCGAGCGCCTCGGTGATCCCCTGACGCCACGCTGAACCGCGCGGGCGGCTCGCTTCAACGCTCCCCGGGTTCAGTCGCAACCGGCGAACGGGCATACTGCGCGACCTTCCCCCGATCCCGCGACGGTGCGCGCCCATGCTCTACGCCATCCTTTGCTACAACTCCGAGAAGACCGTGTTCTCCTGGACCAAAGAGCAGGACGACGCGGTGATGAATCGTCTCCACGTCGTGCATCGCAAGCTTGCCGCCGAAGGCAAGATGGGCCCCGCCGCGCGTCTCGGCCCCACGGCCGGCGCGCGCACGCTCATGAAGGGCCAGCAGCCGCCCCTCATCATCGATGGGCCCTACGCCGAGACCAAGGAAGCGCTGCTGGGCTTCTACATCGTGGACGTGGAGTCCCAGGACGAGGCCGTGCGCATCGCCCAGGACCTCGAGAAGGCCAATCCGGGCGTGGGCGCGTACGAGGTGAGGCAGGTGAACTACTTCCTGCCGCCGGGCGCGCAGGGGTAGAAAATCCCGTTCTCTGCTGTCGGAATGGGCTCCGGTGCTCCGTCCTTGGGCCATACGGGTCATTCCATCAGAGGAGAACAACAATGGTCGTTTCTGCATTGCCGGCGCCTCTTCCCAAGGGCGCCATCTGGACGGGTCGGGTCCTGACCGCCCTCATGGTCGTATTCCTCCTGTTCGACGGCATCATCAAGTTCATGATGATCCAGCCGGTCATCGACACCTTCGGCCAGCTCGGCTATCCGGTGGAGCACGCCTACCTGATCGGCTTCATCGACGTGGCCTGTGCCGTTCTGCTCGCGATCCCGCGAACCGCGGTGCTCGGGGCGGTGCTGCTCACGGGCCTGCTGGGCGGGGCCATCTCCACGCACGTGCGCGTCGACTCGCCGCTGTTCTCGCACACGCTGTTCGGCGTCTACATGGGCCTCTGGGCCTGGGCCGGGGTCTACCTGCAGGAGCCGCGCCTGCGCGCGCTCATTCCGCTACGCTGGTAAGCGCCATGTTGTACGCCATCCTTTGCTATCACTCGGAAGACGTCGTCGGCGGCTGGTCCAAAGAGCAGGACGACGCCGTGCTCGGCCGCCTCGCCACGGTGCGCAAGAAGCTGACGGACGAAGGGCGCCTCGGCCCGGTCGCCCGGCTCATGCCGACCACGGCCGCGACCACGCTGCGCAAAGGCCGCGAGCACCTGGTGATCGACGGGCCGTTCGCCGAGACGAAGGAACAGCTGCTGGGCTTCTACGTCGTCGAGTGCCGCGACCTCGAGCACGCGCTCGAGACCGCGCGCGAGCTCGCGAAGGCCAACGACACGGGCGGCTCGTATGAGATCCGTCCGCTTGCCCTCTACCACCCGCCGGGCGTGATGAAGTGACCGACATTGCCTGGATAGACGCTGCGATCACGTCGGCCCGCCCGCAGGCGATCGCGGCACTGCTGCGCTACTTCCGCGACCTCGACACCGCGGAAGAGGCTTTTCAGGACGCATGTCTGCGCGCACTGAAGAATTGGCCGAAGAACGGTCCGCCGCGTGATCCGGCGGCCTGGCTGATCCTCGTAGGCCGGAACGTCGGCCTCGACGGCGCCCGTCGGAAGCGCAAGCAGACGGAGCTGCCCGACGAAGATCAGCTCTCGGATCTCGAGGACGTCGAGACCGAGCTCGTCGACCGCCTCGACAACTCCGACTATCGCGACGACCTCTTGCGCTTGCTGTTCATCTGCTGCCACCCGGAGTTGCCGAACACGCAGCAGATCGCGCTGGCGCTGCGCATCGTGTCGGGCCTGACGGTGAAGCAGATTGCGCGAGCGTTCCTCGTCGGCGAAACCGCGATGGAACAGCGGATCACGCGAGCGAAGGCGCGCGTCACGAAGGCCGAGGTGCCTTTCGAGACGCCCGGTGCGGCGGAACGCGCGGCGCGGCTCACGACCGTCTGCGCGATGGTCTATCTGGTCTTCAACGAGGGTTACTCGGCCACCGGTGAGGGCGCCGAAGAGCGCGGGAAGCTCTGCGACGAGGCGATTCGCCTCGCGCGGCTGCTGCTGCGCCTGTTCCAGTCCGAGCCGGAAGTGATGGGGCTCACGGCGCTGATGCTGCTCCAGCATTCACGCATGCCTGCGCGCTTCGACGCGAACGGCTCGATTGTGCTGCTCGAAGAGCAGGATCGCAGCCGCTGGAATCAGCAGATGATCAACGAAGGCCTCGCGCTCGTGGACAAGGCGTTCCGCCACCGCAAGGTCGGGCCGTATCAGCTGCAGTCGGCCATCGCCGCGCTTCATGCGCGCGCCAAGAAGGCCGAAGACACGGACTGGCACGAGATCGAAGTGCTCTACGGCATGCTGGAGCAGATCCAGCCTTCGCCGGTGGTACGGCTCAATCGGTCGGTGGCGGTGTCGAAGGTGCAGGGGGCGGAAGCCGCGCTCGAGCTGATCGAGCCGCTGGCGGATCAGCTCGCCGGCTACTTCCACTTCCACGGCGTGCGCGGCGCGTACTTCATGCAGCTCGGCCGGAACGCCGAGGCGCGCGAAGCGTTCGACCGGGCAATCTCGCTGGCGAACACGCCGCAGGAAGCGGCACACATCCGCACGCATCTCGATCGCCTCAAAAAGGAAAGCGAAGGCGCCCAGGCGTCTGCCGCGCCCTCGAAATCGTCGCGCCACTGAGGGGGCGATCGCCAGCCTCTCCAACACGTCAGCCACGGCGGCCGTGACAGTGCTCTCTTAGCCGCCCGGCGATTGAGGGCTTCCGGGCCGCCGCAGAAACGCCAGCGACAACATCGCCGCGATCACGCAAAACGCAGCGGCAACAAACGCAGCCTGCGTAAACGCACCCACGAACGCATGCCGCGCGACCTCCAGCAGCGGCCCACCAATCTCCGGCGGCAGATCCTTCGCCACCGCGACCGCTCCGGCGAGCGTCTCTTTCGCCGGTGTGATGTCCACGTCCGCAATCGGCGCAAGCTCCGATGTGCCACTTCGATAGAGCGCCGTCACCAAACTGCCCAGCAGCGCGATCCCCAGCGCGCCACCCAGCTCAAAGCTCGTCTCGGAGATACCAGAAGCCGCGCCAGCCCGCTCCGGCGGCGCCGTGCTCATCACGATGTCGGTGGTGAGCGTGCCCATCGGCGCAATGCCGAAGCAGAAGAGCACATAGCCCGTCATGAAGACGGCCATGCTCGGATGCATGACGGCGTAAGCAATGATGACCAGCCCCACTGCACCAATGAGGAACGCCCCCGCCAGCAGATTCGCCGGCCGTATCCGATGCGCCAGCGCCGGTGTCATCAGCGAGCCGAGCACGAACGCCGGCCCCGACGGCGCGCTCCACAACCCGGCCTCGAGCGGCCCCATGCCGAGGGCGAGCTGGAAGTATTGCGCGATGAGCAGGAAAAACCCGAACGCCGCAAACAGCCCGATGATGTTGATGCTCAGCGAAGCACGCAGCGCCTTGATGCGAAACATCGCGAGATCGATGAGCGGATCGGCCAGCCGCCGCTGCCGCCTGACGAATACCACTGCGAACAAAATCCCGAGCGCAATGAATACGGCCTGCTCGACAGAAAACGTCAGCATCTCGGACAGGCGCTTGATGCCGTAGATCACGCACAGCACCGCCGCGAGCGATAGCGCGGCGCTCGGAATATCCATGCGCCCGCACTTCGGGTCGCGAAATTCCGGCAACAGGCGCGGCGCGAGAATCAGCAGCAGCGCCATCACCGGCACCGCCGCAAGAAATACCGAGCCCCACCAGAACCGTTCGAGCAGCAGTCCGCCGATGAACGGTCCGATGGCCGCGCCCGCCGAGAAACTCGCGCCCCAGATGCCGATGGCCAGCGTGCGCTGCCGATCGTCGAGAAACATATTCCGGATGAGCGAGAGCGTGGAGGGCGCCAGCGTCGCGGCGGCGAGGCCGAGCAGGGCACGCGCCGCGATCAGCAGTCGCGGAGTCGGCGCGAAAGCCGCGAGCACCGACACGATGCCGAACACCGTGGCGCCGATCATCAGCAGCCGCCGCCGCCCGATGCGATCGCCAAGCGTGCCCATGGTGATGAGCGCGCCGGCGAGCAGGAAGCCGTAGATGTCCACGATCCACAGCAGCTGCGACGGGCTAGGCTTCAGGTCCTGGGCGAGATGCGGAACCGCAAGGTTCAGCACCGTGAGGTCCATCGAATAGAGCACGCACGGCAGGGCCAGGACCCCGAGGCCGATCCATTCCCGCCGCGTCGCTCGAGGGGCGCTGGGCGCGGCGATCTCCTGTGCGTTCACTCGCGCATGGGCTTAGAAGGCCACCGCAGAAGTCTCTTTCTGTTTGACGGTGACGGGCTTCGAGGCGCCTTTCTGTCCCTTGAGACGCACGGTGTAGCTGCCGGGCATGACCTTCACGGTGTCCGCACCGGCGACGCCTTCGGCAATCACTTGATTCTTGGCGTCCACGACTTCAAAGCCCGGACGCATGGCCTGCGCGAGGGCGGCCGACAAGCCGGCCGCGTCGTTCGCCTGGAAGAACGCACCGTTGCCCGCCTTGGCCCACTGCCGGAATGTCACGGCGAGATTCGGCTCGTCGATGGCGAAGCCGACGATGCTCACGCGCACGCCAAGGCCGCTCTTTTGCAGCTTCTCGATCTCTGCGGCCGGATCGCCGTCACAGGTCTCCTCGCCATCGGTGAGCAGCACGATGAGCCGTTCGCCTTTGACGGACGCGAGATCGGAAGCCGCTTTAGCGAGCGATGCGCCGATCGGAGTTTTGGCACCGTTCTTCGCATCGAGCTTGGCGATCTGCCCCGCGACGCTCGCCGCGTTGAGCGGGCTGACGGGGATGAACAGATCCGTCTGGCAGGAGTTCACCTCGCGCCCGAACACCCGCATCGCGAACGGCGTACCCGCCGGGATCACCTTCGACGTCAGATTCGTGAGAGTTTCGCGTGCGATCTCGATGCGACGCTTGTTGCCGATCTTCTGCAGCATGCTGCCCGACGCGTCGAACACGATCTCGATGGCGTTATCGGTGTTCGCCGTCGCCGGCGGCGTCACGAGCACGAAGCCCGGCTCTTCCTTCCCCGGCGTGATCTGGATCGAGGTGCGAGCGAGCGTCGTGTAGGACTGGCCGAGCGAATAGCGCAGCTCGTATTCACCCGGGTTGAGGGGCGCCTGCATCTGCGCAGGGCTGCCCTTCGACGTATAGGCCCACGAGCCGCTGTCGCCTTCGCGCGCACCCTTCGGCACGAGATTGATGAAGTCGCGCTGATTGTTCGGACCGGTCCACGTCACAGGGAACGTGCTGCCTGCCACCGCAGTCGCCGGACCTTTCACCGTGGCATTCGCACCGCTCACGGAAATCTTCGCGCTCGCCAGCGTCGCGTAGCTCTGGCCGGTGAGGTATCGCACCTCGTAGTCGCCGGCCTGCTCGGGCGCGCGCAGCTCCACGGGATTGCCCGCGGACGTATACGCGTAGGCGGCGTACTGCTTTTCCGGCGTGCCGGCCTTCACGACCGTGATGAAGTCGCGCGGGTTGTTCGGCCCCTGCCACTGGATCTTGAAGTTCGCGCCGACGCCGATCGAGGCCGGCGCAGACACCGATGCCGAAACAGACCCGACGGTCAGCGGCTTCTCCGCGATCACGGTGTTGTCGACGGCCAGGAAATAGCGCACCTGATAGGTGCCCGGCGCATCGGGCGCCTGAAAGGTGAGGGTGCTGCCTTCACTGACGTAGTGATACGCGCCGTACTTCTGGTCGGCGGTGCCGATGCCGACGAAATCGCGCGCGTTCTTCGGCCCCGTCCACTTCACCTGGAAGCTCGCGCCGCCGGCGACCTGCGCGGGAAAATCGAGCGTCGCCGACACGGCTTCCAGCTTGATCGCGCTTTTGACGAGGGTCGGATACGGGCTGTTCGCACTCAGCAGGCGCAGCTCATAGTCACCCGCAACCGCCGGCACGACGAGCTTCAGAGTGCCGCCTTTTTCGACGTACACGTAGCCCAGGTACGAGCCTTCCTTCTGCGACTTCGGCACGATGGTGACGAAGTCCCGCGGATTGTCCACGCCGGCGACCGAGAAGGTGATCTCGCTGCCGACCTTCGCGGTGGCCGGGCCTTGCAGGGTGGGCGCCGCCTGAGCGAGCGCGGCACTGAGGGCTACCGTTCCGAAAACGAATCGCAGCAACGTCCTCGTCGTCAGCATGTCCGGCGTCCCACTGGGAAGGGACGCGCATTGTACTGACGTGCTGTCAGGTTGTCCGAAACTAGTCTTTCGGAGGCGCCGCCGGGGGCGGCGGCGCGGGCACTGGTGGCACGGGTGGCATGGCGGTGCACTTCGGCAGTGTCAGCGGCTCACCCTTATCCATCGAGGCCACGATGCCTTCGATACGACGCACGTTGGCATATGTGTCGACCATGAGCAGCTCGTTCGTGCACGAATACGCGGCGAGATGCGCACTTTGCGGCAGCAGCGAGCGCAGGATCGGAACGAGCTGCGCGGCCGGAACGCTCTTGACCTTGAACACACGGGTGACGATCTCCGCGTCCGGATGCTTGTCGTTCCCATCGATGATCGGGGAAGGCTCGGAGCGACCGATCGACTCCGGAACCACTCGCACCAACCCGCCGCTTTCGATGGCCGCGTACCCGTTCACCTGCAGCACCGTTAGCAAATCGGCATAGGTGAGCTTCGACGGGTCGATGCCGACGAGCACGGCGTTGCCCGCGACACGCGGATCCAGAATGAAGTTCTTTCCCGTCTTCTTCGACACCGCCTCGATGAGTTGCACGAGCGGTGTGCCAGCGGCTGAGCTCGAGGCGCTCTGCGCGAGGGCGACATCGGAAGCGGTGAGCACGAGAGCAAGAGGTGCTGCAAGGGCAGCGCAGGCGATCCACGCCTTTCGCGAAATCTTCATTGATTTGTCTCCCACAGGCGCCCACGAGCGGGCGCCTGTGTGAAACGTTACCAACCCCAATAAGGGTTAGTCATCTTTCCCATCAACCGCGATAGGTTTTGCGCTTCACCTTTCTGTGCGCCAACTCGCGCGGATAGATACCGGTGTGACGCGTACGGACTTCGAGCGGCAGACGGGCCGGCGGCACCGGCTCATCCGTGAACGAGGCGAGCAGGGCGTCGTGACGCTCTTTCACCCCATCCTTGAATTCCGCGTGCGACAGGATGTAGAGGTCGTTGTTGCGGATGCCGTTCAGCACACGCTCACCGGCTTCGAGCGGATCCATCAGGTCAGCGCCGAAGTTCGGCAGCGGTTTGCCATCGCGACCCACGCGCGGCGGGCGCGTGCCGTCTGGCAGGTTGTCGGTGTTCACGCCGCCCGGGCAGAAGCAGGACGTGCCGATGTTGGTGCCTTCGAGCTCGATGCGCAGGCCTTCCATCAGGCCGACGGCGCCGAACTTCGTCGCGGTGTAGATGCCGGCCGTGACAGCCGGAAGAATGCCGCTCATCGACGCGGTGGTGACGATCTGCGCGCCTTCGTTGTGCTCTTTGAAGTGCGGCACGCAGACGGCCACGCCGTTGTAGATGGCGGTGAAGTTCACCGCGACGGCATTGTCCCAGTCCTCCGGCTTGGCGGAGTTCGCCGGCGCCAGCGACTTGATGCCCGCGTTGTTCACGAGCACGTGCAGCTTGCCGAACTTCTGCTTGATCTCATCGAGTAATGCGACCCAGCCGGCGCGATCGGTCACGTCGTGCTTGATCGCGTGCACCGGCGCGTCCTTCTTGAACAGCGGCAGCGCCAGCTTCAAACGATCTTCGTTGCGATAACCGATGACGACGTTCATGCCCGCGTTCGACAGCGCGCGCGCAATGCCGAGGCCGATGCCGTCAGACGATGCGGTGATGTAGGCCGTCTTGCCGGCGACGTCTTTCAACGGCGGCGGCTGCGAGAACTTCGGCTCCGGCGGCGGGGGCGGACGACCGCCCGGAGGCGGGCCACCTGCGCCGGCACCGGCCGGCGGCGCGTTCTGCGCGAGTGCGCTGCCTGCGCCGAGGCCCAGCATCGTTGCGGCGCCAGCGCCTGCAGCGAGGGATCCGAGAAATTGACGTCGGTCGAGTGCGGTTTGCTCAGCCGGACGGGACGACGATGAAGACTTCCTTTTAACCATACGCGCTCTCAATGAGTGATCGGGCGCGCGGAGTATGTGGTACTCGCGTAAGGGAGTGCAGCGGAGAGAGGGTGAGACGTGCAGCCAGCGGCTGCGAGGGGAAGCGTGCGAAGTATTTTTTCGCCAGCGCTGGCCGAACAGAACGATTCGGCCAGGCTGATTGCGAGTCGCTGTGAGTCGCGACTAGTCGATTGTTCGTGGATCAGCGGCCTTCGACGAAGCGCTTAACGATGGCGAAGCCATGCGCCAACATCAGGCCAGCCGTTGCAACGACCATCAGAACAAGCAGGGTTTCCATAACTACCTTCAATTTCCAAAGAATCACCGGAAGTGCTCCACCGACGGTGGGGTGCGTCCCGGCGACGCGTAATCTAGCGTCGAGTTTTGACAATTCAATGGGTGAAAGACGCTATCTATGTGATTGATTTCTCATATAAGTAAACCCGGGGCGCGGTTATGACTCCTTGGGCCCCACGGCCTCTCCATTCTGGTAGAGGCGCGCGCGAGCAACATCGGAAGCTTCCGGTGCCCGGCGCCCCGCCCACCGCCCCGCTCGCGTTGTTCTTTTGCAGCAGGCCGCACGCTCCTGCAGACTCACGGCCCGCAATGTGTGACCCGAATCGCGCCCGCTTGTCGCGTTTTTGGACACCCTTGTCGTTCAATTCGGTGGAAGGGGAGTCGAATGCAACGGTGGGTCTCGGCCGCGTGGGCGTGCGCGTGGATCTTGTCGTGCGCCACTGCTTCTGCCGCCAGCCTCATCCCGACCCCCGATCCGTCCGCCATCCTGGCCGAAGCGAAGCAACTGCATGAGGACGGCAAAGCACGCGAAGCCTATGCGCTGCTCTCCGATCATGAAGCCGAGCTCGCCGGCACGCCGGAGTTCGATTATCTCTTCGGCATCACTGCGCTCGACGCGCGTCATCCGAAGGAAGCGGCGTTCGCGCTGGAACGCGTGGTCGCCGACAAGCCGGAGTTCCTCGGCGCCCGCATGG
>Ga0070665_100005445_pt1 | contig 13127 bp, 11 predicted proteins | sample KBSS13metaG_FD_65862 | JGI IMG/M metagenome (GOLD analysis project Ga0070665, IMG submission 65862) | Switchgrass rhizosphere microbial communities from Kellogg Biological Station, Michigan, USA - KBS S1-3 metaG | ecosystem: Host-associated > Plants > Roots > Rhizosphere > Soil ... | reverse complement strand
CGCTGGTCGCGCGGTCGCGTGGTCGAGTCGCTGGACGGCGTTTACATGCTTGCGCTGCCGCTGGTGGCCTCGCTGACGGCGCTGGCGCTCGCACCCTCGCGCGCCGCCTTGTCGGTCGAATTGTGGTGCTTCGCGGCCATCTGGCTCGCGGCGGCCGCCTGGTTGTTCGTGCAGAAGCGTGAGGGCATGGCCACGCACGCGATCATCGGCCTGCTGCTGCTCGGCATCGGTGTCGCGGCGCGTTATCGCAGCCTGCCGTGGGAGCTGATCGCGCTCGCGATTTCGGTGGCGTCGCTGTCGCTCGCGGCCCGGCGCACGCAGTCGGCGCGCCTGCAGGGATTCCTCTCCGGGCTCGTGCTGATCCTGAGTGCGGTGCACATCCTGAGCGCGCTGGCACCGTCGCACGGCGACACGCTGTTCCTGAACGGCCGGTTCTTCGAGCGGGTGGTGGGCGCGGCTCTCATGATCCTCGCGGCACGCATCCTGGTTCGGCTGCGTCACCGGTTCGACAGCCTGATGCTCACGGTATCGATCGGCTGGGCGGCATTCGCCATCGGTGGTGAAGTCGCGCGTCTCGATCTCGTGTCCGCGTGGCTGCTGCTGCACTGGATGTTCGCGGCCGCCGCGATCGCGTTGTTCTTCTTCGGCCCGCGCATTCCCAACCTGCGCAACCTGGTCGGGCCGCTGGTGTTCGCGCTCGGCATCAGCGCGGTGCTGGCGCAGGCCAAGTCGGGCGGTGACGTCGCCGGGATCTCCGCCATTGTCGCTGGCCTCGCGATGCTGGCGATCGCGTTGCGGCCGGTCATGGCGGACGAAGGCGCGGAGCCCAGCCGCCTGCTCGGCGCCGTGGGCGCGCCCATCGTCGTGGCCTTGTGGATGGCGTCGTACGCGCGCGGCACCGACGGTGCGCACTGGCAGTTCCCCGTGTCGTTGGGCGCCGCCGCCGCGGTCGCCGTGTTGTTCGTGGGCATGCGCGCGGGCGCGCGTTCGCAACGCTGGATCAACGAGGCGGCCGACATCTTCGCCGTGGGCCTGGCCTTCGTGCTCGCCTTGAGCACGCTGTTCGACATCGAACGCGATGCCAGCGCGATCGCGCTCGAGATGCTGTGCGTGGCGGCGCTGGGCGCGCTGGCGTTCTGGCACGGACGTCGCGTGCGCATCGGCGAGTGGATCCTGCCGGCGGCCGTCATCGGCGCGGCGCTGCTGCTGCAGGCGAACCTGCTGCGCTGGCTGGGGCCTCCGGGCGAGCTCGACGCGCTCGACATCTTCGACATGGGCTGGCGCGCGTTGGTCACCTTGTTGTGGGCCTCGATTGGCGCGGCACTCACCATCAATGCGCGGCGCGTGGGTTCGCGCGCGCAGTGGACGGCGGGCGCCACCTTCCTGGTCGGTGCCGCGATCAAGTTCGTGCTGGTGGACTTCGGCTCGCTGGGCCAGCTCGCCAATATCCTGGCGGTGATCGCCGCGGGCGGCATGTTCCTGCTGGTGGGATGGCTGGCCCCGATACCGCCCTCACGCGATCCGGAAAAAGGCGAACCGCCAGGCGGGAATTCGTCGGCGTCGCCGCCTTCCGCGCACACACCACCGGGCGCGCAGCCGCCGACATCGGCGCGAACCCTGGAGATGCCCGACAGGTACTGGCAAGCGCGACCGGCCAGCGGGTGGGCGACTCCCGAACAGAAGTCCACCGGCCGGCTGGCATGGACCATTGCCATCGTTGGCATCGTGCTCATCACCGCCTCGCAGGTGCTGCCGCGGTGGTTAGGCCGCCACGACCGGCATCGCCAGCGCCAGCAGGTGACCCTGGAGGAGATGGCCGAGATGGCGCAGCCCGCGGAGGTGCCGGTGGAGAGTGACGCGCCCGAGCCCGAGCCCGCCGGAGAATCCGCAGCGGTGGTCGAAGCCGCGACCGTGGAACCGCCGACGGAGGCACCGGTCGAAGAGCCTTTGCCCGCGACTCCCAGCCCGTGACGAATCGAATCCTGTTCGTATGCCTCGGCAACATCTGCCGTTCGCCCACCGCCGAAGGCGTACTGCGCGGCATCGCCGCGCGCGAGTTCACTGACCTGCCGCTGTACGTCGATTCCGCCGGCACGGCGGACTACCACGCCGGCGACCCGCCGGACCGTCGTACCGTGGCCGCCGCGCGTCGGCGGGGCTACGACCTCGCCAGCCTGCGCGCGCGCCGCGTGTCGCGCGACGACTTCGAGAACTTCGACTACATCCTCGCGATGGATCGCGCCAATCTCGCCGAGCTCGAACAGCTGGGGCAGGGTGTCATCGGCGGACGGCTGGGCCTGTTCCTCGAATTCGCGCCGGAGCTGAAGGTCGAGGAAGTGCCGGATCCGTACTACGGCGGCGTCGAGGATTTCGAACGCGTGCTGGACCTGTGCGAAACCGGTGCGCGCGGACTGCTGCGCCGGCTCGCCGGCCGCGGCTGACCCGGACAAAAAAAAGTCCGCGTACCTCGCGGCACGCGGACTTTGTTCGCTGGCGCCCGGACTAACTATTCGTCGCGGTGTTCGCCCGGCGCTCCGGTGGGCGACGACGACCACACCACGAAGGGCTTGGCCGGCGGCGGAGGCGGCAGGTCGAGCGGCGCCTGGGTCGACTCGTTGCGTTGTTCACGCTGCGGTTCGGAACGCGGCTCCGACCGCGGCTCGGAACGCTCGGCCTGTGCTTCACGCGGTCCTTCTTCTCGCGGACCGGCGTCGGAAGGTCCTTCGCCGCGCTGACCGTTGAACTGCTGATCGTGGAAGGCGCGCTCTTCGGGTGACGCCTCGCGCGCGCCGGCGAAGTCCTCGTTCGGCTCACCGCCGAACTGCGCCTGGCCACCTTCGCGGTTGCGGCCACCGCCGCGACGACCACGACGGCGACGGCGTCCACGTCCCTCGCGGGAGCCGCCGTCGGCGGCGGGGCCATTGCCGTTCGGTTCGACCGCCGGCTCGCCCTCGGGCGTCACACCCGGCGTTGCCGCCGGCGCATTCGCGGCCGCGGCATTCGCCGCTGCCTGCTGCTCGCGCTGCCGTTCGCGTTGACGCTCGCGCTGGGCCTGGCGTTCGGCTTCGCGCTGCTGATCGCGCTCACGATTCGGTTCTCGATTCTGTTCACGATTCGTTTCACGCTGCGGCTCACGCGGTGGCTGCGAGCCGGCATCGCGGGGTCCCGCTTCGCGGTGACCGTCACGATGACGTCCGCCTTCGCGGTGGCCGTCCTTGTCCCGATGGCGCTCGCCATCCCGGTGGCCCTCCTTGTCGCGGTGGCGACCGCCGTCGCGGCCACCCTCCTTGTCGCGGCGGCCATGCGCATTGCGGTCGCGTGAACGATCACGTTCACCGTCGCGGCGATGATGGCGGCCATCACGGTCGCGGCCACGATCCCGATCACGATCGCGCTGCGGACGGCGTCCTTCCTCGCGCGCGGGCGCGGCGGCCACCGCGCCCTCCGGCGGCTTGCCGGTGAACAGGTAGACGAGACGCTGCATGAAGCTCAGCCCGGTGGGTGCGACCACCACGTTCGCGGCGGCGGCCGGCGCGGGTACGTGCACCACCACCGGAGCGGCAGTGGCCGGGGCCGTGGGGACCACGGCGGCCGGTTCCAGCTGCGGCTTCTCCGGCTTGGTGCTCGAAGGATCCGCGACGACAGGCGGCGCCGGCATCTTGTACGACAGCACCTTGTTCTCGGGCAGATCGATCTCGTCGCTGCGCACGCGCTTGATCGAGTATTCCGGCGTCTGGATGTACTGGTTCGGGACCACCAGCAGCTCGACGCCGCCCTTGTCCTCGAGCGTACGCAGCCATTCGCGCTTCTCGTTGATGAGATAGGTGGCCACTTCGACGGGCACCTGCGCCACGACTTGCGCGGTCTTTTCCTTGCGGGCTTCTTCGCCGATCAGACGCAGGATGGCCAGCGCCATCGATTCGACCGAGCGGATGCTGCCGATGCCGGTGCAGCGCGGGCACATCAGGTGGCTGGACTCGCCCAGCGAGGGGCGCAGTCGCTGGCGCGACATTTCCAGCAAACCGAACCGCGACAGGCGGCCGATCTGGATTCTGGCGCGATCCATCTTCACCGCGTCGCGCAGCCGGTCTTCGACGTCGCGCTGGTTCTTCGGCGACTCCATGTCGATGAAGTCGATGACGATCAGGCCGCCGATGTCGCGGATGCGCAGCTGGCGGGCCACTTCGTCGGCCGCTTCCAGGTTGGTGTTGGTCGCGGTGGTCTCGATGTCCGAGCCGCGCGTGGCGCGCGCCGAGTTGATGTCGATCGACACCAGCGCCTCGGTGTAATTGATGACGATCGAACCGCCCGAGGGCAGCTCGACCTTCTGCGCGTATGCAGACTCGATCTGGCTCTCGATCTGGAAGCGGGTGAACAGCGGGATGTCGTCGGTGTAACGCTTGAGCTTGCGCTGCGTGTCCGGCGGCATGAACCGCGTCATGTATTCCTGGGCCGTCGCGAAGGTCGCGTCGTCGTCGACCAGCAGCTCGCCGATGTCGTCGCCGAAGTAGTCGCGCAACGCGCGCGTGACCGCGTCGCTTTCGCGATACACGAGGTAGGGGGCGGGACGGTCCTTGGTGGCCGCGTCGATCTGGTCCCACTGGCCCTTGAGGTTGTCGAGGTCCCACTGCAGTTCTTCGACCGCGCGTCCGACGCCGGCGGTGCGCACGATGGCGCCCATGCCGTCGGGGATCTTGAGGTCGTCCATCACCTGGCGCATCTGGTCGCGGTCTTCACCTTCGATGCGGCGCGACACACCACCCGCACGCGGGTTGTTCGGCATCAGCACCAGGAAGCGGCCGGCGAGGGAGATGAACGTGGTGAGTGCGGCGCCCTTGTTGCCGCGTTCTTCCTTTTCGACCTGGACGATGACTTCCTGCCCTTCGGAGAGCAGGTCGCGCATGTTGTTGCGCCCGCCTTCGGTCTTGCGGAAGTAGTCCTTGGAGATTTCCTTCAGCGGCAGGAAGCCATGGCGCTCCGAGCCGTAATCGACGAAGCAGGCCTCGAGCGAGGGCTCGATGCGCGAGATCCGTCCTTTATAGATGTTGGCTTTTTTCTGTTCCTTGGAAGGTATTTCGATGGAAAGGTCGTACAGCTTCTGGCCATCAACCAGCGCGACGCGCAACTCCTCTTGCTGAGTTGCATTGATGAGCATTCTCTTCATTTGAATTGGACCCTAGTGACTTCCGGGCCAACTCGATTCGTCTAACGGCGGATATCCTCATGGACGGCATGGCAATCAACCGCGCGACGCGGAGGTGCATGCCGTGAGGCCAAGACTGGTTATGGGGCGCGTGACTCATCACGTTGTAAATGTTCCGTCCCATGGTGGGGCGGAGCGCCAAAACCCTTTGGGCTACTTCACCGACGCCGCGCAGGATGTGTCTTCTGGACTTCCATCCATGCGCTGCGCTTCGAGTGGGCCTTCGAGCGATGGCCTCGTTGCCGAGGACCAACTAACATGCGGCGCGTTCGATTCGTCTTATGGTTGCGCTCTCGCGCGCCGCGGCATTGCGCCGTCACGCACAGAAAAGTTTGCTGGGGACGACGACGGCGCGCATCTTAGCCCGAGACCTTAGTGAAAACAAGACGTTACGAACCACCCGACGTTTCCCCGCCACAAACACGCCCCGTGGAGCCCGGTTCGCCTCTCAAGGTGCTCCAGGTCACCGTCGATGAGCGGGGCGCGGGGCAGCGTCTCGACAACTTCCTCGGACGAATCCTCAAGGACGTGCCCCGGAGCCATATTTTCCGCGTGATCCGCAAGGGCGAGGTCCGGATCAATGGCAAACGCGCCAAACCCGAGGCGCGGTTGCAGGCGAACGACATCGTGCGGGTCCCGCCGGTGCGTACCGGCGAGAAGGCGCCCCCGCGAAGAGCACCCAGCGCACTGGTCGAGAGCGTCACCGGTGCCGTCGTGTACGAGGACCCGCAGCTGCTGGTCATCGACAAGCCGGCCGGAGTCGCCGTGCACGGCGGCAGCGGGGTGAGCTTCGGCGTCATCGAAGCGCTGCGCGCCGCCCGACCCGACGAGGACCTCGAGCTTGCGCATCGTCTCGATCGCGACACCAGCGGCCTCCTGATGGTGGCGCGCAAACCTTCGACCTTGCGCACGCTGCACGCGCTGCTGCGCGAGGGAAAGGTCGAGAAGAAATACCTGGCGCTGGTGAAGGGCAAGTGGGAGCTCGGCCAGAAGCGCATCGACGTGCCGCTGCGCACCGACATCCGCGTCGGCGGCGAGCGCACGGTCAAAGCCGACGCGTCCGGAAAGGACGCCGTGAGCGTGTTCAGGCCGGTGCAGTTTTTCGGCAAGAAAGCTTCCCTGGTCGAGGTCTCGCTCGAGACCGGCCGCACGCACCAGATCCGCGTGCACGCGGCGCACGCGGGCTATCCACTCGCGGGCGACGAAAAGTACGGCGAGGAAGAATTCAACGAACGCATGAAAGCGCTCGGCCTCGGGCGCATGTTCCTGCACGCGCACCAATTGAGCTTCGTGTGGCCGGCGACGGGCGTGGAGTTCACGGCGAGCGCGCCGCTGCCGCCCGACCTTGCGGCGGTGATCGACGTGCTGAATCCGCCGCGCGTTCGAAAGTAGGGGCTCGTGTCGCACGGGCATCTGTTCTTTTGTGCTGGCTGTGACTTCCAGTTCCTGAGCGGCTATCACCCTGAACACAGCCGCACCGATGCCGTATGCAGCGCCTGCGCGGCGCGCTACGTGCTGCCGACTCGAGACTCGCTTGCGCCAACGAACGATGAGCTGATCGAACTCCACGAATCCAGGGTGGAGACGATCAAACGTCGCGGGCGGCGGAAGAACGAACCGATTTACCGGTATGTCGAGAATCCTACCGGTCAGAAGATTTTGATGATCGCGAGTAAATCCGGTCGGCAGTACCTCGGGGTCGAAGAGTTCAGCTGCACGACGTGCGGTAGCGTCGGCAGCGTGGTGCTCGAGTTGCCGAGCGGTGCCCCGTGTCCCAAGTGCAAGTCGGGCAACTTGAAGGACGAGTGGGTCTAGCTTCAGGGAGCTGAAAAGCCGGCGGCCCGCAGGGAGCTCGCCAGCCAGATCAGCGGCAGGCCGACGATCGCGGTCGGATCCTGCGAGTCCATCCGTTCGAACAACGTGATCCCCAGCGCCTCGGCCTTGAATCCGCCGGCGCAATCGAAGGGCTGCTCACGCTCGATGTAGCGGTCGATCTCCGCGTCGGCCAGCGTGCGGAGCGTCACGGTCGTGGTGTCGACATGCGTGAGCTTCAGGGCCGCCGACACGCAGCGCACGGTGCAGGCCGTGTGGAATTCCGCAGTGTTTCCCGACAGCAGCCGGAGCTGCTCGCGGCAGGTATTGGCGTTGCCCGGCTTGCGCAGCACGCGCGTGCCCAGCGCCGCCACCTGGTCGCCGCCGATGATCACCGCGTCGGGGTATTGCGCGGCCACGGCCTCGGCCTTGGCTTCGGACAGCCGGAAGGCTCGATCCCGTGGGGATTCGTCTGCCTGCTCGGCCTCGTCCACGGCCGGACTGGCGGTATTGAAGGCAAGACCGAAGCGGCCCAGCAGGGCGGCCCGGTAGCGTGAAGTGGATGCCAGGATCAGGGGACGGAGGACGGCCTTCGGGCTCATAAAAACAAGGACTTGGGCTTAAAGTTGTTTTGACTTGGGGGAGGGTCGCACCTATGATACGCGCCCCATGTCACTGGGCTGGTCCCGTCGCGCTCTCGTCGACACCCTGGTAGGCACCGAGACGGCGCTCGATTTTTCGATCCCGCTCACGGAATTGCCCCGGGTCGCGCGTGAGCTCACGAGTACCGAAGGCGAAGCCAGGGGACATGTGCGCTTCTCGAGGCAGCTGGGCCAGGCGGTTGCCGATCTCGAAGTCAGTGCACAGCCGGAAGTAGTTTGCCAGCGCTGCATGCAGCCGATGCGCTGGCCGGTGAAGGTGAAGTCGCGCGTGGCACTGGTCAGCGACTACGCCACTGCCGACCGGGTGCCGCAGGAGATGGAAGTTTTTCTGGTCGAGGGCGACAGCGTAAGCGTGCGCGACCTCGTCGATGAAGAAGTCATGCTGGCGCTGCCCCATGTGCCGCGGCATGACGAAGACAGCGAGTGCGCTCGCCAGGAGGTTCAGCTCCCGGGTCAACCGGACGAACCCGATGACGCAGCGGACTTACAGGTTCAGAAACCGTTTGCACAGTTGGGCGAACTGTTGAAACGCAAGTAACGTCGCCCGAAAGAGGATTGGTCAATGCCCGTTCAGAAGAGTCGCAAAACGCCGTCGAAGCGCGGCATGCATCGTTCGCACGACGCCCTGTCGAAGCCGGCGCTGTCGGTCGACCCGCAGTCAGGCGAGACGCACCTGCGGCACCGCATTACCCCGGACGGCTTCTATCGCGGCAAGCGCGTCATCGAAAAGCCGGCCGACGTCGAAACCGAAGAATAGTCTCCCGCGGGAGCGCATGGCGTCCGTCGCCGTCGATGTGATGAGTGGTGACCGCGGTGCGCAAGAATGCGTGCCCGGCGCCCTGCGCGCCCTCGAGTCAGATCCGGCGCTCGAACTCATCCTCGTTGGAAAACCCGAGAACATAGAACCCGCCCTCGCGGGCGCGCCGTCTGGCGTGCGCGCGCGCGCGCACGTGTACCCGGCTGCCACGGTCGTGGGCATGGACGAGCACCCCCGTGAGGCCATTCGTCGCCGCAAGGACTCTTCCATGCGGCTGGCCATCGACCTGGTGAAGGAAGGCCGCGCGGCCGCGATGGTCAGCGCCGGCAACACCGGCGCGCTCACCGCGATGTCGCACTTCGTGCTCAAGACCGTCGGTCCCGTGGAACGCGCGCCCATCATGTCGATGGTGCCGGCGCGTAATGGCGGCCAGACCCACATGCTGGATCTCGGCGCGAACTCCAAGGCCACCGGGCTGCAGCTGGCGCAGTTCGCGACCATGGGTTCGATCGTCGCCCGCGATGTGTTCGGCATCGCCAACCCGCGCATCGGCCTGCTGAACATCGGCGAAGAAGAAACCAAGGGCCACGAGCTCGTGCAGGAAGCACACGAGCTGATCCGCGCCAGCGGCGTGAACTACCTGGGATTCGTCGAAGGCAACAACATCTTCGACGGCAGCGTCGACGTGGTGGTCACGGACGGCTTCACCGGCAACGTCGCGCTCAAGACCATGGAAGGCCTCGCCAAGCTCATCGTCGAGCAGATGCGCACGGAATTCACGCGTGATGCCCTGAGCAAACTTTCAGGGTTGCTAGCCGCGCCGACCCTGCGTCGCGTGGGCGAGGGGCTCGATCCACGCCGCTACAACGGCGCCTGCATGGTCGGACTGACCGCAGTCGTGGTAAAAAGCCACGGCAGCGCAGACGCCCTGGCATTCGCGCAGGCAATCGCGACGGCCGCCACCGCCATGCGGCGCGGGCTGCCGGCGGCGATTGCCAAGGCGTTGGCGAATGCGCCGGCGAACGCTCCGTTGCCCGACAAAGCGGCTTAAGACAAAGGTAGAGCATGTACTCACGCATTGCCGGCACGGGTTCCTACCTGCCGGAGAAGGTCGTCACGAATTCCGATCTCGAGAAGGTGATGGATACCACCGACGAGTGGATCCGTACCCGTACCGGGATCGAGCGGCGTCACATCGCCGCGGACGGCCAAACTACCGTGGACCTCGCGGAGGTCGCGGCGCGGCGCGCCATCGAGGCGGCGGGCGTGACGCCGGCCGAGATCGACTTCATCGTGTTCGGCACCACCACGCCGGACCTGGTGTTCCCGAACTGCGGCACGCTGCTGCAGGCGCGCCTGGGCGCGCGCGGCTGCCCGGCCTTCTCGGTGGAGACCGCCTGCAGCGGCTTCATCTACGCACTCTCGATCGCCGACAAGTTCATCAAGGCCGGCGAAGCGAAGTGCGCGCTGGTGGTGGGCGCGGAGACGCTCTCGCGCATCACCAACTGGAACGACCGCAGCACCGCGGTGCTGTTCGCCGACGGCGCCGGTGCCGTGGTGCTGAAGCCCTCGGCCGAGCCCGGCCTGATGAGCACCCACCTGCATTCCGACGGTACCTACAAGGACCTGCTGTACGTCGAGAGCGGCGTGTCGAAGGGATTCAAGGTCGACCCGGCCACGCAGAAGGTGGACATCGGCATCAAGATGGCCGGCAGCGAAGTGTTCAAGGTCGCGGTCACCAAGCTCGGCAGCGCGGTGGACGAGGCGCTGGCGGCCAATGGGCTCGACCGCTCCGCCGTCAACTGGCTGGTGCCGCACCAGGCCAACATCCGCATCATCCAGGCGATGGCCAAGCGGCTCGAACTGCCCATGGAGCGCGTCATCGTGACCGTGCAGGATCACGGCAACACGTCCACGGCCTCGGTGCCGCTGGCGCTCGACACGGGCGTACGTGACGGCCGCGTGAAGCGCGGCGACCTGCTGCTGCTGGAAGCCTTCGGCGGCGGCTTTACCTGGGGATCGGCGCTGGTCCGCTTCTAGCGCGACCCGATCTTCGCCATTTCCTTTTCGAGATCGTCGAGTAGCGACGCCACGTCGTCGCCATTGCCCGCGTCGTACGACTCCATGTCGATGACGCCGTCATCGTCCATCTCGACCTTGGTGATGCCCGGGTTGTCCTTCTCGAGCGCCTCGAGCAGGTTCATGTTCTTCTGGTGCTCCTGCAGCAGCTTGCGGCTCTGCTCCACCAGCTTCTTGTGCTGCAGGCCCTGCAGGATGGTCATCTGCAGTTCCTTCGGATGGCAGGGCTTGAGCAGGAAGCGGTACACCTCGCCCTCGTTGATGGCGCGCACCGCGGCTTCCAGGTCCGCCTGGCCCGAGAGGATCATGCGGATCGTATTGGGCCACTGCTTGCGGACCTCGGAGAGGAACTGGCTGCCCGTCATGCCCGGCATGCGCTCGTCGGAGACCACGACGTCGATGTCGTTGCCCGCGAGGATCATGAGACCTTTCTGCGCCGAGTCGGCGGTGAAGATCTCGAATTGCGAGCGGTCGAGGCTGCGCACCAGGGCCGACGTGAGGTTCGGCTCATCGTCGACCAGAAGTAGTTTGCTCTTTGACATGTGAATCACCCTGAAGCTAATCCAGTACCTTGACTGAAACACGAATGGGTTCGACCAGCCCGACGCCACCGGCGACAGCCTTGAGTCTCTCGAGCACCGTGGTGGTCACCTCGGTGCCACGCGGCACCAGGCGCGTGCCACGCGCGCTCATCACGTCGGCATCGATGGTCATGCCGATCTCCAGCTCGCGCAGCGCGACGCCGCGGCTCATGACCAGGCCCGAGTCGTCGCTGATGGCCTTGACCATGGCCTGCGTGATGCTGGGCGGCAGGCCGGGCGCCGCCTGGTTGACCAGCTGCGCGGCCTGGTCGGGCGTGCGACCCTGGGAAATGTGCCGATCGAAGCGCACCGCGGCCCACAGGATGGCGGCACCGATCTTCTGCGGTTCCCAGGTCGCGGGATCGCCGCTGGCGAGATCGCGCGCGGGCACCTGCATCTGTCCGGCCACCATGCCGGCCACGGCTTCGAGGCGCGGGATCGTGCCCAACAACTTGCCGGCGATCTCGGGATGCGACTCGTACAGCCGGCGTTCTTCGTCCGACAGCGCCTGGCCGCTGATCGCGCGCGACAGGGTCTCCTGCGGCAGCGTGATGCAGCCGAGCTGCGAGACCATCGCGGCCAGGTGGTACTGCCACAGGTGCGGCAGCAGCCGCAGCGATCCGGCGGCGCTCTCGGCGTAACGCTGGATCTGCGCCGCGCGACGTTGCGCGACCGGGTTGATCAGCCCGAGCACGTCGCACAGCACCTTCACGGTGGCATTGAGCGTGTTCTCGAGCAGGTGTTTCTCGGCGTGGATCAGCCGGTACTGCTCGATGCCGTTCTTGATCACGCCGAACAGCGTTTCGGAATTGCAGGGCTTGAGCAGGAAGCGGAACACGCGGCCTTCGTTGACCGCGGCAATGGTCGACTCGAGATCGGCCTGGCCTGACAGCACCATGCGCACGGTCTGCGGCGCGATCTCGTTGACCCTGGCGAGGAAACGCGCGCCGTCCATTTCCGGCATTCTCATGTCCGAAACGACCACGGCGAACGGACCCTGCTTGTCGATGATGTCGAGGCCGGCGGCCGCGCTGGTCGCGGTCTCCAGGTCCACGCGATTGCGCAGCTGGCGGCGGATGCCGTCCAGCACGTTCGGCTCGTCGTCGACGAACAGCACGCGATCCTTCACGATGCCTTCCCCTGGGCCTTGCTTTCATTGACGAGGGCAGCGGCACACGCCTCGCGCCATTCATTCCACTTGCGGCCGCGCTGGTGCTTCTCGAGGTACTCGAAGTTCAGGAACAGCTCCGGCGTGCGCGGGTCGCTCATCTCGGGGTGATGCGCGATGCGGTCGGCCACGTGCACGATGCCGGGCAGGCCGAACTCGCCGGTCGACTGCGCCGGGTCCTCGTGGAAAGCGATGGCTTCGGCAATCGTGTTCGGCAGTCCCCAGAGGCCCACGAGATAGGCACCGACGTCGGTATGCGCGGCCTGCAGCTCCAGCGTTTCGATGTCGCGTTCGCTGCCCGGGCGGCCCCGGGCGAGCTCCAGCACGCGCGCGTATTCGGCGGGCATGCCCATGGCCAGCACCAGCTTGCCGATGTCGTGCAGCATGCCGGCGAGAAACGCGGCGGCGATCTGCTCCTTGTCGAGGTCTTCCTCGATGGCGATGCGACGGGCGGCGGTCGCGGTCGCGAGGCTGTGCGTCCACAGGGCCTCGAGGCTGAAGCCACGGACCTGCGGGATCTCGCCGCCCGAGAAGATTCCCTGGCCGAGCACCAGCGCCATGATGCGATCGAGGCCGAGCAGGGCGCCGGCACGCGCCACGTCGGCGACCGGCTTGGCGAGACCGAAGTAGGCCGAGTTGACCACCTTGAGCAGGCGCGCCGACATCGACGGATCCATCGAGATGATGGTGGCGACGTCTTCCATGTCCGCGGTCGGGCTCTTGAGGCACTCGACCAGGCGCTGGTAGGTGGCCGGCAGCGTGGGTAGTTTGTTGATGCGGGCCACCAGCGTCTTGATCGCCGCGTTGCCCGCGAGATCACGCAACGTGAAGGCGCGCGCGATGGTGCCCTGCAGGATGTCCGCGT
>Ga0070665_100005441_pt1 | contig 13132 bp, 17 predicted proteins | sample KBSS13metaG_FD_65862 | JGI IMG/M metagenome (GOLD analysis project Ga0070665, IMG submission 65862) | Switchgrass rhizosphere microbial communities from Kellogg Biological Station, Michigan, USA - KBS S1-3 metaG | ecosystem: Host-associated > Plants > Roots > Rhizosphere > Soil ... | reverse complement strand
GCCGCGCCTCGTCCCAGGTGTCGCGCTTCAGATGCATCGCCAGCAAAGTCTCCTGCACGATATCCTCGCAATCCGCCGCGCTGCGCCCGGCCGAGACCAGCCCCCGCCGCACGACGACCCGCAGCCACACCATCACCTCGCCGAGCAGCCGACGATAGGCCTCGTCGTCTCCCTGCCGTGCCGATCGCATCAATGCCGAGAGATCGTTCAGGTCGGCCAACGAGGTTGCTCTTTCACATATTCGTGCGCAGCGCGGTGAACATTACAGTCCGACTTCACCTGGATGCGAAAAAATTGTCTGAGCGCCGTAACGGCCCAGTCATTCGCGTCGAATGACTTGATACGGGCGCAGTTGCCCGGTCAACCAGGAGAGACGTCCATGAACAAGCGCACCTTCCTCGTCACCGCCGCGTCTGTTTTCGCCGCCACGACCTTTGTCACCGCTGCCCACGCGGCTCCTGTCCATTGCGGCGGCACCAATGCCTGCAAGGGCCAGAGCGCCTGCAAGGGCGCGAGCAACGGGGCAGAATGCGTGCAAGGGCCAAGGCTTCACCGAAGCCAAGGACAGCGCCGACTGCACCGCCAAGGGGGGCAAGACCCTTTAACACCGCCGTCAGCACACCAATTTGATGCGGGCGTCCAAATAACCTGGACGCCCGCACCCCATCGCTTCCCGGAAGTGCCCAAATGAACCTGGTCGCGACGATCTTCTACGACTGGTCCCGCATCGTTGCAGGGTACTTCACCTGGGCGGGCCCCCTTGCCGTGCGTATCGTCGTCGGCTGGGTGTTCCTGTGGTCAGGGTGGCAGAAGCTGCACATCCTTCCCCGGATGATCGAGAACTTCCGGTCGTGGGGGATTCCGGTGCCGGAGATTCTGACGCCCTTCGTATCTGGCATCGAGTTCGTCGGCGGCCTGCTGTTGCTGGTCGGGCCCCTGACCCGTTTCATCTCAGTGCCTATGATGATCTTCATGATCGTTGCGATCGTCTCAGCGAAATTGGGCGACGTCGACTCGCTCGAAACCCTTCTCGGCTTCGAGGAGGTCTCCTACCTCGCCATGTTTGTCTGGCTCGGGATCGCCGGACCGGGGCCCGTCTCCGTCGACCACCTTGTCCTCAAAGTCCTTCGCCCCAACCGAGCGCCTTCCGACTACGGCGCATAGCGCTCGCACCCGACCGCGGCGACTTCAATTTGGACTTATCCCCGTCGTCCCGGCGAGAAGGACGACCGTCATCTATGAAATCGCGCGCAATAGTGCCCCGAGGGGCGGCTTTCTCGTCAGTTCTGACCCCCTTATAGCTGATCCAGTGTCGCTTCCTTTTGAGCGCTGTTGGCCTTTGGCGGGGGGCATCGGCGTGGACCTGATTGGACAGATTCGGCGAACAATTTTCGAGCAGCACCGGCCGATCAAGGAGATATCGCGGGATTTACGGGTATCGCGCACGACGGCGCGCAAGGTGGTGGGAAGGTCCCTCGCGAATTGATATTATTTTGTATCGATCGCTCCACAATCATGATCTAGTTGGGAGATGGCCCGCCCGAAGGACTCGACGAGACCGAATCCATTGGCAACGCCATCGATTGAAGACAGGGAGGAGCCGGTGCGGCTTCTTGCAGCGACACTCTTGGCGTTGATGACGATGGCGCACATGGCCGGCGCCGCCGACGATCTCGGGCCGGCTATCGGCTCGAAGGTGCCCGATATCGGCACGCCGCTGGACCAGTCGGGCAAGCCGAGGACACTGGCGTCCCTGATGGGCGAGAAGGGCGTCGTGCTCTTCTTCTTCCGCTCGGCAGCCTGGTGTCCCTATTGCCAGGTACAGCTCGTCGAGCTGAATGGCGGCGTGGAGCAGATGGCCAGACGGGGCTTCGGGCTTGCCGGCCTGTCCTACGATGCGCCCGACGTGCTCGAGACCTTCGCAACCAAGCGCGGGCTCACCTATCCACTGCTGTCCGATCCCAAATCCGAGGTAATTGACCGCTACGGCCTCCGCGATCCGCAATACGCGGCCGGCAGCAAGGCCTATGGCGTGCCGCGGCCGATCATCTTCATCGTCTCCCGCGACGGCACCATCAGGACCAAGCTGTTCGAAGACACGTTCAAGAAGCGCCCGCCCCTCGGCCTCGTCATCGAAGCCCTGGACAAGGGCGACAGGCTCCAAACCCGAAAGGAATCGCCATGATCCGCTTCTATTTCCACCCCACACCCAACCCCGCCAAGGTCGCGCTGCTGCTGGAGGAATCCGGCCTGCCCTATGAAACGGTGCCGGTCGACACCAGCAAGGGAGAGCAGCACACGCCGGCCTTTCGCGCCATCAATCCCAACGGCAAGGTTCCGGCGATCGTCGATACCGAAGGCCCCGGCGGCAAGGAGGCGCGCGTTTTCGATTCCAGTGCCATCCTGCTCTATCTCGGCGACAAGACCGGAAAATTCATCGGCGCCCCCGAAGACCGGCCCGAACTACTGTCCTGGCTGTTCTTCATTGCGTCCGGCCTTGGGCCATTTTCTGGCCAGGCGGTACATTTCCAGTTCGCGGCGCCCGAAGGCCTCGACTACGCGCGCAACCGCTATCGCCGGGAAGCGGAGCGGCATTACCAGGTACTGGAAGACCACCTGGAAGGGCACGAGTTCATCGTCGGCGGAACCTACACCATCGCCGATATCTCGGCCTGGGGCTGGATCGATCGGGCGTCGCGCGTCCTTAAGGGTGAAGGAAACCCGCTCGCGCAGTTCCCCAACATCGGTCGCTGGTTCAAAAGCATCGATGCACGCCCCGCGGCGGCACGCGCTCGAGCGGTCGGCAAGGGCCATGCCTTCAAGAGAGAGGTCGACGAGGAGACCAAACGCGCGCTTTTTCCGTCGAACTATCCGGCAGCGGCCGAGTAGCGACGGCGTTCGTGGCCGGTTCGCGCACGAACGGAATGGGCCGCCGAAATCGGACGGGGGTTCTCTTTCGACGGCCCCCGTGGCTCGGCGCGCTAGAGGACCTTACCGCCCTTGGCTGTGCACTCAAGCGTCGTGGTCGCCTCGGTGAAGCCCTGGCCCTTGCAGGCGTTCTGGCCCTTACAGGCGTTGGCCGTGCCCTTGCAGGCGCTCTGGCCCTTGCACGCGTTGGTGCCGCCGCAATGCAGGTTCGCGGCGTTCGCCGACGCGACGAACGTGCTGGCGGCGAAGATGGCGGCGGCGGTGGTGATCAGCGTGCGCTTGTTCATGAATGAGCCTCCTGGGTGATGTGCGAGCATTGGGCTCGCCTAGGGGTATTCGCAGCGAATTCGCCTGACGTTACGCCGCGTCGAAACTTTTTTTCTGACCTGTCCTCTCCCCCGCTTGCCCTTCGCAGCGATGCCTGCACGCTCCAGCCGGGGATTCGGTCCGGGGCGCCGCGCCTGGCCCTGCTCTTGTTCCGGGTTCGTAGTCATGAGTCGCTGAAACTCAAACTCGTCGCCCTTCAGCATCGCTACAATTCATTGTAGTAGCCGGTGTAGGTCGCGAGGATCTGGCGCAAATGAGCCTCGCCAAGAACTACGACGTGATCGAGGCATTCGCGGAGGATCGAGCGGATCCGCCGCTCCCCATGCCCGTTTTGCCAAGGGACCACGGATGCTCATGATCGCAAGACGCTTGGCGACGGCATGGCCAAAGTACGCGTCACGATCCCGAGAAGATAGGCCGGCGCTGTTCCATAGGCACAGGTAATTGGGTGGGCGATCCACTCTGCCGTCGGACTGGCTTTCACTGTTAGTGATTCAGCCGCCGGCACTAATGCCGGAGGATGACCAAGACGAACAGCAGCCTGAAGCCGACCGTCGAACAATCAGGAAGTTCTTGGCGTCAATGCCTCGCCGCATGGTTGTGCAGAAAAGAACGCCGGCCTCAGTGTGCCGTCCAGCCGCCATCGACCGGAAGCGCAGCTCCCGTCACCGAGGCGCCGTTGTCAGTGCACAGGAACAGCGCCAGCGCCGCAAGCTCGGCGACCTCGACGAAGCGCTTGTTGGGTTGGTTCTTCAGCAGCACGTCGGCGATCACCTTCTCGCGGTCGATGCCGTGCGCTCTCGCCTGATCGTCGATCTGCTTGTCGACCAGCGGCGTGCGCACATAGCCGGGGCAGAGCGCGTTGCAGGTGATGCCGTCCTCGGCCGCCTCGAGTGCCGTAACTCGGGTAAGGCCGAGCATGCCATGCTTGGCCGCAACATAGGCCGCCTTGTAGGGCGAGGCGACCAGCGCATGGGCAGAGGCGACGTTGATCACCCGGCCCCAGCCCCTGGCCCGCATCGTCGGCAGCACAAGCTTGGTCGCGTGGAATGCCGAACTGAGATTGATCGCAAGGATCGCGTCCCACTTCTCCTCGGGGAATTCCTCGATCGGCGCTACATGCTGGATGCCAGCGTTGTTCACCATGATGTCGACGCTGCCGAACGTATCGGCGGTCTGGCGCACCATGTGCTCGATCGCACGCGGCTTGCTCATGTCGGCCGGCGAATACAGGACCCTGGCGTTGGTGCTGTGCGCCAGCTCCGCGCGCGTCTTCTCGATCTGCATCGTGTCGCCGAAGCCGTTGAGAACGACGTTGGCGCCCGAACGGGCGAAGGCCTCGGCGATGCCGAGCCCGATGCCGCTGGTCGAGCCGGTGACGATGGCGGTCTTGCCTTGAAGCATGGTGCGATCTCCTGGTGTTGAGGTTGATCGCAAGGTGCGCTTTAGCGGCGCGGCGCTGAAATGCCGGATGGCTACCGAGTCGATAGCGCGTGGGCATCGCGCAGCGCGTCGAGCGAGGCGACCAGCTCCTCCGGGTCGGGCCAGCGCGCCGGATCGACATCGGCGAAGGCGAAGGCAACCCGTGCGTCAGGGCGCACCACGAACACGGCCGGCACCGGCAGGCGCCACTTGGTGTCGCCGTGCAGCTTGGGGAAGTCGCGGCCGCGCTCGCGATGGATGCGGATGTGGTTGGGCGACAGCTCGTAGGCCAGCCCGCAGGTCCGCGCATAGCCGTTCGCCGGATCGCTCAGCAGCTTGTAGCCGATGCCGCGTTGGCGTGCGGTCGTGGCGACGTGATCGGGCATGTCGGGCATGATGCCGACCGCCTGAGCGCCCAGCGCCTCGATCGCCGGCCGCGCTTCCTCGAGCGCGACCATGGTGAGATCGCAATAGGGACACCAGCCGCCGCGGAACAACGCCAGCACCAGCGGTCCGCAGTCGAGCAACTCGGAGGACGTCCAGCGTCGGCCGGCAGAGTCCTTCAGCGCGAAGTCGGGCAGGTAGTCGCCGAGCCCGAGCCCCTCCTCCGCGACCCGCATCATGCGCAGTCGGTCGAGCTCGTCTTCGAAATCGGCTCGATCTCGTGCGGGCAGCGCGGCCGTATGGCGTTCGCTGAGTTGCCGAAGCGTCTTGGTGAGACTCATGAGGGCTGCAGTCTAGCGCAGCGCCTCGATCACCGGAAAATGCCCGGTGGCTTGGAAATCGATAGCCGCGGGCTATCGCCGCTTGAGGCACAATGGCCGCGCTTCCGGGGGAGTGCTGCCGTGGAAATGCACCAGATTCGATATTTTCTCGCAGTCTGCGAGACACTGAACTTCACCCGCGCGGCGGAGGGCTGCAACGTCTCACAGCCGTCCCTGACGCGCGCCATCAAAGGGCTAGAGGACGAGCTTGGCGGGCCGTTGTTCCGCCGCGAGCGCAACAACACCCACCTCACCGGGCTGGGCGAGATGATGCGCCCACACCTCACTCAGGTACTGATCGAGACCGACGCCGCAAAGGAGCGGGCCAGGAGCTTCGCCAAACTGGATGACGTCGAGCTCAAGCTCGGCATCATGTGCACCATCGGCCCGCGCCGCTTCGTGCCCTTCCTGCAGGCCTTCCGCGAGCGCCATCCCAAGGTCCGGCTGGTCGTGCAGGACGGCTCGAACAGCCAGCTCCAGGAGCGCCTGGCGCAAGGCGAGCTCGACGTCGCCGTATACGGCCAGCCCGAGGAGATCGACGAACGCTTCCATGCCCGCCGCCTTTACGACGAGCGCTTCGTGATCGGCGTCGGGCCGGGCCATCCGTTCGACAAGGTTAACGCGGTGCGCTGCGCCGACCTGCACGAGCAGGCCTATGTGAACCGCCTGCAGTGCGAGTTCTTCGGCCATGCCGGCCGGATCTTCCGCGAGCAGGGCGCCCAGACGCGCATCGTCTTCCGCTCCGACCGCGACGACTGGGTGCAGAGCATGGCGATGGCCGGGCTGGGCTTCACCTTCCTGCCCGAGTTCGCCGTCACCATGCCGGGCCTCAAGGTGCGGCCGCTAATCGAGCCGGAGATCGTGCGCACCATCCAGGTGGTGACGGTGCGCGGCCGGCCGCACGTGCCGTCGGTCGGCGCCTTCGTGCGCGAGGTGCTGGCCTTCCCGTGGCTCAACGCCAGCTCGTAAGGACAAGCCAGCGCAGCACGCCGATCGTGATCAGCAGGCCGAGCGTCACCAGCCCGAGCCCGGCGATCTGCAGCAGGCCGGGGATCTCGCCGACGATCGGGATGCCGACCAGCACCGACACCGCCGGCACGATCGCCGGGAACAGCACGGCGCGGCTAACGCCCAGCAGCATGACCGCCTGGCCGTAGGCGATCATCGTCACCACGCCCTGCAGCCCGCCTTGCGCCAGACCCTGGAATGCCAACGCTCCGAGCGGCAATGCCATGAGATGCGCCGTGCCCATCCAGGCGAAGTAGACCGGCGTGGCGAGCAGGCAGGAGAACACCGCCACCACCGACGTCGCGCGTAGCGCGTTCAGCCGCCAGTAGCGCAAAAGCAAGGTGAAGCCAGCCCACAGGATGCTCGAGGTGAAGAACAGCAGGTCGCCTATCCAGGCGCGATCGCCGGCATGGCTGGCGGCGATTCCGTCCCAGCCGATCAGGGCGATACCCGCGAGCACGATCGCCGCGCCGACGAGGTGGCTGCGACCGAGCTGTTCGCGCAAGAAGAGCGCGGCGCCGATCGTGCTGACGATCGTCACCGTCGACGGCGCGATCACCGCGCCGTGCGCGAGCGGCGCAAAGGCATAACCGCCGGTCTGCAGCAGCGCGAACGGCGCCCCGCCCAGCACCGTGAGAATCAGCGCGCGCTTCAGACCGATGCCGCCCAACTCGCGAAGGCCGGCGCGAACCAGCACCGGCAGCAGGATCGCGCCGGCAACGAGGAAGCGCGCGAAGATCATATCGGCCGCGCCGAGCCCGCCCAGGATGCCGGCGCGCGCCGAGGCGAAACTGAGCGAGGCGCCCAGCGCCATGGTGGCGCCGGACAGGATGCCGATTCGCAGGCGTTTCGCTACGCGCGCCGCGTCGGTGGTTGGCTCCGCCATAACCTGCCGCTAGCACGGACCGGGCCAGCGGCCTATTGTTTTGTAGCAAATGTTCCAGAATGAGCTCGGATGGCCGCGATGATCGACGATCTGAATGACGATGTCCTACGGGCGCTGCCCGACGACGCGCCGGTGGTGATGCTGAACCTGATGCGCTTCCGCGACCGTTCGCTCGACGGCAACGGCAGCGGCTGGGATGCCTATCTCCGCTACAGCGCGCTCGCCATCAAGCAGATCAAGGCGGTCGGCGGCACGATCATCTGGACCGGCACGGCGGAGGCGGTGGCGCTGGGCGTGCCGGACCGGCACCGCTGGAACTATGTCGCACTGGTGCGCTATCCATCGCGCGCGGCGTTTATCACCATGATGCATTCGCCGGATTACGCCGTCGCCAATGTCGAGCGGGAGAACGGCTGCACCGACCACGCCATCGTCGCCACGCGCGAGACCTATCGCAAGTTCGGCTGACAGTCAGGCTATCGAAACCATTCGTAGCCGGCATTTCAATCCGGCTGCCGGGACTCCGATGCTGGTGCCATCACCCGCGACCACCCTGGTCGGGGCACTCACCAGACGGAGATACCCATGTTCAAGCGAACTCTTGTTGCCTCCGCCCTGCTCGCAGGGCTTGCCTTCAACAGCCCGGCCTTCGCCGGCGAATGCCCGGCCGGCCAGATGCGCGCCGATGCCACCAAGCCCTCGACGTCGGCCGCCAAATCGGTGACCGACATGGTGCTGGCGCAGATCGATCTCGCCGGCGAGAAGCTCGCGCTGGCTGGCCACATGATGCGCGTGCGCAAGCTCGAGGTGCAGCCCGGCGGCGTCGTGCCCTGGCACAGCCACGGCGACCGACCGGCGCTGATCTACGTCATGTCGGGCGAGATCGTCGAGCACGCCAGCAACTGCGCCGTGCCGATCCTGCACAAGGCCGGAGACGTGGCGCGGGAGACGCATGCCACGGCGCATTGGTGGAACAACCAGGGCAAGGCGCCGGTCGTGCTGCTGTCGTTCGACATCCTGCACGATCCCAACGACCACAACATGTGATCCGGACGGAGATTGGACCATGTCGGGTGCCCTGCGCGCGTTCACGATCGGCCTCACCGCCTTCCTGACCGTCGTCGACCTGTTCGCGACACAGGCCATCCTGCCCTCGCTCACCGCCGCCTATGGCGTGAGCCCGGGGGCGATGGGTTTCGCGGTCAATGCCAGCACGATCGGCATGGCCGTCGGCAGCCTCGCCGTAGCCCTATTCGGCCGCTCGATCGATCGCCGGCGCGGCATCCTGCTGAGCCTCGCGATCCTGTCGTTGCCGACGCTCCTGCTGGCCGCCATGCCGCCCCTGCCGGTGTTCACCGCGCTCCGCATCGCGCAAGGCCTGTGCATGTCGACCGCCTTCGCGCTTACCCTTGCCTATCTCGGCGAGCACACCAGCGCATCCGATACCGCAAGCGCCTTCGCTGCCTACATCACCGGCAACGTCGCCTCCAACCTGTTCGGCCGCCTGCTGGCCGCGGGTGTGGTCGATACGTTGGGGCTCGCTGCCAACTTTGCCGTCTTCGCCGCGCTCAACCTCGGCGGCGCCGTGCTGGTCTGGTTCACCATCGAGCGCGCGCCGCCGAAGACCCAGGCGGACATGAGCCACGCCTCGCCAGTCTCGAGCTGGCGGCGCCATCTCGGCCAGCCGGCTCTGCGCTCGGCCTTCGCGATCGGCTTCCTTATCCTGTTCGCTTTCATAGGCACCTTCACCTACGTCAACTTCGTGCTCGCCGGGCCTGCCTTCGGCATCGGCATGATGATGCTGGGCACGGTCTATTTCGTCTTCCTGCCGTCGATCGTCACCACGCCGCTGGCCGGCAAGGTCGTTGCCCGCCTTGGCACGCGACCGACGCTATGGGCCTCGTTCGCCCTCGCCGCCACGGGCCTGCCGCTGCTCCTGAGTACGCGCTTCGCCGCCGTCCTGCTCGGCCTCGCACTGATCGCGGTCGGCACTTTCTTCGCCCAGGCAACCGCCACCGGCTTCGTCGGCCGCGCCGCCACGACCGATCGCGGTGCGGCGAGCGGGCTCTATCTCGCAAGCTACTTCCTCGGCGGCCTGGTGGGCAGCGCCGTGCTCGGGATGGTCTTCGACCACCTCGGCTGGACCGCGTGCGTGGCCGGCATCGGCGCGGCGCTTGGCCTCGGCGCCCTGCTCACGCACCGGCTCATAGCCCTAGACCATCGAGCCGATGCCGCAACGGCATTTCAGGCCGCAACCACCGTCCCGCACTCTGGCGTCACGCGATAACGCGCCCACCATAGGAGAACCCCATGCCCAACTGCATCGCCCAAGCCTGCTCCGCCGCCGCCCTCGCCCTCGCGATGATGCTGTCGCAAGCCCCGCACGCCGCGGCCGAAGGCGTGAAGCCCGCCGCGTCGTCGACCTCGGGTGTGATCGCCCAGAAGAGCGCCTACAGCGTCGAGGAGACGGTCGCGCGCCTGAAGCAGGACATCGCCGCCAAGGGCATCGTCTTCTTCCAGGAGATCGACCAGGCGGCGCTCGCCTCCAAGGCGGGCATCGAGCTGCGGCCTTCGATCCTGCTGATCTTCGGAAACCCGCCGCTCGGCACGCAGTTTATGACCGCCAACCCGCAGGCCGGCCTCGACTGGCCGGTGCGCATGCTGGTCTATCGCGACGCGCAGGGTGCGGTGTGGGTCGCCTGGACCGACTTCGCCTGGATTGCCCATCGCCACGGCGTGACCACGCGCGAGGCGCAGTTCCACATGGCTTCCGAGGTCGCCGCCTCGATCGCCTCCAGCACGACCACCCGCTGAGGAGCCCGACCATGAACGCCATGGCCCCTGTTCCGTTGACGGCGGAACGCACGATCAAGGAGCAGGTGGTCCTGGTGCTCCAGGGCGGGGGCGCGCTCGGCGCCTACCAGGCCGGCGTCTACCAGGCGCTGATGGAAGGCGGCGTCGAGCCCGACTGGGTGATCGGCACGTCGATCGGCGCCATCAACGGCGCGCTGATCGCCGGCAACGAGCCCGGCCAGCGCATCGCGCGCCTGCGCGAATTCTGGGACAGCGTCGCGCGCAAGGACGCGATCGATCACTTCTGGCCGTCGTCGATTTTCGGCAACGCGCTCGCCAACCTGTCGACGGTCATGTCCGGCATCCCGGGCTTCTTCGCGCCCAACCCGCAGGCCATCTGGGGGCCAACCTTCGCCCTCGGGCTCGACAAGGCGTCATACTATTCGACCGATCCACTGAAGGAAACGCTCAGCCGGTTGATCGACTTCGACTGCATGATGGGGCGGCGCGTGCGACTGTCGGTCGGCGCGGTCAACGTGCGGACCAGCGAGATGCGCTATTTCGACTCGCGCGACATGCCGCTCGGCACCGCGCACATCATGGCCTCCGGAGCGCTGCCGCCCGCCTTTCCAGCGGTCACGATCGACGGCGAGCAGTACTGGGACGGCGGCATCTATTCCAACACGCCGATCGAGGTCGTGCTCGACGACGTGCCGCGGCGCAACTCGCTGATCTTCGCGGTCGACGTCTGGCAGCCGGTCGGCGTCCATCCGACGACGATCCAGCAGGTCATGGCGCGCCACAAGGACATCCAGTTCGCCAGCCGCGGCAAGAGCCATGTCGCGCGCCAGGCGCAGATCCATCGCCTGCGCCATGTCGTGCGCGAGCTCGCCAAGCGCCTGCCGCCCGATGTCCGGGAGGATCCCGTGGTCCAGGACATGGCTGAATATGGCTGCGGCACGCTCATGCATCTCGTGCGCCTGCTGTCGCCGCGCCTCGATGGCGAGGATCACACAAAGGACATCGACTTCACCCGAGCGGGCATCGAGAACCGCTGGAAGGCGGGCTACGACCACGCCCGCAAGGTGCTGGCGGAGAAGCCATGGCAACAGCAAGCCGATCTGCTTGCCGGCATCGTCATCCACGACGCGACCGATTAGACCAACTATTCTGTAGCACACGCTCCAGAATCGTGGTTCAGTAGCGTATGGCCCGCCTCAAAGCCTTCGATGAGGATCTTGTGCTCGACCAGGCGGTCGACTGCTTCTGGTTGCGCGGGTACGAGGCGACCTCGGTGCGTGACCTCGCGGATGCGATGGGCATTGGCGGCGCAAGCCTTTACAATACCTTTGGCGACAAGCGCGCCCTGTTCACGCGCTCGCTCGAGCGCTACGCCAATCGCTCGATGCGCGAGCGCATCGCCCGACTCGAGGCCGAAAACCAGCCGAAACAGGCGATCGAGTCCTTCCTGGCCGAGATCATCGACCGCTCGGTCGGCGACTTGGACCGCAAGGGCTGCATGCTGGTGAACTCTGCCCTCGACGTAGCGCCGCACGACGCGGCGATCGGCAAGGTCGTCGGCGGCTATCTCGACGAGATCCGTTCCTTCTTCCGCCGCAACATCGAGGCGGCGCGCAAGGCCGGCCAGGTGCCCAAGCGGCTCGATCCCGAGGTGGCATCGGGCCATCTGCTCGGCGTGCTGCTCGGCATCCGCGTGCTGGCACGGACCGGCGCCAAGCGGAAGCTGCTCGAAAGCGTCGCGCAGCCGGCGCTCGACCTGCTCGGAGGCAAATCGCGATGACCCTTCCGATCAAGGCGCTGACCTTCGACACTGGCGGCACGATTCTGGACTGGCACAGCGGCATCTCCGCTGCACTCGCCGCCGCCGGCGCCCGCCGGGGCGTGGTCGCCGACTGGCCGGCAGTGACCAACGACTACCGCCGCCGCGCGCTGAAAGGCATGACCCGCCAGGTCCGGCCGGACTTCAACATCGACGGTGTGCATCGCCGCGTGCTTGATGAACTGGCGACCGAGCACAGCTGGTCGGCCTTCACCGAAGAGGATCGCATCGGTATTCAACTCGCCTGGCACGCGCTCGACGCTTGGCCCGACTTTCCGGCCGCCCTTGCCCGCCTGCGCCGCAAGCACGTCGTCGCATCCTTCACCATCCTAAGCACGTCGCTGATCGTCGATGTGTCGCGACGCAACGGCCTCTCCTGGGACTGCATCGTCTCGTGCGAAATGATCGGCAGCTACAAGCCCAATCCCGAAGCCTACACGACTTGCGCCCGCTGGCTCGGATTCGAGCCGCAGGAAGTGCTCATGGTCGCCTGTCACAATTTCGATCTGCTGGCGGCGCGCGCCGTCGGCTACCGCTCGGCCTTCGTCCGCCGCCCCGACGAATGGGGCGCGGCCGGCCCACCCGATCCGACGCCCGACGCGGCGCATGACATCGTGGTCGACGATTTCGGCCAGCTTGCCGACCAACTTGGTTGTTGAAGGAGAGACCGATGTCGCTCGAGGAAAAGCTCGCTGCCACCCGCGCCGGCGCCGCGTCGCGCATTCCGCCCGAGCGCCAGGCGATCATGCATCGCGCGACCGAAGACCTGCGCAACTCTGGCATTCTCGTTCGCATCGTGCCTGTCGGCAGCCTGATGCCGGCCTTCGACCTCGCCAACCATGACGGACGGCGGGTCGCATCGGACGACCTCCTGGCGGGCGGTCCGCTGGTCCTCTCCTTCTTCCGAGGGTCGTGGTGACCCTATTGCAGACATGAGCTGGACGCTCTGCACACCATCTACGCCGACATCGCCGCCCTCGGGGCCTCGCTGGTCGTGATCTCGCCGGAACTGCCGGAACGCACGGCAGACATGGCCGCCAATCAGAATCTCACTTTCCCGATCCTGTGGGACGAACGATCGGCAGTGGCCGAGGCCTTCGGTCTCGCCTTCATTCTGCCCGACGACCTGAGGCAGGTTTACCTCGGCTTCGGCAACGACCTCGC
>Ga0070665_100005439_pt1 | contig 13134 bp, 14 predicted proteins | sample KBSS13metaG_FD_65862 | JGI IMG/M metagenome (GOLD analysis project Ga0070665, IMG submission 65862) | Switchgrass rhizosphere microbial communities from Kellogg Biological Station, Michigan, USA - KBS S1-3 metaG | ecosystem: Host-associated > Plants > Roots > Rhizosphere > Soil ... | reverse complement strand
CTGGTCGTCAGACCTGACAGTGCGCGCAGTAGAACGTCGCGCGCTGGCCGTGGCGCGTCGATTTGAGCGGATGGCCGCAGACGCGGCAGGGTGCGCCCTTTCGCCCGTAGACGAAGTAATCGAGCTGAAAATAGCCGGGGTCTCCGTTCGCGTCCACGTAGTCGCGGAGCGTACTGCCTCCTTTGGCGATCGCATCGGTCAGGACGTTGCGGACTTCGGCGATCAGCCGTCCCGCCCGTGCCTTCGACAGCTTGTTGGCAGGCAGTCCAGGCCGGATGCCGGCGCGGAACAGCGATTCGTTCGCGTAGATATTGCCGACGCCGACGACGAGATGATTGTCCATCAGCGCCAGCTTGATCGCCGCCTTGCGCCGGCGCGTTTCCCGCCATAGATAGTCGGCATCGAAGGCCGGGTCGAACGGTTCCGGACCCAGATCGCGCAGAAGCGCATGGTCGGCGCCTTGCCCGGGCAGCCACAGGATGGCGCCGAAGCGCCGGGGATCGTGGTAGCGGAGGCAACTGCCGTCGTCGAGGACGATATCGACATGATCGTGCTTGCGCCGGACAGGCGGCCGCCGATGATAGCGGAGGCTGCCAGTCATGCCGAGGTGCACCAGCAAGGTGTCGGCCGCCAAGCGGAAGAGCAAGTACTTGCTGCGTCGATCGATGCCGTCGATCGTCCGGTCCCGCACGCATTCTTCGAGATTTGCAGGAACCGGCCATCGCAGCCGCCGGTCGTATACCTGCAGTGCGACGATGCGACGACCGACGACGTGAGGCGCAATCCCGCGCCGGGTGGTTTCGACTTCGGGCAGTTCAGGCATGATAGAGGGCTGACCGTATTGGCGGCGCTGACGCGTGACCGGATTCGCGCCCTGTTGCGCCGCGAGCATGCGATGGAGCGGTTCCGGCGGACACTGATACCGGCCATGGCGCACGACCGTATGTAAACCCGCGAACTCTCCAGCGTGGCGGGATGTTACCCGCCGCATCGCGCTCGACCCGGCGCAACCTTATCGCAATCATTTCCATGACCCGTCACTTCATTCACCTTCGCGCAATCGTCTCCATGCTGGGTCTCGTAGCGGCGGGCGCGTTGGCGCAGACGCCGCTGTTGCCGGGCATCGAACCGCCCGCTACCCGCATTCCGGCAGCAACCCCCGGCGATGGGCTCTCCGCCGACTTGTTCTATCGGTTGCTGCTGGGCGACGTCGCCATGCAGCGCGGCGACGCGCCGCTTGCCGCGCGTGCGTATCTCGAAGCCGCGCGTGATTCGCAGGATGTCCGGATTGCGCGTCGGGCGACGGAAGTTGCTCTGGCCGGGCGCCAGCGCGGAATGGCACAGGAAGCCGCCAAGCTGTGGTCGACGCTCGATCCCGCCGCCGAGCGGCCGAAGCAAGTGCTGGCTGCACTCGCCGCCGGAGGTGCCGATCGAGGCACGGGAGACACCGCGGCCGACGACGAGATCAAGTCACGGCTAGCACGGCTCTTGTCCGATGCCGCAGTCTCCGGCGGGGGCGTGGGCGACGCGTTCCTGCAGATCAATCGCTTGTTTGCGCAGCAAGCCGACAAGAAGGCCGTCCTGCGTTTGATCCGCGAGCTCGCGTCGCCGTACGGGACGAGTCCCGAGGCCCACTTCGCCGTCGCGTTGGCAGGCTACAACACTGGCCTGGATGAAGTTGCGATCCAGACGGCTTCGCTTGCCGAAATCGACCGTGCGCTCGAGCTGCGTCCGGATTGGGATCGCGGAGCCCTCCTCAAAGCCGAGATCCTGAGCAAGAGCTCGCCCGATGCGGCGATCCGCTACCTACAGCAATTCATGGCGTCGCAGCCCTCTTCGAAGGCGGCCGCCGGCGCGCTCGCGCAGTACTACGTCGAGCAGAAGCGCTATGCCGACGGGCGCGCGGTGCTCCAGAAACTGTGGGACGCGGACAAGAGCTCGCGCGATCTCCAGTTCGGCGTCGCGTCGATTTCGGTGCAGATGAAGGATTACGCCGAGGCCGAGAGGCTACTGAAGGACTTGAAGGCCGCGGGTTACGGCGAACCCGGCGTAATCGACCTCTATCTCGCCCAGGTCGCCGAAGAAACCAAGCACTACGACCAGGCCATCGAGTACTACAAGCTGGTCGAAGAGGGCGACCGCGCCTGGCTCGCGAAGCTTCGCATCGGCGCCATGCTCGGCAAGCTCAATCGCGTGGATGATGCCAAGCGCTGGTTCGCCGACCTTCCCGCAGTGACAATCGACCAGCGGGTGCAGACGCGGCAGGGCGAGGCGCAGATGCTGCGCGAAGCGGGGGATACCGCGGGCGCCTACGCGGTGCTGACGAAGGCCGTCGAGGAATTTCCCGAGTCCAGCGATCTCATCTACGACCTCGCGTTGATGGCCGAGCGGATGAACCGCGTCGACGAGGCCGAGACGCGGCTTCGCAAGATCGTCGAGCTCAAGCCGGACGATCCGCAAGCGCTGAACGCGCTTGGCTACACGCTCGTCGACCGCACCGACCGCACGAGCGAAGGCCTTGCGCTGATCGAAAAAGCGCACAAGCTTTCTCCCGCCGATCCGTTCATCATGGACAGCATGGGGTGGGCGCTCTATCGCATGGGACGCCTCGACGAGGCGGAGACCTATCTCAAGCAGGCGCTGGCCGAGCGTCCCGATGCCGAAATCGCCGCGCATCTGGGCGAGGTGCTGTGGGCGAAAGGCGACCGCGACAGCGCCCGTGCGCTGTGGCAGACGCAGCTGCAGGAAAATCCGGACAACGCCGTCCTGAAGGAAACCGTCCAGCGGCTTTCGCGTTGATCGCGCCTAAGTGGCGCCGCGGTCTTCGCGCCGCCGCGCTGATGGTGGCGCTTGGCGGCGCCGGGTGCGCCGAGCTCGGTCGCGTTCCGGACGTTCAACCGGCGGATCGCGCCGCGCTTGCACAGCCGTTCGAAGCCGAGGGCCGGCTTTCCGTGCGACGCGGCAGCACCGGCGCGACAAGCCAATTCGACTGGACGCACGACGGAACGACCGACACGATCGTGCTCACTTCGCCCCTGGGACAGACGATCGCGCGGCTGTCGGGCGGTACCGCCGGCGCGCGTGCAGAAATGGCCGACGGACGCGTCGAGACCGCGGACGATTGGGATACGCTGACCGCGCGAACGCTGAATCTCCCGCTTCCGGTGGGCGGCTTCGCGGCGTGGTTCCGCGGCCTGCCGCGCGAAGGGTCTTCGTCCACGGTGGAGCGCGATCCGCAGCACCGCACGGCGCTCCTGCGACAGGACGGCTGGGAAATCCTCTACACCTATACCGACAACGAAGCACAGCGCGCGTCGCGGCTCGTGCTGCGCTACCCGGACACGGAGCCGATCGAAGTCCGCGTCGTCGTCGATCGATGGCAATGACGCGTCCGCCTGCCGCGCTGGTGGTGGCGGCGCCGGCCAAGGTCAACCTGTTCCTGCACGTCACCGGACGGCGTGCCGACGGCTATCACACGCTCGAGACCGCCTTTGCGTTGATCGATTGGTGCGACACCATTGAGCTCACCCGGCGGGACGACGGCGCGATCGTGCGTGCGCGCGACCTGCCAGCTATCGCGGAGGCCGACGACCTGACGCTTCGCGCCGCGCGCGCGCTCAAGTCCGCGTCGGGAAGCCCGTACGGCGTGACGATCGACGTCGAGAAGCGCATTCCGCTAGGGGCGGGCCTAGGCGGCGGCAGCGCCGACGCGGCGAGCGTCCTTCTCGCGCTCAACCGGCTGTGGTCGCTCGCACGTCCGCGAGCGGAGCTGGCCGCGATTGGCGCGACACTCGGCGCCGACGTGCCGTTTTTCATCGGCGCAGGACCCGCTCTGGCGCGCGGCATCGGCGACGTGCTGACCCCGCTGTCCATGCCGACGTGCTGGCTCGCGTTGGCAATTCCGCCGGTACACGTGTCGACGCAGGCGATCTTCGCGTCGCTGCAATTGACACGCGCGGCGGCGTCGACGAAAATAAACGTCTTTTCCGAGGGTTACGGACGCAACGACCTCGAGGCGATCGCGGTATCGGGATTTCCCGCCGTGGCCGGTGCCGTCGACGCCCTCAGGCGCTCGTCGCCGAACGCGCGAATGACCGGTTCCGGCGGCTGTGCATTCGCCGCATTCGCCTCCGAACGCGACGCACGGCGCGCGATGGCCGCGATCCCGCCAAACATCGCGGGACGCGTCGTACGCACGCTGGCCCGGCATCCGCTGGCCGATTTCGCGTAACCTTCCGGAAACCGGGTCCGAAGCGGACCTCGCGGCAGTTCATTCCGTAACCGCGCAGTTTTCCGCTGGGGAGTCGCCAAGTGGTAAGGCACCGGATTTTGATTCCGGCATTCGTAGGTTCGATCCCTACCTCCCCAGCCATTTCACCGTTTCATTTTTTCGCGTAAGTCGGCGCGGCACTCCATACCTATGGCATTCGAGCGCATGCGCATCTTCACGGGCAACGCGAATCCGAAGCTCGCGGAAGCCGTCTGCCGCCATCTCAACATCAGTCTCGGGCGAGCGGTGGTCGGGCGCTTCTCCGACGGCGAGGTGATGATCGAGCTCCTGGAGAACGTGCGCGGCCGCGACGCGTTCATCCTGCAGTCGACCTGCGCGCCGACCAACGACAGCCTGATGGAAGTGCTGGTGATGGTCGATGCGTTGAAGCGCGCGTCGGCGGCTCGCATCACGGCGGCGATCCCCTATTTCGGCTATGCGCGACAGGACCGGCGCCCGCGCTCTGCCCGCGTGCCGATTTCCGCGAAGGTGGTGGCCGACATGCTGATGACCGTCGGCATCGATCGCGTGATGGTGATGGACCTGCACGCCGACCAGATCCAGGGCTTTTTCAACATTCCGGTCGACAACATCTACGCCACGCCGATCCTGCTCGGCGATCTGTGGAAGCAGAACTACGACGATCTGCTGGTGGTGTCGCCCGACGTCGGCGGCGTCGTGCGGGCACGTGCGATCGCCAAGCGCCTGGACTCGGATCTCGCGATCATCGACAAGCGGCGTCCCAAGGCCAACGTGTCGGAAGTGATGAACATCATCGGCGACGTCGACGGGCGCACCTGCGTCATCATGGACGACATCGTCGACACGGCCAATACGCTGTGCAAGGCCGCCACCGCGCTGAAGGAGAAGGGCGCCAAGAAGGTGATGGCGTATTGCACGCACCCGGTGCTTTCCGGCGGCGCGGTGGCGCGCATCGCCGCGTCCGACATGGATGAAATCGTCGTCACCGACACCATTCCGCTTTCGCAGGATGCACAGGCATGCTCGCGCATTCGCCAGCTTTCGTGTGCGCAGCTGCTGGCGGAGACCATGACGCGCATTTCCAACGAGGAGTCGGTGAGCTCGCTCTTCACCGATTGACGGGCCAGGATGGACTCAGCAGTGCTTTTCGATCTCAAGGGTAAATCGGTGCTCATCACCGGCGCGTCGACCGGCATCGGCGCGGCCGCGGCGCGCGCCTTCGCGGCTGCGGGCTGCCGTGTCGCGATCCACTACAACGCGAGCGTCAATCGCGCCGAGGAAGTCGCGGCCGACGTGCGCTTCGCGGGCGGCGAGGCGTTCCTGGTCGGCGGCGACTTCACCTCGTCTTCGAAGGCGCGGGAGGTCGTGACCGCTGTCGCGGAGCATTTCGGCGGTCTCGACATCCTGATCAACAATGCCGGCGGCCTGGTCAAGCGTGTGCCGATCGCTGAGGTCGACGATGCGTTCTTCGACGCTGTCATGGACCTGAACGTGCGCTCGCTCGTAGCAGCGAGTTCCGCGGCCATACCGATCATGCGCGCGGCCGGTCACGGCAATATCGTGAATGTGACCTCGATCGCCGCCCGCCACGGCGGGGGCGGGGGTGCGGTGCTCTATGCGTCCGCGAAGGGATTCGTTTCGACGTTCACGCGAGGGCTTGCGAAAGAGGTGGTCAAGGACGGCATACGCGTCAATGCCGTATCGCCCGGTGTGATCACCACGCCGTTCCACGAGCGCTACTCGACGCCCGCGATGCTCGAGTCCTTCAAGGCGACCATTCCGATGAACCGTCTCGGTACCCCGGAAGAGTGCATCGGCGCGTTTCTCTTCCTGGCCTCGGATGCGATGTCCGCGTATGTCACCGGGCAGATCCTCGAGGTGAATGGCGGACAGTACATGCCCTGATGGGCGCTCCCCTTGGGTCGATGGCTCGCCCGCCTTGAGATAGCGCGGCTATTCCGGTTATAATTCAAGGCTTTCCTCCGCCGGCATAGGGGGCACCATCGGGCAACGATCGGGGCCGAAGCCGCGGAGATGTCGCAACCTCTTTCATTTCGAGCGCGGACGACCCTCCCGCCCGGCACCTCTAGCGTGCCGGCGGCAATGGGAAGGCCGCAGACAACGGAGAACTGGCAATGGCATCGATCGAATTCACGGCGTTCGCGCGTAACACCGAAGGGCGCGGCGCGAGCCGCCGTCTGCGGCGCACCGGACGTACGCCCGGCATCGTCTACGGCGGCACGACGGCGCCCGCGCCGATCGAGGTCGACCACAACGCGCTGATCCACGCGCTTCGCAACGAAGTATTCCACGCGTCCATCCTGTCGATGAAGCTCGACGGCAGCGCCACCAAGGTGCTGCTCCGCGACGTGCAGATGCATCCGTTCAGGAACGAGGTGCTCCACATCGACTTCCAGCGCGTGGACGAGAACCGCAAGATCCACATGAAGGTTCCGCTGCACTTCGTGAACGCCGAGGTCTCGCCCGCGGTCAAGACCAAGGGCGCGATCGTCAGTCACGTGATGACCGACATCGACGTCACATGCCTGCCGAAGGACCTGCCGGAGTTCATCGAGGTGGATCTGTCGGAGCTCGATACGGGGCATTCGCTGCACCTTTCGGGCATCCAGCTGCCCTCCGGCGTGACTGCGATCGTGCGCGGCACCGCCGATCCGGTGGTCGCAACCGCTGTCGTGCCGAAGGCGCTCGCCGAGGCCGACGAAACGGCAGCGACAGCCGAGGGTGCGGAAGCGGCGCCAGCCGCGGGTGCGGATGCCAAGGCCGGCGATGCCAAGGCGGCGGAGAAGGGCGGGGAGAAGAAGGACGACAAGAAAGACGACAAGAAGAAGGACGACAAGAAGAAATAACGTCGAGGCCAGCTTCGCGCAAACGGGCCCGCCGAGCTTGGAGCCGGCGGGCCTTTCGTTTTCTCCGCCATGGCGCCATGACACCGATTCGAATCGTCGCGGGACTCGGCAATCCCGGGCGCGAGTACGCGGCCACACGTCACAATGCTGGCTTCTGGTTCGTCGATGCCCTTGCGGCGAAGCTCGGTGCGTCCCTGCGCCAGGAGTCGCGCTTCGGGGGCGAGGCAGCCAAAGCCGGAGACGTGCGGTTGTTGAAGCCGATGACCTACATGAATGAATCCGGCCGTGCGGTTGCCTCCCTCGCCCGCTTCTACAGCGTGGAGCCAGCGGAGATACTGGTCGTGCACGACGAGCTCGACCTGAAGCCCGGAGATGCCAAGATGAAGCTGGGCGGCGGCGTGGCAGGTCACAACGGGCTGCGCGACATTCGCTCGCAGCTCGGATCGGCGGATTTCTGGCGGCTCCGTTTCGGGATCGGCCATCCGCGCGATTCCGCGCTGCCGCAGCAGGATGTCGTCGACTTCGTCCTGAAGCCGCCGCGCGCCGACGAGAAGATCGCGATCGTCGACGCGGAGGAGCGCGCGCTGGCCGTGTGGCCGGATATCGCGCGCGGCGACATGGAACGCGCGATGATGTCGTTGCATACCCGGAGTTAGACGCAAGATGAGTCTCAAGTGCGGCATCGTCGGCCTGCCCAACGTCGGGAAGTCGACGCTTTTCAACGCGCTCACGAAGGCGGGTATCGCCGCCGAGAACTATCCCTTCTGCACGATCGAGCCGAACGTCGGGATCGTCGAGGTGCCCGATCCTCGGCTGGAAGCGCTCGCCGCCATCGCGAAGCCGCAGAAGGTGATTCCCGCGACCGTGGAGTTCGTCGACATCGCGGGGCTCGTTGCCGGCGCATCGAAGGGCGAAGGTCTCGGCAACCAGTTTCTCGCCAACATCCGCGAAACCGATGCCATTGCACACGTGGTGCGGTGCTTTCACGACAACAACGTCGTGCACGTCGCGGGCAAGATCGATCCGGTGTCCGATATCGCCACCATCGACACGGAGCTCGCGCTGGCCGACCTCGCATCGGTGGAAAAGCAACTGGCCAAATACACGAAGACGGCGAAGGCGGGCGGCGACAAGGAAGCGCAGCGCATCGTGTCGGCATTGAACAAGGTGATGGCGGTGCTCGACGCGGGGCGCCCTGCGCGGAGCGCCGATCTCTATGCGGAGGAGAAGGACGTGCTGCGGCCGTTCTTCCTGCTCACGATGAAGCCGACGATGTACGTCGCCAACGTTGCCGACCATGGCTTCAAGGACAATCCGCTCCTCGATGCGGTGCAAGCGCATGCCGCCGCCGAGAACGCGCCCGTGGTCGCCGTGTGCGCGTCGCTCGAGGCGGAGATCGCCGACCTCGACGGCGACGACAAGCTCGCGTTCCTGGCCGACCTCGGACAAACGGAGCCCGGCCTCGACCGCGTGATCCACGCCGGCTACAAGCTCCTCGGGCTGCAGACCTATTTCACCGTCGGACCGAAAGAAGTGCGTGCATGGACCGTGGAGGTCGGTGCCACGGCACCGCAGGCCGCGGGCGTCATCCATACCGACTTCGAGAAGGGCTTCATCCGCGTCGAGACGATCGCGTACGCGGATTTCATCACCTGCAAGGGCGAGCACAGCGCCAAGGAAGCGGGCAAGATGCGCCTAGAGGGCAAGGAGTACGTCGTCAAGGACGGCGATGTGATGCACTTCCGCTTCAACGTCTGACGGCGCGTCGAAGATGATCTCGCGAGCCCTTGCCTACGCCAGGAATTTCAGACGCAACGCCAGTGCACAAGGTCATCTGCGCCTGCACTCGACATTGGGGCGCCCGCGCGATCTGCATTTCGCCCAGACGCCAGGCGACTGGAATCCGACGAGGATCGCGGCTGCGGCGCGACTCATCCGCGCCTACAAGGCGACCATCGGACAGAACGAAAGTCCGCTGAAGCACATCACCGATACCGACCTGTGGACGGGAATCACGCGCGAGAATTTCGCCGAGATGCTCGGCTACGTGGAAAAGGACGATGCGGAGCAGCTCTCGCGCTTTCTCGCGCAGTTCGGCAGCCGGTACACGTGGTTCGGTGGCATTACCACCGGAGTGGACGGTTACAGCCGCTGGAACAAGAGCGAGCGCATCGTTGCGCTCAGCTATTTCGACAACCTGATTTCGCTGGCGGAAGGAATCGGCGTGCTGCCTGCCGAAAATCCGGAGCAGGGCGCCGCGGGAAACTGGGGACGCAACATCCAGTCGGATCCCGACGAGGTTGCGCTGGCGGTGTCCAGGCATCTCGGCATCGACATCGTGCCGCCGGGCGGCGTCATCCCGGTCGCGGGCATCCGGCTGCGCAACGGGATCCTGCACTATCGGCACATCAATGCGCTGTACATGGCGGCCCGGATCCGGGACCTGACCCGTCCGGGAGACCGCATTGCCGAGTTCGGGGCCGGTCTCGGCCTGGTCGCGTTCTACCTGCGAAAGATGGGCCGCAGCGACACGACGCTCTTCGACATCCCCATCACCAATATGCTCTCGGGATGGTTTCTCCTTGGCGCGCTCGGAGACGATGCGGTGTGCCTCGAGGGTGAGGCGCCGCGCCCGGATGCGGTGAAGATACGGGCGAACTGGAATTGCGTCGAAATTCCGGATGGCCATTTGAGGCTCACCGCCAACCAGGATTCGTTTCCCGAGATCAACCGCAAGATCTTCGACGAGTACCTGCGCCAGATCAAGCGCAACACGACGGATTACCTGCTCAGCATCAATCACGAGGTCGAGCATGGAATCGCCGGTGGCGAGAAGCACCTGAACGTCTCCAAGCTGATCGGCAGCGATCCGGAGATGAAGCGCATCTACCGCGGGCCCTACTGGATTCGCCGCGGATACGTCGAGGAGCTGTATCGGATACGGCCGTCCTCGCCGGGTGCCGGGCATTCCGGGTGATGTCTTCGCTTCGACCTTTTGCCGTACGCGTCGGTTGGGCAGGGTTTTTTTGTCTGGCGCTTCTTGCCGGCTGTGCGAACTTCGGTGAGCGTCTTGCGCCGCCCAAGGCAACGGTGACGTCCGTACGGCTCGATCGTGTCGACGGCGCGGCCTCGGTTTTCGTGATCGGAGTCGAATTGACGAATCCGAATGCTCGCGACCTCGACATCCAGTCCCTTGACGCCAATGTCGCCATCGAGGACGAATCCGTCGCGACAGCGTCGCTGGTATCGCCCGTTCGTCTTCCTGCCAATGGCACTGCCAATGCCGCTCTCGAAGCGCGCGCCGGCATGGACGCCCTGATCCGCGCCGCTGCGGCGGCGATGCGCCGCGGCGGCAGCGGCATCGCGCGCGCGCCCATCCTCCGCTACTCCATCGACGGCAATGCGGTCTTCAACGGCGGGCTTCGCGTGCCGTTCCGCAAGACCGGGGAGCTCGGAGGCCGCTCCGAAAGCGCGCGGCCATGAGTGCGCGGCGCGGAGGGTAGTGCAATGACCACGCTCCGCTTCACCAAGATGCAGGGCCTCGGCAACGACTTCGTCGTGGTCGACGCGACGCAAACGCCGTTCACGCTCGCGCCCGCGCAGATTCGCCGATTGGCCGATCGTCGTTTTGGCGTCGGTTGCGATCAGGTGCTGGTCGTGGAGCCGCCGCGCGGCGCCGGCGCCGATTTTCGCTACCGCATATTCAACGCCGACGGCGGCGAAGTGGAGCAATGCGGCAACGGCGCGCGCTGCTTCGTCGTCTTCGTCCGCGATCGCGGCCTGACCGACAGGCACGAGATCCGCGTCGAAACGGCGGGTGGCCTGATCGTGCCCACGCTTTGCAACGACGGCGAAGTCGAGGTGGACATGGGCGCACCGCGTTTCGACCCGGACGATATTCCATTCGTGGGCGGCCTGCGTGCGGTCGCGGAACCGCTCGACGTCGACGGTGAGATCGTCTCGATTTCGGCGCTGTCGATGGGCAATCCGCATGCGGTGCAGGTGGTCGACGACGTCGATCGCGCGCCCGTGGCAACACAGGGACCCAGGATCGAGCGCCATCCGCGATTCCCGCAGCGCGTGAACGCCGGCTACATGCAGATTGTCGATCGCGCTAACATTCGCCTGCGCGTTTACGAGCGTGGCGCAGGCGAGACACTTGCATGCGGCACCGGCGCGTGCGCGGCGGTCGTTGCCGGCATCCGTCGCGGCCTGCTCGACGACGACGTACAGGTCGAGACGCGCGGAGGCGTGCTCACCATCGGATGGAAAGGCGGCGGCGGGCCGGTGCGCATGAAAGGTGCCGCGACGAAGGTTTTCGAAGGTGCATGGGATGCGCCGGCGGAGGCGTCGATCGGTGCCGCGAAACAACCATAACGACAGGGACCGACAATACCGAATGGATACGAGCGACGTCGCCGAATACCTGAAGCAGAACCCCAAGTTCTTCGAAGACTATGCGGACGTGATCGCCGAGATCTTCGTGCCGCATCCTCATGGCGGCCACGCGATTCCCATCGCCGAGCGCCAGATCCTGACGCTGCGCGAAAAGAACCACGAGCTCGAGGCCAAGCTGCACGAGCTGATCCGCTTCGGCACCGAGAACGAAGCGACCGGCGAACGGCTGCATCGCTCGACGCTCGCGCTTTTCGCGGCGCCCGATCTCGAGACGACGCTGGCCGTGCTCTACCACAGCCTGATGGAGGATTTCGGAGTGCCGGCCGTTGCCGCGCGCCTGTGGGGGAGCGTGCCCGACGGATCGTACCTGCCGGAACTGGCCGCCGTGTCGGCCGACGTCAGGAACTACGCCAACCAGCTTTCGGCGCCGTCCTGCGGCGCGCATCCCGCTTTCGATACGCGCGACTGGTTCGATCGCGGCACCGATCTCGCGTCGTTCGCGTACATGCCGCTTCGCACCGCGAACACCTTCGGGCTGCTGGCGCTCGGCAGCCCCGATCCGCATCGCTTTCATGCCGGCATCGGCACGCTGTTCCTGACGCGCCTGGCCGAGCTCGCGAGTGTCTCCGCCTCGCGCTTCCTCCCGCTCGTCTGATCGGGACGCGAGGCCCATGAACGACGCGAACGCCGCGCTCCACCGCGCGTTCGCCACGCATCTCGCGACACGGCCGGCGCATACCCAGGCGGCCTACCTGCGCGACACGGCAACGCTTCTCACGCTGGCGGCCGGCGCGCCGGCCGTAGCCCTGTCGCGCGCCGAGATCTCGCGCTTTCTCGCCACGCTTCATGGCGGCGGATTGTCGGGACGAAGCCTTGCCCGGATGCTGTCGGCGTGGCGCGCGTTCTTTCGCTTCCTGATCGAGCGCGACGCGACATTGCGGGACGATCCGACGGCGGGGCTCAAGGCGCCGAAGTCGCCAAAGCGCCTCCCCTCCGCGCTCACCCCCGACGAAGCCATCCGTTTGGTGACGATCGAAGGCGACGATCCTATGGCCGTGCGCGACCGCGCCCTGCTGGAGCTCGCCTACTCGTCCGGGCTTCGGCTGGCGGAGCTCGTGCAGCTGGACGCGGACGGTGTCGATGCCACGTCCGGCGAGGTGCGCGTGATGGGCAAAGGCGCGAAAGAGCGGATCGTGCCCGTGGGCGCACCGGCGGCCACGGCGATCGGGGCCTGGCTCGCCGCGCGCGCTTCGGTGGCGGCGCCCGGCGAGGCAGCACTTTTCGTCGGTCCGCGCGGGCGTCGCATCTCGCCGCGTTCGGTCGAGCGGCGCTTCGCCCAATGGGCGATCCGCCAGGGGCTCGCCCGACACGTGCATCCTCATATGCTGCGGCATTCCTTCGCCTCGCACGTGCTGCAGTCGTCCGGCGATCTTCGCGCCGTGCAGGAAATGCTGGGCCATGCGTCCATTGCCAGCACGCAGGTCTACACCCATCTCGATTTCCAGGCGCTCGCCAAGGTCTACGACGCCGCCCATCCGCGCGCGCGCCGCCAGCGATCCAAATAGCGCGTCCGCCGCGCTAGCATCGGCAGTCCTGCCGCCACTTTTGATTGCCTTT
>Ga0070665_100005438_pt1 | contig 13137 bp, 8 predicted proteins | sample KBSS13metaG_FD_65862 | JGI IMG/M metagenome (GOLD analysis project Ga0070665, IMG submission 65862) | Switchgrass rhizosphere microbial communities from Kellogg Biological Station, Michigan, USA - KBS S1-3 metaG | ecosystem: Host-associated > Plants > Roots > Rhizosphere > Soil ... | reverse complement strand
AAGCGTTCCTTGTTGTCGCTGGGAACCGGATTGAGAAAGACCGTATGGCAGGAGGAGCAAAAATCGTAGCAGGCGATCGGCGCCGGCGTCTCGCGTGTCGGCAGCTGAGTGAACGATCCGCCGAAAATACTGAGAGGTTCCGGCAGCCTGCTCATCGGAATGCGCCACAGGCCCATCGTATCGGCCCCTTCGCACACCGGACAATGTGCGAGATGGCGATCGCCGTAGATCGAAAACAGCACCCCGCCATCGCTGCGCAGGGGAAAGGACTGGAGCGACGGCGGCCGACGACGCACCGGTTCCAGTTCCGGCTCCGGCCGGGCAGGTTCGATCGGCTGCGGGTCGACAACCGCCGGTCCAGGTACCGCCTCGTCCATCGGCCGCTCGGGATGGCGCGCCCGCAGCCGCCAATATTCGTAGGAACCCTGCTTGTAGAGAAGTTCCAGCGGCTCGTAGTAGGTGCCAGCCAGCTCGGCAAGCAAACGATCCCTTTCGTCCTGGCTGTCGCGATTGATGCCGAAACGACCCAGATCAAGGATCAACTCGTCGAATGTCGACGCGGTCCTCAGGAGGAGGTCTTGATTCTCGGCGGTATACGAGTGCGTAACGTTGGTAATGAGACAGACGGTCCTGCGGCCGGCTCCACGGTTGCCGAGCGCGCAGACTTCGGGAAAGAAACCTGGAACGTAAGCAAGCCGTTCCGAGAGTTCGGGATGCTGCGCGGACTGCAGCTCGAGATTGGACACGCCGACCGGAAAGCGGCGCCTGTCGCCCTCATAGCCCCTTACGGCGAAGCCATGCCGGGCCAACAGCAATGAAAGACCACCGCAGCCGCTACCGACTTCCGTGACCTCTGTTTCGGCGACATCGAAGATCAACGCCATCGTTTCCGCGATGACGCATTCGTGCTTGAGCAAGACCGCCTTGCCCTCTGCCTTCACGGCATAGGCATCGTCCGCTGGATACTTCTTTCCTTCGCCCTCGATCCAGTCCTTCTGCATCTTCACCAGCTCGCCGTTGAATTCGGCGATGTCGACCTCGAGGGGGGTGCCCATGCGGGCGGGGACCGCGCCAACGGAGGCGGAAGGCTTGGTTGCACCAAGAATTTGCGACGGGCGCACATGCCAGATCTCGCCTTCTCGACAGATCCAGAGTCGATGGACCAGATCGTGCAGCTTGCCCAGGCGAGCGAGCAGCGAACGTTCGGTATCCGGCGATCGTGCCTCGAGCAGAGTAAACTCGACGACCGCTTCGTCGAACACGGAGAGGCTCGCCAATTGCATCTCGCGCATGGCTGCGTCGTTCATTCCGACTGCGAGCAACACGCTCTTCTTGCCCGGCGGACGGGCGCCGACCTTGAAAGCGTCGAGATAGCCGCCAGCGGTCGGTTTCAACCTTTCCTTCAAGCCGGGCACGAGAGGTGCCAGCGCGTCCACGCTTCGTAGCAGCCTCTCCAGGATCGGCGGCTCGGGCTCGAACGCCAACGTGTCGAAGCCCGCCACCGCCAGGGCCAGTGCGAGGGAATGGCCGGACGCTGCACCCTGGACGAGCGCGGTATCGGCCGGATCGAAGTTCTGCGCGATGTACCAGACCACTTCCTTTTCGGCGTCCGACAGGAGCAGATTCCCCTCTCGAAGCATATCGCTGCATCCCGAGGCTGCGAGAGCCGAACCGAGAGAGCTTCCGAAGTCGGGCGCCGACGGGTCGGCGATGGTGAGTTGCTGCGGGAGAGAAACATTGCCGGGCTGTGCCGCAGGCTTGCTCGGAGGAGGTGCCATCAGCGCCGTCGGGACAGCCGTCCCGTCGATCGAATGCATCAGCTCCATGACTTCATTGACCGTGGCGAACTGCAATTCGACATTCGCCCGATCGCACGCACGCGCGAGTCGATCGAAGATCGCGACGGTATCGGGATAGCAATGGGGGATGAGCGAGTCGGGTTCCGACATGTTGTAGTAGCTGTACATGGAATGCGCATGCGTCTTTATGAAGAGGCGGTTCTCGATCTGGACCGAGTTCGACAGCCAGCTCTCCACCATGAGATCGGCGTGCTTGAAGCGATCGCGATTGGGCGCGTAGTAGTAGTCGAGCGAGGCGTAATCGGCCTTGAGCCTGGAATTCCAGATGAAGAAGCGATCCGGCCTCATCACCTTCGAATCACGGCCCACCGGTGTCGGCTGCGCCTCGGGCAGGTCATAGGCGCGTTGCAAGTCGAGCGGCAGGCAAGTGAAGGGCACTTCTATTTTGGGATCGCAAATGGAGCGGCCCGCGGGAAAGGTGAAGTCGCCGAACCCGCCATGCCTCATGATCATGCCGAGCTCATTCTCGATCTGGCAGATTCGTGGGTCCGACCCAGCCAGCGCCCAATTTCCATGGACGAAGCCCCAACGGTCGAAAGGTGCGCCTGTCTCGTCGGCGATCAAGGACGTTGCCAGGGAGAAGAACAGGTCCAGCCTGGATTGATCGAGCTCGTTTGTGCTGTGCGCGTTGACCCAGTTCGATACCGGACTGTCGAAATGGGAGTGGTTGCGCGTCCACCATTCGTGATGGACGTGAAGATGCATTTCATGAGCGTCTTCACTTGCCAAAGGTCTGATCACGTTCGTGACCAGGCGATCATGTTGCTCCGAGCGGCGACGGAAAACGACGCTGTCGTTCAGTGCGCGGCGCGATTCATCGTCGTCGTTTGTGCCCGTCTCGAGTTGGTGCGCCAGATACACGCTGTAGAAAAGGCTGAGCTTGGACCCGTACGGCGAGTTGCGGGCCTGACGCTGAAAATTCTCAACGCCTTTGAGGCTCTTGGCGTTCAGGCCGCTGCCCCACGGTTCAAAGTGGTCCGCATGGAAATAGTAGACCTCGCTCACTCCGCGGCGCTTGAGAAGCTCGGCCAGCGGATCTGCAGCCAGGGTTACGGTTTCGCGTCGATCGGTGGGAGGGCGCACCGGGAACTCCGACTTGGACTGGCCACCAGCGCTCTCCATTTCTACACGATCCTCGTCGAAGTGTCGTTCTGACGCTACCACACCATCCGTGGCTACTGTGCGGGCACGAGATCTGCCCGGCCTGATCCTGCATCGCAAATCGCGCACCAGGGCTGCGCCTTTCGCGGCGGCGGAAGGATAAACCATATTGCGAAGAAAGCCTGTAGTTGATGTGACGGGCGACAGGAGCCGGTCGAAAGTCCCATCAAGCTGCGGGGGTATGGTCCGCCGCCAGGCCGAGCAGGCTTTCCTCGCTGCTGGGACACGCTTTTCTCTTCGTCGAAAGGAAGTGCCCGGTCATGGAGCAGATCGGCCGAAGCAATTTGGGCACTCGGTCTCGAACTCGCTCTGAGCTTGCTTGCCGACCTTGCCAGCGGGCGATCCTGCGCCACTTGGTCTCAAGGCTTTGGGGCGGTCTTGCGTCAGCGCCATTGAGACCGATTCAGCGTCTTGGGAAATTGGGCAGCTGGCCGAAGCCGGATAGATCAACCCCACCTTCAATGCTCAGTATGAACCGGTAAACTCCAGCTCGATGGCGTTCTTGACGTTGTCGATCTTCCACCAGTTCAGGCGCCGCAAGAGACTCTGGCCGAGCAATGCCTGGCTGTTGGGGGCACCGACCGCGGCAAGCACATTCTCCATGGTGCGGTTGCCGACCTGGACTGAGCGCAATCTGATGACGCGCTGGAGAACACCTCGACCATCTGCAACCACGAAGCGACGCTCTCCCAAAAAATCACTCTGGTTCAGCGTGCCATTGCGCGTCAGCTCGTCGGCGACTTCCTGGGGGATCTGCACATTGGCAGCCCCTGAGTCGACGACGAAATAAGACCTGGTGTTGCCGTTCAGGCCTGCCGACAGGACGAACACACCGCGCATTCTGTGAAAGCTTGCTGTGGTCCGGGCCAAGGACGAATCCTGCGCCTTCTTTGCCGCGTCGCAAGGGCTCCAGGTCGCAGGGCCTGCTTTTTCGCCAGGACCGTAGCAATAGTCCATCAGGGCCAGCAGCTTCGAGAAGGTATCTCGCTGCTCGCAGGCGCCAACCGCCTCGAGAGCGGGTGCATTCACGTTCCGGCATGTCAGGTTGGTGGCATTCCATTGGGCGATCGTCCGTCCGGCGTCGGCGGACTGTGCTTGTGCCAATCGAACGCCGCCCGACAGCAACGCGGCCAGGAGAAGGGGAGCAAGATAAGCACGGCGGCTTGTCGACTTGTGCACTGGGTTTCCGAGGGTCGGGGCGTGTGAGGGCAACACCGTACCCGCGGGGCGCCCCAGGGCGCAGCCACCTTTTCTGCTTCCGACACGGGATCGACGCTGGGCCACGAGCACAGAATCTGGCAATCGCCGGGCCGCCAGCCCAATCAAGGGCAGGAGTTCCGTACCGATTTCACGGAGTCATGAGCTTTGGAGAGAACCGCTCCTCCTGTCGCGGGACGTTCGCCGTGACGCGATTACGCATGCTGACGGCGCTTCAAGGGGCGCAGATCGATGATCTCCGGCAAGGCGCGCGGATCGGTGCCGGCGGGGTAGATACTATGCTTCTGGATCTTCTGCGTGCCCGTCGTGGGCAGGCTTTGCACGATGTGGATCCAGCCCGGCGGCTTGTAGTAGGCGAGGCGCTCGTTGCAATGGTGAAACAGTGCCGTCGCCGCCTCCTTCTCCGCCATCGCCCGCTTGAGCACCACGCAGGCCAGCACCTCCTCGTCACGAAGCTCGTCCTGCACTGCCATCACGGCCACCTGCTGCACATCCGGATGGGTGAGCAGCACGGCCTCCACCTCGGCCGCCGCAATGTTCTCGCCCGAGCGGCGGATGATGTTCTTCTTGCGCTCGACGAAATGCAGCATGCCGTCCTGCCCGCGCCACACCACATCGCCGGTATGAAACCAGCCACCCTGCCAGGCGGTTTCAGTGGCCGCTTCGTCCCTGAGATAGCCGGAGAAGCAGCCGCGGCGCGGCGTCTCCGCCGAGTGGCGCACCAGCATCTCTCCGGGTTCGCCGTGTGCGACGTCGCGATCGGCATCATCGACGACGCGAACCTCGACGCCCGGCACCGCACGTCCGAACGCGCGGGTGCCGACCTGGCGCGGCTCGACGGTGTCGCCCAGCACGCGCACCATCTCCGTCATGCCCCAGAGCTCGATCATGGGAAAACCGAAGCGCTTCTCGAACGCCGCGTGAAGCTCGGGCTCGATGCCGGCGCCGATGCCGAAACGGACCTTGTGGCGCCGTTCGTGCTCGCCGGGCGGGAGCTTCAGCAGCACCGGCGCGATCACTCCGAGATAGTGGACGACGGTAGCGCCGGTCTCGGCAACCTCCCGCCACCAACGCTGTGGATGGAAGCGATCGGGCTGGATCTGGCAGTTGCCCGTCAGGATTGCCCCCATCAGCGAGACGATGCCGGCGTTCGCATGATAGAGCGGCAGCGGATTGTAGATGCGATCTTCAGCCCTGCGCAGGCCGGCCACGCCGCCGAGCGAGGCGTACCAGGCGCCGGACGCCACCTCGTAGCCATGGGACAATATGCAGCCCTTGGGCCGGCCCGTCGTGCCGGAGGTATACAGGATGCTGGCCGGCGTCTCGGGGACGGGGCGCGTCTCGCGTGCCGCGCGCGACACCTTCTCCAGGGATCCCGCGCGCCCCTCCGACACGACCACCACGCATGGCCGGTGCGCACCCAGCGCCAGTGCCTCCTCGATCGATGCCTGTCGCTCGCCAAGGGTCAGGATGAGGTCAGGCTCGCCGTGGTCGATGAGATAGGCGATCTCGGCGGCACGGTAGTCCGGATTGATCGGGACGCAGCACACGCCGATGGTGTTGAGGGCCAGCGTGTGCAGCACATGCTCGGGTCGATTTTCCAGTAGCGTCGCGACGCGATGGCCGACGCCGTAGCCCGCCTGCCGGTAGAGTGCCGCAAATTCCTCGACCCTCCGCCCGGCCTCGCCGTACGACATCTCGAAGCCCGATGGCAGATAGGGGCGATCTTCATTGGCGGGCACGGCCAGAAACGGGCGATCGGAATGCGCCGAGACCGCCGCTGCAAACGCTGCAGCGATGGTCGTACCGTCCATGATCTCGGGCATGACATCCTCCCTGCAGCGCAGGCGCGCCGGCACATGATTGCGGCGAGCTGATACTAGACCGCCACGCTGGCAGGCTGAAGGCTGGTTGCCGAAGAGAGGCTAGCGAGGCTACGCCTCGGACCAACAAGACGTGCGGAATCCCACGCTCATCCTTGTCATCCTGAGCGTAGCGATCTCACCGAACGATCAGACACGGGCCGCGTGGCTGGCGTGAGGTCCCGCGCGATTCAGGACGACCGGGGAAGCTGCACAAGGAAGTTGACGCATTTGGATGCGGTTCGACGGCTCAAGCGGAGCTAGAGAAGGTTGGCGGTCGTATAGCCGCCGTCGGCGGCGATGGTCTGGCCGGTGAGAAAGCCGCTTTCGTCGCCCGCGAGAAAGCAGATGACGCCCGCGATGTCATCGACCGTTCCCAGGCGGCCGAGCGGTGTGCGGGCGACGCGCTGCGCGTCGCGCTCGACCGAGCGGTTGCGCAGCGTGCCCTCGGTGGGGACGGCCGAGGGCGCCACGGCATTGACCCTGATTCTGCGCGCACCGAGCTCCGCGGCTGCCGCGCGCGTGATGCCCATGATGCCGGCCTTGATGCCGCTATAGACGATGCTGTTGCGCGCCGAGACGATCCCGGCGACCGAGGCCAGGTTCACGATGCTCCCGCCGCGCTCGGGGTCCATCGCTTCCGCCGACGCCTGGATGCCCCAGACGACCGCCTTGAAGCCGATGTCGAGCATTCGATCCAGCGTCTCGGGGGCGACATCGGGAATCGCCTGGTAGCGCACCCAGGCGGCATTGTTGACCATGATGTCGAGCCGACCGGCTTGCTCGGCCAGTCCGAGCACGGCACGCCTCATGCCGTCGCGCGTCGCCACGTTCTCGACCATCCCGATCGCCCGGCCACCGGCCACGCCGATTTCCTGCACGACCTTTTCCACGAATTCCGCCTTCAGGTCGTTCACACCGACCATTGCGCCGAGCGCGGCGAGCTGGAGGGCGGTGGCGCGCCCGATGCCATGTCCCGAACCGGTGACCAGCGCGACCCGGCCTGCTAACGCTTTTGGCATCTCTACTCCGCTCAACGACATCGTGGACGACAGCTTCCGCCGGATGGGCTCTCGAGACAACCGACGGACAATCCGGGGGCGTTGTTGCACTCCGCATGGAGAGAGTGCCGCGTGTCCAGGTCCTCGTCACACCGTCAGGAACTGCTGCACGATGCTTTTGTCGGCCTGCAGGTCGGCCGGCGTGCCGGTGAAACGCACCTCGCCCTTCTCCAGGATGTAGACGCGGTCGGCGAGCGCCATCACGAACTGCAGGTTCTGCTCGGCCAGCACGATCGACAGTCCAGTCGCCTTGAGCTCGGCCACACGCTGGCGGAGCTGCTCGACGATCAGCGGCGCCAGCCCCTCCGACGGCTCGTCGAGCAGCAGCAGCTCGGGATTGCCCATCAGGGTGCGCGCGATGGTGAGCATCTGCTGCTGGCCGCCCGACAGCACGCCGCCGCGCCGGTCGCCGATCTCCTCGAGGTCGGGAAACAGCGCGAACACCTGCTCCTCGCGCCAGGTCGTCTTGCCGTCCGGGCCGGCACGCCGCGCGATGTCGAGGTTCTCCCAGACCGTGAGCTCCGGAAAGATGCGCCGGTCCTCGGGCACGAAGCCGATGCCCATGCGGCAGATGCGGTGCGGCCCGAGCCGCGCGATGTCGCGCCCCTTCCACATCACCCGGCCGCTGGCCGGCGGCGTCAGGCCGATGATCGAGCGCATGGTCGTCGTCTTGCCGACACCGTTGCGGCCGATCAGGGCGATGCACTCGCCGGCATGGACCTCGAGCGAGACACCGAACAGGACCCGGCTCAGCCCGTAGGCTGTGTGGATCGCATCGACAACGAGGTCAGCCATGGCCGTGCTCCCCGAGATAGACGCGCCTGACCTCGGGATCGTTGCGAACGGCGTCCGGCCTGCCTGACGCGATGATCACGCCGTGATGCAGGACCGAGATGCGCTCGGCGATGCCGAACACCACGGCCATGTCATGCTCGGTGAACAGCAGGGTGAGCCCGCGCGCCTTCACGATATCGCGCACCGAGGCGATGGTCTCGGCGGTCTCCTGCGGCGACATGCCGGCGGTCGGCTCGTCGAGCAGCAGCAGGCGCGGCTGGGAAGCCAGCGCGATCGCAAGCTCGAGCTGCTTCTGCTTTCCGTAGCTCAGCTCACCCGCGGTTTCGGCCGCCTCACGCGCGAGGCCGACCAACTCGAGCAGCTCCAGCGTGCCCTCACGATGCAGAGAGCGGCCGGGCCGGAACAGGTTCCATTGCTGGCGCTCATGGGCGATCAACGCCACCTGGACGTTCTCGAACACGCTGAGCCTGGGATAGATGTTGATGCGCTGGAACGAGCGGGCGATGCCCAGCCGCACGATCTTCTGCGGCGGCAGGCCGACCAGGTCCCGGCCCTCGAACGACACCGAGCCACGGTCGGGCCTGAGATGGCCGGTGATGAGGTTGAAGAAGGTCGTCTTGCCGGCGCCGTTAGGCCCGATCACGGCATGGGTCTCCCCGGCCGCCAAATCGAGCGACACGTCACGCGTGGCGACGAAGCCGGCGAAGGCCTTCCACAGCCCCCCTATCCGTAGCATTGGGCGCAGCATGGTGCTCATGTCCGCTGCCACGCCTTCCGATATGCCCTGACGCGGGCCACCAGGCCGATCAGCCCGTCGGGCAGCGCCAGCACGATCACCAGCAGGATGAGGCCGAGCACGGTCGGCCAGTATGTCGTGTACTGGTTGGTGAAGACCTGCAGCAGGTACAGCACGGCGGCGCCGATGATCGGTCCGACGAAGGAATAGATGCCGCCCAGCAGCACCATGATCAGCACCTGTGCCGACTCGGTCCAGTAGGCGTTTTCGATGTACATGCCGCGGTGGTACATGCCGAACAGCGCCCCCGCGAGCCCGCCGAAGGTCCCGGCCACGGTGAAGGCGGCCCAGCGCATGCGGCGCGTGTCGACGCCGATGAAGCCGGTGCGCACGCTGTTCTCGCGCACCGCGATCAAGGTGAGGCCGAAGGCCGAATGACAGATCACCCAAAGGGCCGCGATCCCCGCGGCCACCACGGCCAGGGTGAAGTAGAAGTAGCTCGTGTGATGGGCGAGCATTGCCGGCAGCTTGATGCCGGTGAAGCCGTCGTCGCCGCCGGTGACCTCCTTCCACTTGAAGGCGATGCCCCACACCAGCATGGCAAAGGCGAGCGTGAGCATCGCGAAGTAGATCTGCGTCAGCCGCACGCAGAAATAACCAACGACGGCGGCCACCATCCCGGCCAGCACCACCGCCGCCGGCAGTGCGAAGAGCAGCGGCCAGCCGTAGGTGGTCAGCAGGATGGCGCAGGCATAGCCGCCGATCGCGAAATAGGCGGCGTGGCCGAACGAAACGTTGCCGGTGAAGCCGATCAGCACATTGAGGCTGAGCGCGAACAGCACGTAGATCAGCACCTCGGTCGCAACGTCGACCGCGTAGCGGCTGCCGCCGAGCGGCAGCAGCGCCAGCAGCAGGACGACGACCGCCGAGGCGATCAGGTAACGGCGCTCGGGCATGCTTCCCCCGCCCCTCTCAATTGGTTTCCGGCCGGCCGAGCAGGCCCCACGGCCGGATGATCAGCACCACCAGCATCAGCAGGTAGGGCAGCACATCCTGCCAGTTGGGCGCCAATACCGTGCCGAACTGCACGACGAGGCCGAAGGCCAGCGCTCCCAGGAAGCTGCCCCACAGGTTGCCCAGCCCGCCGATGATGACGATGATGAAGCACTCGTTGATGATGGTGGCGTCCATGCCCGGCACCAGCGCCACGCGCGGCGCCGCCAGAGCGCCGCCGACTCCGGCCAGCGCCGAGCCGATGGTGAACACCGCAGCATAGACCATCGGCACGTTGACGCCGAGTGCCGCCAGCATCTCGCGGTCCTGCGTGGCCGCGCGCACGATGCGCCCCCAGCGCGTGCGATCGACCAGGAGCCACATGACGATCGCGATCAGCGGCCCGACGACGCAGAGGAAGAGCTGGTACTGCGGCAGGACGACGAACCCCAGGTTCACCGCGCCGCCCAGCCCCGGCGGATAGCCGACCGAATACTGGTCGGTGCCCCAGATCATCTTTGCGGCGTCGCTCATCAGCAGCACGATCGCGAAGGTGAACAGGAGCTGCATCAGATGCTCCTTGCCATAGAGGTGCTTCAGCATCAGGCGTTCGATCACCAGCGCGATCACTGCCAGGCTCGCGGCCGAGGCGAGCACGCCGACGAAGAAGGGAGCGCCCCAGCTCTTGGTGACCGTGAAGGTGACGTAGGCGCCGAACATGTAGAACATGCCGTGCGCGAAGTTGATGATCCGCAGCACGCCGAAGATCAGGTTGAGGCCGGAGGCGATGATGAACATGTTCATCGCCAGTGCGAGGCCATAGAACGCGTTCAGCGTGAACATGGTGAGCGTCATCGGCGGAACTCGTGTTCAAGTGTCATGAGTCTTCCGGACCGCGAGCCTCCGGCTCGCTCATGGGAGCGCGCAACTCCAGCTGCGCTCGGGCTCATGAGCGCGCATCGCGCGGAGTAGTCTCCGCGCTTTGATGCGCGCGGTCCAACGAGCACGGGCCGCCGTCACTTGGGCTGGATGTATTCCGCCGGCTCCATCATGCGGTAGGCACGATCGGGCTTCTTGACCATCGGTCCCCAGAACTGGCCAATGTTGGCCTGGTGGGTCTTGGCATCGATGGTGAGCTTGCCGACCGGCGTGCCGATGCTGAGCCCCTCGAGCGCCGCAGACACCTTGTCGGCGTCGGTCGACTGCGCCTTCTCCATCGCCGCCGCGGCGTACATCACGCCGATATAGCCGAGCGCCGCCCACTGTGGCGTCTCCTGGGTGTTGAGCTTCTTGGCGAGCCGGGCCTGGAACTCCTTATGGGAGGGATCGTTGCCGGTGTACCAGAGCTCGTAGGCGTTCGAGATCACGTTGTCGGGGTAGTCGCCCTTGAGCTCGCCGGCGATCTCGTGGCTGCCGATCTCGCCGCCGGAAATCCACTTGATCTTGTCGAAGAAGCCGAGCGGCTTGGCCTGCTTGACCCACGACACGAAGTGCGGCCCCCACAGGCCCGACAGCACGCCGTCGCAGCCGGAGGCCATGACCTGCGGGATGAACGGGTTGAAGTCGGTGGCGCCGAGCTTGGGCTTCAGCGTCAGCACCACCTTGGCGTCGGGAGCGTGCTTCGGCAGCGCCTTCAGGATGCCCGCCTCGAGGTCGTTGCCGTAGGCATAGTCGAGCTCGAGATGGCAGATCTTGGCGAGCTTGTTCTTGCCCGCCAGCATCGCCATGGCGTCGCCTTCCTGATCGGTGTTGGCGGCGGTGCGGAAGACGTACTTGTGCAGCTTGTCCGTCGTCATCTGGATAGTCTTGGGGATGGTCGAGATGTAGACGACCTTCTCCTGCTTGCTCACCTCCGACATGGCGAGCCCGACCGACGAGGCCAGGCCGCCGAGCACGATGTCGACCTTGTCCTTGGTGATCAGCTCTTTCATGGTCGACGAAGCGCTCGCCGGGTTCAACTTGTCGTCGCGCTCGATCGACTCGATCTTGCGGCCCATGATGCCGCCCTTGGCGTTCAGTTCCTCGATGGCGAGCTGATGGCCCACCATCGCCGGCACGCCGTAGACGGCGCCGCCACCGGTGAGGGGATAAAGGACGCCGATCTTGATCGGCGGCTGCTGCGCTAGCGCCGCCCCGGCGCCAAGGATGCCGACGGCAGCAAGCATGACGCTGTATTTCATATTCTGTTTCCTCCCGATTCGAGCACACACACGGCTACGCGGGACGCAACGAACGCTGCGAGGCACCCATCGACGAGGATGGCGGTATCGCCAGCATAATCTGCACATCGGAACTGGTGTTTTGCAAGTCGTGTGAAGGCACGCATGCACGATATGTCGCCGGCTCCGCGACGCTATCGATCGGCGGGAGCGGACGCTCGCGCTACGGGCAACACGACGGTGCCGGTGCTCTCCGCATCATCAAGACTCGCACCGGCGGCCGCCTGCTTCTGCTCGCCCGACCGCGGTGGCGTGCACCCTGAGACGCATCCAGCTCCGCTTGAGTCGTCGAGCTTCGTCCATGGCGAGGATGAGTGTGGGAGACGTTCTGCATGTCTTGCTGGTCTGAGGTGTAGCCTCGCTGGACAGTCCGCGGTCCCTTTGGCCGATACCAGCCCGGCGTCGCCAAAGTGCAAACGCCGCTTTCGCGGCAACGGCACATGGTAGAGTTGGCACTGGCGCAGCTACGATGTCGGCCACAGGAGACGAACGCAATGCCTGTTGATCCCCAGATCCGAGCCCTGCTTGACCGGGGAACCGGTGTACCGGCAACACACACGCTGCCGGTGGCCGAGGCGCGGCGGCAGTACGAGGCACGCATTGCCCTTATGGCGCCACCGCCCAAAGTAGCAAAAATCGTGGAGCGCTATATCGACGGGCCGGGCGGACCGCTCAAGCTTCGCATCTACACCCCCGATGGCAGCGGGCCATTCCCTCTAGTGGTTTTCTTTCACGGCAGTGGCTTCGTGCTGTGCAGCCTCGATACGCATGACGGCATGAGCCGCAACCTGGCGGCAGGCATTGGGTGCGTGGTGATGTCGGTCGACTATCGGCTTGCGCCCGAGCACAAATTCCCCAACGGACTGGATGACTGCCTGGCAGCGACGCGCTGGGCCGCGGCAAACGCGGTCGAACTCGGCGTCGACCCGTCACTCATAATGGTGGCCGGAGATAGCGCTGGCGGCAACATGGCCGCGGTCACTGCGCTGCGGGTTCGTGATGAAGGGGGCCCGCCACTGTGCGGGCAGATGCTGCTCTATCCGGTGACCGATTATCATACCCCAGGGACACCCTCCTACACCGAGAACGCCGACGGCTATGGCTTGACCCGCGACACCATGGAATGGTTCTGGAAGCATTACCTCACCAACCCCGCAGAGGCGGAGAATCCGCATGCTTCCCCTTTGCGCGCACGTGACCTCACCCGCTTGCCGCCGGCCTACGTGATCAGCG